>Ga0116220_10001215_pt1 | contig 10273 bp, 9 predicted proteins | sample Sb_taG_10_FD_88967 | JGI IMG/M metagenome (GOLD analysis project Ga0116220, IMG submission 88967) | Peat soil microbial communities from Weissenstadt, Germany - Sb_50d_7_NC metaG | ecosystem: Environmental > Terrestrial > Soil > Wetlands > Peat | place: Germany: Weissenstadt | collected 2010-09-21
CCTGCGCGACGTAGCGCAGAGCGCCCTCGGGGAAATAGTTGAGGGCGGTATTGACCTCCTGCAGAATGGGCATCAGCGGTCCCGGCCGGTGCTTGTGGCGAGTTACGATCCCGGCGAGGGTTTCGCGCGTAGCCGGCTCCAGTTCCACGGGCGGAGTGGGCATGGGTTGTACATGGTTGCGGGTGGGACAATTCGAGACGCACGTCCCGCAACCAGTGCACTTCTTCTCGTCCACGTAGCGCGGCTGCCGGTTCAGAGTGACGTTGAAATTCCCGGGAGTTCCCCGAACGCTTTGCACCTCGCTCAGAGTCAGGACCTCAATGTCGCGATGGCGGCCGACCTCGACCAAGCGCGGGGCCATGGTGCACATGGCGCAGTCATTGGTGGGAAAGGTCTTGTCCAGTTGAGACATGACCCCACCGATCGCGGGTCCGTTGTCGGTCAGGTAAACCTTAATGCCAGCACCAGTGAGATCCAGCGCGGCTTGCATGCCGCCGATGCCGCCACCAACGACCAGTGCGGCACCGACCGGATGGGGCTGGATCAGGTTAGACGACATGGCCGATAGCCTCCCCAGCGGGCGCTAGTTGCGCGGCCCGCTCTTTGACGGCCTCGAAATACAGGGCCAGCGGCCGATAGATCATGTGTGCCCAGCTGCCGAAAGGCATTTCTACGACCAGCATCGGCGTGGCGATAATTACGTGCACGGCGTACGCGATAAGAGCGGCGTACGCCAAGCCTGAATACCGCAAGATGTGTGCGCCCATTCCGCTGACTGCGGTCAGCAGGAGCAGGACGGGGAAGATCAAATCCTCCAGCCGGGTTTCCTTGTAGATTTCCCTGTTCGCCTTCACCCGTTGCACGAGGATGTCGCCGACGCCATAGAAGATGAAGCCGGCCGCGAGATAGCCCAGCCAGCGCTGCGGATTGTAGAAGGGATAAATATTATCGGTTTGAAACCAGCGCAGAGCGAAGACCTTGATGGTCAGCATCATGACCACGCCCAGGGCCATCAGCCAATGCCCCAGCCAGCGGCCTTTGTCCGGACACTTCTTCATCATCGAGTGGGTCACCGACTGGTACACGTACGTCCACGCCTCTTCGACATAGACAGAGAACGGGATGGATGGCCGATCCTCGCCGCCCATGGTGAGCCGCCAGACGCGTAAGACGCGGGTGAGCAGGAGAAGGAAGGGAAAGAGCATCACGGTGAGCGTGAAATACGTCATGATGGGGAACATGTGCTCCAGGCCCATCGCTGTGGTGAGGCCGGAAAGCGGCAGTCCCACATACCAAAGGTGGTAACAGAGGATCAGCGCCACGACGAACACGGCAGCGAAGGCCAGCGCGCCAAGGTGCCACGCCCGGGACCTGAGGAGCGCGCCCCCTATGCCCGTCCACTCATACTGGGCGCTGAGGAAGCGCCGCAGCGTGTGCATGGAAATCCTGGGCTCGGCGTGGCGCGGGCAGGCGATGGAGCAGTCGCCGCAGTCGTGGCAGATCCAGGGTTCGAGGCTCCCTTGGAGCGGGGCTCTGAGCCCGAGAAGTGCGTAGCGGATGCTTCTTCTAGGAAAGTTTGCGAAGTCCGTGCCCAGCTCACAGGAGATCGTGCAAGTGCCGCACTGATAGCAGCCCTCGGTGTCGAACTTCCCATACCGCCGAATGTCTTCCAGCAGCGTCGGATCGCTTTGAACCGGCAATATGCCTACCGCCATTTGCCACCTCTGCGCAGGGTGCCCGCTACTGCGTAGCGGCGACCCATTCCTTGACGGCCCTCCTGGTGTACACCAGGAATTTCCCGTCTTCCTCTACCACCTGGACCTGAAAGTTTTCGTTCTGATAGGACTGCGCCGCGCCTGATGCCGCTTCCTTGCTGTCGTAGGGCCGCCCATCCCACAGGAACTTCTTGCCATCGCTGATCATTGCCAGATTCGGGCTCATACGATGCCACCAGCCTGTCTACACGGTACTGCCAAAGGCTTTCTCATAATCAGGTCCCTGTGGCGGCTACGCTGTGACCGCCCTCACGCTTCTTCGTGACGTGAGACACCCTCCCAGGCAAGAAACTGCGTAGGTGCTTCTCGCCAGGTGGCAGGGCGCAAACGCTGCGAGCGGAACCGCGGCCAGCACAGGGTGAGCAGCGAGAAATCCCCGCGCCCCGACGAGCTACAAAGCGACGAAGAGAATCGCCAGCACGTGGCCGGCTCGAATTACGCGCTTGCTTGGGATGGGCCACGTCGCGACGCGGTGGCGCCGGGGAAATACTCGCGGATCAGCCACTCTGCGGCTTGCGGCACGGCGCGGCTGACTGCTTTCGACAAACCCTGGGAGATCTCTTCCGGCAGTGGGCCGGTTTGGCAGGCCAGCACACGCACCTCGACGCCGCAGGTTTCTTGTAACTCGCGCAGCAGGTTGGACGTGGGCAACTGGTGCATCGAGAAATCGTCGAGTTTGACCGGGGGAATGTCGGCGGGATTGATCTCGAAGATCTCCCCGATCTTGCGTCCGGCATCGATCGCATCCAGGATAAGCAAGCGCCGCGGACGGGCGGGGCTCAGGCAGAGAGTGAATAACAGGCTGCGCACGCCGGTGCCGGCGTCCAGCACGCAGACCGATTCGGGTATTTGGTAGTGTGCCTCGAGGTAGCCAACGACCGCGCACCCGAAGCCGTCGTCTCCAAACAGAATATTCCCAATGCCGAGCACCAGGGTTGGCGTCCGACAGTAAACGGGGAGATCGGATGGATCGATCTCCCCGAGGTTTTCTGCTTTTCGCTGTGGTTCAGTTGGCAAGCGTGCCGACCAACTTGCCGTCCGCGTCGAAAATATCCAGCTTGACGGACAGCTTCCCATCCAACCGGTGGGTCGCGCAGGAGAAGCAGGGATCGTAGGCACGGATCGACATTTCTACTGTGTTCAGCACTCCCTGGTCGAACTTGCCGTCATGGATCAAGCTCTTGGCGGCCTGCGTGACCGACATATTGATGGGAGCGTTGTTGTGGGTGGTGCCCACAATCAGGTTGACGTTGGTGACCAGGCCGTTGGCATCGGTGGTGTAGTCGTGAATGAGCGTGCCGCGCGGCGCTTCGGTGACGCCTACGCCTCGCGCTGCCCGCGGCGTAACCTTCACCCGGGTTTCGGTGCTGGTGATTTCGGGATCATCCAGCAAGCGGATGGTGTTTTCGGCGTTGTAGAGCAGTTCGATGAGCCGCGCCCAGTGATAGAGCAGCGTGAGCTGTGCGGGTCGCCCGAACTTCGCGCGAAACTCCTCCAATTCGGCCTGGGCCAGCGGCGTGTCGATAAAGTCGCAGACGTTGATGCGTGCCAGCGTGTTGGCACGATACACGCCCTTGGGATGGTCGACATCCATGGAGAAACCCTCGCCCCACTGTTTGGCGTATGGGAACTTCAAGTAGCTCCACGATTCAATGTGCTCGGAGAGGAACTCCGTATAGCGATCGTAGGGAAAATCCTGGTGTGTGCCATTGGGGGCCATCAGGCGAAGCTTTCCGTCGTAGAGGTTGAGCGCGCCGTTCTCCTTGACGGTGCCGAGGAAGCCGGTGTTGATCACTCCCAGCGACTTCACCACCTCGAGGTACTTGGGGAAGATGTTCTCCTTAGCGAAAGCAATGGAGAACTTGGCGAGCTCCAGCGCCTCATCGGCATTCTTGCGCAGTTGGTCGCGATCGGCAGGAGCCAGTGGCTTGCTGAATCCGCCAGGAATGGCGGCCTGGGGATGGATCGCCTTGCCCGCCAGGACTTCCAGCATCTTGGCGCACATGTGGCGAACCTTCACCACTTTTCTGGCAATGTCCGGCGCTGCTTGCAGTACGCCGATGACATTGCGGATGGAATAGTCAGCATCCGGACCGAGCAGGAAATCGGCTCCCGCCAGGAAATAGAAGTGCAAAATGTGCTCTTCCATGTAGGCGATGCTGTTGCACAGCTCGCGCAGCTTCTTTCCAGCCGGGGGCGGCTCGACTCCGAAGACCGCGTCGCAAGCCTTGGCCGAGGCCAAGTGATGCGACCACGGACACACACCGCAAATGCGCGGCGTGATGCGAGGGAGGTCTTCGACCGGGCGTCCGAGGCAGAACTTTTCGAAGCCGCGCAGTTCAATAACGTTGACCCGGGCGGTGTCCACGTTGCCAGCATCGTTGAGTTGAATGGTCACCTTGGCGTGGCCCTCGACGCGGGTGACAGGTTGAATGACCAGTGTCTTTGCCATGGATCACCTCCGGGGCATCGGCCGCAGACGGCCAGAGCCAGCAAAACGGTTGAAGGTTGCGGCCCGATCCGGAATCTGCTTGGGATCGAGTCCGACGGAAGAAAGCGCCCCCATCATGTCCACCATGGGATTGGCTTTGTCCGACAGCGGGCCAAAGCAACCCTCGCAGGGCATGTAGGCGCGGATGCAGCGCGGGTTGCCGTCGCTGCCACCGCAGCCGGCACGCGTCGCTGGCCCCAGGCACAGGATGCCCTGCTCCATCAGGCAGCGCATTTCGCTCAGGGGCGCTCCAAACTTGAATTCCGGCGGATCCAGGTGGCCTTTCAGCGTGGAGACCGCCGCCTTCTTTTCACGCCTGGTGGGACACTCGTCGCAAACGCTCTTCGACGCCAGCGCGGGCACGGGCTTGCCTTCAAGCAGAGCGAGCAGCGCTCCGGCTACCATCTCTGGCGTGGTTGGACATCCGGGCAGATATGCATCCACCTTCACAACCTCGTGGAGCGCGTAGACCCGGTCGGTCAGAGCGGGAATCTGCTCGTGGGGTAAGCCGTTCTTCTCGGTGGTCACGCTGTCACGGTAGACCTTCTCCAACAACTCTTCTGTGCTGTACTGATTCGCCAGCGCCGGCACACCGCCAAAGCAGGCGCAAGAACCTAGAGAGATCAGGATCTTGCACTTCTTACGCATCTCCAGCGCCAGTTTCTTATGTTCTTCGTTGCGGATTCCTCCCGATATAAGCCCGACATCCGCCGCGGGGATCTCCATCTCTGCATTTTCGCCAGTCTGACCAAAAAGCTTGTGGTCCATCAGTACCGGCATGTGCACGATTTGTACTTGTTTGAGTACGTCGATGAGCGGTTCACCGATATCGAGGATGGTGACTTCGCAACCTCCGCATATGGCAAACCATTCTTCGGCAAGTCGAGCTGCCATGTTGCACCTCCTACCGGAGTTGAATTAGTAGTGCTTCGTTCTCGTCCCCTACAATCTTTTATTACGGGCGTTCGATACGGGCCTGGACCGAGCTTGCTTACCTGCTCCACACCTGCTCCACCATCTCTGGGACCACTTGAGCAAATGTATCAGCCTTTATCGTCCAACCAGCACACCGCGTCAGTGACTCGCATCACCCACCAGTGTGACCGGAACGCGACGTGCCGGTGGCAACCGAGGCCCGGTGCGAACCTGGGAACGGTCTAACCTGGCAGTGACGATCATCACAGTGGGGAGCGCGACCGCACCCGATTAAAGTGGTGGGTGAATCAGGGAGAAAGAGTTAAGGATTGCAGGAACGGCGTTCGATAGATGAAAATCTGCCGAGTCGAAAGAGGGTTTCTGCCGCTCGTTCATACTGATCCACCAAGGGCGGAAGTGATCGGCTTTCGAGGTCAGGCAATAGGACTTCGGTCAGCAGGTGGGGGCAAGCCCTAACGGTTTGCAATCGAAGCCGAAAAGCACTCTCAGCCACCTGAACCCCGGACGCTGCGATCTTTGGGTCGGAACTCCGTTGCGCGGCTTGACCAATCTTTGCCAGCGCCGTGGCGGCCCTTCCCGCTTCCCAGGCGTAGAGGAATGCTGCCCACGCACGCTGTCGCTTAATTTCGCGGAACTTCTTTGGCGATAGATTATTGCGAAGAAATGCTTCCTCGGCTGAGTCGACCAGGTTTCTGAAGGCCTCAATGTCGAGAGACCGGAACGCCTGGACAGCTTTTTCTAAATCAACCCGACGCGTGCGGCTGCGGATGGCAACATATACCAGGATCCCCAGCGCGAAGAACGCAACCGCGACCAGAGTCCAAGCGGCGATCAATCCCTGAGCAAATGTTGCAGCTCCGTGTTCCAAGTCTCCACCTCATCATGGGGAACAACTGCGAGAGACGCAGGTTCAGGTTCGGGCGCCAGCAAATACCGGATCCAGATCAAAACACAAATAAGGTAGGTGCCGGTTATCAGCAAATTCAAAAATTCCTTCCCTGCCGCACTGGTGAATTCGGCGCGAAGAGCAAACATGGCAAGATCGACGCTGGTCACGATCCCAAGACCCAGCGTGATCCCGAATGCGAGGCGACGCCAGGACAGACCCAGGAAGCGGGAAAAGAGCAACAAGGAAAGGAGCAAGCCAGATTGAACCATAGCCGCTCCCCGGTTGACGACGAGTGTACCGGCAAGCAACCTCGAGTCGAAGCTATTGTCACTGGGCGCATATACTGCGAACAGAATGCCCACTACAAACAGCAAACCTGTCACGCATTGCAGCGATCGCCTTGCTGACAGCTTCAGAAACTGGGAGTCCCGAAACAAATCTTTAGAAACCTCATCAATCGCCCCGAAACGCAGAGCGATGCTAAGCAACAGCGTGGCGGAAAAAGCATACGCATACTGCTTCCCAGCCAGGCCTTGGACGGAATACAAAGTGAACAGCAGAATGAACACAGCAATCTTGTAAAGCACATAGGCGAAGAAGCACGGGAATTCCCGGTACAAGCGGCGCTTGTAAAGAATGGCCGCGAGCACACCGAGAAGCACATGCGGCGAGATCCACAGGAAAAGCAACAGCGCCTTGTGCCAATTCATAAGGAGCATTGCAGAGCACTATAGCCCTGACATTGCTCCTTTTCAACTGAGAAACCCGCCGCAGTTCTTTCCTACTTTGCCGGCGTCCCGCTGCAGCCTAGGAGGGTACAGATGATTAAGGGGATGGGATCGCCCTCGGCCATACTTGGAAGCGGCGTGGTTGTCAGGAACAGGGTGATTGCAGCCAAAGCCAGCATGAATCGTTTCACGGTAGTTCTCCTTTGCGAAAGAATTCGCACCGTGATACATTGCAGGCGGCAGAGGGATTTTCTGAATTTAGTTAACTTCCGATGTCTTTTCGGAAATCGTAAATTCGATGAGACTGAAATCCGCTATCGAGGACTTTGCAGCGAATACCCTAGGCGCTGTCCCTGGGTTGTTGGGCAGACTTTCCTACGTTGGTAAATTGCATGACGGCAATGGAACGGGCAATGGAAGGTATGAGCACTGGGGTTTGGCGAAGGTGTATGGCGAGGATGCCGCACAATGCGCAATCCGTGCGTCGCACCGGGCACTACTCTTCGACGTCTTGAAGAAACCTTTGGCTGTGCTGCTCAAAGACGTGCCCGCGTCATGCTCGAACGAGCACCTAACGGAAAGGGAGTTCCTGGCTTCGCTGACGCACTGTCCGCCTAAGCCCCTCTCGCCAGCTGCCCTGGCGCATCTGCGGTCAGTACTGAGCGCGCTTTCGGCATTAGTTGAAAGTCGGGATGATGCCAATCTCCGAGGCGCATCGCAATCCCGACAACCTGCCCAAGAACCTCGGCCTCCTGCGGGTATTTAAGAACTCGTACTGAAACGGGAGACAGGGGATGCGGTTGCAAGACGATGGAGTCACGCTTGATCGAGCACCAGCAACACGTGTATCCGTCGCGCATTTCCACGAAGTAAACAGGACGCTCGAACTCCGAACGCCATGTTCCATCGCTTACCTTGTTCTTGGCTTCGTCCACTTGCACGAAACTGCCCGGCGGAAGAATGGGATACATCGTGAAATCTTCCGATCCAATATACCCATAGGTGTACCGGTCGCCCGCAAACTGCGCAAGATAAGACATGGGCACAATACCCCATTGCTCAATTGCGCGTCCCAAGTCCGTCGTTTTCTGGAGCGAGAATCCAGGATCGAGCCTCGTCGGCATCCGCACTTGTGTGACGTTGCTCAAAGCTTTGGACAGGTGCGACTTCTGCGGACGCCCAAAGCTAATGTCCGCTGAGATGCAATCAAGTTCGAGGCCATAGAAGGACAGCAACTCCCGATATTCTCGCCGATAAATAGCGGCAAACGAATAGAGCCGAAAAATGCTCGGGATTATGCCTTTGGTCTCGATGTCGGACAAGCGGCTGGGCGGAATTGCGAATTCGTCACTCTCAAATCTCTGCGCGATCTGATTACTGGCCAGTTCCACGTCCCTCATCCGATATCCGAGCGTTTCTCTCAGCGCCCGCAGCCTCTGCCCACCATTAAGTTGCACAACCGCTGACCTCTGAGCATATTCTATCATCGGTTCCGATGGCGCAATGAACACGAGCTTCCATCTGGATTTCCTGATTTTGGAACAGAAAAGCCCGCACGGTTACGGTGCAGGTTCTTCAGAATGAATCCAGACAGACATCACCGGTCGCACCAAACGGGCGGGTCCCGCAAGCGTCTGTTCGGTTTTCGTAACAGGGAAACTCGCTGCCTTGCTTATGCCCGGGAGATGGGGTAAGAATTATCTTTCCGGGAAGGTACCAATCCTGGAAAACGGTGACGCAGAACCTGAAGGGCTCCCCGACCGGGGAGAAGGAGATTGGTTCCCAAGTAAAGGAACCGACGCCTGCGGCTAACCGCGATGTTGAACTGTAGTCCCGCAGCATGGCAAGCTGCGATGACCCCCAGTTCCTGCTCAAAACAAGCTGCTCGACATATTGCACGCGGCAGGTGCAGGAGGTCTGCATGTCAGAAAGCGGAGTCGCGCTCGAGAAAGATGCCACGCCGGAACGCAACCGGTATCGGGTGCTACTTGAGATCACCGACATGGTTACGCGAGCCCAGAGCCTGCCCGACGCATTCAAGGAACTCGCCCCCCCGGTGCTGGCCCTGACGCAAGGCGCATTGCTGAATCTTTCCCTGCACGATCCGCGCCGGGATTGCATGCTAACTCAGTACTGGAAAAAGAACCATGAAAGTGGAGAGTTCGACCCTTTCCCCGTGGACGAAACGGCGATGGGGTGGGTATGGAAACATCAGGAACTGATCGCCATTCCCGATACCGAGCGCGAGCAGCGCTTTCCCGGCTTCGTGCCCGTGCTGCTCAATCACGGTGTCCGATCCTACATCGTCCTTCCCATGAGTACGCCTCTGCGCCACTTTGGAGCACTTGGCCTGGGCAAAAGCGTTCCCGAGATGTTGAAAGGCGAGGATGTGGAATTCCTCTCTCGTATCGCGGAATTGGGAGCGCTTGTGCTGGAGAAGGATAGAGCCTACAGCGCCTTTGAGGAACAGAAGAGCCTGGTCGCGATCAGCCGTGAACTGAGTTCCATCCTGGAGTTGGAGAAACTGTTGCCGACCATCCTAGCCAGTCTTCGGAACATCGCCCGCTACGACCGGGCCGTCCTGTGCCTGCTGGACGAGGAAGGCAAGAACACGCACCTATATGGAAATGCTCTGGAATGGGAGCCTCTCGTCAACCACGGAAATGCGGTTCCGCTCGAGCAATCACTCTCGGCGCGGGCGATCCAGACGCGGAAAGTTGCATTTTTCACCGCGGACGATTTGCGCGAGATGAAAGCGCCCCTGGCGAAAGCCATGTATGAAGGCGGAATTCGATCCGTTTGCAGTGTGCCCCTGATCGCGGGCAATCAGATCTGGGGAGCACTGAATCCGAGCAGCATGATGGAGAACGCCTTCGGCCCACCGGAGGTTGAATACGTGCAACAGGTAGCGAACCATATTGCCACTGCGCTCCAGAATGCGCATGCCTATCGCGAGATCGCGCAACTCAAGGACCGCCTTACCCAGGAAAAGCGCTATTTGGAGTCCGAAATCCGGAGCGCGAATCAGCCCGACGATATCGTCGGCACCAGCCCGTCCCTGAAACGTGTGCTGGACTACGCTGCCATCGTCGCCGACACCGATTCCACCGTCCTAATCACCGGCGAAACCGGGACCGGCAAGGAACGAATAGCGCGCGTGATTCACAGCACAAGCCGGCGCAAGGACCGCAACTTCATCAAGGTGAACTGCGCCGCCATTCCCACCGGACTGCTGGAAAGCGAGCTGTTCGGTCACGAAAAGGGAGCGTTCACCGGAGCGATAAGCCAGAAGCTCGGCCGGCTGGAGTTGGCGGATAAGGGCACTTTGTTGCTCGACGAGGTTGGAGAGATTCCGCTGGAGTTGCAGCCCAAGTTGCTGCGCGGCTTGCAAGACCGGGAATTCGAGCGCCTGGGAGGAACGAAGACGATCCGGGTGGACGTGCGGCTGATCGCC
>Ga0116220_10001217_pt1 | contig 10261 bp, 11 predicted proteins | sample Sb_taG_10_FD_88967 | JGI IMG/M metagenome (GOLD analysis project Ga0116220, IMG submission 88967) | Peat soil microbial communities from Weissenstadt, Germany - Sb_50d_7_NC metaG | ecosystem: Environmental > Terrestrial > Soil > Wetlands > Peat | place: Germany: Weissenstadt | collected 2010-09-21
TCGCCGTCGCCGCGTTTGCCGCCGGTGGGCGCGCGGCGCTCGAGGCGATAGAGCGCGCCCACCATGACGTGCTCGCCGGCCCGCCGCAAGCGACGCGCGTGCGACGCGCGCTCGCGCTGGTGGCGACGCTGCGCGCGAGTCGGCACGCAGGCCGCCTGACGCGCCGGGCACGAGGCACGGCGTCGTGAGCGCGGCCGGGTCGGCGGGGCGATCCCCGTCGGCGGAGGAGGTCGCGGCGGCCTACAGACACTGCGAAACGGTCACACACGCGCAGGCCGCGAACTTCTTCTACGGGATCCGCCTGCTCCCCGGCGAGCGCCGGCGCGCGATGTGTGCGGTGTACGCGTTCGCCCGCCGCGTCGATGACATCGGTGACGGGACGCTCGATCACGAGGAGAAGCTGCGGCGTCTGGACCGCGAAGCCCGGGCGCTCACAGTGCTCGAGCCCGGCGCAGGCGCTGCCATCGACGGTGCTGGCACGATCGCCGCGCCCGCCATCGCGGGCGGAGATCCGGTGATGGTGGCGCTAGCCGACGCGCAGCGATGGTTCCCGCTGCCGGTGGATGCCCTGGGCGAGCTGATCGAGGGCGTGAGCATGGACGTGGCGGGCGTCACCTATGAGAGCTTCGAGGATCTCGTCGTGTACTGCCGGCGGGTCGCCGGTGCGATCGGGCGCCTGTGCCTGGCGATCTTCGGCCTGCGCGGGGATCTCGACGCTGACCTGGGGGACGCGGAAGCGCTCGCCGACGATCTCGGTGTCGCGCTGCAGCTAACGAACATCCTGCGCGATGTGCGCGAGGATGCACGGATCGGCCGGGTGTACCTGCCGGCGGAGGACCTCCGGCGCTTCGGTATGGCCGCCGAGGACCTCCTAGCTGGCGCGGTCGCCCCGACGCTCGTGCGCTTCGAGGCCGAGCGCGCGCGGGAATGGTTCGAGCGCGGGATGGCGCTGGCCGCGATGCTGGACCGGCGCAGCGCCGCGTGCGTGCTGGCGATGGCCGGCATCTACCGTCGGCTGCTCGAGCGCATCGACGCACAACCGGAGGAAGCGATGCGCCGGCGCATGTCGCTGCCGAGGCACGAGAAGGCGTGGGTTGCCGCGCGGGGCATGCTCCCCCTCCCCCTCCGGGGACGATGCCGGGGACGATGCTGAGTGCGCGCGTGAGCCCCGGCGGATCGTCGAACGGTCGCCGTGTGCTCGTCGTCGGCGGCGGTCTCGCCGGCATCACCGCGGCGCTGGACTGCGCCGCCGCCGGCGCGAGCGTGACGCTAGTGGAGGTCCGGCGCAGGCTCGGCGGCGCGGCCTACAGCTTCGAGCGCGAGGGCCTTGAGATGGACAACGGCCAGCACGTCTTCCTGCGCTGCTGCGGTGCCTACCGTGCGCTGCTGGCCCGCCTGGGCAGCGAGCAGCTGACGGCGGTGCAGCCGCGCCTGCAGATCCCCGTGTTGAAGCCCGGTTGCAAGCCGGCGCTGCTGCGACGCGGCTCGCTGCCCGCGCCGGCGCACCTCGCCGGGGCGCTCGCCCGCTACCCGCACCTGACGCTTGCCCAGCGCCTGGGCGCGGCGCGGGCGGCGCTCGCGCTGATGCGCCTGGACGCGGGCGAGGAGGCGCTCGACGCGGAGAGCTTCGGCGACTGGCTAGCCCGCCACGGCCAGGGCCCCGCGGCCATCGCTGCGCTGTGGGACCTGATCGCGCTGCCCACCCTCAACCTGCCGGCAGCGCAGGCATCGCTGGCGCTCGCCGCGTTCGTGTTTCGCACCGGCCTGCTGTCCGCGGCCGACGCCGGTGACGTCGGCTTTCACCAGGCGACGCTCGGCGAGACGATCGGCGCGCCGGCCGAACGGGCGCTGCGCGAGGCCGGCGTGGAGGTGCGGCTGGGCTGGCGCGCGGAGCGCCTGGTAAGGACGGCGAGCGGCTTTGAGGCGCATGGCCGGGAGGACGGGCTGAGCGCCGAGGCCGCGGTGGTGGCGCTGCCGCACGCCCGCGCCGCGACGCTGCTCGAGCCGCTGCTGGGGGAGCCGGCGCGGGCGTGGCGCGGGCTGGGCAGCTCGCCGATCGTGAACCTGCACATCGTCTTTGACCGGCGCGTCTGCGACGAGCCGTTCGCGGCCGGCGTGGGCACGCCCGTTCAATATGTCTTCGACCGCACCGAGGCAGCCCGTGCGCCCGCCGGCTGCCAGTATCTGGCTGTGTCGCTGTCGGGCGCTGAGCGTGAGATGGAGATGAGCGTGGATCGGCTGCGCGAGCGCTACCTGCCGGCGCTGCGCGAGCTGTTTCCCCGCGCGCGCGAAGCCAAGGTCGAGCGCTTCCTGGCCACGCGCGAGCACGCCGCCACCTTCCGCGGGGCCCCCGGCACGGCCGCGCTGCGCCCCGGTCCCGCCACCGCGCTCCCCGGCCTCGTGCTCGCGGGCGCGTGGACGGCCACCGGCTGGCCGGCGACGTTGGAGGGTGCGGTGCTGAGCGGCCACGCCGCGGCAACCGTCCTTCTGGCTGCGCTCGGCGACGGATCGGCGAGCGCGCGAACACGAGAGGCCGTCCTATGAGTGACCTGTTGGTTGCTGCGCCGATGCGTATCGAGGCGGCGCTGATCTCATCGGGCAGCCGGCGCGCGGTCGTGCGCAAGACGGGCATGGGGCCGAGGCGCTCGAAGGCCGCCGCCGGCGAGCTCGTGGCGGTCAACGCGGGCGCTCGCGCGATGCTCGTGCTCGGCTTCTGCGGCGGCCTGGACGCGAGCTCGGTGCCGGGCGAAGTGATCGTCGCCGAGGAGGTGTATGCGGCGAGCGATGAAGGACACGCCGAGGAGCGCGTGCGCTGCGATCTGACCAGCCAGCTCGTCGAACGCCTCACCGGGCTGGGGATGAAGGTGCGCACCGGGGATGTCGTGTGCGTCTCGCGCCTGGCGCTCGGGGAGCGCCGCGCGCAGCTCCACGCCGGCGGAGCGATCGCGGTGGACATGGAGTCGGTGTGGCTCGCCGCGGGCGCGGGTGAGCGCCCCTTCGGCGTCGTACGGGTGGTGCTGGACAGCCCCGAGCACGAGCTGCTGCGCGTGCGCGCGGCCGCGGGGGCGCTGCGCGCGGCCCTGGCGCTGCGGCGCGTGGCGGGCGCCCTTCACGAGTGGGCGCCAGGGGTCTAAGGTAGGCGAGATGGCCGTACGTGTCAGGCAGAGCACGCGCATGGGCTGGTACCTGATGCGCCAGCGCCTTGCCAAACGCGAGAAGTTCCCGCTGATCGTCGAGCTGGAGCCCCTGTTTCAGTGCAACCTCGCCTGCTCGGGATGCGGCAAGATCCAGCACCCCGAGCACGAGCTGCGCCGGCGGATGCCGGTCGCGCAGGCGATCGGCGCGATCGAGGAGAGCGGCGCGCCGATGGTCTCGATCGCAGGCGGCGAGCCGCTGATCCACCCCGAGATCCACGTGATCGCGGCGGAGCTGATCAAGCGCAAGCGCTTCGTCTATTTGTGCACCAACGCGCTGCTGCTGGAGAAGAAGCTCGAGAACTTCAAGCCGAGCCCGTACTTCGCCTGGGCGATCCACATGGACGGCCTGCGCGAGCGCCACGACGCCTCGGTCGAGCGCGAGGGCGTCTTCGACAAGGCCGTCTCGGCGATCCGCGCAGCGAAGGCCGCGGGCTTCCGCGTGACCACCAACACGACCTTCTTCACGCACGACTCGGCCAAGACCGTGCGCGAAGTGCTCGACTTCCTCAACGACGACCTGGAGGTGGACGAGATGATGATCTCGCCCGCCTACGCCTACGAGAAGGCGCCCGACCAAGAGCACTTCCTCGGCGTGGCGCAGACGCGCAAGCTGTTCAGCGAGGCGTTCGCCGATGGGCGGCGCAAGAAGTGGCGGCTGAACCACAGCCCGCTGTTCCTCGACTTCCTCGAGGGCAAGGCCGAATTCGACTGCACCGCCTGGGGTATCCCCAGCTACTCGCTGTTCGGCTGGCAACGTCCCTGCTACCTGATGTCCGACGGCTACACCGAGACCTACAAAGAGCTACTGGAGACGACCGACTGGAGCAAGTACGGTCGCGGTCGCGACCCCCGCTGTGAAAACTGCATGGCTCACTGTGGCTACGAGCCGACGGCGGTGCTCAAGACGACGAGCTCGCTGCGCCAGTCACTGCGCGCCTTCGCCGGCTGAGCTCTCCCCCTCCGGGGACGATGCGACCGAGCCGGCCCCCGCCCGGATGTCCCGCCAGGAGAGACCCTCCTTGAGCAGTGCCGGCACGCCCAAGGCGAGTGCGGTCAGCACCTCGACGGCCTGCAGGATGATGCCGTAGGCGAGGGCCTGGCCGGCGCCCACGCCGTAGGCGGCGAGCACCACCAGGCACGCCGCCTGGAAGACGCCGACATTGGAAGGTGTGGCGGGCAGGACCGCGCTGAGGTTGACCGCGAGCAGGATCGCCGCGGCCGCCACGAGGCCGGCCTGCGACTGCAGCCCGAGCGCCAGCAGCACCGAGTAGCAGGCGAGCCACTGCAGCGCCCACGCCGCCAGCTGCAGGGCGACCGCGCTTGCCCCGTAGCGCGGGCGGGCAAACACGACCAGGCCACGCCGGGCCAGGTGCAGCAGCCGCCCGATCGAGTGCGCTGCGCGGGCGATTCGCGGCGAGCGCGAGCGACGTCCCAATACCAGCAGGCGCGGGCCGAGCAGGACGAGCACGCACACCAGCAGCGGGACGGCCAGCGCGCCCGCGATCCCCGCTACGTGGCCGTGTAGCAGCGGCACGCTCGTAAACGTCACCGCCAGCAGCACGCCCAGAGCCAGCAGGTTGATCAGCGTCTGGGAGAACACCGTCCCCGCCACCACCGGCGCCAGGCGCCTGGTGCGACCGTCGAGCCGGCGAGACAGCACGAGCACGCGCGTGGGCTCGCCGATCCGTCCGGGGAACACGGCTGAACCCATCACGCCGATCATCGTCGCGCGTATGACCGGCGCCCAGCGGATCGGGGTGTCCGGCAGCGCCGCACGCAGCGTCTGATGCCAGGAGGCCGAGCGCAGCACCAGCGAGAGCGCCATCAGCAACAGCGCGAGCGCGATCCAGCCGGGCGTGGCGGTGATCAGGGCCTGGCCGATGCGGGGGAGGTTCAACTGCGCCAGGGCGAAGACGACGAGGCCCGCGAGCGCCAGCGCCGCCAGCACGTAGCCCCAACGTCTGAGCGCAGGTCTGCGCGATCGGAGGCGAACGTTCTCCGGTGCACTCATCGCTCTCGGTCTATCAGGTCGGCTCGCTATGCTCCCCGCCGCAGCGATGAGGCCCGCTCCATAACCGCACCGTCAAAGCCCAGGCGGCTTGTCCTGCCCCCTATGGATCGCCAGGAGCTGGCGGCGATCTTCGCCGGCGGGGTCATCGGGACGCTCGCGCGTGCGGCGCTCGCGCAGAACCTGGTGGTGGGGGCGGACACCTGGCCGTGGGCGACGTTTGCGGTGAACATGCTCGGCGCGGCGCTGCTCGGCTACTTCATCACGCGCCTACAGGAGCGCCTGCCGCCGTCGCTGTACGGCCGCGCCTTTCTCGGCACCGGCATCTGCGGGGCGCTGAGCACCTTCTCGACGGTGATGGTCGAGCTGGTGAAGATGCTTGAAGGCGCCCACCTGGTGCTCGCGGCGGCGTACGCGAGCGCGAGCATCGCCGGCGGCTTCGCCGTGATCTTCCTGTCCACCAAGCTCGTGCGCCGCGCACGGTTGACACGATGAGCTTTTTGCTGCTGTGGCTCGGCGTGGGCCTGCTCGGCGGGCTGGGCGCGCTCGCGCGGTTCGCGATCGACGCGCTCGTCTCGACCAACACCGACGCGCGCTTCCCGCTCGGCACGCTGCTCGTCAACCTCTCCGGCGCGCTCGTGCTGGGCGTGCTCGTGGGGATCGCGCTGCACGGCAACGCCTACCTGCTGGTGGGCACGGCGGTGATCGGCTCCTACACGACCTTCTCGACGTGGATGTTCGAGTCCCATCGCCTCGCCGAGGACGGACGGCGCTGGCTGTTCACCGCCAACGTGACGCTGAGCCTGCTGGCGGGCGTCGGTGCGGCCGCGCTCGGGCGGCTGCTCGGGGGCGGGTGATGATCGAGGACGGGCTGCGCCTGAGCGCCTACATCGGCGAGCGCGACCGCGTCGGCGGACGGCTGCTCGCGGACGTGCTGATCGACCTCTACGCGCGCCAGGAGGTGCGCACGAGCATCCTGCTGCGCGGGAGCGAGGGCTTCGGCATCAAGCACCGGCTGCACACCGAGCGCCTGCTAACGCTCTCCGAAGATCTGCCCCTGCTGGCGATCGCGCTCGACACGCCGGAGCGCATCGGGGCGATCGTGGATGAGGTGCGCGCGGTCACTCGCCAGGGGACGATCACGCTCGAGCGCGCGCGCCTGCTGACCGGCGCCTCGCGCCATGCGGAGCTCTCACCGGGCTCGGACGCGGCCAAGCTCACGATCTATGTCGGCCGCCAAGAGCGCGTGGCCGGTCGTCCGGCCCACGTCGCGGTGGTCGATTCTCTACATCGGCACGGCGTGGCCGGGGCGAGCGTGCTCCTCGTCCTCGACGGAATCACGCACGGCGTGCGCCGGCGCGGGCGCTTCTTCGCCACCAATGCGGGAGTGCCGCTGATGATTCAGAGCGTGGGCGAGGTCGCCGCGATCACGACGGCGCTCGGGGAGATCGCGACGATGCTCAGCGAGCCGGCGATGACGCTCGAGCGGGTGCGGGTGTGCAAGCGCGACGGCGCGCTGCTGGCCGAGCCGCTGCAGCCCCCCGCCGCCGACGTGGCCGGCCTGGCCTACTGGCAGAAGCTCGTCATCTACACCAGCGAGCGCACCCGCTACAAGGCGGTTGACGCGGTCGAGCGCCAACCACTGCACAGCGCGTTGGTTGCCCGCCTGCGCCGGGAGGGCGCGGCCGGCGCGACCGCGCTGCGCGGGCAGTGGGGCTACCACGGCGCACACCGGCCGCACGGCGAGCTCTTCTGGTCACTACGGCGGCACGTGCCGGTGCTGACGCTGCTCCTGGATACGCCCGCGAACGCGCTGCGCTGGTTTGCGATCATCGACGAAATGACCAGCGAGAGCGGGCTCGTGACGAGCGAGATCGTGCCCGCCCTGCGCGCCGCCGGATCGGGCATCGAGCACGGCGGCCTGGAGCTCGCCGCGCGCCACGGGCTCTCGCCTGGGTGACGGCCAGGCGCGGCGTATCCATTGCCCTCTACGCTGGCTGCTTGCGGCGCAAGCGCCACACCAGGTAGGCGACGACCACTGCGTTGACGAGCAACGCGCCGACCTTCAAGAAGCTGGCGCTTTTTGTCAGCTCCCAGACCTCCGGCACGAACAGCAGCGAGGTGGCGACGACGGTCAACCACTCGCCCCAGCGGCGGCGCTTGAACAGGCCGTAGGCCTCCGCTGCCTCCAGGACGGCGTAGGCGAGCGCGACGACGCCGAACACGACATCCTGGTTGGCGTGGATCTTACTCAGTTTCGCGAGGATTCGCTGGATCCAGTTTTCTTTGGGGTCGAGCCCGAGGTGCTGTGACAGCCGCGAGATTTCGCTGGCCCAATTGGCGTGCGGATGGGTCACGAGCACGATCCCGATGGCCAGGAGCACGAGCGCCCTGAAGGCGCGCTCGGCGGCGATCCACCACAGCAGACGACCGCGGCGATCAACCATCGGCGCTCAGCTCCAGCAGCAGCGTCACCGGCCCGTCGTTCACCAGCTCGACCTCCATGTGCGCGCCGAAGCGCCCGCGCCGTGCACCCGTGCGCTCGCAGAAGCGCTCGTACAGCGGCTCGGCCTGCTCGGCGGGCGCGGCGCCGATGAAGCTCGGGCGGTTGCCGCGCCGCGTATCGCCGTAGAGCGTGAACTGGCTCACACACAGGATCTCGCGATCGCCCAGCGGATCGTTCATGTGGCCGTCGGCGTCGGCGAACACGCGCAGCACGCGCACCTTCTCGGCCAGGCGCTCGGCGACCGCCTCATCGTCCTCGCGCGCGATCCCCAGGAGCACGAGCAGACCTGGTCCTATCTCGGCGACCACCCGGCTCTCCACCCGCACGGCGGCGCGGCTGACCCTCTGCACGAGCGCGCGCATCGGCGCCCGAGTATTGCAGCGACCCGGGCGTAAGGCTTGTGTCGAGATTTGCCCGCCGAACTGCAGTTCTCTGGGCGGCGTATCGAAAGCGGGTGCATGCGCGCACGCGGCAGAGGTCCCGGCTTGAGCCAACGCATCGGCCTCACCCAGCAGGTGGCCCTGCTGAGCCTGCTGCCAATGGTCGTCTTCGGCTTCATCCTCGCGCGCGTTCTGCAGGCGCAGATCGTCTCGCGCTCGCTCGCCGACGCGAGCGAGTCCGCTCGCATAATCGCGCGCATCGGCATCCAGCCGCGCCTCACCCCGCAGAACCTGCGCACGGGTCTCACGCCGGCTGGCATTCGCACCCTCGATCAGCAGTTGAGCGCGCGCTCGGTCACGCAGGATCTCGCCCGGGTCAAGATCTGGAACGCGCACTACAACGTCATCTACTCCGACGATCACAGCTTGATCGGGCGCATGCTCGTGCCCAGCGACGACCTCGTGCATGCGCTCGCGGGCCGGCCCAACGACGCCCAGGTGGTGACTCCCAGCGCGCGCGCCGAGACGGCCAGCGAGGTCGGTCTCGGTCAGCTCGTCGAGGTGTATGTGCCGCTGCGCTTCGCCGCGTCCGGTCCTCCGGAAGGCGCCTTTGAGATCTATCTGAGCTATAGCCCGATCGCCGCGGCGATCGCGCGCAGCAAGCGAACGATCGCGCTGCTGGTGGCGATCGGGCTGGCGCTGCTGTGGGCGATCCTGTACCGCATCCTCGCCAACGCCTCGCGCAGGCTGCGCCGCCAAGCGCGCGAAAACTACGACCTCGCCCGCTACGATCAGCTGACGGGGCTGCCCAACCGCACGCTGTTTATCGAGGAGATAGCCGCGACCGTATGCCGGGAGGCATCCAAGCCCGATGACGTCGCGGTGCTGCTGATAGATGTCGAGCGCTTCACCGAGATCAACAACACGCTCGGCAGCGCGAACGGAGACCGCGTGCTGTGCGAGGTCGCGCGGCGTTTGAGCCAGTCCTTCGCTAGCGTCGCCGACGTGGCGCGTCTCGGCGCCGACGAGTTCGCGCTGCTGTGCGCGCACGCGGGAGGCGAAGCGGGAGCGCAGCGCATCGCCGCGATGGTGCAGTCCACGCTCGAGCCGGCGATCGTGGTCGACGGTATCGCCGTCAACATCGAGGCGAGCATCGGCATCGCGCTGATGCGCGAGGACATGAGTGGCCCCGGGCTCCTACTGCAACGCGCCGACACGGCGCTCGCCCGTGCTAGATCACGCTTCACCAGGGTGCACGTCCACTCGCCGCGGTGCGACTACTTCGACGCGGGCGGCCTGATCCTGCTCGGACAGGTGCGGGGGGCATTGGAGCGCGGCGAGTTCATCCTGCACTACCAGCCCAAGATCGACCTGCAGCGCAAGCGCATCACCGGCGTGGAGGCGCTCGTGCGCTGGCAACACCCAGAGCACGGCGTGCTGGCCCCGCCACAGTTCATACCCCTGATCGAGCCGACCGCGCTCGTCGGTCCCTTCACGCTGCACGTGATCGAGGTGGCGCTCGAGCAGATGGTCGCCTGGCGCAGGCGCGGGATCGACCTGGAGATGTCGGTCAACCTCTCCGCCCGCAACCTCCTCGACCCCGAGCTCCCCGAGCGGGTGGCCGAGCTGCTGGACCGATACGGGATCCCCGCCGAGCGATTGACGGCCGAGGTCACCGAGAGCGCGGCGCTCGTCGATCCCGACAGGGCCGTGGCCGTGCTCGAGGCCCTGCGCGCCAGCGGCATGGGCGTGTCGGTGGACGACTTCGGTACGGGCAACGCCTCGATCGAGTATCTCGCGACGCTCCCCGCGAGCGAGATCAAGATCGATCGCTCCTTCATCACCCACATGCTGCAGGACCGCCGCGCCGAGGCGATCGTGCGCTCGACGATCGACTTGGCGCGCAATCTCGAATTGACGCTCGTGGCCGAGGGCATCGAGACCGAGGCCGTGATGGACCACCTGGCGGCGCTGGGCGCGCAGACCGGGCAGGGCTACTTCATCGCGCGCCCGCTGCCCGCCGAGGAGCTGACGGCGTGGCTCAGCGAGAGCTTCGGACTCGCTGCGGCCGGGCTCGACGCCTCCGCCGGCGCTGTGCCGGTATTGCGCGCGGCGCCTTGAGCGATAGCGGCCGGCGCTGCACCGGTCCTGTCTGCTCTAGCATCACGCA
>Ga0116220_10001219_pt1 | contig 10250 bp, 8 predicted proteins | sample Sb_taG_10_FD_88967 | JGI IMG/M metagenome (GOLD analysis project Ga0116220, IMG submission 88967) | Peat soil microbial communities from Weissenstadt, Germany - Sb_50d_7_NC metaG | ecosystem: Environmental > Terrestrial > Soil > Wetlands > Peat | place: Germany: Weissenstadt | collected 2010-09-21
CGGCGGCCCGGTGGCCCGGGCGAACGCCTTGCGCGCATACCCGGACTTCCAGTTCGCGCAGATGGTCGCCCCGCAGCTGGCCCCGCCGGACTGGGAGCCGTCTTTCGGCGACTACCTGTACCTGTCGTTCACGAACGCCGCCGCGTTCAGCCCGACCGACGTGCTGCCGATGTCCCGCTGGGCGAAAATGGGCATGACGGCCCAGGCCGCCGTCTCGATTGTGACCGTCGCCCTGGTCGTGGCCCGCGCCGTGAACATCCTCAAGTAGCGGAGATAATCGATGACATGCTCCTGCCCCTGATGCGGCCGCGGCCCGAGGTGACAGCGTGAGCCAGCCCAGCTGGCTCGATCCCGAGCTGGCCACGCTCACCGCGGACCGGTTCTCCGACTCGGCCTGGATCTTCGAGCGCAAGTTCGACGGCGAACGCTGCCTGGCGTTCCGGGACGGCGGGCCGCTGCGGCTGATGACCCGGAACCAGCAGCAGGTCACCGGCACCTATCCCGAGATCGCCGAGGCGCTGCGGGCCCACGACGCCACCGACTTCATCGTGGACGGCGAGGTCGTGGCGTTCGACGGGGATCAGACCAGTTTCTCCCGGCTGCAGCGCCGGCTCGGGGTCCGCGATCCGGCGCCGGCGCTGCTCGCCGAGGTGCCGGTGTACATCTACCTGTTCGACGTGCTGTGGGCCGACGGCCGCGACGTGCGCCCCCGGCCGCTGCTCGAGCGCAAGGCCGTGCTGCGCGACCTGCTGTCGTTCCGTGACCCGCTGCGTTTCGCCGAGCACCGGGACCGCGACGGCGAGGCGTACTACGCCGAAGCGTGCCGCCTGGGGTGGGAGGGGCTCATCGCCAAGCGGGCCGGCGCACCCTACCGGCCTGGCCGCAACCGGGACTGGCTCAAGTTCAAGTGCCTGAACGGCCAGGAGTTCGTCATCGGCGGCTACACCGACCCGAAGGGGTCCCGGGCCGGGTTCGGCGCACTCCTGCTCGGCTACTACGGCGCCGGCGGCCAGCTGCACTACGCCGGCAAGGTCGGCAGCGGCTTCGACCGGCGCACCCTGACCAGCCTGCACGCGGGCCTGGCCGCCAGCGAGCGGCCGGACCCGCCCTTCGAGCCCGTCCGCGCCCTGCCCCGGTCTCACGTGCACTGGGTCGAGCCCCGCCTCGTGGCCCAGGTCGGCTTCAGCGAGTGGACCGTGGACGGGGAACTGCGGCACCCCAGATTCCAGGGCCTGCGCCGGGACAAGGACCCGGCCGAGGTCGTGCGCGAACTGCCCTGAGGGGGAACACCACCGGCCGGCCCGGTGTTCTATTTATGCTTTGCGCGCATACGGAAGAAGATCAATGGCCCAGTGCATTACGTGCGGGAGCGAACTGCATCCCGACCGGGCGGAGAAATACAACTACTGCATGGCGCCGGAGTGCCAGGAAAAGAACCTCCAGGGCCTGACCATGGTGGCCATCGGGGTGAACAAGTCGGCCGAGCAGTACCTGCTCCTCGACGAGCAGACGCGCGACGAGCTGGCCACCGGCAAGTTCGCCGATCAGCGCCGGGGCTCCTTCGGCACGTCGGTGCCTTCCGAAGCAGGCACCACCACCGTCAAGCCGACCCGGGTCCAGCCTGCCCGACGCCGCCGCGCCGCGTCCCGTCCGGCAGCACCGCGCCGTCCCTGGACCAAGTCCCAGGAGAAGCTGGCCCTGCTGTACAACGAGCAGGGAAAGCGGCCCGAGGAGATCGCGCAGAAACTCGGCCTGAGCCGCTACACCGTGACCCAGATCATCCTGACCTCGAGAAACCAGGGCAAGCTGTAAGTCACCATTCGGCCTGTCCGCTATGATCGGTAGATCTTGGGCAGGCGGGGCGGCGCCCCCGGGTATCCGAAGCGGCTGCACTGACCCGCGCGGGTGCGTGGCATCTGGTCCCATTTCCGGTGGTCCAACTCCCAGTCGCCCGCCTTTGGTGGTAGCCGAACCCGCCGGCGCGGCTTTCGGCCGCCGCGCCGCGCACCGGGATCACGCCCGCCCCTCGTGTCACACGTGTGAGGGTGACCCAACCGGTGGGTGTGACATCCTAATGGCTCTTGCGGGGTCGATGTGCCGTAAGCCCGGGACCGCGAGCGTCGCGCCGTGCGGCGGGGCTCGGTTTCGTCCGTTCTGCCTCACCCGTCACATTTTCACGGAGGATCCGGCTTCCGCGGAGGATCCGGGCAACCCCGGTTGCCCGGATCTTCCGCAACGGCCGGATCTTCCGCGGTAACCGGAGCAGACGCTCCGCCTGGCGTGACGCTGGTGAAGCTGGGTGAGTGCTGCGGCGTCCAGGACACGCCCCGGAGGCCGCCTCCGGCGGCCGGCGCGGTCCAGGGCGCCGGCCGCGGCCGTCCCGGTGATGAACAGGCGCCCCGCCGGCCGGGGCGAGCCGGTCACAGGTTCACCGTGGCTTCGATGGTCAGCCGACGACCAGGCCGGAGGTTTCCAGAGTTGACGTCCTCCCCTCTACCGGTCTTGTACGCCCAGTGTCCGGGGTGCGTCGGGGCGGTGTGCCAGGCCGGGGCGGGCGGGTGTCTGTGAATCGAGTAGGCAAACCACCCCTATTTACTGCCTTCTCTGGGTGGCAGGGTGGGCTGCATCGTGCAATGGTTGGGTCACGGAGCGAGGGCGGCTTGGGGTGGGAGTTGGCCAGGGTCTATGTATCGTCGCCGATCGCCGATCTGACTGAGGAGCGGCGGGCGGTGCTGGACTGGCTGCGGCTGGCGCGGCATCAGGCGGTGGACAGCTATCTGCCCAACAGCGACACGGTGCGGGATAGCTGCCTGGACGATGTCGCCGCTTGTGACCTGTACGTGCGGCGCAGCAGGCGCTGGCCGCCGCCTGGGGCGACCCGGGATTCGCCGCGTCCGCCCTCGATACCTGGGAGCGGTTCGTGACCCACCCGGAGACCGTCACCTCTACCGTCCGCGACGTCACCGGAGTCCCGGCGCGCGGCTTCGCCGACTGGGCCTCGGCCAACGCCGAGCCGTCCGCTGATCTCAGCTCCGGGCGTAGTTGCTGGCGCCGTACCAGTCGACCACCACGACCGGCTCGTCGCCGACCACCCAGGCGTCGTGGCCCTGGGGGAGCGCGGTGACATCTCCGGGCCGGGCGTCGAACTCCGAACCGTCGGCCATGACCACGTGCAGTACTCCCTGCACGTGGTACTGGAAGTGCGGCGCCTCGCACAGGTCGGTACCCGCGAGCGGCTTGACGTGATCGGACCAGCGCCAGCCGGGCTGCAGCGTGAGCCGGCCGATCTCGGCGCCGCCGATCCGCAGCAGGTCCAGCGTGCCGCGCTCGAACTCGCGCGTCTCGTCGGATGCGGCGAACCTCTTCTGCTCTGCCCTGGCGGTCATGGCCTGTCTCCTTCATGTGGTACCTGATCGGGATGTGCACCAGCCTGACGTGGACCGGTTGCAGCTTCCTTGCAGCCGGGCGGGTGTGGCGGATACCGGTCACGCTGAGGTTTGATACCTGGCATGAAGTCGCTGGCGCTGCGGGTGCTGAGCGACTTCGGCGTGGACGGCGTGGAGCCGGCCGCCTTGGGCAGCAGGAAGGGCCGGCTGGCGCTGTGCGTCCTGGCCCTGGCCGGGGGGCAGATGGTACCGGCCGACGTGCTGGTCGACACGCTATGGGGGGACGCGCCGCCCGTCCGGCCCGAGGACCAGCTGGCGGTGCTGATCAGCCGGCTGCGGTCCGTACTGGGCCGGGACCGGATACAGCATCGCGACCGCGGCTACCTGCTGGTCTGCGACTGGCTCGACGCGTCCGAACTCGCCGCGCTCACCGAGGAGGTGGACCGCAGGCGCGGCGCGGGAAACGTGCTGGGCGCTGCGGCCGCGGCGCGGGTCGCGCTGTCGCTGCTGCGCGGCTACGGGCCGCCGTCGGTACCCGGTGAGTGGGCGCGGTTGCGGCTGGCCGAACTGGACCGCCTGGCCGGCCGGGCCCGGCAGGTGGCGGCCACCGCCCTGCTCGAGGCCGGGGACTGGATGGCCGCCGCCGACGCCGCGGCCGCGGCCGTGGCGGCCGACGGCTACGACGAGGCCTGTTTGCGGATCCTGCTGCGCGCCTACGTCGCGGGCGGCCGGGCGGCCGCGGCCTTGGCCGCCTACGCCCAGGCCCGGGAACGCCTGGCCGACGAGCTCGGCGCGGACCCCTCGCCCGAGACCGCCGCCCTTTACACCGCCATCCTGCGCGGGGAGCTGCCCGCGCAGGCGCCGGTGCCCGCCCGTGTCCCGGCCGGCCTGGTCGGCCGGGACGGCGAACTGGCCTACCTCGACGCCACGGCCGGGCGGGCCCGTGACGGCTCGACCGAGGTCGTCGTGGTCGACGGGGAGGCCGGCATCGGGAAGACCGCCCTGCTCCGCGCCTGGGCCGCCCAGCGGGCCGCGGCCGGCGACACGGTGCTGATGGCCTCGTGCGGCCAGCTCGACCGGGCCATGCCACTCGATGCCCTGCTCAGCGCGCTGTCCGCGCTGCTTCGCCGGCTCGGGCCCGACGCCGCCGCCGACCTGCTGGGCCAGGATGCGCTGACCCTCACCTCGCTGCTCGGCGTGGCCCTGGACCCCGGCGGGCCCCGGGACCCGCGCCTCCCGGGGCCTGCGGGGGCGGAGCCGATCCTGGCCGACGGCATGCTCGGCCCGGCGGTGCTGTACGCGGCGCTGGTCAGGGTGCTGGTCCGCCTGGCCGGACGGGGACCGCTGGTCGTGGTGATCGACGACGCCCACCTGGCCGGGCAGGCCCTGGCCAACTGGCTGAGCTTCGCGCGGCGGGCGGACATGCCGGCCGTGGTCGTCGCCGCGGTCCGCTCCGGTGAGGGACCGCCCCTGCCGGCCAGCGCGTCCGTCCACCTCGGCCTGCTCGACCGGGAGGCCGCCGCCGAGCTGGTGGGGCCGTCCCGGGCCGATGAGCTGTACGAGCGGTCCAAGGGCCACCCGCTGTTCCTGACGGAGCTCGCCCAGCAGGCGGCACGGGCCGAGCTGCCCACGTCGCTGGTGGAATCGGTGTCGGCCCGCTGCGACGAGCTGGGCCTGGCCGGAGCCATGCTGCGCGCGGCCGCGGTGATAGGCCCGGAGCTGGACATCGAGCTACTCGCGGCCCTGCTCGGCCGTCCCGCCGTCGACCTGCTCGACGACGCCGAGCGGGCCGCGGCCAAGCAACTGCTGACCACAGACGGGGGGACGTTCAGGTTCCGGCACGAGCTGGTCCGGGAGGCGCTGGCCGCCAGCGCGACCGCCGGGCGCGCCGCCCTGCTGCACCGCCAGGCCGGCCGCGTACTGGCCCGGCAGCCGTACGCTGACCCGGCCATGGTCGCCTACCACGCGCGGCTGGGCGGTGACCTGGAGCTGGCCGCCCGCTCGCTGCGGACCGCCGCCGAGCGGGCCGCCGAGCGCTTCGACCATGCCGCGGCCGAGGCCCTCCTGGACGACGCGCTGCGGCTGCACCCGGATCCCGAGGGCTGGCTCGAACGGGCCCGGGTCCGCACGCGCCGGCGCCGCTACGCCGAGGCGCTGGCCGACGTCGAGCTCGCCGCGGAGGCCGGCGCCGCCGCCCTGGAGGTCGGCGCGTGGGCCTGCTACTTCGACCGCCGCTTCGCCCAGGCCGCGCAGTTCGCCGCGGACGGCGCGCTGGCCGCGGCCAATCCGGCCATCCGGTCCCGCTGCCTGGCCGTCGGCGGCCGGACCCGGCACGCCGCCGGTGACCTGGCCCAGGCCGAGCTGCTGCTCGGCGAGGCCTTCGCCCTGGCCGAGGGAGCCGACCGGGTGACCGCCGCCGCGTGGCTGGGCGTGCTCCGGGCTCACCAGGGCAAGACCGAGGAGGCACTGGCCCTGCTGCGCCCGGCGGCCCGCGCGCGGGAAGGCGTGGCCCATACCGCGGCGACCCTGCACTCGCTGCTGTTCACCGGGCACGCGCACGCCGCGGCCGGGCGCCCGGCCCTGGCTCTGGACGCCTTCACCCGCTACACGGCCGAAGTCGAGCGCCGCCAGGTGCCGCGGTTCGCGGGCCGCGCGGTGAACTTCGCCGGCTGGGTGCTGCGCAGTCTCGGCGCGGCCGATGAGGCCGGCGACCATCACCGTCGGGCCCTGGAGCTCGGGCAGAGCCAGGGCACCGTGGAGGTCACCATTGCCGCGCTGGAAGACCTGGCCGAGCAGTGCGTGGAGGCCGGCGATGCGGGCGGCGCGCGGGACCGGCTGGCGCAGGCACGGACCCTGCTGACCGGCGATCTGGTCTTCGGCTGGCGGCTGGAGCTCAAGTACCAGCTGCTCACCGCCCGGCTGGCGCTGCTGCGCGGCGACGCGGAGGCGGCCCTGGCCGCGGCCGCCGGCCTGGAGAGCAGGGCGACCGTGCTCGGGGTGCTGCGGTACGTCAGCGTGGCCCGCGTCCTGAAGCACCGGGCCCGCCGGGCGCTGAGCCTGCCCGTGGACCTCGAGATGGTCGCCGCGGACCTGGATCTGGTCGAGGGGTCCGTCGCCGTCGAGGCCTGGTGGTGGACCGGCGAGGCCGCCGCCGATTTCGCGGTCCCGGCCTGGCTGGACGTCGCGGCCGTCCGGGCCGAGCGGCTGGCCCGGCAGGCCGGCGACTACGCGGGCACACTGCGCCGGGCGGCGGGCCAGCGCCTGGACGGCTGGCGGGCCGCGGCCCCATGAGCCCCGCGCTCAGCTCAGGAGCAGGGGGGCCGCCCGGATCGCCTGCGTCTCCCACCACGCGAGCTCCTCGTCATAACCGCCCAGGGCCTTCTCCCAGCCGAACTGGACCAGGGCGCCCAGCAGGCACAGCGCCAGCTGGCGGTCCCACCATGGTTCGGTGCCGATGCCCTGCTCCTCCAGCGCCCGGCGGTAGGCGGCGATGGTGTCCTCCTTGCCCTGCGGCAGGCGGCGGCAGTTGATCGCCAGGTACCAGGCCAGGTCGGACAGTGGCGCGCCGCGCCCGGGCTGCTCCCAGTCGAGCACGACCGTCCGGCCCTGCTCGTCCGTGCCCAGGTTGTCCAGCTTCCAGTTGCCGTGCACGAACGTGTGCGGGGTGACCTCCAGCGCCTCGACCAGCGGGCCCGGGTCCCGGGCCAGCGGGATGACGACCGCGGCCGCGGCCGGGGCCACCTCGGCCAGCCGCGGCCAGCCCTCGCCCACCAGCCGCGGCACCAGATGCGCGGAGCCGGCGGCGGCCTCGGCGCACGCCAGCCAGGGGGACAGCTCCAGGTAGCGGTGCATGACCGGGACGACGTCGCATTCGCGGCCGCACTCCCAGAACGCGGCGTGCAGCGCGGCCATGTGCCGCAGGAACCGCAGGTGCTGGTCCAGGCCGATCGGCTCGTCGCTCACCGGGACCAGCCACCGCGACACGTCCCGCATCAGCAGGGCACATCCGCCCGAAGGCGCCCGGCCTCCGCCCTCCTGCGGAGCCACCCCCACGATCGGCTGGTTGAAACACGCGGGCAGCCGCGCCAGCAAGCCGCGCTCCCAGGCCAGCAGCGGCGCGCCGCGCAGGCAGCCCGACGCCCGCATGGTCCAGTCCTCGGCCAGGTCGAGGTGCTTGAGCACGTACACCTGCCCGCCGATCACCACCCGCTCCAGCCGGGCCCCGGATTTTCCCGCCGCCCCGTCCAGCCCGGTCCGCTCGGTCGCGCCCGCGATGAGCTCGGCCACGCTGGAATGCAGGGGGAGGGGGGCCGGGGCCTGCGGCCCGTCAGGCATCGGCCGCCTCCATCTCCGCGAGCAGCGACGCCGGCCACCGTCCGCCGCACATGACGGTGTCGGCCACGATCCGGTCATCGCGCACGGTGAGCAGGTGCATGTGATGGGCCGCGTGCGGCACGCCGTTCTCGGTCCAGCTGAGCGTGTACTCCACGATCTCGCTCGGGCCCCCGTCCGCGCGCACCGGGTACCGGCGGAACTCGCCGAACTGGCCGGGGTCGGCAAACCAGCGGGCGTACTCGGCGCGGATCGCGTCGGCTCCCGACGCGTGCAGCCGCCAGTTGGGCACCGTGGCGTCCAGCGTCGCGTCGGCGCTCCACGCGTCGCACGCCGGGATGGTGGCGGTCTGGATGGCGTTCAGGAACTGATCGATCGCTGGTGCGGGTGACGGTGACATCGGCGGCCTCCTGATGGTCTTGTTCTGCGACCATCGTCTGCGCCCGGCCTTGCAATCAAGTTGCAGTGCTTCCTGAGGCGGCGCTCACCAGAGCCGGGCCGTGGCCCGGCGCGCGCCCTCAGCCAGCGCCTCGAACTTGGCCCACACGATCGTCGGGTGGATCTCCGGGGTGTACGTGGCCTGCGACGAGAAGCCGCAGTCGGCGCTGGCGACCACGTTCTCCCGGCCGACCAGCTCGGCGAACCGGACGATGCGGTCGGCGATGACCTCGGGGTGCTCGACGATGTTGGTGGCGTGGCTGATGACACCGGGCAGGAGCACCGCACCCGGCGGCGGCGTAACCGTCTCGAACACGTGGTAGGCGTGCTCGTGCCGCGGATTGGCGGCCTCGAAGGAGAAGGCGCCGGCCTCGATGGTGAACAGGGTGCCGATCAGGTCGGCCAGCGGCGCGTCGTGCACCCGCGGCCCTTCGTTGATGCCGTAGCAGGTGTGCAGCCGGACCCGGTCGCGGGGGATGCCGCGCAGGCTCCGGTTGATCGCGTCGACATACCCGCGCGCGACCGTCAGCTTCTCCTCGGCTGGCCCGGTGCCGTAGCTGAACACGTCGGTGAGGAAGGGGTCGTCGATCTGCAGGGTGAAGCCCGCGTCGACGATGGCCGCGTACTCCACGTGCAGCGCTTCGGCCACCGCGTCCAGGTAGTCGGCCTGCGATGGGTAGTACGCGTCGCCGCCGACCCCGCTGGGAGCGACGGCGCAGACGAACACCTGGTCGGGGGCAGAATCGGGGGCGGCGTCACCGACCGCCGCCCGGAGCAGCTCCAGGTCGCGCGCCAGGCGCTCGTGCCCGATGTAGGAGACCGGCCCGGTGCAGCGCAGCGGCACGACCGGTACGGCCATCCCGCCCGTCATCGCGCCCTTGAGGTACTGCTCGTAGTACTCGGGGAAGCTGTCGATCTCGGCCCGGAACCCCGCCAGCGGGTCACCGCCGGGCCGTGGCTCGAAGCCGCTCAGCCGCTGCCCGATATAGGCGTAGAACCCGGTCTTGGTCTGCTCGCCGTCACTGATCACGTCCAGCCCGGCCGCGCGCTGCCGGGCCACGGCATCGGCCACGGCCCGGCGTTCGGCCTCGGTGAGCTCGGCCTCCCCGACGGGGCGGCCCTGCGCCGCCGCCCGCATCAGGTCGAGCAGCGCCGGCGGCCGGGCCAGGCTGCCGACGTGGGTGGTACGGATGCGATCGGTGCTGCGCAGCATCACTGCTCCCGTCTGCGGTCGGTCCCAGCTTGCCAGAACTCCCTCCCGAGAAGCTGCGAGACTAGGGACGGTGGACGACGAGCGGCTGTCCCGCCTGGTCGCGGTGACCGGGCCCGCTGGTACCGGCAACGTCGCGCTGGCAGGCGCCGTCGCGGCCGTGCGGAATGCGCCGGCCGGCTCGTGCGCGGTCATCCTGGTGGAGGGGGTGAGCGACCAGTCCGCGATCGAGGCGCTGGCCGCGCGCCGGGGCCGCAACCTGGGCCGGGAGGGCGTCTTCGTCGTGCCCATGGGCGGCGCGACGAACATCGGGTCCTTCCTCGACCTGTTCGGCCCGCGCGGGCTGCGCGCCCGGCTGGCGGGCCTGTGCGACGAGGGGGAGGAGCGGGAGTTCCGGCGCGGCCTGGCGCGAGCCGGCCGCAGCCCCGGTCCGGCCCGCGACGACCTGGAACGGCTGGGCTTCTACGTGTGCGTCGCCGACCTGGAAGACGAACTGATCCGCTCGCTGGGCGCTGCCTCGGTCGAGCGGCTCATCGCCGGGCAGGGCGAACTCGCGCCGTTCCGCACATTCTGCCGGCAGCCCGCGCAGCGCAACCGGACCCGCGAGCAGCAGCTGAGACGTTTCATGGGCACTCACTCGGGCCGCAAGGCCCGCTACGGGCGCGTGCTGGCTGAAGCGCTCGACCCGGCCCGGGTGCCCCGCCCGCTCGACGGCGTCCTCAGGGTTCCAGGGCGAGCAGCTTGGCCGTGACCTCGATGAGGTCCTCGCCCACCACGTCGGGCGGGGCAAAGGGCGCGCCGAAGCCGCCGGACTTGCGGCTCACCCAGCCGGTGGTCAGCCCGGCCCGCTTGGCGCCGTGGCAGTCCCAGTCGTGCACGGTGAC
>Ga0116220_10001224_pt1 | contig 10234 bp, 19 predicted proteins | sample Sb_taG_10_FD_88967 | JGI IMG/M metagenome (GOLD analysis project Ga0116220, IMG submission 88967) | Peat soil microbial communities from Weissenstadt, Germany - Sb_50d_7_NC metaG | ecosystem: Environmental > Terrestrial > Soil > Wetlands > Peat | place: Germany: Weissenstadt | collected 2010-09-21
AGTCGGATTGTTCGGTCCGCCACCGCCGAAGCCACCGTAGCCCCCGCCATCGGTGGCCCCAGAGGTGTTGCCAGTCGAAGTCGTGGATGGCGTCGTCGTCGAGGATGCGCTCTGCCGATTCTGATACCAGCGGTAGAGGAGATAGACCGCGATTCCCCCGCCGAGCGCGAGCACCGGCTTCGGGACGCCGTGCCACTTGCCCTTGAGGAATGAGCCTTGGTCCTTCGGCGCCGGGGTGCCGGTTTCCTCAGCCACCTTGTCGCACCCACCTGAAGCTCGGCTTCGGTTCGTTGGTGACGCGCCCGAGGTTGCCGCCCGTGCGGACCTTGACGGCGGGCTTCACGACTGCATCCTGTGGCGGGTTGGGCACGGCCGGGGTGTAGGTGACGCCGGGTATCCCGTGAGGGATACCGCCCGCCCAGGGCAGCACGCGAGGCAGCGACTCCTTCACGATCGACCAGGTCTGGTAGAGGAAGGGCACCGCGCCGGTGTGGCCGTTGGTCGGGCCCGGTGGGATCGTCATCACGATCGGCGGTCCGAGCGGTCCACTCGGCACCGTGCCGTACACGGCGGTGATGCGCTGGGATAGAGCACCCGTCGCCCGCATCGGGGTCTGGGCGAGCGTGAAGGCGGCCGGTGCCGCTCGAGCGGGGATGCCCCGCGAGGAGAGCCGGATCGCGACAGCCATGTTACTTCGCCGGCGTCCCGATGAGCTGGTTGCCGGTGTTGGCCGAGAGCGAGGTGATGCCGTTAAAGGCGGTCGAGGTGCCCGAGGGATGCAGCACCAGGTCGGCCACGATCAGGCCGACGACGACCAAACCAGCGAAGCTCCAAAAGCCAGACACGCGCATAATCCCGCCTTTCCTATCCCTTTACTGTAGCACTCGAGATCGTTGAACTCGTGGTCGAAGTGGCCTTGGTCGAGGTCGGATTGAGGATCAGCGGAGCCACGTTGAGATAGGTTGCTATGACATACGCCCAGCCCACCAGCGCGGCCGTGCGGTGCGCTGCGGGGTTGTCCTTCCCGACGAGGCCCAAACCGCCAAAGACGATGAAGGTCGCCAGGTAGTCGGCCGGCAGGGGCAGGCCGTTGATCGTGTGATCCTTGACCTTGCCCGACAGGTCGCGCCAAGTGATGATCCCGACCTCGACCAGCCATGCGGCGAAGAGGCCCATCAGAGAGCCGCCCCCGTGCCCTTGGCGCTCGAGCCCGGCGAACCGAGGCCCGAGCCAGGAGTGCCACCGGGCGCGAGTCCCCCGCCTGGCGTCGCGCCAGTCGAAGTTGATGGCGAGCTCGAGGCGGCGTCAGGAAAGGCGCCCTTAAACCGTCCGGGCCAGAGGATATCGAAGAAGCCCGCGTTCGAACCGCGAAGTTGTGACCAGCCATAGACCAGCAACTGATAGCCCGCGAACGTCAAGCCGCCGCTCACGAGCAGCATGGTTTAGCCTCGGCCGCTAAGGGCGCCCGTCGCTGAACCCCCCGGAAGGGGCCGCACGAAATGGTGGTAGAGCCAGACCGAGCCGAGCCCGACCAGAAAACCTTTCCAGAATGTCTTGTCCATCTTCTTTTCCTTTCCTTATCGGGGTAGCGACCAGCGCAGGAACGCGAGCCACGCTACAGCGGCAATGGGAACGGCGACGCCCAGGTGCCAGGGCTGGACGCCAGACATCGCCGACGCGTTCGGCGAGACTTCCTGGCCGTAGGCGGTCTGGGCGATGGTGGCGGGCGGCGCGGAGCCAAGCGACGGTCCGAGCTTCACGCCTCCGCCCAGGCTCAATCGCAAGCCTGACATCTAGACCTCCTCGAGGCCCTGGATCAGCGTGCCCGACGGGATGACCTGGCCGAGCAGGGCGCTGATGGTGTAGGGGCTGGTGCCACCTGATCCCCACGGCGCACCCTCGACGGTCATCGACGTGCCCGGCGAGGTCGACAGCGCCACCTCGTAGGTGTCGAGCAGGCCGAAGACCTTCTGGCCGAGCGAGGTCTTGCGCGTGATGGCGATGACGCCCGTCGGCCGGGCGTAGCCGGGGTTGGTGGCCAAACTACCGGTTCCCGTGCCGCACCCGAAGGCGATCGCCATGTCATCGTAGATCTCGTCGATGTTGGTCGAGATTTCACCGATGCCGTCCAGCGCGAAGCGGAAGATCGACGGCCAGGCGTCCTGGCGAATGTTGTTCGCGTCGCGACAGATCAGGATGATCGTGTCGAGCCAGCCGCCCTGACGCGGGATGGTGACCGTCGCCGTCGCGGAAGCCGCCGGCTGGGGGTTGCCCTGCTGGAGGAACCACTGACGCGTCGTGCCGAGTCCCGGCGGCGCGATGCCCTGGCCCTGTGGGAGCCAGTAGTAGTCAGCGTTCAAGCGCACTTCGATGGTCGGCGTCGTCCCCGCTGGCGCCGTCGCGTAGACGGCGGTCGAGGCGGCGAGCTGGATCTGCAACTTCGGCAGCACATCACCGTCGGCCATGCCAAGCACGCCGTAACCCTTGGCGAACTCCAGCGGGATGGCCGTGTTGAACGTGAACCCGCCCGCGGTCGTCGAGCTCGTGGAGATGCCGGAGAAGCTCGGCAGGTTGTGCGTGTCGGATTCATTGTTCAGGCCGAAGCCGCCCGAGAACATCGGGATGAGACGTAGCACCTCGTAGCCCGGGCCCGAGACGATCGGCGTGCCGAGGGCGTCCCAGAGGGTGATGAGTGACACGACGGACTCGGGGGCGTCAGGCTGACCGCCGAGGGTTATCGATGTGCCGTTGGTGCCACCGCTCGCGACGAAACGCAGACGGAACCGCGCGGCATAACCGGGCAGCGCCGTGAGGGGCTGATTGATGAGGGCCCCGAAGGCCAGTGAGGTGAGGTCGTAGATCCTCGCCTTGCCCGGCTCGGAATGACGGATGAACGGACCGCCCGAAGGCTCGACCGTCGTCTGCGGTTGGGCCGGGGTTGCGACGGTTGCTGTTGAAGTTGCCATTAAAGCTCCTAACCGGTGATTGCTTTAGCGACCTGAGCTGTGAGATGCAGCGGACCGTCCGGCTTGCCTTCGACGAGTCGGCGGGTCGCCCAAAGGCGCACTCCGGTCATCGCGGCGTAGCCGCCGATGAAGACTGCGAGCGCCAGGTCAAACGTCCGCTTGTTCATCGTGCCCTCCTGTTCAGGAACCGGGCGCGACGGAAGTGAGTGCCCACTCCCGCCGGGCACTCGGCTCCGCGAATTACATTGCTGTCACTCGCTACCGGGATAGTAGCACGCCGCCCGGCTAGCGCAAGGCATCAACTTTGTAGCAGCCGTGGGCGCTGGCGCCGGCGCCGGGGTGGCCGAGATGGCCGAGCGCCGGGCCGGGGTGATCGTGACGGCGCTCGCCCTGCGCGGTGAGCGCAGCCCAGACCAGGGCATCGACGCGACACCAATGGCGGGGCGGATGCAATTTGTCCCCCTCGTGTTCCCTGTCGCGAAATATCCAGGGGTTGCGGACGATGAGACGATCCGTGAACTTCACGCAACCCATCCCCCACGCCTCCTCCTTGCCGAGGTAGGGGTACGGCGCCGCACACCAGTCCTCGGGGCAGTCACGCAGCTCTCGCAAAGTCTCGGGTCGGACGACGATGTCGTGCTCCACGATGATGAACGGCTCGGGCAGGTGGTCGCCCGTCGGGGTCCATGCCTCGGCCAACGCCCAGAAATAGCCCTCGTCGTCGGTGATCGGGCGGGCCACCATCTCGTAGGCGATGTCCGAGTTGGCCAGACCAACGACAGTTTCAGCTGCCAGCCGCGTGAATGGCACGATGACCTTTGGGGCTACTTCGCTCGCGGCAGAGTGCGTCCGCGCCCAGGTCGTCATGCCGGGCCGGGCGTAGTAGGCCCGCTCCTCCTCGGTATAGTCCAAGTTCAACCAGGGCAGATGCTCGATCAGATAGGGAGGTTCGAGGCGAACCCCGCCAATGCCGGGCCAATCTCCCCCTGGCCCGTACATCGCAAAGGTCGTGTCGACCGGTGCCCCGCGCACGCCCGGCGCGTGCATCGGAAACTTCGCGACATCTCTCTCTGACTGGAGGCTCACGCGGTAGCGCACTGGCGCGGGATCGGGGAAGTTGGCCGTGTTGATCCCGAGGCCGACCTTGCCCAGCTCGGGCCACTTGTTTAGAACCGCGAGCATCTTCTCGACAAAGTCACCGGGGCAGTCCTCAACAATGGCGCAGTCGTCGTCGGTGACGATGTAGGGCTGGTCTTTCGGCACGGCACCCATCCCCCACGCCGCCAGGTGCCTATAAGAATTGTCGGCGATGACGTGTTTCACCCCGACCATCCCCGGCCAGGCGCCGCCGGTGTTGTCAACCACGGTGATGTCCTCCAGGCCGTGAGCCTGCATTGAGGCGACGCAGACAGCGAGCATCTTGAAGCGCCCGTTGGTCGTGACAAAGACTGGGATCACGCGTTGTGCACCATGAGATCAACGAGCTTCGTCCGAGAGAGATCCTGCACCATCTGGGTGACGGCGGCCAGGTGCTCGGCTTCATTCTTCACGGCCAGCGCTCGCGCCCACGACTTCGCCTTCGCCGACTCGGCACGCCAAAAGATCGGGTCGAGCAGCGCCTTCACCCGATCTCGCACGGCCTCGGGCGTCGGATCGACCCGGCCAGGAATGCGCCTATATAGTATGTGTCGGCTCGCCGCCACCAGCGGAACCCCGATCAAAGCCAGTTCTGCGGCGTGCGTCTCGGTCTTGGCCAGGTTGAAGGCATGGTCGCTCATGCAGATCATCCCGATCGAGAGACCCTCGAGGGCCTGGGGGAACCTGGGAATAGAGACCGATCCCCGCTCGATCAGACGCTTGGAGTCCCAGCCTCGGTCGGTGAAACGGTGCGTGTCCGAGGCGCCGACATGCAAGAAAGTGAGATCGAGCTCCTCCAAAAGTGGCCTCACCAGCTCGTCGTACATCACGAGGTCAGCCTCCATCCGACCGGAGAGCCAGAGACGTGTGCCGATGATGTGACCGGGAACGGGATTGGCGTCCAACCCGAACGGGTCGTAGAGATTAGGCGCGACGTACACCGGGCCCTGGTAGCCCCTCGCTGTGATTCGCTTCGCGAGGTAGCGCGTGGAAGTTAGCACCGCGTCGACGCCGGGGAACCATTCGTGGTAGTAGTCCTCGGGCGGTCGCTCGGGGCTATCCCAGACCGGGTGTGCCCATACGTCATCATCGAGATCGGCGACGATCAACTGGTTGTTGGCGTGAGCTTGGTCGGTCCAGTGTTGGCGCCACTCCGCAACCGGGCGCATGACAAATATGTCTGGTGTGACGATGACGCCGTCGGGAGTAATCAGCGAGAGCGGCCCGTCATCGTCGTCGACCTGGGTGGCCATGTTCTGGCCGACTGCCGTTCCCCAGCCGTAGTTGCGATTGAGCAAGGCCGCCGCTCGGGTGGCGCGGTAGTAGTCGCCACCCATAAACACGTTCCGGCAACACAGATATGCGATGGTGGGGACGTCGTTCACAGTTTGTCTGCTCTCGTCAAGATGATCGGCTTGTGCGGATCGCGGTTCACGACGAGGAAGCCGAACGGTAGATCGCCCAGCGCGTCGATCGCGCCGCGCATCTCGGCGCGGCTGCGCCCCATCATCTCGCCGAGCCGGTTCACCGCATCGACGTCGCGGGTGTAGCCGACGGCGAGCCAGGTGGCCTGATCGTTCGACTCGCGAGGCTGGCCGGTCACACGCTGCATGTCGGTCATCACGCTGACCCCCGCGTCGCGGGCAAGGAGGAGTAGCTCCTCCCAGTCATCCCAGAGCCCGCCGAACTTCGGGTGCGTCATTATCTTGGCGTCCGTCGCGAGGACCGTCCAGCCACCCTCCTGCAGCACGTCGCGGATCACTCGCTTGCAGAGGGCGTAACGCTTCTGACGCCCGAGCGGGCTGCGGTCAGTCGAGCCGACGAGCCGGCGCCAGGGCTTGCCGTCTGACATGTCGTCGCGGTCCTGGCGTGTGGGCGGCCACTTGGTAAGCCGCTCCCATTTCAACTTCTTAAGGGTGGTATCGCCACCTTTGATGTCGAGGGCTAAGACGAAGCGCCGCGTCGAGGCAAGACCAGCCGCGAAGTTCGTCTTGCCGCCGCCAGTCGGGACAACAAAGGCCCAATGTTCGCCAGGGTTCCACTCCTCGGCCATGCGCTTTCGGAAGTCTCGCCATTGCAGAGCTTCTATTTCACTGAGGCGTGGCATCACCTTCCACGGTAGCGGTTGGCGCAAAGTTGAACAGGTCTTGGAGGATCAGCCCGATCGGGTCGTCGCTCGCGGCGTAGCGCTCGTCGATCTGACCGAGCCGGCGCAGCGCGTCGACCGCCTTCTTCTCGCGCTGGGCCTGCTTCTCGTAGGTCGGCATCGAGGCGATGATGACGTCGAGCGTCGCGTCACGCAGATCATCCTCGAGGACCGGCAACAGGTTCGGATTGCGCGAGATGACCGCGACCAGCACCGGGAAGGCGAGGACGCCGCCGAGGCGCTCCCACTTGTCAGCGACCCCCGCGAAGCGCTGCACCACGACCCGATCAACGATGGTGCCCGCGATCAACTCGTCGGCCGCCGCCCCGGTTGCCGGTGCGGAAAACACCAGCGCCTTGGCCATTGGCGGGTCGATGGTGCCGAGCATCTTGCCGATGCGGGCGACGTTTCGCCCGATGGCCTCGCCGGCCGGGATACGCTTGGCAGCGGGTCGCGGGGCTGGCGCCTTCTTCGCGGCGGGCGCAGCCTTAGCGCCCTTCTTCGCCTTGGGTTTCGGCGCGACCTTCGCCGCCTCCCACAGTGCTCGATGCTGGGCCTTCTCGTGGCGTCCGCGAGTCCAGGCTCGCGTCGTGCCTTCGAAGATCTCTGGGCAATACCGGCAGGTGAGAGAGGCGACGTTCGCTACCGGCTTGTCCGGGGCGACGGGTGCCTTCTCGTTAGGCGAAAGGATTTCGGAGTCGAGTTCGAGGTCGACGGTGGTCACGACTCAGCCTTGTCGGTCGGGTTCTCCTCCTCGGACCAAGCGGCGGCGCCGTCGGCTGGGCGTTCGATCGCAGGTTCGTCCTCGCACTCCTCGCAGGGCTCGGCCCACTTGGCGACGAGTTCGCGCTGGGCTTGCATGGAGACGACGAAACCGACGCCTAGTAATAGGGCGCCGATCCCCAACTTGATAAAAGGGCTCACTCCTTGCCCCAGACCCACTTCTCGACCCAGCGGGTAGCCGAAGATCCGGGCACCTTCTCGGGCTCCTTGGTCGGCTCGGGCTTCGGGGCGTCGTCCTTCTTCAGGAACTCGGCGACGGCCTTCTTCACCCGGTCATTCTTCGAGGCTTCTTCTTCGCGCAGCGTCGGGCGTTTGCCATCGTCGGGCTTCTCGACCTCGACCTCGGGCTTGGCGTCGAGAACCTCCTCGACGATCGCCTTGATCTTCGCGGTCAGCGTGTCGTCGTCCGGCTCGCTCTGTTCTTCGGGCTTGTCCTCCGGCTCCGTCGGGGCGTCGGATGCTTTCGTTTTCGTTGTCGCCATAAGTCTGTCCTCTTTCGTTGGCGGTCAGTGTTACTATAGCCCCGTGCAGCTCACGAGCGAAGACCCGGCTGTCAAACAGGCGATGATCGCCAACCTCTTAATCGACGCCCTGGTCACCGTCGCGGGCCTGGCATTGCTGGCTTACCAGCTGCGCGGCGCTGTGCTCGGCGAGACGATCAAGCGCAAGTTGCGCAAGCTGCGCAGTGACCTCTTCGGACCCCCGCCGCCCAGCGAAGAACAGATCAAGGCTTGGGCCCAGCAGGTGGTCGTGGAAGCCATGCGAGCGGTGAGGGAGGCGAAGTGAGCCTGCAAGCAGAGGTCGAAGGCGGGGCAGAAGTCGGCGGCTTCTCGCTCGACGCGATCGTTGGATTGAAGGCATCGCTCGACGGGCTGACCACGGAACTAAGGAAGCGCCGGGCCATCGAGGCGGCCTACCAGGGCGGTGCGGTCGAGGTGATGCTCCGAGGAGCGGCGGTTAGCGCCTCAACCGGTAACCTCATCATCGGTCTCGGCGCTCCCAGCTATGGGCGGCTCTGGGAAGTCAAGCACCTCACTGTCGGCGGTGCACTATGGACAAGTTCAGTCGCAGGCCAAGCGATAGTTGTCATATCTCCGGCGAGCGGCCAGACAACGCCAGCGTTGGTCGACATCGCCGACCAGGCTAACAGTCTGCCGAATGTGGCGTACTACTCGACGCGCCAGCTCGTCGTGCGCCATCCGAACCACCTCTTTGTCGTGATTCTGAGCCCGACTGGATCAACGCAATATTCAGTCGGCGGCGCCGCGACGGAGTTCCCCGACAAGCGGCTGCAACTAGAAACCGAGAACTAATGCCATTCCCCCGTGGAGGCAGCGGCGGGGTGGCATCGCTTACCGGCGCGGGCATCCTCAGCGCCACGGGGATCCTGAACCAGTCCGGCGGCATGAACATAGAAGACAGCGAGGCCGACGGCTTCACCGTCGACACCAACAACACCATCACTCTGCTGAGCACTGCCGGCGGCGTCGCCATTCAGGCGAATGGTACCGGCGGCATCACCATCAAGAACCTCGGCGGCGGTGCCTACGGAACGGCCATCTATGACGATGGTTCGGTCGGGATCACCATCGGCATCGTGACGGGCGGTTCCGGTGCGGTCACGTTGACTGGCGGCGGGGGGCTCGGCCCGGTCGGGATTGGCGTAGAGAGCGACAAGTTGAGTTTCCTCGGTGCGACAGCCATCGCGCAGAAAGCCCGCATCGGTGCGATCACCTACGGCGGCACGGGAACCTCGACCGGCAAGGCTCTCCCTTCGATTACCGCCGCTTCAGTCGACACCTCTGCGGCCAGTCTCGTCACCGTGCAAAACCTCGCGGCATCGTTGCAGGCCGTGCTCGCCCTCTTCGATACGGCGCTCTCGGCAGCGGCGGGCGGCTTCGGGCTGACCGCATGAGTGGCCTAGCCGGGGCCGACTCCGCCACCCGCCAGCCCCAGCGCGAACGCGGAAAGAAGATCTGGGGCGTCTATGTTGCGGGCGATACATATATATGGTCACGCGCCGAGGTCGCGGCACTCAGGACTGGCGGGATCGAGGGGGTCCTGCCGATCGTCGTGCCGTCTCAGAACGAATCGTGGTGGCACCTCAACGCGGGCTACGGCTCGCTCGAGCTCTTGGTGCGACAAGCGATTCTCTGGGGTGTGCCCAAGGGCTCGCCGCTCTGCCTCGACGTCGAGGAGGGCCAGGCCGCCGCGATGAACAACGCGGGCGAGGTGGCAAGAGCCTGGGCCGTCGCCTGCAACGCCCACGGCATGATCCCCTGGATATATAGTGCCGCGCCCTTCCTCGCCCTCGACAAGTTCACGAACAAGTGGCTGGCCCACTGGCCCGATCCGACCCCGACCGACCCCCAAGTCCCCGAGGGCTACCGAGCCTGGCAGTACGCGGGCAACGTCGAGGGCATCGACCTCGATGTGTTCCTGGCGAATGAAATCTTCTTGTCACCCGACCTGAAACCGGTTAAGGTTGGTGCTACCTCCGAGGCCCTTGCAAGCGCGGAGCCCGAAGATGTGGTCTCGACCGACAGCGCGGACCCCTCGGGTGCGGAGGGACCGAGCTCAGAACCTGGTCCCTCCGACGATCCCAAAAGTTGAAGAGAAAGAAGGAGCAATGGCTGCACCAACATTGAACGTCAAACAGGCTTGGGACGCGCTTCGAACGGCCGTCGTGCCGCTCATGTCCTACGTCGGCGCGATCACCGCCTTGGCAGGAACGGACCACATCGGCACGACGCTTCGCACGTTGCAGGGCGCGGCGTCGGCGCTCATCATCGCCGTCGATCACCACAACCTCACCAAGTAAGCCTGTGCCGGGCTGGTTGATCGGCGTGCTCGCCGGCACGCTGCCCACCTTCGGTACGGCCATTGTCACGCTCATCTGGAAGTCAGCGACCATTCTTTCACGCATCGAGACGAGACTTGAGGGCATGGATCGCCGTCTCGAGCTGCTGGAGAACAAGGTCGTGCCGGTCCCCTCTGACCTAGACTCTGGCCGTGAGTGAAGACCGCGACCTCGAGAAGGTGCTGGTACGATGGCTGGAGAAGCTCTGGCGAGACTTCCTGCATTTCCTCGAACGCCGAACCCGCGTCACCCTATCCATAGAAGGAAACCCAATGTCTGACTACCAGCTCACCGAGGGCTACTCGGTCCAGGTCACCATCACCGTCACGGACACCGTAACCG
>Ga0116220_10001225_pt1 | contig 10232 bp, 9 predicted proteins | sample Sb_taG_10_FD_88967 | JGI IMG/M metagenome (GOLD analysis project Ga0116220, IMG submission 88967) | Peat soil microbial communities from Weissenstadt, Germany - Sb_50d_7_NC metaG | ecosystem: Environmental > Terrestrial > Soil > Wetlands > Peat | place: Germany: Weissenstadt | collected 2010-09-21
CTTGCGGCCGTTGCAGCTCACACCGCCTTCTTCGTTCACCAGCAGCGTCAAGCGCGCACCCGCAGTGGAGCCGCTGCGGTAGACGATGAACAGGTCCTGCGCGATCACGCCGCCGCAGCCCGCCAGCAGGATCGCCGCGGCGGCGGCCCACAGCGCGGCGGCGAGCCTCACGCGCCGACCGCCGCGCCACCACGCCGGGGGTCGCCTGCCCCCGTCAGGTCCTCCCCACGCCGCAGCGCCGCCTGGACGCCGCCGAAGAAAAGGTTGAGGGCACCGAAGCGCACGACACGAACGCCCTCGGGCAGGCCCTCCAGGTCGATGCCCGGCTCGGCGAACACGACGCCGTCCTCGAAGTGCACGCGCGGCGCGTCCACCGCCTCGCGCACACGCATGCCGTGGTCGACAACGCGGACGATCGTCTGCAGCAGCGCCGAGCGGATGCGGTTGGAGCCGGCGCTGCCCAGGACCAGCTCGACCTCGCCCTCGCGCATCACCACCGACGGGGCCATCATGCTCGGCATCCGCCGTCCGGCCGGGTGCAGGTGAAAGCCCAGCGGGTTGAGGTCCTCCTCGCCCATCACGTTGTTGATGTGCATGCCCGTGCCCGGGACCACCACCCCGGAACCCTCGCCGTTGGTGCTCGTCACGCTGCACGCGCAGCCCTGCGCGTCGATCACCGAGACGTGCGTCGTGGAGCCCAGGCGCGAAGACAGGAAGCGCTCCAGGAAGCCCTCCCCGTCGAGCCCTTCCACGAACTCCGCCGTGCGCTCCGACTGGGCGGCCGCCATCGCCTCGACTACCGCGCACAGCGTCGGCGGCGCCGGGGCCCGGTCGAGCAGCGCGAGCGCGTACGCGAGCAGCGTCCCGCCCGCCGACGGCGGCGGGTTCGTGAGGATCTCCCGGTCGCGGTAGGCCATCCGCACGGGCCGGCGCTCGATCGCCTCATAGCCGGCGAGGTCCGCCCGCCGCAGCGAGCCGCCGCGCTCATCCAACCACCGGCACACCGCAGTCGCTATGTCGCCACGGTAGAACGGCTCGGCGCCGTCGCTCGCCAGGCGCAGCAGCGCCTCCCCCAGCTCCGGGTTGCGCAGCACCCCGCCCTCGCGCAGCAGGCGGCCGTCGGGCGCCCACAGGGCGGCGCACTCGGGCGTTGAGGTCAGCAGGTCGACGAGGATCTCCGCCAAATACGCCTGGCTCGCGTTCACCGCCACCCCCTCGCGCGCCAGCCTCGCCGCGGGCGCCGCGAGATCCTCCAGCGGCACCGACCCCCACCTGCGCAACGCCTCGCACACTCCCGCCGGCGTCCCGTACACACCGCAGGAGGCCGGACCGACGTAGAACACCTGCCGGGCGTCCCCGAAGGACACGTCGATCGCCCGCAGCGCCACCTCCGAGCCGTCGCCCAGGCGCGTGGGCGCCTGCACGAAGAAGTCCAGCAGCGCCGGCTGCACGCCGCCGCCCGCCACCAACATGTACCCCCCCGCCCCCAGTCCCGTCAGCAGCGGCTCGGCGGCGAACGACACCAGCATCGCCCCCACCGCCGCGTCGACCGCGTTGCCGCCTTCCCGCAGCACCCGCGCGCCCGCCTGCGCCGTCAGCGGATGCCCCGCCGCCACGACCCCCTTCTCAGCAGCTTCGCCCATTGCAGAGCGATACCACAGCGCCGTTGATCGGTGAAGTGCGCGGGCTAGAAATTAGGCAAAAACTCGGGTACGTCTAGTTCGTCCACGGATAGCTCGCCGCGGCGCTGACCGCCCTCGGATGGCGCCCGGCTGGGCCGTGCGGGGGCGACGCGCTGCGCTTTCACCTCGCCGGTGGCGGGCTCTCTGAAGCGATTGGCGCTTTTGCGCCTGCCCTCGTCGCCGTAGCCGGTGGCCACGACCGTCACCCATACCTGGTCGTCGAGCTTTTCGTCGACCATCGCCCCGAAGATGATGTTCGCGTCTGGGTGCGCCGCCTCGGACACGGACTTGGCCGCCTCGTTGACCTCCCACAGCGACAGGTTGGCGCCGCCGGTGATCGACAGCAGGATCGAGCGCGCGCCATCCATCGAGGTTTCCAAGAGCGGCGAGGAGACGGCCTGCAGCGCGGCCTCGGTCGCGCGGTTCTCGCCCACGCCCATGCCGATACCCAGCAGCGCACTGCCGGCCTCGCTCATGATCGTGCGCACGTCCGCGAAGTCGAGGTTGATCAGACCGGGGAGCGTGACGAGATCGGAGATCCCCTGGACGCCCTGGCGCAGCACGTCATCAGCCACGCGGAACGCCTCGACCATGGCCGTCTGCTTGTCCAGCACCGACAGCAGGCGGTTGTTGGGGACGACGATCAGCGTGTCCACCTCCTCTGCCAGCGCACTCACGCCGCGCTCGGCCTGCTCGCTGCGTCGCGTGCCCTCGAAGCCGAACGGCTTGGTCACGATCGCGACCGTCAGCGCACCGATTTCGCGCGAGATCCGGGCGACGATCGGCGCCGCGCCGGTCCCCGTGCCGCCGCCCGCGCCGGCTGTGATGAAGATCATGTCCGAGCCCTTCAGCAGCGCCTTCACGCGGTCGTAGTCCTCCATCGCCGCCTGGCGCCCGACGTTCGCGTCCGAGCCCGAGCCAAGGCCACGTGTGAGCTCCGCGCCGATATGCAGCGTGATGTCGGCGGTCGACTGCTGCAGCGACTGCATGTCGGTGTTGACGGCCACGAACTCGATGCCCTCGACCTCCGCCTCGACCATGCGGTTGACCGCGTTGACGCCCGCGCCGCCGACGCCCACCACGCGGATCACAGGCTGGCCGACACTCGCCGAAGGACGCGCCGAGAGCGTCTGCCCGTGGGCGTAGTCGTCCATCACCGCGCGCCCCGCGGACGGCCGCTCGATCAAAGTCTCGGGGGCCTCCATCACGTTCTCCGGGATCTCCGAGGAGAACGCATGGCGCAGGCGCTCCTGCGGCGAGGGGACATGCACCTCATCGGCCGGTGGCGCGAGCGTGGACGCGGCGAGCGCCGGATGCGGCAGCTGTGGCGGGTCGTGCTGTTGTGCGTCGTGCTGCGTTGCGTCGTGCTGCCGTGCGTCCTGGTCTTCGGTCTTGCGAAAGAGATCCGCCAGTGGTCCTTCGCGCATGCTCGCGCGTTTAGCGTTGGCCATTGGTGAGTACCTCCTGCGCGAGTTGCCGGTAGGACTGGGCCGCGACGCCGTCTGGCTCGTACCTGAGCACCGACATGCCCTTCACGGGCGCCTCGGCGAAGCGGACGGTCTTGCGGATGCGTGAGGCGAACACGCGGTCGCCGAAGTTTTCCTCGAGAATCTCGATGGCCTCCTTGGCGTGGATCGTGCGCGAATCCACCAACGTCGGGAGGATACCCTCGATGTCAACGCCAGGATTGAGGTTCTCGCGGATCATCGCAAGCGTGTTCTGGAGCTGGATGAGCCCACGCATGGACAGATACTCGCACTGCACGGGGACGATCACCTTGTCGGAGGCGGTCAGAGCGTTGATCGTCAGCAGCCCGAGGCTCGGCGGGGTGTCGATGCAGATGAAGTCGTAGTCCTCGAGGATCGGTTCGAAGGCCTTCTGCAGCGCGCGCTCGCGGCCGATCATGGTGGACATCGCGATCTCCGCCCCGGCGAGGTCGATCGACGCGCACGCCACGTCGATCTCGCGCTTGCGGATCACCTCGCGGATCGACACTTTGTGGACGAGCACGTCGTACATCGATTTCTCGAGCGTGTCCGGGTCGATCCCCTGGGACATCGTCAGGTTGCCCTGCGGGTCCATGTCCACGCACAGCACGCGGTGGCCCTCCTCCGCGAAGGCGGCGGCGAGGTTGAGCGTCGTCGTCGTCTTGGCCACGCCGCCCTTCTGATTGGCGAACGCGATGACCTTGGCCTTGCCTTCCACGGTGACTCCGATGGCTGGATTGCGGGAATCCGTCCGGTGGGTATTCGCATGCCGCGGGGCGATTCCTGCACGGGAACTACGATCTCAAGATGACCGCGAGCGCGACGAGAGGCCCGTCCGGGCTCGGCGCGCGCCTGAGCGACAAGCGCGTGTTGGTGTGCGTGGGCGCGGGCGGAGTCGGCAAGACGACGACGGCGGCCGCGCTCGCGCTCGGGCTGGCGCGACGCGGGGGCAAGGTGGCGGTCGTCACGATCGACCCCGCCAAGCGGCTGGCCTCGGCGCTCGGGCTGGCGGAGCTGCCCTCTGAGCCTCAGCGCATCCATCCCGAGCTGTTCGCCGAGCAGGGCATCGCGATGGAGGGCGAGCTGTGGGCGATGATGCTCGACGCCAAGCGCACGCTCGACGAGCTGATCGCGCGCCTGGCCCCAGATGAGCGCACCCGCGAGGAGATCCTCGCCAACCCCGTCTACCGCGAGCTGTCGAGCGCGGTCGCCGGCTCGCACGAGCTGAGCGCGATCGCCAAGCTGTACGAGCTGCACGAGGAGCATGACTTCGACGCGATCGTCCTCGACACCCCCCCCTCGCGCAACGCGCTGGATTTTCTCGATGCCCCCAACCGCATGCTCGGCTTCCTCGAAGGCCGCGCGCTACAGGTGTTCCTGGGGCCGAGCGGGCTCACCGCGCGCCTGTTCGGGCGCGGCACCGCGCTCGTGTTCGCGATCTTCGCGCGCGTCACCGGCGTGGACATGCTCGGGGAGCTCTCGCGCTTCTTTCGCTCGCTCTCGGGGGTCATCGACGGCTTCGGCGAGCGCACGCGCGGGGTGGCCGCGCTGCTGCGCGCGCCGCAGACGACGTTCGTGATCGTCACCTCGCCCGAGGTCGAGCCGGCGCGCGAGGCGACGTTCCTGGCCGACAGGCTCGCGGAGGCGGAAATGCCCGTCGGCGAGCTGATCGTCAACCGCGTGCACCCCTACGGCCTGCAGGGTCTTGCCGCATCGGAGCTCGCCGGCCTGCTCGCGCCCGCGCTCGGCGAGCAGCTGGCCAGGCGCGTGGCGGGGAACCTCGCCGACTTCGACGTGCTCGCGCGGCGCGACCGGGAGACGATCGAGCGTCTGTCGGAGGTTCTCGGCGAGCAGGGCCGGCAGCGGCCGCTCGTCGTCCCCTACCTAGATGAAGACGTCCAGGATCTCCTGGGCCTGGCTCGGATCGCCGAGCATCTGTTCGACTGAGCCCGCCTGCGGTGCGGTCGCATCCGCGAGCGCTTGCGCATCCGGGGCGAGCGCATGCGCCGCCGGCACCTCCTCGGCCGCCTCCTCCGCGGGCGCGCTCTCCAGCAGCAGCTGATCGGCGATGGCGAGGAGATTCGTGTCGAGGTGACCGCAGATGACGTCCCTGAGTAGCGCGCGTAGATGGTCAGACATGTCGCTGGCGAGCTCCTGCTGGCGGACCTGCGGATCGACTGTGCCCGCGATCACGTCGCGCTCGAGCGCCACCGCCGCGATCGTGCGTTCGGTCAGCGCCATCCGCTGCTCGGGCGTGGCGCACAGCGCAGCCAGGCGCCCCGGCAGCAGTCCGCTCGCCGGCCCCTCCGGCTCGAGCAGCGCGCGCAGCGCGAGCAGGTGGTCGGTGAGCGCCTCCAGCGCGCTGTCGCGCTCGCAGCCGAGCTCGAAGCGCCTGAGCGCCCAGGCCAGCTCGTTGCCGTGCGGCGCGCGACGCGAGACGAGGTTGCAGAAGGCGCGCAGCTCGTCCTCCTGATCGGGGGTCACAACCAGCATCCCATGCGGACGGCCGCCTTCGCCGAGCGCGAGCGCCCGCCACGCGCCGCCCGCCACGCGTGACCATCCGAGCGCGCCGAGCGTCACGCGGCCGTCGCCGAACAGCCTCAGCGCTCGCAGCAGGTCCTTCAGGATCTCGCGGCCCCTGGCGATCGCGTCGCTCGCATCGTCGTCTCCGGCGGCGAGCGCGACCACGAGGTGGTCGTGGCTGCCGTCCTGTCCGGGAGCGAGCGCCCCGTCGGGCAGTCCTTCGAGGACGTGGGGCTGGGCGATCATCAGGCCCCGCGTCAGCGGAAGCTCGGTCGAGCCGATCGTCAGCCCGTGCAGCGTGGCCACAATCGTCGTCTCGCGCCCGCCGGCGAGCTCCGCCGAGCGCTCCAACCGCTCGAGCGCCTCCTGCAGGCGCTCGGGGCGCAACTCGAAGTCGGTCTGTTCGGCGAACACGTCCCGCAGCAGCTCCCTGATCGCGGTCCTTGCGCGCGTGCGGACGTCGGCGCGGACGGGGTCCGCGCCCATGCTCGCCAGATAGCGGTCGAGTCCCTCGAAGCCCCCCAGCGCCGCGACCGCCTCGGCGTGGCTGGGCAGACGCTCGAGCTCGGCCTGGCGCTCGGCGATGAACTCCGCGGTCAGCGCGCGGTAGGCGTACAGCGTCGGCCCCCCCACCCGCGGGCCGCGCGATCCGCTTCGTGTCCTCTGCGGCGCCAGCTCAAAGCGCACCTCCGCGCCGGAGGCGATCTCCCGGTGCAGATGGCTCGCGGCGTCCTGCACGAACTCGCTCAACGCTGCCTGTAGCTGGAGTGAACGCATGCTGCGCTGAGTTCGCGCTAGCCGCGCGCCCTCCTGCCGAGCGCACCCCGTCTTGCAGCCTTCGCCGCGCGGTTGGTGCCGTCGCGAGCGGTGCGCCGCGAGCGACGGATGGCGTCAGGGCTTGCGCAGAAGAAACTGCGTGCCGATGATCGTCAGCCCGGCGCAGCGGCCGGCAAACTCGTCGACCGCCTGCCTGACCCCGTCGCCGAACCACCTGTCCACATGCCCGTAATCATCGCCGGCGATGAAGCCACCCGGCTTCACCACCCGGAAGTACGCCTCGAGGTCGCGCTTAACGCCCTCGTAGGCGTGGTCGGCGTCGATATACACCCAGTCCAAGCTCTCGTCGGCGAAGGAGGCAGCCGCGTCGAGCGAGCGAGCGCGCTTGACCACGACCTGCCCGCCCTCGATCTGAGCGCGGAAGCGATCGACGACGCTGTCATGCATCGCATCCAGCTGCCGCTGGCCATCCTCGCTCTGGCCCCCGTAGCTCGCGTGCTGGTACTCGTCCTCCGTGCGGTACTCCCAGGGGTCGACCAGGTACAGCTGGCGGGGGCGCCGGCTGCCCAGGATCGTCGCCGCGAAGTCGCCGCGCCAGGTCCCCACCTCGGCGCACACGCCTTCCTCGGGCAACCGTGCGAGCAGTTGCCGGCGCTGCTGCATGCGCCTGCGCGCGCGGCGCCTGCGCGGTATTCGCGTGGGATGCCGCGAGAGCCTCGCCACGCGCCGCAGCCGGCGCTTGTAGGGCGCTATCAGGTCTGCCGCCGGCATCACACGTCAGTGGTCGGGTCGACGCTCTCGCTAGGCGACGGCGAGGGCCTGCCGCGCGGCCTCCGGCCCGTCGAGGCGATCGGCGTCGGCGGAGCTGCCAGCGGCCGAGCCGAGCCAGTGCTCGCCGTACGCGCGCATGTCTTCCACGATCGGCAGCAGCGCGCGTCCCTTCTCCGTCAGCGCGTACTCCACGCGCGGCGGCACCTCGGGGAAGGTGTGGCGCTCGACGATCCCCTCCTCCTCCAGTGCGCGCAGCCGCAGCGACAGCGTACGTGGGCTGATGCCCGCGAGCGAGCGTTCCAGCTCACAGAAGCGCGAGCACCCGTCAGCCAGGTCCCGCACGAGCAGCAGCGTCCACTTTCCGCACACGATTTCCGCGGTCATGCACACCGGACATGTCCCCTCGACGGCCATTTCAGCCTTTACTTTACCAACTGAAGTGCTACGAGGCCCTACGGATCAGGCGGCGCTGAGCGACGGTTTGGATTCCGCCTCGCGGTTGGCCTCCGCGGAGGCCACGTCCTCCATCGTCGTTCCCCTGCGTCCGTCAGCCTGCATCAGCAGCTTGAAGTCGTGCGGGCTGGAGGCGACGCGCATGGCGTCCTCGAAGGTCACACGCCCGGCCTTGACGTGGCCGAACAGGGCCTGGTCGAAGGTCTGCATGCCGTAGTAGCCGCCGGAGGTGATCACCTCGACGAGCTTGCCCGTCTGGTCGGGGTCGATGATCATGTCGCGCACGCGCCCGGTCATGCGCAGGATCTCGCACACGGCCACGCGGCCGCCGTCGGCGCCGGGGACCAGTCGCTGCGAGATGACCCCCTTGACGGTGCCGGCGATCATGCTGCGCGCCTGAGCGTGCTGGTGCGGCGGAAAGAAGTCGAGCATGCGGTTGATCGACTCGGTGGCGTCGACCGTGTGGATGGTCGACAACACGAGGTGTCCGGTCTCGGCCGCAGACAGCGCCGTCTGCACGGTCTCCTCGTCGCGCATCTCCCCCACGAGGATCACGTCCGGGTCCTGGCGCAGCACGCGGCGCAGCGCACGCTTGAACGACGCGGTGTCCATGCCAACCTCGCGCTGGTTGATCACGCAGCGCACGTCGCCGTGGACGAACTCGATCGGGTCCTCGATCGTGACGATGTGCTTGCTCATCGTGTGGTTCATGTGGTCGATCATCGCCGCGAGCGTCGTCGACTTGCCCGAGCCGGTGGTTCCGGTGAGCAGCACGATCCCGCGCTCCTCTTCAGCGAGTTCGCGCACGACCGGCGGCAACGACAGCTCGTCGATCGTGCTGATGTGGTGGGGGATCGCGCGACAGGCCATCGAGATCACGCCGCGCTGCTGGAACGCGTTGATCCTGTAGCGCGCGACCTCGGGGATTTCGAAGGAGAAGTCGACCTCGTGCTCCTGGGCGAACTCGGCGAGCTTGGTGTCGTCGCTCAGTAGCGTCCGCAGCGCGCCCTCGGTGTCCTCGGCGCTGAGCGGCTGCGCATGCTCGTCGAGCCCGAGCTCGCCGTTGACGCGGAACAGCGGCGCCGAGCCGACCTTCAGGTGCAGATCGGAGCCCTCCTTCTCGACGAGCTCACGCATAGCAGCCTTGACGTCGAACATGCCCTCCTGATCGGCAGCCCGCGCGCGAGCCTTGAATGCCGGCGGGCGCGGTGGACCATTCCCCCTGACGGCCGTATCGGGACCGAGACGGTCGTCAGGCGACGTCGCGGAGCTTTTGGGCCTCTGCGAGGCTCTGCAGCTTCTTCAGCGACTGGTTCTCGATCTGGCGGATGCGCTCGCGCGTGACGTTGAACGTGCGCCCGACCTCATCGAGCGTGCGCGGATGCTCGCCGCCGAGGCCGTAGCGCAGCTCGAGCACGCGCCGTTCGCGGTAGGAGAGGTTCTCGAGCGCCTCGCGCAGCGCCTCCTTGGTGAGGATCTCCGCGGCGCGCTCGTACGGCGACTCGGCGCGCTCGTCGGCGATGAACTGGCCGAACTCCGACTCCTCCTCGTCGCCCACCGGCTTCTCCAGCGAGACCGGCGCCTGCGCGGAGCGCTTGATCGAGTCGACCTCCTCGGGGTCGATACCGGTCACCTCGGCGATCTCATCGGCGGTCGGCTCGCGCCCGAGCTCGGTGACGAGCTTGCGCTCGGCGCGACCGATCTTGTTGAGCTTCTCGACCACGTGCACGGGGATGCGGATCGTCCGCGCCTTGTCCGCGAGCGCGCGGGCGATCGCTTGGCGGATCCACCAGGTGGCGTACGTGGAGAACTTGAAGCCCTTGCGGTAATCGAACTTCTCGGCCGCCCGCACGAGGCCGAGGGTGCCCTCCTGGATCAGGTCGAGGAACGGCAGCCCCTGGTTGCGGTAGTTCTTGGCGATCGACACCACCAGTCGCAGGTTCGACTCGACCATCTTCTGCTTGGCATCGAGGTCCCCGCGCTCGATCCGCTTGGCCAGGTCGACCTCCTCCTGGGCGGTCAGCAGCCGGACCTTGCCGATGTCCTTCAGGAACAGCTGCAGCGAGTCGGTGGTCATATCCGGCTTGAGGTCGAGCGCCGCTTTGGCTTTGCGACGGCCGCGTTTGTCCGGTGCGCGCTCGAGCTGCGCGGAGGCGGCGATCGCCGGGTCGATGTCCTCGACCAGCTCGATCTCCGAGCGCTCGAAGAACCCGTGCAGCTCTTCGACGTCCGACTCGTCCAGATCGAGCTCGGACATCGCCCTCGTTATCTCCGCGTAGGAGAGCACACCGACCTGCTGTCCCTTGGCCAACAGGCCCTTGACCTCATCCAGCTCCTGCAGCTCGACTACTGACATTCGTGTTTCCATTTCTTCCGTCGATCGACAACCCGAAAGCGAGCGGGCCTCGCGCTCATGCTAACGCGTCGCGGTGATGTTGGACCGGATTTCGATGTGCTCGATTCCTCGCATTAAGCAATGATGTCGCGATGAGCGCCCCCAAAGACAGCGAGCCGCGCGAAAGCCAGGGGGTGCTTTCCA
>Ga0116220_10001227_pt1 | contig 10228 bp, 9 predicted proteins | sample Sb_taG_10_FD_88967 | JGI IMG/M metagenome (GOLD analysis project Ga0116220, IMG submission 88967) | Peat soil microbial communities from Weissenstadt, Germany - Sb_50d_7_NC metaG | ecosystem: Environmental > Terrestrial > Soil > Wetlands > Peat | place: Germany: Weissenstadt | collected 2010-09-21
CCGCCACTTCGGTGACGATCGTCTCGCCGTGGCGCAGCGTGGGCACCTTGCCCATCGGGTTGATCGCCAGATAGTCGGGCGCTTTCATCGATCCGGCGTAATCGAGGATTTCGGCTCGGTAAGGTTCGCCGACTTCCTCCAGCATCCAGCGCGCGATCCGGCCGCGCGACATCGGATGGGTGTACAGAATGAGTTCCTCAGTCATGGCTCGATCTCCGTCCCGCGGCGCGCCGCCCTCGCGCGGGTTCGTTTAGGTCCCCGCCTGTGATAGATCCATGGCAGCCAGGCGACGCCCGTTTTCCCCACATGCACGGGACAATCCATGCGCATCGAAACCGACATCAAGCTCGATTTCAAGGACGTTCTCATTCGGCCCAAGCGATCGACGCTCAACACGCGCAGCGCGGTCGACGTCAACCGCGCGTTCCGTTTCCTGCACACCGGCGCTGAATGGCAAGGTTTTCCGCTGATCGCGGCCAACATGGACGTCACTGGAACCCTATCGATGGCCCGCGCGCTCGCCAAACACGGGGCGCTCACGGCATTGCACAAGCACTATCCCGAGTCAGAGCTTGCCGAGTTCTTCGCCGGGCCGGACGGCGCGCATGCCTTCTATTCGCTCGGCACCACCGCGGCTGATATCAAGAAACTCGCGGAGGTAGCCAAGGCGGCGCAGATCCGGCTCATCTGCCTCGACGTCGCCAACGGCTACGCCGAGAAGTTTCTCGAAACGGTCAAGCGCGTGCGCGACGATCACCCGCATGCCGTCATCATGGCCGGCAATGTCGTCACCGGCGACATGACGGAAGCGCTGATTCTGGCCGGCGCGGACATCGTGAAGATCGGCATAGGCCCTGGCTCGGTATGCACGACGCGGCAGGTGACCGGCGTCGGCTACCCGCAGCTCTCGGCCATCATCGAATGCGCCGACGCCGCGCACGGGCTCAAGGGCCAAGTCTGCGCCGACGGCGGCTGCTCTGCGCCCGGCGATATCGCCAAAGCATACGGGGCGGGCGCCGATTTCGTCATGCTCGGGGGCATGCTCGCAGGCCACGCCGAATGCGATGGCGAAATCCGCTACGAGGAGCGCGACGGCAAGAATATCCCCGTCGGCATGACGTTCTACGGCATGTCGTCGGAGACCGCGATGCAGAAGCACTCCGGCGGCGTCGCGCACTATCGCACCGCCGAGGGCAAAACGGTCGAGACCCCCTATCGCGGTCCAGTTGACGCCACGATGGGCGAGATCATGGGGGGCGTGCGCTCCATGATGACTTACATCGGCGCCGCCCACCTCAAGGAGGTCTCCAAGCGCACAACCTTCGTGCGCATGACCGGCCAGACGCACGATGCGTTTGGAGGATGAGCGGAACGTCGCAGGCCTCAGGCGGTCAGCGCGCCAATTCGACCTTGCAAGGCGCCTCGAATCTCGTCCAGCCGCTCTCGCAAGTGAGCCCAACTGCGCCCCGCGACTGCGCAAGCGCAAGACAGGCGCGATCGCCGAGCGACAGGCCCAACTTTCGGGTGGTCGCACGCAGTGAACCGGCCAAGCGCGCTTGGGTCCGATCGAACGAAATGACGTTTAGCTGCAGCGTGTCGATCAGGTCATCGACGGTCGACGCGTCCATGCCGGCCTCGACCAATTTGCCGACGACCTCGCAGTAATTGACCGCGCCGATTTCAGCGGCGGGCAAAGCGCGTGCGACGCGCTCGGCGCCCTTTTCCTCCTGAAGCAGGCAAAGAAGGGCGGACGCGTCGAGTACATAAGACTCACTCACGAACGGCGTCCTGTTTGCGTTCGCGCATTAATTCATCCGCTAAGCTTCGATCCCGCCTGACCGACTTTCGAACGATCGCCTGGGCTTCCCGGATGGCGGCGGCGAGCGGCCGCACGCGCAACTCACCCTCCGGAAGCAATTCGACGACCACGGTGTCGCCGCGCGCTATGCCCATGGCTCTTCGCATCGCGGCCGGTATCACAAGCTTGCCCCCCTCGATGATTTTGACCGCTTGAGCCAATGCGACCTCCAGGGGCGTTAGTTCCCAACCTGGCCAATAGTACCCATTTGGATCTTCGGTATCAATCTGCTTTTGTGGCCTAAAGGGCCGGTAGGCGACAAAGCTCCGGTTGTTTGCTCCGAGTCTTGGAGATCCCTGCAACAACCGGACGTTGGTCGGGTGTGCGCGCGCGTGCTAGAAGGCCGCCTATGACCGCCGCCGCGCCTAAAGCCAAGGACCGCGCGCCAATCCGCCTCGCCGGCGCGACGCGCGGCGAGATCGTCCGCGCTCTCGCTGAAATCGGCGTGCCCGAGCGTGAGCTCAACATGCGCGCCTCGCAGCTTTGGCACTGGATCTACCATCGCGGCGCCCGCGAGTTTTCGGCGATGCGCAATATCGCCCGGCCGCTCCTCGACAAGCTCTCGGAGCGGTGCACGCTCGCCCGACCCGAAATCGTCGCCGAACAAGTCTCGGCGGACGGTACGCGCAAGTGGCTCTTGCGCATGCCGACGGCGAATATGGGCGACAAGGGCGCGGAGATCGAGTGCGTCTATATTCCCGAGTCGGACCGCGGCACGCTCTGTGTCTCGAGCCAGGTCGGCTGCACGCTTAATTGCGCATTTTGCCACACGGGCACGATGGCGCTCGTGCGCAATCTGACGGCGGCCGAGATTGTCGGGCAGGTTCTCGTCGCCCGCGACCGGCTGGGCGATTTTCCCGGCGGCGTCGCCCCGGCGGACGGGCTCGTGCCGTCGGGCGAAGGCGCGCGTGCGGTGTCGAACGTCGTCTTCATGGGCATGGGCGAGCCGCTCTACAATTTCGACGCCGTGCGCGATGCGATCGCGATTCTCACCGACGGCGACGGCCTGTCGCTCTCGAAGCGGCGCATCACCGTCTCGACTTCGGGCGTCGTTCCCGAGATGGCGAGGCTCGGCCACGAATGCGGGACCATGCTCGCGGTCTCGCTGCATGCGACCAACAATGCGCTGCGCGACGAACTCGTGCCGCTCAATCGGAAATATCCGATTGAAGCGCTGTTGCAGGCCTGTCGCGATTACCCCGGCGCCTCCAATGCGCGTCGCATCACTTTCGAGTATGTGATGCTGAAACGCGTCAACGATTCGGCGGCGGACGCCAAGGCGCTCGTGCGCCTGCTCAAGGGCCTGCCCGCCAAGATCAACCTTATTCCGTTCAACCCTTGGCCCGGAAGCTCGTTCGAATGTTCGGACTGGGAGACGATCGAGCGCTTTTCGGAAATCGTCTTCAACGCGGGCTACGCGAGCCCCGTGCGCACGCCGCGCGGCCGCGACATTCTGGCCGCCTGCGGCCAGCTCAAGAGCGAGAGCGAAAAATTGCGGGCGCGGGCGCGCTTGATGCTTGAGGAGAGTTTGGCGGTTGGGCAAGATTGAGGCGGGCGCGACAGTCGGCGAAACGACAAGGACGCTCTCGGGAGTCGAGGAGCGCGCCGGGCTCACGAACGACCCAGTCCGCGAGGCCTCGCCCCCATGAAGACCCCCCAGGCAGCCCTCGCTCGCGAGCGGCCCTTGATGCGGGCGCCGAGCGGCTGGAGCGGGAAGCGCGCCAGGCTCGTCATCCGTCGCCGCGTTCCTCGACAGTCTCACGTGAGCCGTCGCTGTTTCCTTGCTTTCGAAGCGCTTGGGGCGTTGAGTTTAGAGCGCAAATCGACCAATAGGGAAAGGTATGAGTGAAGAGATTTCCGCCGGCGACGTTTTGCACGCGCCCAAGCGCAGCGAGCGCCTGCGGCAGCGGGCGGCCTGGATGTATTTCGTTGAGGAAATGACCCAGAGCGCCATTGCCGAGGCGCTCGGCGTCGGTCGGGTGACGGTCGTCAGAATGCTGGCGGAGGCAAAGGCTCTCGGCGAGGTGCGTATCGCCCTTTCGCGCGGCGACGCCGAGCTTGGCGGACTTGAGGCGGGTTTATGCAAGCTTCACGGATTTTCCGAGGCGATCGTGGCGCCGCTGTCCTCGGCCTCCGCGGACCCGACTGGGCCCATCGGCGCAGCGCTCGGCGATCATGTTTCGGCGCTGCTGCGCAACGATATGAAGATCGGCCTTGGCTGGGGACGCACGCTCAACCGTTCGCTCGAGTACTTGCACGAGCGTTCGTTGCGCGGCCTCAACGTCGTCTCGCTGGTCGGCGGAGTGACGCACTTCGCGCGCGATAACCCGGTCGAGTTTCCTTCCGCTTTCGCGCACGCCTTCAATGCCGAGTGCTATCTCATTCCCGCTCCCGCGCTCGTCGACAGCCCCACGACCAAGACTGCGCTGATTGAGCGCTGCGGGCTTGGCGCGGTCTACGATTTCGCCCGCGCGCTCGATGCGGTGGTCGTCAGTGTCGGCTCGCTCGGTCCCGAGGCGACGGTCGCGCGCTTCGCGCTGATTGGGGATGCCGAGCGAAAGGCGCTGCGCGAATACGGCGGAGTCGGCGAGATGCTGTGCAACGTGTTCGACCGCGAAGGCCGGATCGTCGACCACCCGCTTAACGAGCGCGTGATGTCCGTCCCACTCGAGGTCGTGCGCGCCGCCCCGATTCGGGTGCTCGCCGCCGGCGGCGAGCACAAACTCGCGGCAATCGACGGCGCGATCAAACTCCTGAAGCCGACCACGCTGGTGACCGACCTGGCGACTGCGCGGAGGCTGACCGACGGCGGGCGCTAGACTCTCGGTAAGCCCAAGGACCTACTCTTCCCCCGACCTCACCAGCTCCTCGATCAGCCTTGCCACCTCGCGGCGCGCTTCGAGGTGCGGCATGTGGCCGACATGCGCGAAGCGGTGCAGCGCGATGAGGCCGCTGAGGCCGTCTGCGTGATGGGCAGGCGTGATGCGATCCTCGATCCCGACCACGATCTTTGTCGGCGCCTGAGGCGCAGCGAGGAGGTCGCGGACGTCGATCGCCTGTCGGCCGCCCCGGAGAATGGCCTTGGCGAGCCGCCGCTGCTCGGCGACCAGCGGCCGCTCTCGGCGCTGGCGCAGGGTGGTCCTGGCGAGCGCGGAACCCAGCGCGGCGGGATCGGTGACCAGCATGTGGAGCCACGGCGTGAGAGCCGCCTCGGTGTCGGCCTGCAGGAAGCCTTCGAAGAAAGCTGTGTCGGTTTCTTCGCCGAGCCCGGCCGGCGCGATCAGCATCAGCGACAGCGCCTTCACGCTTGCGCCGCGTGACAGGGCGACCGCGACAGCGCCGCCGAGCGAGTGACCGACCAGATGCGCTGCGCCCACGCCTTCGCCGATGAGCGCCCGACGCGCCGCTTCGACCAGCGCCTCGAAGCTCGCATCCTCGCCAAGCGGCGAGAGTCCGTGGCCAGGCAGGTCGATCGCCAGCGCCGGCCGCGTCTCGGGCAGCAAGCGATGCACCGGCCGCCAGCCATTGAGATCGGCGCCGAAGCCGTGCAGGAACACGATCGGCGCGCCCTCGCCTCGCTGGAGCCACTCGCGATCGACGACCGCATTGCGCCGCGCTCCATCGCCCGTCGAGAGACGGGCGTCCTTCCGGACGCCCTGCGGAGCGCGGCCGATGCGGTCCATAGGGCGTCCGAAAGGACGCCCGTCTAAAGACGGGCTATGGACCGCGTCCACAGAGGCGTCTGCGTCCACAGAGGTGACCGCGTCCACAGAGGCGGCGCGGCCTTCGACGTCACGCTTTTGAATGCGTCCATTGGGGCCCGAGCCTTTCACGCCGCTGAGCCGAACGCCTCGGTTGCGCGCGATCCGCCGCGCGGCGGGCGTCGCGCGCAGGCCGAGCGCCCCTTCGGCGTAAGCGGCGTCATTGGTTTTGGGGTCGGCGCCCGACGCGGCGGCGACCGGCGCCGGCGCATCGCTCATGGGCGGAACAAAATTCTCGCCCTCGACGACGATCCAGCCGATGCAGGCGCCGACCGGCAGCACGTCGCCTTCGGACGCCGCGATGAACTTCAGGACGCCCGAAGCCGGCGCATCGACCTCCATCGCCGCCTTGTCGGTTTCGATCTCGAACAGCGTCGCGCCCTTGACGACATGCGCGCCTTCGGCCGCATGCCAGCGGCCCATCCGGCCTGACGCCATGTCCATGTCCACGCGCGGCATGACGATCTCAACCGCCATGGTCAGACCTCGCCCTGCGCGAGACGGCGCGCCGCCGCGACGATGTCCTCGACCTGCGGAACCGCGGCCTTCTCCAAAACCGGGCTATAGGGGATAGGCGCCTCGACGCCGCCGAGCCGCACGATCGGCGCATCGAGGTAGTCGAACGCGTCGCTCTCCGCGACGATGGCCGCAATTTCCGCCCCGATCCCGAGCGTCTTGACGCCCTCGTAAACTGCCAGGAGCCGCGCCGTCCTCTTGACGCTGCCGACAATTGCGGCCCTGTCGATCGGCCTCAGCGAACGAAGGTCGATGACTTCGGCGTCGATGTCTTCAGAAGCGAGGATTTGCGCCGCCTCCAGAGCGCGATGGACCATGATCGCCGTGGCGACGATCGTGAGATCGCGGCCTCCCCGCCTGACGACCGCCCGGTCGAGTGGCGTCTCGTAATAGCCCTCCGGCGTCACGCCCTTCATTTTGTAGAGGAGCTTGTGCTCGAGCACGATCACCGGATCGGGGTCCTTGATCGCGGCGAGCAGCATGCCCTTGACGTCTTCGGGCGTCGACGGCTCGACGACCTTGAGGCCGGGGACATGCGCGTACCAGGCCTCGATGCTTTGGCTGTGCTGCGCGGCGCCGCCGAGCCCGGATCCCGTCGGCATGCGAAAGACGACCGGAACGCTGACCGCTCCGCCAAGCATATAGCGCAGCTTTGCGGCCTGATTGACGATCTGCTCCATCGCCAGCATCGAAAAGTCGGAGAACTGGAACTCGTACACCGGCCGCATGCCGGTCAGCGCCGCGCCGACCGCGACGCCCGCGCCTCCGAGTTCCGAGATCGGCGTATCCATGACCCGCTCCTCGCCGAAGCGTTCGATGAGATCGCCGGTGACCTGAAAGGCGCCGCCGTAGACGCCGATGTCCTCGCCCATCAGGAACACGCTATCGTCGCGTTCGAGCGCGATGGCGAGCGCTTCGCGGATCGCCTCGGCGTAGGAAAGTTCGCGATTGCTCATCGAAGCGGGCGCTCGGCGGGCGAATAGACGTCGCGCGCCACATCCGCGACCGCCGGCCAGGGGCTCGCACTTGCGGCCGCGACGGCCTCGGCCATTTCCTTTTCGACTTCGGCCGCGATTGCCGCGACGCGCGGCTCGGTCGCAAGGCCCAGCGCGACGATCTCCGCTTCGAGGCGCGCGATCGGGTCGCGCGCCTTCCAGGCCTCGATCTCTTCGCGCGCACGATAGCGATTGCGGTCAGAACGGGAATGACCGCGCGTCCGGTAGGTCTTGGCCTCGATCAGCGTCGGACCTTCCCCCGCCCGCGCCCGCTCCGTCGCCTGGAACGAGGCCTCGGCCACGTCGGCGAAGCTGTTGCCGTCGACGATGACGCCGGGAATCGCATAGGCGCTCGCGCGATCGGCGACATTGGCGACGGCCGTCGAGCGGGCCATCGCCATCGACATCGCATACTGGTTATTCTCGCAGACGAACACGACAGGCAGCTTCCAGATCGAGGCGATGTTGAGCGCCTCGTGAAAGGCGCCCGCGTTGTTGGCGCCGTCGCCGAAGAACGCGAGCGCGACTGCGCCGGTGCGCCGCTTCTTGGCGCTGAGCGCCGCGCCGACCGCAATCGGCAGGCCGCCGCCGACGATGCCGTTTGCGCCGAGGTTGCCTTTGGCCGGCTCGGCGATGTGCATTGAGCCGCCGCGCCCCTTGCAGTAGCCGCCCTCGCGGCCGAGAAATTCGGCGAACATCGGCCCAAGCTCTGCGCCCTTGGCGATGCAATGGCCGTGGCCGCGATGGGTTGAAGTGATCCAGTCGGCGTCGCTCAGCGGCATGCATGCGCCGACCGCCGTCGCTTCCTGCCCGATCGACAGATGCATCGTGCCGTAGCTGAGGCCGCGAATGTACGAATCCTCCGCGGTCTCCTCGAAGCGGCGAATGCGGTGCATCCGCCTCAGCGCGCCGAGCACCTCGTCGGGCGCCAACCGATCATAGACCTTGGGATGGGCGACGCTGAAGCGCGCGGAATTGGAATGTGACGTCAATCGACTGGCCTCCTAAGGCCGACTCCTTGCGGCTTGCACTGTTAGTGCATTCTGGAACTTATGTCTTGTCTAAAAATCAAACGTTCAGACCTTTGCGGCGGTCAACAGGTTGGCCGACGCACACTGGCCGACGGCTCCGTCCGATTTTCGAGAGGCGGCGTCGTTCGCAGGGCGCCTCGGAAAGCGTTTTCGACACGGACAAAAGAGAAAAATTGCCGGGCCGGCGGCTCGAGAGGCGGTGACAAATCGATAGCATCAGGGCAAGATGGCAACCTTAGGGAGGGAACGTCTATGACCAAAGCCGTCAGTAAATCACTATTGCTCGGATCGATCTGCGCCGCCGCGTTGCTGGCCGCTGGGAGCGCGCAAGCGCAGGAAGTCAAATCCGCGTCGAACGCGATGGCCGCGACTTCGGCGATCACGCCAGTCTCACAGCAACAGCTCGCCGAGGCAGCCAAGGACGGATCGAACTTCCTCGCCACCAACGCCAACTACGAGCAGACCCGCTTCTACCCGAACGACCAGATCAACCGCAGCAATGTCGGGCATCTGCATCCAGCCTGGATCTTCGCGACCGAGGTCAAGGAGTCGATGGAGACGTCACCGATCATTGTCAACGGCGTGATGTACGTGACCACATCCTACAGCCACGTCTACGCGCTCGACGCCAAGACCGGCGAGGAAATCTGGCATTACAAGCCGAAGCTCGGCCCGGTGACGACCTTCTGCTGCGGACCGAACAACCGCGGGGTCGCCGTCTATGAGGACAGGGTCTATCTCGGCACCCTCGACGCCAAACTCGTGGCGCTCGACGCCAAGACCGGTTCCGTCGTCTGGCAGCAACAAGTCGGCGATCCCGAGAAGGGCTACAGCGAGACGATGGCCCCGACCGCCGTCGACGGCAAAATCCTCATCGGCACCAACGGCGGCGAGTACGGCATCCGCGGTTTCGTCAAGGCCTACGACGCCAAAGACGGCAAACTCATCTGGAGCTTCGACACCATCCCGGAGAACTCCGTCGGCGTGTGGGCGACGACGGACGCCACGGGCCGCGACATGCACCGCGACATCGCAGCCGAGAAGGCGGCGCTCGCGAAGAACGGCGACCCCTACAAGACGCTGGGCGGCGGGGTATGGCAAAATCCGTCGGTCGATCTGGCGGCGAAGCGCATCTACTTCGTCGTTGGCAACCCTTCGCCCGATCTCGACGGCGCAATCCGGCCGGGCGACAACCTCTATACCGACTCGCTCGTCTCGCTCGATCTGGACACCGGCAAGTACGTCTGCCACTTTCAGTACATCGCGCACGACGTCTGGGACCTCGACGCCGTGAGTCCGACGGTGCTCGTCCAGGCGGCCGACAAATCGGGCGCCATGATCCCGGCCGTCCTGCATGCCGGCAAGACCGGATACATCTACGTGCATGACCGCAAGGACTGCAGCCTCATTCGGTTCTCCGAGCCGATGGTGTCGCAGCAGGACAGGTGGACGCTGCCGACCCCGACGCAGCCGCTCGACCCCAAATCGGCGCGCATGTTCCCCGGCGCCAATGGCGGCGTCGAGTGGTCGCCGATCGCGACGGATCCGAGCGCGCACATGGCCTATGCGATCAACCTGCATCAGCCGATGACCTATACAGTCGCCAGCACGGCCTATCCGGACGGCAAACTGTGGCTCGGCGGCGCCTTCACGATCATCCCGGGCGAGGAGAGCTTCGGCAACGTCAGCGCGGTCGACTACAACACCGGAAAGATCGCCTGGCAGGTCAAGACGCCGCAACCGATGATCGGCGGCATTCTCGCCACGTCCGGAGGTCTCGTGTTCACCGGCGAAGCCAATGGGTGGTTCAAAGCCTACGACTCCGCCAACGGGAAAGTGCTTTGGCAGTTCCAGGCCGGCGCGGGCGTCAATGCGCCCCCGTCTTCGTACGTGGTCGACGGCAAGCAATATGTCGTCGTCGGTTCAGGCGGCAACGCCCAGATCGACTCCAAGCGCGGCAACAACATTATCGCCTTCACGACCGACTGATCTCGCTTGTCCCCTTGGCCGCTTCGCCTGAGCAGCGGAGCGGCCTTTTCGTTTGACCTTAGGCGACGCGGCGCGCAA
>Ga0116220_10001231_pt1 | contig 10213 bp, 8 predicted proteins | sample Sb_taG_10_FD_88967 | JGI IMG/M metagenome (GOLD analysis project Ga0116220, IMG submission 88967) | Peat soil microbial communities from Weissenstadt, Germany - Sb_50d_7_NC metaG | ecosystem: Environmental > Terrestrial > Soil > Wetlands > Peat | place: Germany: Weissenstadt | collected 2010-09-21
ACAATGTCACGAAAATCATCGGCAGTCACACGCTGAAGGGCGGCCTGATGTGGCGGCGCGATGACAACTGGTACAACGCAAGCTGGGGTTACGGCCTGGGTTTTGGGGGCGGCCTCACGACCGACCCTGTGACGGGTCAGGGCGGCAACGGCTTGGCGCAATTCCTCCTGGGAGCCGTGGACCCAGGCAGCGGTACGGGCACTTTCCACTATCCGTATCAAACCAACGATTACTGGGGCTTCTACTTCCAGGATGATTACCGGGTGAATTCGCACCTCACGCTCAACCTTGGCCTGCGATACGACCTGTACGGCTGGTTCCGTGAGCGCAGCAATTACCTGGCGAACATCGATTTCAGCGCGCAGAATCCCGATGTGCCGTATAAGGGCCGCATCGATTACTTCGGAACGCCGGCGCACCCGAGTTCGGATGTTTTTCCGGCAAACAAGGGTTCGCTCGGCCCGCGCGTCAACTTCGCATGGACGCCGACCAACGACAGGAAATGGGTGGTCCGTGGCGGTTACGACATTATCTACAGCAACGGCATCAGCGCCGCTTTCGGCGACCAGAACGGGGGCATCAGCGGTCCCGCCTATGCCAATTACTTCGCTTACAATGGAGACTTCTCGGGTAAACGACCGGCGTTTCAGTTCAGCGAGGGCGCGCCTCCGCTCAATCTTCCAGCCCTGAGCTCCGTGAAGCAGACCGACAACCAGTTCCTGGGAACCGGGCCCCAAGGCTTCCTGCAAGGCTCAAAAGATCCCTACGTCGAGCAGTGGAGTCTGTACGTGCAGCGTGAGCTTCCCAAGAATATGGGTTTGAGCGTCGGATATGTCGGCACGCATGGCCTTCACTTGTACGGTGACGAGTTCCGCAGTTACGACTATGTTCCCACGTCAGTTCGCCAGCAACTGCGAAACGGAATTAACGATACCGTTGCCACTCCGGCGGCTCTGGTCCCGATCTACGGCTCAACGATTTCGCTGGCGAATCTTGACCGGCCGTACCCGCAATACACAAATCTGAGCATCAATTCCAATCCCGACGGATTCAACCGCTACGAGTCTTTGCAGGTGAAATTCGAAAAGCGCTACTCGGTCGGATTGAACTTCATGGTGGCGTACACGCACCAGAAGAACATCGGCACGCCCAACACCGGCAGCATCATCGGCAACACGGCAACGCCTACGACCATTGGTCGAACGGTCGGCCGGGCGTCTCTGGTTCCGGGCGGTCTGTCCGGAGGCACCGGAAATACGGCGGGCGGCTCCGGACCGCAGAACATCGACAATCGATTCGGAGATGTCGGCCTGACCGCGGATGACATTCCGAACGTGCTCAATGTCGCAGGATCTTACGAATTGCCGTTCGGCAAAGGGAAGCCATTCCTTTCGGGCAGCCGGCTGGGGAATGCCGTGTTAGGCGGTTGGACGCTCACGCAGAACTGGAACGTCCAAAATGGTGTTCCGCTAGTGATCACCGGGCCATGCAACGCAGTTACTTGCCGCCCGAACTTCATCGGCGATCCGAACGCGGGAGCTCACACGCAGAACCAGTGGTTTAATCCGAATGCGTTTGAGGCTGTGTTCCAGACCAACCCGGCCGTGCTGACCGCGCCGGATCCAACCATCTACAGCGCATGGTGGCAGTTCGGCACCATGGGCCTGCGCAATAATGGAGTCCGCTCACCCGGCTTCTGGAATACAGATATGTCACTGAGTAAAGACTTCCACGTCACGGAGCAGAAGTTTTTCAGCTTCCGATGGGAGGTTTACAACGCGCTAAACCACCAGAATCTCGGCATCCCGAATACCCAATGGTGTCTGCCACCCAACCCCGACGGATCGACCGACCTGGTCCATCAGGCTGGCTGCCAGTTCGGTAAGATCACCAATGTGCAAACCGATCCGCGCGCCATGCAGTTCATGCTGAAGTTCACATTTTAGAAAGGATACTTGCGGGTTGGTTGGCCTGTGGGGTGGTGGTTGCAATCTCGCGTTCTATTCATTTCACCGCCCAAACCACAGCCTGGCCTATGATGTCCTCGAACGCGTTTCCGGACAGTTACACATGGTGTTGCGTCCCCCGGCAAATTGCGTAGAAGCACGAGGACTCAACTCTGCTGTCCCTCTTGCTTGTCGGGACGGGAATGTTATTGCAACCGCCTAGCGGAAGCCACCGACAACATAGATGTCGCTGCCGGCGGCGTCGAGTTGCGACCACACGATCCAGCTTTCATCCGGCGACACGCTCATCCCACTATCGAACTGCACCGGCATTTTCCGAAGCGGCACAACGTCACGGACCTTATGTGTGGTTAAGTCGAGGCGGCGAATGGCGCTGCCGGTTCCTGCGGGCGGGTACACCGCGTAATAAAGCGCACTCGACGAGACGGCCCATTGTCCCCAGAGATTCGGCGATAACTCGCTGGTGAGCTTTTCTTCCGCGCCGCCCCCGACCGGCATGCGCCAGACGCCGGCTTCGCCGCCCACACGCGTGTAGAACAGCCACTTCCCGTCGGGAGATTCCGCGGCGCGCGAACGCTCCCTCGCCGGCCACACGGGTCTGTTCTTTGCCGTCCAAATCCATGCGCCAGACTTCCCAAATGCCGTGCCGGTCGGTGCAGAAATAGATCCGGCGGCCATCCCGGGAAAATGACGGCAGCACTTCGTTGGAGGTTTCGTGGGTGAGGCGCGAGGGACGCCGCCGGAAGCCGGCACCAGGAAGATGTCACCATTGCCGTTAGGCCGCGAGTCGAAGACGATCCACTTGCCGTCGGGCGACCAGTGCCCGCTGCCCGTGGTAGGGCCGTTCACCGTTCCACTTGGCTGCATTGCCAAACCGTGGATGTGGATTCTGGCTGGGCCGCATGTCGCAGTCGGTTTACGGCGTACTCGAAGTTGGGACGTAAGCCCTCGTTTGTACCAGCCAAGGCCCGATTAGGACCGATCCACAGCAACGTGTGGTCCACGTCGGCGATCTTCATGGAGGAAGACGACGCGCAGAACGGCGTCGACCACGTCGACGGTCATCGCAGCCCAGGCTATATCATTAGCCCATACGCCGTGCAGAACGGACCCACCGACCACACCTTCTACACGCAGGTCAACATGACTCGGACGATCGAGCAAATCCTCGGTCTGACGCCCATGAACCAGTTCGACCTCGTGGCGTCGCCGATGAGGACGGCTTTCGTCACCGGCACGCCGCCCGCGGAGAACTTCCAGCCGTGGACGCACGTGCCGAACCAGATCCTGCTGGATAAGGGCGTTACAGCGAGCACAGCCAAGACAAAGAGAAACCCTCCGATTAAGGCCCTGAGGGCTGCTTGGCTCCAGAAGAAGGCGCAGATCTTCGCCGGCAAACTGACCAAGCCGGACGCCGAAGACCCGGATACCGTCAACCACCTGAACTGGTATCTGACCACCGGGTTTAAGATCCCCTATCCCGGCGAGAAAACGGTTCGCCCCCCGAGCGACTTCAACAACGCGGCACCCACGCCTGACGAGGACGACAAGTAAAACACGTTCCGACAGCAACGGCCCTCTCCCCGGTGACCGGGGAGAGGGTTTTTAAAACACCGACATGAACCTGCGTGTGAAGATTCTCCTCCTGTTTTTCCTGGGTTCGGTGGGCATCAGCGCCCAGGTCGCGCGAACTTCATTGAACGGAATCGTCACCGACGAGCAAGGCAAGCGAATTCCTTCGGCCAAAGTGTATGCAACCAACAGGGCGATTGGCGTCCGGCGTGAAACCGAGACCAACGCCTTGGGTGCCTACGTGCTGCCCGACATGGCGACGGGCACATTCAGCATCGAGATCTCGAAAGACGGCTTCGCGCCCCTGCGTTTTCCGAGCGTCAAGCTGGAAGTCGGGCGACCAAGAACCCTCGACGTCACTTTGAATCTCGCCGGGCACCGGGAGGAGATGAGCGTCACAGAGGCTACGTTCCAATTGGACCGCGTTGATGCCACGGTGGGCGCGCCCATCGAGCAGAAGCAGATCGACGAGTTGCCGATCAACGGTAGAAACTGGTCGACCCTCACCGCGCTGGTTCCCGGAGCGGTTGACACCGGCGCCGGCGATCAGCGGACGATCCGATTCGCCGGGCACGGGCTGGACGACAACAACCTGACGCTAGATGGCGTCGATGCGACGGCGGTCTTTAACCAGATGCAGCGCGAGTACGTGCGGCTCACGATTCCGCTGGAATCGATCGACCAGTTCGACGTCAAAGACCAGACGTTCGGAGCCGACGTGGAAGGCGGCACGTCGGGCGCGCAGGTCGCGGTGGTTTCGCCTTCGGGAACGAACTCGCTCCACGGGAACGTGTTCGACTACTTCCGCAATGAGGCGATCGAAGCCCGAACGCCCTTCAGCGGGGCCTCTCCCAATCCTTTCCTTCTGAACCAATTCGGCGGCGCAGCCGGCGGGCCGATTGTGCGGAACAGACTGTTTTTCTATGCGGCGTACGAAGGCCTGCGACAGCGGCTGGATGGGTCGCAAATCGGACTCGTGCCGAGCCCGAGTTTCATTGCACAGTCAACCCTAACCTCTCCAGCTTTGTTACCGATCCGGACGGCATACCCCGCGGGAACATCGCCGGCCAGATCGCCGAACGTGTGGAATTACAACGCTCTTGGGCGCCAGATCGACAACGAAGACTCCGGCATGATCCGGCTGGACTACCATCTCTCGAGCAAGACCACTTCGTTCGTACGCTTCAACTCGGACGAAGCGGTTCAAACCATTCCGACCGGTCAACTGATCGCCAAGACGCAGTACGACACGAAGTTCAACAACGGCGTCTTCGAGGTTCTGCATGTCTTCTCGCCGAGTTTGGTGAACGAATTCAAATTGGGCGTCAACCAGGACATCTACGTCGCCTCGACGCTCTCCCCGGTGCCGTACACCATCAGCGTTTCGGGATTCAGTTCGCTCGCGGGAAGAACCGCGAATCAGGATCCGTCGAAGACCATCAGCCTGCTGGATGACGTATCGTGGTCGAAAGACAGCCACACCCTGAAGTTCGGCTTCGAATTCAAACGCCTGTTCCTGAACCAGGGAACGGCGAGCAGCGGCACCTTGACTTACACGTCCACGACTAACTTTCTGAACAACCAGATGGGCACAGCTTCCTATACGTCCATCCTCCCGCTGGTGCGTCAGCGCAAGAACATGTATTGGGCATACGTGGAAGACGAGTGGAAGGTCACACCGACGCTGACCATCAATGCGGGCCTCCGCTACAACGTGTTCAACGCCCTCTCCGCGCTGAATCACCAGGCCATTCCGTTCGACTTTGCGACTTGTGGCGGATTCTGCCCGACTAGCTATTCCTACTTCAACCCCCGTTACAACGACGTCGACCCCAGAATCGGCATCGCGTGGTCGCATCGCAACACCGTGGTACGCATCGGCGCCGGCATCTATCACACCGACGGACAGGAGGACGATCAGAACCTTCCTATCTCGAACACTGTCAGCCGTTACTCGTTCAACAACGTCTCGTTCCCGGGCCTTTCCTATCCTCTCGATCCGTTTCTCGCCTACGCGCAGAACGGCGGGTTGGGCGTGGTCTCGCCACGCGATCTGGATCGCAACCGCAAGGACAACTATGTTGCCTCCTGGACGTTATCGCTGCAGCAGGCCATGCCCGGCGGGTTCGTGGCCACACTCAATTACCTTGGCAATAAGGGAACAGATGTTCTGACCACCACTTATACCAATCTTGCCATCCCTCCGGGCAATGTCGTTCCGCATCCGGCCTTCGGCGTGGTGTCATGGCGCGGCGACGTCGGCAACAGCACCTTCGAGGCGCTGCAGTTCAACCTTCGCCGGACCTTCCACAACGGCTTCCTGCTATCGTCGAACTACATGTGGTCGCATTCCATCAATGACGGCAGCATTGGCGGCGGAGACTCCGACACACCGCAAAACTCGTTCTGCCGTTCCTGCGACAAGGCGAGCAGCGACTTCGACGTGCGGCACTTGTTCAATCTTTCCGCCGTCTACACGCTGCCTTTTGGGGCGGGCAAGCAGTACGCAAACTCGCCGGGGGTCCTGCGAACGCTGCTGGGAAACTGGGAAATGAGTGCGATCGGAATGACGCAAACCGGATTGCCAGTGAACATCACGGTCGACCGTACCAACGCGTCGGTTCCCGGTCTGTACGCCGTCAGCGGTTCGGAACGTCCCGACTACGTTTTCGGCCAGTCACTCACCCCTGCCCGGGGCTCGACCGCCAACCACTGGATCAACCCCGCGGCCTTCGCTGTGCCGGCTAATGGCACGTTCGGCAATCTGGGGAGAAACGCATTTCGCGCGCCCGGGATCACGCAACTCGACCTGGCCGTTTCGAAGTTCGTGTTGCTCACGGAACACTTCAGCATCCGCTTCCGGGCCGATATGTTCAACTTGACGAACCGTGCTCAGTACGGAGTTCCCAACGCCGATATTTCCGCGTCGAATTTCGGTGTCATCACGGCCACGCTCAGCAACTACGCAACTGGACGTGGAACCCCGCGCGAATTGCAGTTGTCAATTAAGACCTTATTTTGAGGTTCAGGAAGCGCCCGGATTCCGGTCGGATGACGCGCTAACTGGAAGCTAGAAGTTTCCGGACTGGGTTAGTTACGAGAAACGTTGTAACCTTCTGTTGCCTTGCACACAGACCTAACATGGCGAACGTGATTCGTCGCGGACTCAGGAATTGGCTACTCATCCCCTGGCCGTTCGCGCGTGCCAGTCCGGCATCCGGGATGCGCAACGGGGAAGCGCCGCTGAGAAACACTCGCCACAGGCTCCGCGCCTGGCCTTGACGCTCGAGTGACGCGATCAGTTCCGGCTCGCCGGCATTCCAGGCCAGACCTTCCACTGCACGGTTTTCGGTGGTCAGACGCCGAGGGTTACCACCGTTGACGGAGACTGTATACACGTCTTGGACGGAAGCCTCCGCCGACCGGACAAACGCTAAGGAGCTGCCGTCCGGGCTGAGGCGGGGCTGACTATCGCCCAGCGTACCCTTGGCGGGCGAGGTGACTTGGTGCTTGCGGCCGTCGGCCACGTCGATGGTGAAGAGGGCGAACGGAGAAGCAGCGTCATCGCGGTCCGCCGCCACTATGGCGCGGCCGTTTTGCATCCAGTCGATCGGGCTCCGCAGCGCGACCTCGGCGACACGGCGTTCTCCGGTTGCGTCTGGCGCCACCAGGCGAACCATGACGGCAAAGCGGTTCCGCTCGATTTGGCGAAGAAAGGCACGGATCGGCCGTCCGGAGACCAAACCGGCTCATAGTCAAAGTTTTCTCCGCTGGTGAGCGGGCGAGGCTCTCCGCCCGCGGACGGCTGGAGAAACAGGTTGGCTCCGTGGGCATCGACGTCGCGCGTGTAGGCGACCCACACGCCATCCGGAGAGAACGCGGGTGAGCGTGTAACCCATTGACTTCCAGTCAGTAAGCGAGGAGCGGCAGATGTGCTGGAGCCCGGACGCATTCTGATTCCGGCCAACCACGTCCCGAGCAAGAGCGCCATGCCTAATCCCCCAAACAACGCGCCTATCAGCCAAGGCTTTCGGGGTCCGACACTGTGAGCCGGGGCCGCGGGAGGCAGAACCCGCTCAAATTGCGGCTGGTATCTGCCCTTCGGAAGCAGGATCGGGACCGGGTCGGTCAAACCGGTGCCGGCGTAGTATTCATGCAGTTTTAGGCGCAATCGACGCGCCTCCACGCGAATGATCGGATCGGCCTTGGGGTCATACGCGGGAGGGCGTCCAAATACCTCCACGCCGATGACTGTTTCCTTGAGTTCCCCACCACCGCCAGCCAGGGTCCGCTCCACCACGAAACGCAGAAACTGGCCCATTCGCGCGCTCTGCGCCCACTCCTTGCTGGCCTGAACACGGTATAGGGCCGTCCTGATCTCGTCCGGGGATAACGCGTTCGCCATATAGGGGTTACATAGGGTAGCATACCCCAGTATTACCGCCTGTTACTTCCTCGGCGCGGGCCGCATTCGCAAGACTGGTCGGACATGCGACTCATGACGCGAACGATTTCGATGCTGGTTGGGGCGGCGCTTGTTCTCGCACTCACGGCAGATGCCTCGCCAATCTACAACTTTGCAACTTTCAATGGCCCCGGCGACAACGCGGGAGGCACTACGGTCAACGGGGTAAGTAACACCGGCGCGATCGTCGGGTTCAGCTCCAATGCGAATATGAATGTGTTTACGAATTTTGTCCGCCAGCCGAATGGCACATTCACCACGCTGAACATCAACGGGGACCCGCTGGCGAATGCCAATGGCATTAATTCCGCCGGCGTCGTCGTGGGCGCCACCGGAGGGCAAGCGTTCGTTCAGGATCACGGGCTTATTAGTTTCTTGCCAGCCGCGGACCTGGCGGGCGCATGATCAACCCGTGGCGGTGGAGGCCACGGGTCATGAAACAAATACAGAGACGCAAAGCCAAAGGAAGAGTGGCCAAGTCGGTCCTGCGGTTGCCTGATCTTGAAGTCGCGAAGTCCGCGGTTCTCAACAGTCTGTCGTGCCCGGATGCGCAGCGGGGCTATCGCCACGCCATCGACGAATTCGTGGATTGGTACTGCTCCGAACCGCGGCTTTCCTTCAGCAGGACAGTGGTCGTTCGGTATCGGATGCACCTGGAGTCACGACATCTCGCCCCTGGGACTATCAACCTCCGGCTGGGGGCGGTTCGCCGTTTGTCGTACGAGGCCGCCGACTGCGGCCTCCTCAGCGCCGACCTGGCGGCCGGGATCAGGCGCGTCAAGGGCGTGAAGAAACTGGGCGTCAGGCTGGGCAACTGGTTGACGGCCGAACAGGGCATCACGCTCTGGCAGGCTCCGGACCGGGAGCGCCTCAAAGGCAAACGGGACCGAGCTCTTCTATCGGTCCTGCTTGCGTGTGGGCTCCGGCGGCACGAGGTAGCCGAGTTGGCCGTTGATCACCTCCAGTAGCGCGAGGGACATTGGGCGATCGTTAACCTGAGCGGCAAGGGCGGTCACGTCCGGACGGTGCCGGTTCCAGACTGGGTCTATTGCGAGCTCAGCACGTGGATGGAAGCTGCGGGAATCAAGGGTGGGAGAGCGTTCCGTCGCGTAAGTAGCGCTGGCAAATCCTGGGGAGACGGGGTCACCGAGAAGCTTGCCTGGCATGTTGTTAAGGAGTTCGCCACAAAGACGGGAGTGGCGAGCCTCGCACCCCACGACCTGCGTCGGACGTGCGCGCGTTTATGTCGGGCGGCCGGAGGTGAACTGGAGCAGATTCAGTTTCTCCTCGGCCATGTGTCGGTCCAAACGACTGAGCGCTACCTCGGCTGCACGCAACGTATCGCCGCAGCCGTAAATGACAAGATCGGAATCGAGCCGCCTTCGTGAGCTAATCGGACCTTTGGCCGAGTCCCGGATGACTCGCTCGGGGACTATGAGAATGCTCTTTGCGGGCCGAGCGTCAGCCGTACGTGAGGTCGGTGCTCTGTCCGACCTCGATAATATATCCGTCAGGATCGCGGATGTAGCAGCGCGTCTCGCCGTATTTGGGGATCGGCTCCGTGATGAACTTGGCTCCTCGACTTTTCCATAATTCATAGCACGCTTGAATATCCGCAACGCGGAAATTCATAAAGCTGTTGATGTGATTCGGATCGGGGACGCTGAGCGTTACCGTCGGCTTATCCGGGGTCGGCCCGCCTCCAACGTTAAGAATCATCCAGATATTCGCAAGCTGAAGGTATCCAGGCGCGTTGCCGTCACCCAAGCTCAGAATGCGAGCGCCGAAGACCTTCTCGTAGTAGCGAGCCGATCGCTCGATGTCGGCGACGGTGAGAAAATGTGCGATGCTGATCCCCTCTCTCGGGGGCATCTCATAGCTCTTCTGCTCGATTTGTACGCTGCCCATTTGACGACTCCAATTCCAATATCGTACATCTGGCACGCCAGCACAGGGGCAGCCCGGCATGGATGACGCGCAACTCATAGACAGCCCCCGGGAACGGTCCGCTCTCACCTTTGTCCAGTTCTCTGACCATACAGACGAAGGTTCCGGTAGCGATTCTCAGAAGCCCGTTGTGAATGACAATGCTTAGGATTCTATCCGCTGTGCTCCGGGCCGAAGTGCTGAGGGCGAGATAACATTGCTGCCGGAGCATGGCGGATAGAATGCGTTGAACTGAGCCGGACCGTGCTCTATGGGGATTGAA
>Ga0116220_10001236_pt1 | contig 10196 bp, 8 predicted proteins | sample Sb_taG_10_FD_88967 | JGI IMG/M metagenome (GOLD analysis project Ga0116220, IMG submission 88967) | Peat soil microbial communities from Weissenstadt, Germany - Sb_50d_7_NC metaG | ecosystem: Environmental > Terrestrial > Soil > Wetlands > Peat | place: Germany: Weissenstadt | collected 2010-09-21
AAGATCAGGCTGGCCGGCGGCGGCGCGCTGCTGCCCGGCCTGGCCCCCCGGATCGAGACCGCGGGCGGCAACGGCACGGTGCGGGTCGAGGACCCGGTGCGGTGCGTGGTCCGCGGCGCGGCGGAGATCCTGGAGCGCCGGCCCCGGGGCAAGCACGCCGGACCGGGCCTGCGCGAGTTAATCTCCCCGGCGCAGGCCCGGATCGGGCGTCCCCTTGCCTCCTTGCCCCCTTACTCGCTTACTCCAGCGGCTGCCTGGAGATCGCGGACGGCTCCCGCCCGGCCAGCAGCCAGCCGATGACCGCGGCGACCAGCGGCATGCCCACCAGGATGAACAGCAGGTTCGTCGTGGGCACGTTGGACAGTTCGGACAGGCCGTCCAGCGGGTTGTCCCAGGCGTAGCCGATAGCGGCGACGTAGGCCGCCACCGTCCCGAGCACCGCGCCGGCCAGGGCCAGCGCGAAGGCGGTCGCGGCCGTCAGCTCCCGGCGGGTCATGCTGCCCGCCCCGGTGGCGGTCAGGGTCCGCAGGTCACGGGCGGTCTCGCTGCGGATGAGGCCGACCGACATGGCCAGGATGCCCAGCGCGAGGACGATCCCGAACGCCGTGGCATAGTCGAGGATCTCCGCCGACGAGGGCGTGCTCGACTTGGTCTCGATCGTCATGCCCGCCGCTCCGGCGGTGAGCCTCGCGTCGGTGATCTGCGCGGCGGTCGGATTGTGCGGGGTCTGGATGAGCCAGCCCTGGACGCTGACACTGGCGCCTAGGCCGAGCGTGTGGATGGCGTGCTCGGTGATCACGGTGTTGGGCGCCGACGTACCGGCCGGAAGCGCGCCGACCTCCTGGATCACCGGGTTTTGCAGGCACTGGCCCGGGCAACTGCTGCCTTGGTCGCCGCCGGTGACGAGCTGCATGCCCGAGATGCCGGACAGCCCGGGGCGCGCGGTGAGGACGTCGGCGTCGGGGTTGACGTCGGAGGCCTTGATCCCGAAAGCCTGAAGCAGCTGGGGCGTGGCCACATACACCGGTCCGGACCAGGACCGCCCGGGCCCGGGGTGGTCCAGCGAGGCGCTGCTCGTGTCGAGTTCGATGACGGTGCTCGAGCCGAGGGCCTTGGCGATGTTATGGGCGACCGCCGCCTCGGATTGCGGCGTGCTCGCGGTGCCGGATGTGCTGCCTCCGCCTGGTCCGTTACCCGGGCCTCCGCCGCCCGGGCCGCCGTTGGGCGTGTACACGATGATTTGGTTGCTACTGAGGTTCGGCCCGGCGTAGTCCAGGACGTTGCCGTACCGCTGCGCGGTCAGGACGCAGACCAGGGCGGCGATGAAGACGCCGAGGCTGATGGCCGCGAGGGCCGAGCCCGAGCGGGCCCGGTAGCGGGCCAGGTCGCGCAGGGCCAGCCGCACCGCGATCGGCGCCCGCCGCCCGAGCCTGGCCAGGATCACCAGGCAGAAGGGCGCGAGCAGGATGATCGCGACGATGAGCAGGACGATGCCGCCGACGAGCTCCGGTGCTCCGCCGCCGCCGTTGGCGTTGCTCTTGCCGGAGTAGGACAGCAAGGCCGCGGCGATGACGAACAGGACGACGCCGGGGATCGCGGAGCGGTGCACCTGCTTGGGCGGAGCGGGCCGCCCGGACAGGGCGGCGACGACCGGGAGCCTGGTGATCGCGCGGGCCGGGCGCGCGGCGGCGAAGTAGGTGGCCACGACGGCCAGCGCCATGGCCGGGCCGATCACGTTCCACGGCAGCTGGAACACGCCGATCAGGTGGTGGGCACTGGACTCCAGCCTCGGCCGGTAGACCAGCCAGACGGCCAGGCCCAGGACCGTCCCGGCCAGCGCGCCCACGACACCCACCAGGACACCGTTGACCCGGACCACGAGGCGGATGTTCCGGTCGGTGGCGCCCAGGGCGCCGAGCATGCCGAGCGAGCGGAGCCGGCGCTGGGCCAGCACCGTGAAGCCGCCCACCGCGACCAGGGCGATGAGGAGCATGCCGATCGTGGCCAGCCCCAGCACGATGGTCTCGGGGTTGAGCGGGTTGCTGGCCGCCGCCGACTGCCGGCTCTGGAAATTCGGGCCGAGGGAGGCGGCGGTTACTCCGGGCGCGTCGAACAGGACGGTGACCTGGGTCGGCGCGGTGACCTGGCCCGGCGCGACGAGCGCGAATTCATCCAGCAAGCTCTGCGGGTTCTGCACGATGCCGGTGACCTGGCGGGTCGTGCCGCCCTGGTGCCACACGTCGCCGATCCTGAGGTTGAAGGTGGAGGCCACGCCGTCGGTCACGGCCACCTGGCCGGGGCCGGCCGGGTAGTGCCCGGCGACCAGGGAGAGCATCGGCTGGCCGAACGGGCCGTCCGGGTTCTGGGCGCGCAGGTCGTAGGTGCTGATCGAGCCGGGGATGGCGATGGTCTGGTTCTCGATGACGTCGACGCGTCCGAAGCGGTGCTGGAGCGCGGCGATCTGGCTGGCCAGATGCGGGTCGGGGCTCGGGTACGTGGCCATGTCCTGCGCGGTGCCGAAGCCCGCGCCGGCCGGCGGTGGCGTGTCGGTGGCCACCGCCGCCCCGACGACCGTGGCGGCCAGCGCGACCACGATGAGCGCCAGCACCAGCAGCTGCTGGCGCCACTCGCGGCGGAACATCCGCCACGCCCAGCGGATCACGGCCCGGCGGGCGGGAACGCCCCCGTTCGAGGTTCCCGCTGGGGCCGGCCGTTCGCGCAGCGCGGTACTCATTGCCCTGATCCGCGGGTGAGCAGCGATTCGGGGCCGGGCGCGGGCATGGTCTGGTCGGTTACCCGGCCGTCCCGCAGGAACATCACCCGGTCGGCCCAGGAGGCCAGCTGGGCGTCGTGGGTCACGACCACGGCGGCCACGCCCCGCTTGCACGCGGCGTGGATGAGGCGCATCACCGCCTCGCCGTTGGCCGAGTCCAGCGCGCCGGAGGGCTCGTCGGCGAGCAGCAGGCGCCGGTCGCCGACCACGGCCCGGGCGATCGCCACCCGCTGCCGCTCGCCGCCGGACAGCTGGTCGGGAAAGGCCGAGGCCCGGTCGCCGAGGCCGAGCTCGTCCAGCGCCTTCAGGCCCGCCACGCGCGCCTTCCGCGTGGACACGCCATCGAGCTCGAGGGGCAGGGACACGTTCTCCGCCGCGGTGAGCCCGGGCAGCAGGTTGAAATCCTGAAATACGTAACCGATAAAGCGCCGCCGCAGCTGGGCCTTGGCGTTGCGCGAGATCGTGGCCAGTTCGGTCCCGCCGATCAGCACCTCGCCGCTGGTCGGCTCCTCCAGGCTCCCCGCAATGGTCAGCAGGGTGGACTTGCCGGAGCCGCTCGGCCCCATCACCGCCACCATCGAGCCGGCCTCGACCGTGAGATTGACATCGTCAAGCGCGTGCACCTCGGCGGCGCCCTGGCCGTAGGTCCGGGACACGTGCCGCATTTCGAGGACGCTCATCGCGTTACCCCCGTCTCCTTCTGCAGTTTCATGGGATTCCCCGTTTCCTTTTGGTGATTTAGTGTTGTTTGGATGGCTTACCGTGCGCTTCGGGTGCCGCGGCGTACCCGCGGCATAGGCGCGGGCGCTTCGCTAGGCGGCTCGGACACGGCCCGCTTGATGCGGCCGTCGGCGGCGTCCAGCCACCGGATGACCGAATCCAGCCGGAACAGCTCCGCGTCCACCACCAGCGCCAGGTTGATGTCCGACTCGGGCCCGTTGACCTCGGCCTCCTTGATCCGGGTCCACTGCTGCATCAGCTCGACCAGGTACCGGCGGTGGACCTGGATCACGTCGTGCACGTTGGTGCCCGGCACACGCATGGCCACGAGCACCTTCATGACCAGCTCGTCCCGGGGCGGGGCGGCCAGGTCGGGCGGTGTGCGCAGCCAGCGGGCGAGTTCGGACTCGCCTTCGGCGGTGATCCGGAAGGTCTTCTGCGGTGTCTTCTCCCGGCCATCCTGCGCGGCGTCGTCGGACTCGGCCAGCCCGTCCCGCTCCAGGCGCTGCAGCGTGGTGTAGACCTGACCGACGTTCAGCGGCCAGACCTCTCCGGTCCGGGCCTCGAATTCCTCGCGTAGCTGAAGGCCGTACTTGGGACCCTCGCTGAGCAGCGCGAGCAGGGCGTGCCGGACGCTCACCGAGTGACTCTAACGAGTAGCATACTGCGTATATTGCCGCAGAAGCCGGGCCACCGCAGGCCGGTTAGCCCCCGTTTCCACCATTCCGCTCAACCCCCCGCGGGGATGGGTGGACAGCCCCCTTGCGCGACCCGCCCCGGCGTGATAACGAGTCGGGCTCATGTCCCCTCCTGACAGCGCGGGACCGCCGCAGGCCGCCAAGCTGGGCCTGCGGTCCGGCCAGCGAGTCGACCTGTACCATCCCCCGCCGGGCTGGGACCTTACCGACCCGCCCGACGGCCTGGTCGACGCGGGCCCGGACGGCCCGGCCGACCTGATCATCGCGTTCTTCTCCGCGGCCGCCCAGATCGCCGGGGAACTCGACCGCCTGGCCGGGCGTGTCTACCCGGACGGGGCGGTGTGGGTGGCGTGGCCGCGCCGGGCCGGCGGCCACCGAAGCGACATCACCGATAACGTGGTCCGCCAGGAAGCGCTGCCGATCGGGCTGGTCGACGTCAAGGTGGCCGCCATCGACGACGACTGGTCCGGGCTGCGGCTGGTCTGGCGGGCCGGGAACCGGCGCCGCTGACGCCGTGCGGGTCCGGGCCGCCGCGCCGTTCGCGGCGTAGCATGGACGCCATGGGTTTCACTTGACGCTGAAAGCCAGCTCTCTCCGCCCTGGCGGTCGGGCTCGCGGTCGAACTGGCCGACGAGCTGGTTGACGGGGCCAAGGGCGCCGCGCTGCCGCTGATCCGTCACGACCTGAGCCTCAGCTACGCGCAGGTCGGGCTGCTCGCCTCGGTGCCGCTGCTGGCTGGCGGAACGCTCGAGCTTCCGCTGGGCATCCTGGCCGGCGAGGGACGGCGGCGCCGGCTGGCCGTGCTCGGCGGCGGCGTGGTCTTCATCCTGAGCCTGCTCGCGGTGGCCGGGGCGCGGTCCTTCGTCGTGCTGCTGGCCGCGTTCACGGTGTTCTTCCCGGCCTCGGGGGCGTTCGTGTCGCTGACCCAGGCCGAGCTGATGGACGCCTGGCCGGACCGGCAGGCTCAGGTCATGGCCCGCTGGGACCTGGCCGGATCGACGGGAGCGGTCGCCGGGCCGCTGCTGCTCACGGCGGTGCTGGCCGCCGGGGGCGGCTGGCGGGCGGCCTATCTGGTGCTGGCCGCGCTGGCCGCCGTCACGTGGCTCGGCACCTGCTGGTGCGGACCCCGGCCGGCGCGCGTCACGGCGGCGGGGGCCGGCGGCGATCGAGGTCCCGGCGGTGATCGAGGTCCCGGCGGTGATCGAGGTCCCGGCGGTGATCGAGGTCCCGGCGGTGATCGGGGTCCCGGCGGTGATCGGGGGGCCGGCGCGGCGGGGGCGGCGCGGGCGCGGGAGGTCCTGGACGCGCTGCGGGACTGGTCCACGGTCCGCTGGGTCTTGGTTACCGTGGTCGCCGACCTGCTGGTGGACGTGCTCACCGGGTTTCTCGCGCTGTACCTGGTCGACGTGGCGCACCTGACGCCCCCGATCGCGGCGCTGGCCATCGCGATCCGGTTCGGTTCGGGGCTGGCCGGGGACGCGGCCCTGGTGGTCGTCCTGGACCGGGTGACAGACGTGACCGTGCTGCGGGCCAGCGCGGTGGCGGCCGGGCTGCTCTACCCTGGCTTCCTGCTCGCGGCGGGGCCGGTGGCCAAGCTGGTGATCCTGGCCATGCTGAGCGCGGTCACTGCGCCGTGGTACCCGCTGCTGCAGGCGCGGCTGTACGGCAGCCTGCCCGGGCGCAGCCCGGTCGCGGTCACGCTGAGCAGCGCCGCCGCGCTGGCGGGCGGGCTCGGACCGCTGGCCGTGGGGCTGATCGCCGAGGCGTTCGGGCTGCCCTGGGCGCTGGCCGTCCTGGTGGCCGTGCCGGCGGCGGTGCTGGCGGGCACGGGCCGGGGCCGGGAATCCGCGGGCCGGGAATCCGCGGGCCGGGAATCCGCGGGCCGGGAATCCGGGGGCCGGGAATAGTTGCGCGGGATACGTGTTGCCTACTAGTGATGATTTTGCTCTCGACTAGAGCTATTCCGTGTCCCGCCGCCCACTCGACTTCGGTATCCAGCTTATGAAGGGTTTCCCAGTCCGCCCGGTGCCTACCGAGAGCGTCAGCGGGGCCGCCAGGGCCGTCGCTCGGCGCCAGGCTGAGCAGCTCACCCTGGTGCGCCGCCGCGCCCAGCCGGCCGCGGTGTACATCACCCGGCTGACGCTGACCGCGGTGTTCGCCTACCTGCTCGCGCTGCAGTTGCCGGGCGGGTCGACCCGGTCCGTGCTCGCCCCGCTGACCGCGCTTCTGGTGGCGCAGGCGACGTTGTTCCATACCATCCGCAGCGCCGTGCAGCGCGTCATCGGAGTCACCGCGGGCGTGCTGGCCGCCGTCGCGGTGGCCGCGTACGTCCCGTTCAGCTGGTGGGTCCTCGGGCTGCTCATCGCGGGCACGCTCGCGCTCGGCCTGATGCTCCGCCTGCGCGAGGAGACCCTGGAGGTGCCGATCAGCGCGATGCTGATCTTCTCGGTCGACTCGCACGCGGCCGCGACCAGCCGCATCACCGAGACCCTGGTCGGGGCCGCCGCCGGGCTGGCCGCGGGCCTGCTCTTCGCGCCGCTGCGGGTGCAGCCCGCCAAGGACGCGATCGGCGACCTGAGCCGCCAGATGGCCGACCTGCTCGGTCAGATGGCCGACGGCCTGGCCGACGAGCCCGACCCGCGCCGCGCGGCGGAGTGGCTGGACCGTACCCGGGCGCTGCGCGGCGAGATCGAGCGGGTCGACGACGCGCTCGGCCAGGCCGAGGAGAGCGTCCGGCTGAACCCGCGCCGGCTCCGGTACCCCAACTACCCCGACCCGGCCGCCGGCCTGCGCGACGGAGTCGACACCCTGGAACGGGCCGCCACGGACCTGCGCGTGCTGGCCCGCGCGGTCGCCGACAGCGCCCGGCTGGACAGCGGGGACAGCCCGGTCAAGGACGATGAGACCCGTACCCGGCTGGCCGCCGTCATCGCCGAACTGGCCGCCAGCGTGCGCGCCTACGGCCAGCTCATCGAGGCCGACCCCGAGCCGCTCGACGCCCCGGACGCGCAGGCCGAGCCGGCGTTGTCACTGGTGCTCGAAGATCATCTGGAAGAGGCTCAGCGACAGCAGGACCGGCTGGCGGACCTGCTGGCCACCGACCCGGCGGAACGGCCGGACGGCTGGCAGTTGCGCGGCGAGATCCTGGCCCACGTGGATCGCCTGCGCAACGAGCTTCAGCCCAGACGCCCGGCGCCGGCCCACGTGGCGCGCCGGCCGTTGCGGACCCGGGTCCGGGCCAAGCTGCACGTCTGAGGCCGCTACGGGCCGTGGTGGACGGCCTCGACGGGCCGGCGGGTCGTGGCAGACTACCCGGGTGACCGCGTTGAAATTGCCCAGTTTGCCGTTCCGGCTGGAGCCCGCCGGAAGCCCGCCGCCGGGTTGCCGGGTCCGGCACGGAGCGCTGATCCTCAGCGCGGCGGCCGGGACCGACCTGTTCGTCGATCCCGCGGGGACCGATCCCGGCCAGGTCCCGGACGCGGGCCGCTTCGTCGGCTTGCCCCCGGCAGGTGACTTCACGCTGGCGGCACAGGTCCGGGTGGGGTTCGGGCGCATGTACGACGCGGGCGTGCTGCTGCTGCACGCCCGCGAACGGCACTGGGCCAAGCTGTGCTTCGAGTACTCGCCGCAGCTCCGGCCGACCGCGGTCACGGTCGTGACCAAGGGCGTCTCCGACGACTGCAACTCCTTCGAGGTGGACGGCGACACCTTGTGGCTGCGGATCACCCGGTCGGGGGCGGCCTGGGCCTTCCACGCCTCGGCGGACGGGTCCTGGTGGCGCCTGCTGCGGTACTTCGCCCTCGGCGGGGACCCGGCGGAGCTGATCCGGGTCGGCTTCCTGGCCCAGTCGCCGACCGGTGAGGGCTGTACCGCCACCTTCGACCACATCTCGTTCCAGCCGGGCGCCCCGGAGAATCTCCGCGACGGCAGCTGACGTGCCAGCGAAGGTCGTCACGGCGGTCGCCCTCTACGGTGCCAAGAAAGGACCGCTCCGGGAGCTGCTCCAGGCCACACAGGAGATTCTGCGCGGACAGCTTGGCGCCGGATTCCGCCCTTACACGCTGGACCAGATCCACAGCACTTTGATCAGGCTCGACTGGCTGCCCGACAGCCGGACCGGGCTGGCCGTAAACACGCGGTATCGCGAGGTCACCGGCGCTGCCGACCCGATGGCTCCGGCCCGGGCGCTGCAGATCCTTGGTTCGTTCGGAGAATCTGCGCACCGTATTCGCATTGGCGGATACCGGCCGGGCAGCCCGGCGACGTTCTCGAGTCGCGGCGCGCATCCGCACGACCGGATGTTCTCCGTCCAGGGGCCAGCCTTCGTGCTCGTAGGGTGGCCGCTCGCGACGATAACCGGCGGAATTTCCGTGAAGCCTCTCGACGACCTCCGCCGGAATATGAAAGATGCGAATGTCCTGCACTGGTACCACGAGTCGCCCTCTGACATCGACAACGATTTTCATCTCGTCGTGGGCCATCATGACGGCGCTCCGCTCGCTCAGGCTCCGGCGGCGGTTGGGGCGGTACGTCAACATCTGGCAGAGCATCCAGCGGAGGTGGACGTCGGTATCGGCCAAGTGACCGTTATCGCGTCCGATTCACCCACACTGACGCCCGCGAGATTCATCGGACGGCTCCCAGGGGATCGCGCCGAGATAATGGAACTGTTCCGGTAAGCCCAGCCGATGGGATGTGGCAGCCTGCTGGCTCTAACCCGTAGGTACCGCCCGCCCGACCCTGCCGTCACGGGGGTAGCGTCGATCGTTAGTGGGCGGTCGCCCGATGGCAGCCCGGTGGCCCGGGAGGTAGGCAGATGGCCAGGACCGTTGCCGAAGGCATGTGGGAGATGCTGGCGTCGGCGGGGGTGCGGCGATGCTACGGGATCGTGGGCGACGCGCTGAACCCGGTGATCGATGCGTTGCGGCGCAATGGCTCGGTGGACTTCGTCCACGTGCGCCATGAGGAGTACGGCGTGTTCGCCGCCGTCGCGGAAGCGCGGCTGACCGGCAACCCGGTCGCGGTGTGCGGCACCGCGGGACCGGGCGTGACGCACCTGATCAACGGCCTGCTCGACGCGCGGAAGGAACGCGTGCCGGTCATCGCGATAGCCGGAGACGTCGAGTCGTCGCTGCTGGACTCGGGCGCCCTGGAGGAGCTGAACCCGTACACGTTCTTCGGCACCGCCGCGCTGTACATCGGGCGGCTGGTCAACCCGGGGCAGCTGCGGTCCCTGGTGAGCACCGCGATCACCACCGCTGTGGCCGAACGGGGCCCGGTGGTGATCTCGCTGCCAGGCGACGTGGCGGTCGCCGACGCGCCGTCGGTCTCGCTGCGGGTGCCGCTGCCCGCCACGACGATCGGCGCGGCCTCCGCCGCCGACCTGGCCGCCATGGCCGGCCTGATCAACCAGGCCGAGACGGTGGCCATCTTCGGCGGGGACGGCTGCGCGCAGGCGCAGGACGAGGTGCGCGAGCTTGCCGCGCGGCTCAAGGCGCCGGTCGGCTACAGCTTCAAGGGCAAGCCGTGGCTCGAGCACGACAATCCCAACGCGGTCGGCATGACCGGCCTGCTCGGGTACGGCGGCTGCCACGGCGCGATCAACACCGCCGACGTGCTGCTGATGCTCGGCACCGATTTCCCCTTCAGTGACTTCCTGCCGGACAAGAAGGTGAAGACCATTCAGGTCGACCGCGACCCCGGGCACATCGGCCGCCGGGCGCCGCTGGAGCTGGGCGTGGTCGGCGACGTGGCGGCGACGCTGCGCGCGCTGGCGCCGATGGTCCAGGACAAGCACGGCGATCACTTCCTGCGCCAGCACGTGGCGCAGACCGAGCACGCGCGGCGGCGGCTCGGGCACTACGTCACCAAGGGACCCGGCCTCAAGCCGATCCGGCCGGAGTACGTCGCCGCCGTCCTGTCCGAGCTGGCCGACGACGACGCGGTCTTCACCGTGGACACCGGCACGCCCTGCATCTGGGCCGCCCGACACATCGAGTACGGCC
>Ga0116220_10001240_pt1 | contig 10165 bp, 10 predicted proteins | sample Sb_taG_10_FD_88967 | JGI IMG/M metagenome (GOLD analysis project Ga0116220, IMG submission 88967) | Peat soil microbial communities from Weissenstadt, Germany - Sb_50d_7_NC metaG | ecosystem: Environmental > Terrestrial > Soil > Wetlands > Peat | place: Germany: Weissenstadt | collected 2010-09-21
AAGTCGTGCGCATCGATTGCCATTTGGGCGATGTTGTCGGGAGTCGTGCCGCTTGAGCTTGCAACGCCAACATTGTCGAAAACAATGACTCTGCGTTTTTTGGCTAGACCGTTGACGACCGTCGGGTCCCAACCATCCATCGTTCCAGTGAAGTGCTGCAGGAGAACCAATGGAAGGTTCCCTGCGTCGTCTCCGATGCTCCGGTAGGCATATTTAGTCCCGTTGGCCTCCACGAATTTAGTGGCTGCTTTCTCTAGCGTCATGATGTGTCCCTACGGGATAAGGTTCACACTACCCCCGCACGCCGGGCAACGGAGCCCTCAAGTCGGCTGGTCGCAGGATAACCGCCAGGTAGCCGAGCACGGCGAAGATCGCCAACACGACGGTCTGCGCAATGATGAATGGCGGCTCAGACTGTGTCGGTGCCAGCCGCTGCAGGAATGGCACTTTCTGGAAAGCCTGGACGATCCCAACGAAGACGTTCAGATAGAGTGCCAGAGTAGCGCTGATAACGTAAATCCAGCGCCAAGCACCGGCGAGCCGAAAGGCGTACAGCGCGAGGAGCGCCGCGGCCAGCACTACTAGCGATACGATGCCTACTCCCTGCGCCGGGGTGAATCCTGCGCGAGGGAACAGGAATCCCGTTACGCTAGTCAGGACCGTGGCGGCGAGAAAGACGGCAGTCCAGCCGCTCATCCGCTGCGCCCCCAACATGCCGTACAGAACGACGAGTCCCGTTACGATCCCGATCAGGCTTATAACGACATGCAGTACGGTAAAGCTGTGTATCGACAGTCCAAGGATCATGGCGTGCCTCCTCGCGGGTTAGTGGCACCCTCATCACTCGTTCCCTTGCCGGCATCGCTAGCCTTATGGCGAACATAAGAGGTATCATCTTGCGTTGCGCTAGCATAGTATGATATGTATCATGCTACGAAATGGCGCAGTCCAGTCTGTTGTTGTCCTATGGCTAAGCGGAAAGGGGCGTCGAGCAGCGCGAGGGGTCGAGACACTTGCGTTACCCAAAAGGACATGTGGATGCGACGCGCAAGCGCATTCTCAAGACAGCATCGAGGCGCTTTCGCAGGGAGGGTCTCGAAAGAGCTGGCTTAGCCGATTTGATGAAGGCCGCCGGCCTCACTCATGGCGGCTTCTATTTCCATTTTGCTTCGAAAGAAGATCTCGTTCGCGAAGCCATGAACGAAGCATTTGATCAGACGAATGCGCTAAACGAGCAGATTGCGCGGAGCGGAGAGCATGAGCTCGAAGCCATCATCCGTGGCTACCTGACGCCCGGCCGACGTGACAGGCCCGAGAGCGGCTGTGCCGCTGCCGCATTGGTAGCGGAAATCGCGCGGCATCCGGTTTCGACGCGCCGGGCCTTTATGGCCAAATTGGACCGTCTCCTCGAGCTGATCGGCGCGTACCTGCCGAGGGGCGATGCAACTAGGAGGAGGCGCACAGCCATCGGAATCTTTGCGGTTATGATGGGCGCCCTGCAACTCGCGCGCGCTGAGCCTAACCCAACCCGCTCGAAGCAGATACTCGAAAGCGGAATAGATGCTGCTCTGACATTGGGCCGGAGCTTGCCTGATTGCTGATTTGACAGCTCGAACTTTCCCCGGCACCGCCGTGGCACAAAATTGGAGTAGGAGCCTGGTCTTGTACCCAGCTCTTGAAAGGATCGACGTGGACCGCAGCTTTGACCAGGTCCGCGCCGCACCGCCACCGCGTCCACTCCCCTGGTGGTCGAGGTGGTGCGACAGTGGAAGCTGGCAGCCGGTGCGCTGAAGGCCGCGCTCGCGGTGGTCGATGGCACGAGCAGGGCGGCGAGCCCTCGACTTCTGCTTATGGCACTAAGCGGACCAAGGTTCAGCTTGGAAGGGAAGTCCGCTATCGGGTTCAATGCGGACATTAAGCTCTCGACTGCGATTAGCCCTCATTCATGAGGACACAACTTGCTCCCTTCGCCGTAGGAGAGGATTCCGCTCCGAATCGCGAGCCAAAGCGCGTCGATCGCCCCTGCAACGCTCATGAGATCTGCCTGGTCGCGGGTCGCATCTACCATCTGCAATCGGACGAGCGTCGCGTTTGAGCGCTGCTCCAGAAAGTGCCCCTGATTGACGGGGCCGTCCGGCCCGACACGCCACTCCCGAAAGCTCCAAAAAGAGAACTTCTTCCGATACTCGTTCCCACCAATTGCGGACGGCGTCTTGGGTGCGGTACGCGATCCACGCCACCGCCATTGGCAGGGTCCAAAACGGCTCTCGCATCGGATCGTAATTGTTCGGGTCGGGCTCCGACGCGAGTGGGCCCAATCCTAGCCGCTTGGCCACAGATTCTGCGTCGGCTGGGATCATTTGCCCGCGCTGGACCATCGTTATCAGGTCGTCGCGGGTAACTTCTCCAATGCCAGATTTCTTTTTGCCCACAAGCTAACCACTCGGCTTAGTGCGCCCTTGCCGGCTCTCCGACAACGACGAGTCCCCCGATAGCTTACATCCTGGCGGGATCTCGCCAAGTACAGCGTGCTGATGTCAGCTTCCGGGTCATTCTCTGCGGGGGTCAGTTTCTGACGTCACAGCACTCAAGCGCGTTCGACTGCTTTGTGCCAAGAGGTCTGCGAAGCACAGGCCATAGGCCCTACCAGAGAACCTCCGCGCGGCAAGAAACAGCAGAGGGCAACAAGAGCCACCTCAGTCCCCTGTCCAGGAGGTCAAGCTTGTTGAGACGAACAAGCACGGAATCTACGGGGAGGTTCTTACAATTCCTTTGTGAGCTTTTCGGGGTCTCGGCGAAGTTGTAATGCCGTACAGCCGCAGGGGAAAATTCTTTGCTTTGGAGCTAGCATGAGCGGCTCATTCGAAGTGTCTCCATTGAAAGAAAGTGACTTCCAAGACGCAAGTCGCTTACTCACGTCCGTATTTGGAGGCACACGAGACCATACGATGGGATGCTTTGCGCATTGGTGGGAACTGAACCCAGCTTGGAGTTCGATTATACCGCGAGGCTGGTTCATCCGTTCAAGTGAACGTGCTCCCATCGCCTTCACCGCCAATATCCCATTTAATTACATCATAGGAGGGCAGCCCGGTCTTTGTTGCGCAACTGGGTCCTTGGCAGTTCATTCCGACTGGCGAGGACAAGGATTATCAAAGTTGGTAGGTCGCGCATTTGTAGATCAGTGCAAACCTGACCTTCTTATCGGTACTGACTCGACAGACGTCGCATACAAGCTCTGGTTGTCACTGGGGATGCGGCCCTTGGAGAGGGGATGGCCAAAGTCGAGCTACAGGATTGTAGGAGATCTTAGTGCTTGGGACAGGCCACATCTCCCTCCGTCAAGGCGTCTAGAAAAATCGTTACAAACGGAAAGATTGCGGCGAAAGCCTTTACTTGCCCATCAGATCAAAAAATTTGAAGAGCGCGACACCCATGACGTAAACAAATGCCGCGCCTCAAAAGCATCCACCTATGCCGTACGCGACATTAAGACTTTGAATTGGCTTTATTTCGGTTCAAAGTTCGTCCGACAAACTAGAGCAGTTTTTGTGGCTCGATCAGGGAAACAACTTGTCGGATACGCAGCGATGAAGAGGTCACATAATTCGTTCTATTTGTTGGAATGTCGCTGCCTAAACGCTGAGGCTGAAATAGCTAAGGAGTTGCTGTTAGCAGCACGTGGCTTTGCTGAGCGTCAACGCGCTTCTTACGTCACCGTTTGGCAGTACACGCAGATGATCGAACAAGCCATCCCGCTTACTCTAAGTATCCGCTCTAGGCACCCACGAATGATGACGTACGGCTACATTCCGAACTTAACCGCGTTCGAGCCTTCCAGTTGGGAGACTACTCCGGGGGATGGGGACGTATCGGTGAACTAATTACCCGGGAAGCTCTGTAGCGATAGCTGGTCGGGGGCTTGAGTCCATCACGCTTATAACTAGCGACATATCGGCAACGTCGGTCTTGCCGATCACCCCAATATACTTGTTGCCGAGCCGTGCACTTAGGGACCGGATGTGGCCAAAGTAGACCTCCCTGCTACGCGGCTTCTTTGTCGGCAGGTGTTGAAGGCAATACTTCGCAAGACACACATGCGCGGGCTTGTGACCACTTTAAAAAGATGCTCCGCCGCCAGATTGTTAGGAATCTGAGACTAGGGCAACAGTCAGAGTCCTGAGCTGCAAATCAAGATGGTTGCGGGCCCGGGATTTCAACCTGCATCGATCGTGATCTTGGGACAGCTGGGCGTGTAAGCTATTGATATCTATTGGACTGTTTTTCTGTCCCAAAACTGGCTAATGGTTTGATTCACAATGCTTTTGGCACTCCCCTACGGGGCGCCACTTTTTTGGACCGCACCAGCTTCTTCCCCGACTTTTCCCCAATAAGCGGGTACCGGGCCACCTGATAGTTAGCCGGCAGAGGAGCAGTTGACTGAAAATCGCGTGTCGGTGGTTCGAATCCGCTTCAGTATTTCGCGGCGCTTCTTCCAGCCGCGGTGGTGCCCCTTTTCCCTTCAGTTTTGTAACTTCTATACTAATGCTATGGCCCTCCCGGTTTTTTTCACCGGTCACCACCGCATCCACGATGCTCTGGGCGAGTTGTTCGGCGGCCCTTGGCGACAAGATCCAAAAGACCTCTCGGTTTTTGGGCTGACGATCACGAGAGCCAAACATTCGGCGGGCCTTCTGTCGCTTCGGATTGCCGATAAAAGAAGGTAACCCCCGCGTCAGCACCCCGCGCGATGGTTCGACCATCGGCCCGCTTTCCCGCTTTAAAGCATCAGACGTTGCATCACCTCCCTGGTTGCCGTGGGCAGATTCCCGCGGACAAGAAGCTCGTTGAACACGATTAACTCAGGAGCTTCTGGCGTTGCGCTGAGCGCTAGAAGCGCACTGTCCCGCCGGGTGACCGGTCGTCGGAGGACCGGAGAGCGCAACCGCAAATTGCTTCCCGTCCCTTCGGGTCGCGAGAATGGGAATCGTAATTTCGGCGCCTCTGCCGACAGATACAGAAACACTATCCTCGTATTTCGTATCGCCGCCCTGTCGTCGAAGGTCGTGAGACAGCCAGCCGTGTGGACTTTTTCAACCGCTCCGCATCGAATTGTGGCAATTGTCCATTAAGAAGGTATTCGAGCAGCTCCGCGCCTACGTGACGATCGAGAAGAATGTGCTCGAATTTGTTCTTGAAGCTCCGCAGGCATCGATAACAGGAGGCATCGCAGTTCTCGGGGCAGGTTTTCTGCAATGGCAGGGCCCGCTCGCAGAGTTCGACCCCGCGTTCGACCAGCAGGGTCGAGAAGCCCGCACCGCCCGGAAGCGTATCATAAAGAAAAATTTCTGCCTTACGGCCTCGACTGGGTGCGTTCCGAGCGCGTCGGCGACGCTCGAAAAAACCTTAGCCAAGGACGACGAGGGTTTCGTATGGAGTTTCGGGGTATGGCGACGACCCATCGAGTGAGTCCGCTTCGTGCCAGAAGTCGACATGCACCTGCGTTGGGCCCTTTAGCGCAGACCTTCCTCGATGATCGCTTCCTCGGTCACTTTCGCGGCCTCTCGGTCCTCCTCCGTCAGCCGTCTCGTTTTCCAGCTGCCTCGCGCGAACCAGCCTAACGAGACCACGGCAACGAGGACGTTGGTGACGGGAAAGGACCACCACAGGCCGTGCGCCTGCAAGGGCGTGTGCTTCGACAGCACATAAGCGAGCGGAAACTGAGTCATCCATTGCGATACGAGCGCAATGACCATTGCCATCAGCATGTTTCCGGACGCGCGGAAGGCCGCCACGACGCAGAGTTGGATGCCCATGCCGCCCCAGGCCAAGCACATGATGCGAATAAAGCGCGCTCCCTCGGCGATGACGTCGGCATCGTGCGGCACGAAAAACGCTACGATCAGGGGAGCAAACAGAAAGGCCACGATCCCGACTAGCGTCAGAACGCCGAAGCCAAACGCGGTGCCGAGAAGGGCAATGCGGGATGCGCGTTGGATGTTGCCGGCTCCCATATTCTGGCCAACCAGCGTCGACACCGCCATCGACAAGCCCATCGCGGGAATCATGACGACCTGCAAGATGGTTGAACCGACGCCATAAGCGGCGGTCGTCAAAGTCCCAAAGCTCGCCACGAGAAACGACATGACCACCAGACCCAGTCCGCGGGTCGACAACTCGACTGATCCCGGAAAGCCAAGGAGGAACGCGCGCTTGATGTAAGGCGGATCTGGTACGAGGCCGCGCCATGAAAGCTCGATACCGTGGCGGCCGCGCAAGAAAATGACCACGCCGATCAACGCTGCGAGAGCCTGTGTTATCAGCGTGGCAAGCGCCGCGCCCATCACCCCCCGCCCCGGCACCGGGCCCCATCCGAAAATGAATAAAGGATCGAGAGCGAAATTCAGAACGACCGTGCCGAGAACGATAATAAGCGGAATCCTCGTTTCGCCGATGCCGCGCATCAGCGCCTGAAACATGGCGTAGAGGAAAACGAAAATGATGCCGATGAAAGAGACGCGCATAAAGCCGAGCGCGCCCTCATAAACATCGGGGGCTACACCAAGAAGCTCCAGCAGATAGGGCGTCACGACATAGCCGACCGTTCCGAGAATGACGGAAGTGACGGCGACCATCACCATCGTCTGCGCTGCAACATGGTTCACCATGTCCTGCCGGCCGGCGCCCATATATTGCGCGCTGAGTATCGCGCCCGCCATTGCCAGCCCCGCCCCGAGCGCGATGACGAGGAAGGTGACGGGAAAGCTGACCGCAACCGCCGCTACCGCCGGCGCGCCGAGGCGGCCGACCCAGAACGCGTCGGTCAGCTGGTAGCCCGACTGCAATGCATTCCCCAAGATGATCGGAATGGCGAGCCGGAAGAGCGCCGGGGCGATGGGTCCTTCCAGCAACATTTTACGGCGGTCAGCCACGATGGCCCCTTCAACTGATGGGCTTGGAGGATTGTCGAAAAGCTGCACCGCAGCCGCGCGGGCCGCCGTCAAAATCCACTATCGACAGGGGTACGCCCCGCGCAGACGCCTAATTGCTGATCAAGGTGATTTCGTGGACCCTCAGAATCGAAGAAAGGCCGCTTTGGGTCGATCGCTGACGTCACAGCGACCTGTCGAGTTGGTCGGCTCAACTCCTAAGACCGGAACTTGTCCGCACGGAGGTCCGCTCTTCTCCCAGAACAGGCCTCTAAATCCTGCCGGGCGTTCACGCCCGCAGGCGCTAGCGGAAGGAGTTGGGAGGGCAAACAGCACGTAAATTACAGAGCCGGTCGATCCGGCGATCGGGACAAACCCACATGTGCCAGTGCATCGTCGAATGCGGGCTTTTGACCGGACCCGATTCCGCGGAGGGCATTATGGCCAGCGGTCATGCAAACCGCGCTAACACGCCGAACACATGGCTGCACCGACCAGCAACGCGACGTGACGTTTTGACTTGCCAACTCGGAGGCCCTCTGCCGTGGCATCCAGCGCGCCTGCGTTTGCTACTGCGCCGCACCCGAGCTAGTTAACCCGCAAGGGTGGCTCAGTCGGAACGTATTCCCAATCCAGCCGAAGCTTCGGCAGCAAATGGCGCGTGAAGTTGTCCGCCTCAGCAATAAGGATTGAGTGCAGCCTCGCGCGGTCCGCAGGCCCAATCTTCTCCGCCGCCACGGAGGTTCGCTGCTCGGTTAGGTGCGCGATCTGCTTATTGATCTTGGCTATGAGGTCCTTCCGCTCCTTGTCGCGGGGGAGCGGCTTGTATTTCCCATCGGCAAACGTCTTGGCTTTGAGAGTGTCGGCGCGACGAGAGCCCTGGAAGAACTCATCCAGGTTACGCGCATGGATGCTGAACGTCTCGATCAGTGCGTAGACGAGCCCCGCCTGAATGCTCTGCGGAGCATTCGCTGCGACGGTCTGCTCGACCAGTATCAGCTTGTCGAAGGTATAGCGGAGCATGTTGAGTTCGTAGAATACGTGCTCCAGTTGCGTGACTCTTGAGTCCATTGAGCTATTCCCCGTTTCAAGACCGACCTGGGCCCCCGCGCGAGAATTTTAGAGCACCGAACCTCCGCTAACGAGCCCCGCCGTAGAAGAGACTGTTGAAGAAATTCGGGTGACTCGGACATATGCGCGTACCGACCGAGCGCAGGCTTGACCCAAGGTGAGCGCTTGAGCAAAGCCGAATCAGTGGAACCCGTCGCGCCACATAGGCCTGGATTCGGTGCGAGTGGCCTAGAACAAGATCTGCCTTGTCAGCATCGAGATGTGGGACGACCACGGCTCCCACGTCGAGGAACTGATCGCGCTGCCGGGGGGATCACGCGGTGGCGCGCGGCGCTTTCGCGGAAGCGGTCAGGCGGCGACCCGGCAAACTCATCATCCTTTGACAGAAGTTGAGATTGCTTGCGGACAGCCGAAGGTGAAGCTCACACGAATGCCCGATTTGGATCGGGGAGTGGACTTCGCCTACTTCGTGCCACTGCCGCTAATGACCCTAAACGGACTTTTGCGTACAGAGGATGGCGTGCGGTATGCTTAGAACGGCACGCTGGCCTTGGCGCCAGCTGAGTTCTCTCGAATCGTGCCGCCGAAGCGACCAGTCATAGAAGAGTTTGAGCGAAGCACCGTTGACGGCCATCGCTTGGCCCCCCGCTCTTAAGTCAAAGTCAATGCCTCGGTCGCTGATCGGTCGCCTTCGCGAAGAGGGCTTTGTTCGCTTCCAAGACCTTCACGAGGAGTTCCAAGTCCTCAGCAGTTTTCAAGCGAGCCGAGACCTCGAGTGAACCCGACAAGAGCGAGACACGGTAACATGAAGGTGCCGCCGCTCCCACCGCGGTTGCGGTGGAAGAACCATTGGCACTACCGTTTGCTGGTTCTATGTTTTCACTCACTTCTCCACCTTCGACGGCCATTTGGGCCGCCGCCCGTCAACATCGTAAGACCGTGACAGAGCATGGTTAAAAAAGGGTATGGACGGCGGGAAGATGCGTGTGCGCCTCACCACGGGCCGGTGATGGCGCAATGAAACGCTTCAGCATGCCGGCCCACGCTTCGAGCCGCTCCCCGGGATTTTGCTAGTTCCCATCGGAGGGCCGCCAGCACCTCGACTTGGCCGAACTCATCGCGACAAGTGCCGTCGGTTGGCGCACACCCGAGATCGATAATGGCGAACCACTTTAGTCGGCGAATTTCCGAGGGACATCATTCTACCCGCTGTAAAAGCAGCAGCGATTTTCTCAAAAACCATTCATAGGGCGGGAAGGATGCCTATTTAAGTGGTGGAAGCGGTTGCGGTGCCGTGTACATCTGACTTTGATGAAAGTGGAGACAACCACCCAATGCAAATGAGACGGCGAAGATCGCCGCTGCAACGATGACACGCATAACTGCCCCCTGATACTCTACTGTCACGCTCGCCGCAGGGCGAAAAACTTACAGTCCAGGTCGAACATATTTCGCGATTGGAATTGGTGGCGTAATTGCCACAGGCGTTCTTTCAATTGCTGGCGTGTGCAACGCTCAAAGGGAACTCGGCCGAAGCCATCGCGTTCCAGGCATGGGTCGTTGTGCGAATTGTGCGGACCGGGCGACGGTTCAGATTCGCTACGCTTCGCTGGGGAACCCGATGGATAGCAACTGGCTGGCAGTTTTTGGAGCTGTGCTTATCGCTATCGCTGGCGGACTCGCTTTTGTCGCCTATAGGCATCCTGCGGCGTTCCGAGAGAATCTGGGAATACCACTTGCGGTCTTCACCACAGTCGCTTTCATCTTTTTGAGCTTTTGGAATTTAGGCGCGCTCCACGCACAGAGTGAGGCGCTGCTGAACGCTGTTAAGGGGTCAGGATCGAGCACAAGCGCAACGGTGTCTTCATTAGCTGAAAGGATCAGAGACACATACCTTCTTGAAGTATATGGATTGCTCCTTGCCGCCGCGGTCATTGCATATCTTCTATTCCTTTCTAGGTTCCCAGAACTCGGCTTGGTCCGAAAGAACAAGGAGCGCAGCGGCAACCAGCCTGCTCCTAGCGAGACGATTAGCACAAGTGGACATGCTCCTAACGAGCCTAGTTGACTTATCCTGCACGGCTTACGGACCGTTCGGACAAGAATTGCATTTACTTCGCAACAGGATCGGCCCGGTTGATCCTCTGGGAGCGTTGATCCTTATC
>Ga0116220_10001241_pt1 | contig 10165 bp, 10 predicted proteins | sample Sb_taG_10_FD_88967 | JGI IMG/M metagenome (GOLD analysis project Ga0116220, IMG submission 88967) | Peat soil microbial communities from Weissenstadt, Germany - Sb_50d_7_NC metaG | ecosystem: Environmental > Terrestrial > Soil > Wetlands > Peat | place: Germany: Weissenstadt | collected 2010-09-21
CCCGTCGGTGCCCTGGCAGGACGAGGCGATTTCCATCGCCACCCACAAGGCCAACGTGTACATCGACTTGTCGGGCTGGTCGCCCAAGTACTTCCCGCCCCAGCTGGTCCGCGCGGCTAGCTCACTGCTGCAAGACAAGGTGCTGTTCGGTACCGACTACCCACTGCTGACCCCGGAGCGCTGGCTGCGCGACTTCGAGCTGCTCGAGGTCAAGCCGGAGGTCCGTCCTAAGATCCTCAAGCACAATGCGGCCCGCCTGCTCGGGCTCGGCCCTGAATCGTGAGCGAGCGGCGCAGGTCCTCGAGCTGATCGGCCAGGCTGAGATGACGGGCGGCGCTCCGCCTGAGGCATCGTCGCGCCCCGCAACTCGTGTTTCGGTTCAGTTACGAATCGATGCCAACTCTGATCCGGGCTTGCCCGTCACTTCGGACCGGCCTTGAATGAGGATTCATGCCGGAACTTCCTGCTGACCGTGGCGAGGAAAAAGACCGATGAATCCGGGTTCAGTACTTGAAGTGCAGGGCGTGACCGTTCGTTTCGGCGGCCTGACCGCGCTTGATTCGGTCTCGCTCGCCGTCCCGCCCCGGCATGTCCTAGGCGTCATCGGCCCGAACGGGGCGGGCAAGACCACATTGCTGAACGTGCTGTGCGGCTTCATCCGGCCCGATGCCGGCGAGGTGCTGTTCGGCGGCCGCGCGCACAACGTCCGGCCGCACCGGCTGGCTGGCCTCGGCGTGGCCAGGACCCTGCAGGGGGTCGGCCTGTACGGCGGGCTGACCGTGCTCGAGAACGTCATGGTCGGCGCGACCTGCCGGGCCTCGGCCGGATTCTGGTCCGCGCTGCTCACGCTGCCGCGAGCCACCCGCGACGAGCGCAAGCTGCGCGAGGAGGCCATGCAGGCCCTGGACCGGGTCGGCGCCGCGCAGGCGGCCCAGGCCAGGCCCGGTGAGCTGTCCTATGGCATGCGGAAGAGGATTGCCCTGGCCCGGGCCCTAGCGGGCAAGCCCGGGCTGATCCTGCTTGACGAGCCCGCGAGCGGCCTGGACGAGAGCGAGCTGGCTGAGCTCGGCAGCCTCATCCGCGACCTGGCCACCGAGGGATCCCTGGTCGTGATCGAGCATCACGTGGATCTGATGATGTCCGTCTGTGACTCGATCGTGGTCCTCGATTTCGGGAAGGTGATCGCGACGGGCACGCCGCGGCAGATTCAGGACAATCCCGCCGTGACCGCCGCCTATCTCGGCACTGCCGACGATCAGGCTCCGGCCGCCGACGGCCGCGCGCAGCAGGGCGAACGGGGTCCCGCCGATGAGTAGCGCGGCCGTCCAGCAGGACGGGTCCCCGGCGCTGGCCGTCGATGGGCTCGTCGCGGGCTACGGCGGGGTCATCGCGCTGGACGGGGTCAGCATCTCGGCCGGGACGGCCGCCATCACGGCGGTGCTCGGCGCGAACGGCGCGGGCAAGACGACGCTACTGCGCGCGGTCAGCGGGATGATCAAGCCCCGCCGCGGCCGCGTCTTGCTGGGCGGCGCCGACCTGGCCGGCCGCAGCCCCGAGCAGATCGTCAGGGCCGGGATCGCCCACGTCACCGAGGGGCAGGGGGTAATTCCCGAGCTCACGGTCGAGGAGAACCTGCGGGTGGGCATGATGTCCTGGCCAGGCCCGCTGAGCCGGGCCCCGGGGAGCCGGTCCCGCAACCCGCGGGCCGAACGGGCCGCCGCGCTCGACGAGGCCTATGGGCGCTTCCGGCCGCTGGCCGACCGCCGGCGCAAGCTGGCCGCCACGCTGTCCGGCGGCGAGCGGCAGATGCTGGTCATAGCGCGCGCACTGCTGTCGCGGCCACACGTACTGCTGCTCGACGAGCCCTCGCTCGGCCTCGCGCCCAGGATCATGGCCCAGGTCATGGACCTAGTGGTCCGGCTGAGCCGGGAGCAAGGGCTCACCATCGTCCTAGTGGAGCAGAACGCGCGGAGCGCGCTCGCCGTCGCCGATCACGGCGTGGTGCTCAACCTCGGCCGGGTCGTCGCTTCCGCGGATGCCCAGACGCTCGCCGCCGATGTCGCATTGCGCCACCACTACCTCGGGTTCTAGCCACTTATAGGGGAGCATGCCAGTGGTCGAGTTCCTCCAGTTCACGCTCAGCGGGGTCGTCTTCGGGATGATCTACGCCGCGATAGCGCTGTCCCTCGTCCTGATCTGGCGAGGGACCAGGCTGCTGAACTACGCGCAGGGCGGGATGGCCATGTTCACCACCTACGTGGCCATCGAGGTCATCTACCACACCGGCTCCTACTGGGCCGGGTTCGTGGTCGCGCTCGCGGCCGGCGTCGTGCTCGGCGCGGTATGCCAGCTCACCGTCATCCGGCCGACCATGAACAAGCCGCCGCTCAACGCGGTGATCGTGACTATCGGGCTGCTCATCCTGCTCGAGGGCCTGGCCGGCATCTTCTTCGGCGGCCAGTACCGGTCGTTCCCGGCGGCGTTCTCGATCACCGGTCTGAAGGTCGGCAGCACGCCGCTCGGCGTGTCGCGCTTCGACGTGTTCGTCGTGGCGGCGGTGCTGGTGACCACGCTGGCGCTGGCGGCGGCGTTCAGGTACACCTCGGTCGGGCTGCGCATGCGCGCGTCGGCGTTCAACGCCACGATCGCCCGCCTGTCGGGCATCCGTGTCGCGCGGATGCTCACCATCGGCTGGGCGCTGGCGGGCCTGCTCGGGGCGCTGGCGGGCGTGCTGGTCTCGCCTTCGACGTTCCTGTACCCGAACAGCATGGATGCGATCTTCGTGTTCGGCTTTACCGCGGCGGTCATCGGCGGCCTGGACAGCCCGGTGGGAGCGGTGGTCGGCGGGCTGCTGCTGGGGATCGCGCTCAGCTACGTGGCGGGCTATCTGGGCTCCAAGGGCTCCGAGCTGACCTCCCTGGTCGCGCTCGGCATCCTCGTCGTGGTGCTGATGATCCGGCCCGACGGGCTGTTCTCCGCCACTAAGGTGCGGCGGGTATGACCATGCAGACGCTGCCGCGCAGGCTCGGCGTCGCCGTGGTGATGGCGGTGATCGTCGGGTTCCTCTCCATCAAGCTGAACACGTTCCGCGATTACCAGATCGCCGAGGTCGCGACCGAGGTCACGGCCGTGGCCGGGCTCACCGTGCTGACCGGGCTCAGCGGCCAGATCTCGCTGGGCAACGGGGCGTTCATGGCCATCGGCGGCTACACGACGGCACTACTGCTGATGCACCTGAACTGGCCCTTCTTCGCTGCGCTGGTGGCGTCCGCCGCGGTCGCGGCCGCGGCCGGGGCCATCGTTGGCGTAGCCGCGGCCCGGCTGCGCGGTCCGTACCTGGCCGGCGCGACCCTCATGCTCGGCGTCGCGCTTCCGAGCGTGGCTTACGCCTGGCCGGGGGTCTTCGGCGGAGACCAGGGCCTGAACGTCGCCTTCACCACGCCCGCCTTCCTCGGCGCGACCTTCCCGCTGACCAGGTGGCAGGCCTGGGTCAGCACCGCGGTGGCGCTGGTCACCCTGGTGCTGCTGGCGAACCTGTGTTACAGCAGGACCGGCCGCAACTGGCGCGCGGTGCGCGACGACGAGGTGGCCGCCGCGCTTGACGGCGTGAACGTCGCCGTGACGCGCATTCTCGCCTTCGTCGTGAGCGCCGTATGCGCCGGGCTGGCCGGCTCGCTGCTGGCTATCGTGACCAGCCTGGTCGCGCCGGGCGCCTTCACGATCACGCTCTCCATCTCGCTGCTGACGGCGGCCGTGATCGGCGGCCTCGGCAGCCTGCCCGGCGCGCTGTGGGGAAGCCTGGTGATCGTCCTCGTGCCCACCTACGTCACGGACGTGGCCACCAGCCACGGCCTGTCCAGTTCCGTCGGATCCAACATCCCGATAGCCGCCTATGGCGTGGTCCTCATCCTCGTCATGCTCGTCTTCCCGCAGGGAATCCAAGGCGGGCTGCGACGTCTCCTCACCGCTTTCACAGGTCCTGACCCGAAGACCCGCACCCGGCACGACGCATCCGCGGCCCACGTCACGCCGTCGGCCGATGACGCGTCGGCCAGCCAACATGAGAAGGAAGGCACTTCATGAAACGAACTCATCGGCTTCGCTGGCAGGCCGCGGCCATCATGACCGTGGCCGCGCTCGCCGTCGCCGCCTGCTCGTCGAGCTCGAGTTCAAGTTCGAGCCCAGGCTCGAGCTCGAGCAGCTCAAGCTCGGCCCTGACCGCGTCCGCGCCAGGCATTACCCCGACCCAGATCCTCATCGGCAGCCACCAGCCGCTCACCGGCCCCGCCGCGCCCGGCTATAGCGAGATCGCTCCTGCGTCGGCCGCCTATTTCGCCTATGTCAACGCACACGGCGGGGTGTACGGGCGCAAGATCGTCTACAAGTACCTGAACGACGCGTACGACCCGACCACGACGGCGTCCGACGTGCGCCAACTGGTGCTGCAGGACAACGTGTACGCGCTGTTCGACGGCCTCGGCACGCCTACGCATCTGGCGGCGATCAGCTTCCTCAACTCGGAGAAGGTTCCCGACGTGTTCGTCGCGTCCGGATGCGAATGCTGGAACCAGCCCACGACCTACCCCGAGACCTTCGGCTGGCAGATCGACTACGTGCGTGAGGGGAAGATCCTCGGGCAGTACGTGAAGCAGCACTTCGCGGGCAAGAAGGTCGCCTACTTCTACCAAGACGACGAGTTCGGCATGGACGGGGTCAAGGGCCTTGACGACGAGATCCCGGCCTCGATGGTGGTCAGCAAGCAGAGCTACGTCGACACCAACGTCAACATCGCACCGCAGGTCGCCGCGCTGCGTGCGTCCGGCGCCCAGGTCGTCGTCTCGTTCTCCATCCCCGCCTTCACCGCGTTGCTGAAGCTGAACTCCCTCAAGCTGGGCTTCAGCCCGACGCTGGTAGTCAGCAACGTCGGATCCGACGCGATCACGCTGTCTGGGCTGCTCGAGGCGTTCGCGAAGCAGGGCGGCGCTACCGTCAATGGCAACCAGCTCACCAACGGGATCATCACCGATGGCTACCTGCCTACCCTCGGCAACATGAGTAACAGCTGGATCGCGCTCTTCAGTAAGATTCACCAGCAGTACGACCCGAAGGCGCCGTTCGACGGCAACGTGCTCTACGGCGAGGCCGTGGCCTACACGTTCGTGCAGTCCATGCTCAAGGCGGGCAGGAACCCGACCAGGGCGGACCTGGTGTCGGCGATCGAAGCCGGCTTGCCGCAGGGACCGGCGGTCGCGCCGTACGCCTACTCCGCGAGCGACCACTCGGGTATCACCGGCGCCTACATTGGTGTCATCAAGAATGGTGCTCTGGTCCAAGAGGGACCGGTGCTGACCACGGACACGTCGGCGTCGGGTCCGATCACCACCTACACGGGAACCGAACAGCAGGCACCGGCGAGTGGTATCCCATCGCCGTGACACCGCATCGGCCATCCCTCCCGGCATGAAGCAGGGATCAGCCGAATGACAGCCGAGATGAGCCGGATGGCGGGCGGGCGCGCCCGCCCGCCATCGGCGCAGGCCGGGCGCCAGGCCGACGAACGGCCGCCCGCGATAAGGCTGCTGACCGCAGCCGAGGAACTGTTCGGCGAGCGCAGCTACCACCGGACGACGGTCGCGGACATCTGCGCCCGGGCCGGGATGGCCACCGGCAGCTTCTACTCGTATTTCGGATCCAAGGCGGAGATCTTCGCCGCCGTGGTCCGGGCGATCAACACCGACCTGAGGCGGGCCATGAAGGCAGCCCTGGAGCACACCGACGGCGGTCAGCGGGCCAGGGAGCGCGCGTCCTTCCGGGCGTACTTCGACATGCTGTCCCAGCGCCCCTGGATCGACCGCATCGTCCGCGAGTCCGAGTTCATCGACCCGGGCCTGTTCCGCGAGTACTACGAGCACCTGACCAGGGGCTACGCCCGCGGCGTGCGGGCCGCCCAGATGGCCCGCGAGGTGGACGCACAGTACGATCCCGAGGTCATCGCGTTCGCCTACACGGGCATCGGCAACTTCGTCGGCATGCGCTGGGCCGAGTGGACAGCCGGCGGCCGGGTCCCTGAGGACGTTCTCGACGACGTGCTCGAGCTCCTGGCCCGCGGGCTGGCCCCGCGCGACCCGTCGGGAGATCCCGGCACTACCACCTGATCCCAGTAAACCCACCGGTGTGGACAACCCTGTGGAGGGAGTGTTGACGATGCTATGTGGGACTGGGAACTCCGCTGCGGGAATGTGCAGACCGCTCAGCCGAGCGCCGCGGGCGGCAGGTCAGCCGCGTCGGCCGGGACCCAGTCCAGCGGCCGCGGGCCGAGGGCGGTGAGCTCGCGGAGCTGCATGGCGCACCACGGGGAGATAGGCTGCTGGCCGGTGCGCACCGCTTCGCAGAATTCGTCCCAGTCCACCCACCTGGTGTCCGCGACTTCCGCCGGGTCAGGATCGGGCGGGCTCTGCCCCATCAGGTCGGCGGTGTATGCCGCGTAGACCGGGCAGAGCTCGTTTTCCAGCACTCCGTTGGCCATCCGCGCCTGGTACCGGAACCGCGGCAGGACCAGCGTGAGCTTGGCCGAGCTGATCCCGAGTTCTTCCCGCAGCCGCCGGAGCACGCCGCCGGAGACGGGTTCGCCAGGCAGCGGGTGCCCGCAGCAGGTGTTGGTCCACACGCCGGGCCAGGTTCGCTTCGACTCGGCCCGCCTGGTCAGCAGGAACTGTCCGGCCTCGGTGAAGAGGTAGCAGGAAAAGGCCAGGTGCAGCGGCGTCTGGGCGTGATGCACGGCCGTCTTGTCGGCCGTGCCGCTGGCGTAGCCGGCTTCATCCACGAGGACGACGCTTTCCACGTATTCCTGCCTGAGGGGTGATCGGGGAACAGGGCAGGGGTGAACACTACCTGATAAGGCCAGGCACCCGGCCCGGCCGAGCAGGCTGGCTAGTGCGACTCGCGCGGCACCTCATGCCCGCTGGCGCCGACGAGGAAGTCCATGTCAACACCGGTGTCCGCCTGCAGCACATGGTCGGTGTACAGGCGGGTCCAGCCCCGGCTGGCCGGCGGGGCGGGTGGCTGCCACCCGGCGCGGCGCCGGGCCAGCTCGTCGTCGGCGACCTCTAGCGTCAGCGTCCGGCCCGGGACGTCCAAGGTGATCCAGTCAGCGGTGCGGACCAGGGCCAGCGGGCCGCCCGCCGCGGCCTCCGGGGCCACGTGCAGGACGACCGTGCCGTAAGCGGTGCCCGACATCCGGCCGTCGCAGATCCGCACCATGTCGCGGACACCGCGCAGCAGCAGCTTCTTCGGCAGCGCCACGTTGGAGACCTCCGGCATGCCGGGGTAGCCGCGCGGGCCGCAGTACCGGATGACGAGCACGGTGTCCTCGTCCACATCGAGCTCGGGATCGTTCGACACGGCGTAGTAGTCCGTCGGCGAGTCGAAGACCAGCGCCCGGCCCCGGTGCTTGAGCAGGTGCGGAGACGCAGCGGACTGCTTGATCACCGCGCCGTCCGGGGCGAGGTTGCCGCGCAGCACCGCGGTGCCGGTCCCGGCCGGCTGGAACGGGTCGGCTACCGTCTGGATGACCTCGCGGTTCCAGCACGGCGCGTCCGCCGCGTTCACGCCGATCCCGGCGGCGGTCACCGTCATCGCGCCGGAGTTCAGCAGGCCGGCCTCGTCGAGCTCGCGGATCACCGCGGGCAGGCCGCCGGCGTAGCAGAAGTCCTCCATCAGGTACTTGCCGCTCGGCTGCAGGTTCACCAGGGTCGGCACGTCCCGGGCCAGCATGTCGAAGTCGTCGAGCGTCAGCGGCACGCCGAGTCGCCCGGCGATGGCGAGCAGGTGGATCACCGCGTTCGTCGACCCGCCGATCGCCGCGTTGACCCGGATCGCGTTCTCGAACGCCGCCCTGGTCATGATGGCCGAAGGCCGCAGGTCCTGCCGGACCAGATCGACTACCACCTGGCCGGCCCGCTGCGCGGTCTCGTACCGGCGGGCGTCCACGGCGGGCCAGGTCGCCGAGTAGGGCAGCTGCATGCCGAGCGCCTCGGCCATCGAGGCCATCGTGGACGCGGTCCCCATCGTCATGCAGTGCCCGTTGGACCTGGCCATGCAGCCTTCAGCGAACGCGCATTCCTCCTGGGTCATCCGCCCGGCCACCAGGTCTTCCTCGAACCGCCACACCGCCGTGCCCGAGCCGACGTCGGTGCCCTGGTACTTGCCGTTGAGCATGGGCCCGCCGGTGACCATCAGCGCCGGCAGGTCCACGCTGGCCGCGGCCATCAGCAGCCCGGGCGTGGTCTTATCGCACCCGGACAGCAGGACCACGCCGTCCAGCGGGTTGGCCCGCATCAGCTCTTCGGCCTCCATCGCCAGCAGGTTCCGGTACAGCATGGCCGTGGGCCGCAGCAGCGTCTCGCCGAGCGCCATGGCCGGGAACTCCAGGGGGAACCCGCCCGCCTGCCAGACCCCGCGCTTGACCGACTCGGCTACCCGGTGCAGGTGGACGTTGCACGGCGCCAGCTCCGACCAGGTGGTCGCGATGCCGATCACCGGCCGGCCGTCGAAGACCTCGGACGTGAAACCCTGGCTGCGCATCCAGGACCGGTGGCCCATTCCGGTCCGGCCGGTCGCGCCGAACCATTCCCTGCTGCGGAGTCCGCTGTTTGTTGTCATATAGCAATAGTTAACATCCGGGCTGGTCCCGGAAGAAGGGGCCCGGACCAGGCGCGGTCGGCGGACGCCGGGGCACGCAGTACGGCCCGTTCGGGATAATCGGTGTTCTGGCTGTTAGGGTCACGAACGTGAGCCGTGTTCATGACATGGGCGGTCAGACCGGATTCGGGCCGGTGCCGGTCGGGGAGGACGACGCCCCCCCGTTCGCCGCCGACTGGGAGGCGCGGGTGTACGCGCTGGCCATGATGCTGCGACGGCGCGGAGTGTTCAACAGTGACGAACTGCGGGACGCGATCGAGCGGCTGCCGCCAGAGCAGTACCTGGCCGCGTCGTACTACGAACGCTGGCTCGGGGCGATCGAGATGCTCGTCACCGAGATGGGCCCGGAGATGGGCCCGCAGATGGGCACAGCACCGTGAGTTACACCCTGGGCAGCCAGGTCCGGGTACGGACCGGGGATCCGGACCATCACACCCGGGTGCCGCGGTACGTACGCGGGCACACCGGGGTGATCATCGCGGCCCTCGGCGAGTGGCCAGTGCCCGACGACAGCGCCCGCGGCATCGACCCGCCGCGGGTCGAGACCTGTTACGCGGTCCGCTTTTCTGCCGCCGACCTGTGGGGGAGCGGTGACCACACCGTGACCGTCGACCTATGGGAGTCCTACCTTGACCGGCCATGATGACCTGCCGGCCGCCGCGCGGGCGCGCCAGTTGGAGGAGCGGCTGATCGCGGCCGGGCTGACCAGCGACGACGAGATCGACGAGTACCTGACCCGGCTGCAGGTGAAGGCCTCGCCGGTGAACGGCGCCCGGATGGTCGCCCGCGCCTGGACCGACCCGCGGTACCGTGACCTGCTGCTGTCCGATGGCGACGCCGCCGCGGCGGTGCTGGGCTTCGACGGGCTGACCTACGCGCTGCGGGTCGTCGCGAACACCGAGACCACGCACAACGTCATCGTCTGCACGCTGTGCTCCTGCTACCCGGTATCGCTGCTCGGGCCGTCGCCAGGCTGGTACAAGAGCTTCGCCTACCGGTCGCGGACTGTGCGGGAGCCGCGTGCGGTGCTCGCGGAGTTCGGCCTGACGCTGCCCGATGATGTCGAGATCTCAGTCTGGGACTCGACCTCGGAGGCCCGCTACATGGTGCTGCCGGCCCGGCCGGCCGGGAGCGGCGGCCTGGCCGCCGACGAACTCGCCGCCTTGGTCACCAGGAACGGGCTGATCGGGACCGCCCTGCTTTAACCGCGGCCGCCAGGGCCACGGCCGACCGGGCCAGGACGTCCGGCGCCTGGGTGAAGGCCAGGCGCAGGTACCCGGTCGCCTGGCTGGTGGCGCTCAGCAAGCGGCCTGGCACTACGGCGACCCTATGCCTGAGCGCAACTTGAGCGAAGGCACTGCCGTCTGCCTCACCAGGCAGGCGCACCCACAGCGTGAGCCCGCCGTCCGGCTCGGGCCAGGTCCACTCGGGCAGGGCGGCCCGCAGCGCCTCGGTCAGCGCGTCG
>Ga0116220_10001244_pt1 | contig 10150 bp, 9 predicted proteins | sample Sb_taG_10_FD_88967 | JGI IMG/M metagenome (GOLD analysis project Ga0116220, IMG submission 88967) | Peat soil microbial communities from Weissenstadt, Germany - Sb_50d_7_NC metaG | ecosystem: Environmental > Terrestrial > Soil > Wetlands > Peat | place: Germany: Weissenstadt | collected 2010-09-21
GCAGGCGCGTGGTGATATCGGAACTGGCGTTGAGGGCGCCGAAAGAAGCCGAGACCTCGATGGCGTGATTGTCGGTGAGCTGGTAGGAAAGGAAATAAGGAGGCACCGGCGCTTTTTTCAGATTCTGGAAAGAGCGGGTCAACTCCTGCTGCATGGCGGTGAGGACGGGATCTGCGGCAGCTTTTTGGGCGCGCGATGCAAGGGCAATGAGAAGTAAGAAGGAGATACCACAAAGGCGGCGAAACCAATTCACGGAGGACCTCTTCTTGAGATCAGGAATTCCGGGGTCGAGGCAGCGGTCAAAACGCTTGAAGCAAGACTCTAACCGTTGACGAGTCAAAAGCAAAGTGAATTTCCGGCTACGGAATGTTGTGTGGGGCCGGTTTGCCGGCTGGCTTGTAGTCCTTGGGATAGACGACCAGGCAGCGGCGCATGCCTTCGCCTTCGCTTTCGGTGTGCAGATCAGTTGCCTCGCGCAACGCGAGATGGACGATGCGGCGTTCGCGCGACGACATGGGATTGAACTCGTAGGGAGTTCCGGTGCGGCGGACTTTTTCGGCGGCGACGTCAGCGGCGGCGCGCAACTCCTGAATGCGGATGGAGCGGTGATTCTGGCAGTCGAAGCAGATCTTCTCATGTTCGCCGGAGGGCAGGCGGAGCATTTCGAGGGCAAGGAGTTCGAGGGCGCGGAGAAGTTCGCCACCGCGATCGAGCAGGAGGGGCGAGTCAGGGCCGGCGAGGTCGACGAGAATTTCCGGCTTCTCCCAGTCGCGGTCCTCGGGCAGAGGCGGATCGACCACGATACGGTACTTCAGGTGAAGCCCTCCGTGAGTGACGACGGCCTGGAGGAATTCGTTGATCTTATTGGCAGCAGCGAGTTTGTCGGGAATGGGCATGGAATTCAGCTCTTGGCTCTTAGCTCAAAATCTTATTGGAACGCTTGCTGTGTTCGCGATCGAGCCCGAATCTTGAACTTTCTTTCGCCCCGCCGGGGCTTGATCGCTTCTCAACTCTCATTCCCCACGGCTTGCGCCGTGGGCTGTATTCTTTCGCCGCTTCGCGGCTGGGCTACTGCCACAAGCTCTGGCAAAAGCCAAGAGCTAATGGCTAAGAGCTTCATTTATCTTTCTTCCTGGCGCGCTTGGCTAGCATCTCGCGCATTTCGCGGCCGAGCTTGGTGCGGTTCATGATGGCTTGCTGCGCAATCGAAATCAGGTTGCTCTCGGCATAGTACAAGTTCAGGCCCGCGGCCAGGCGGAAGAAGATGAAGCCCATCATCAGAGGCATCATCACGGTCATCATTCTCTGCTGCGCGGGATCCATGCCGGGCTGGGGCGTCATCTTCTGCGTCACGAGCATGCTGACGATCATAAATATCGGCAACACGTAGTAGGGATCCGCCGCCGACAGATCATGAATCCAGAGCCAGTGAGCGTGGCGCAAATCGAGGGCGATGCCCAGCATGCGATAGTACGCGATCAGAAACGGGAACTGGATCAGCATGGGCAGGCAGCCGCCCACCGGATTGACCCCTTCTTTTTTGTAGAGGGCGCTAACTTCCTCGTTCATGGCCGCCTTGCGCGGATCGCGCAGGCTGTACTTTTTGTACTTGTCCTGGATGGACTTGATCTGGGGCTGGATGCGCTGCATCTTCAGCATCGATTTCATCTGCGTGATGCGCAGCGGGAGCAGCGCGATCGTGATGATGAGCGTCTGAACCACGATGGCCCATCCCCAGTTGGCCACCATGTGGTGAAAGGTCCACTTGAGCCACACGAAGAGCGGCTTGGCGATGATGCCCCACCAGCCGAAATCGACCAGGCCGTTGAGATCGTTGTCGGCGCCGGAGACGCCGGGAACGGGAATCTTCTCGAGAACCTCGAGCTCTTTGGGGCCGACGAAGACGCGCTCGACCGTCGGACCGCGCAGATTGCCGACGGCGGCGCCCAGAACGTCGACGTTGACTGTTTCTTTCGCATCCCGCTTTTGCGGATCGCGGAGGACGGAGAGCGGGTTGCGCAGGGTGACCATCGCGGCGGAGGCAGGATCGTCGGGGATGAAGACAGCGGCGAAATACTGGTCAGTGGGGCCAGCCCAATGGAAAGGACCGTTGACGGTGGCGCCTCCGCTGATCTTTTTGATCGGCAACCGCTCGATGTTCTTGTTGAACTGGTAGTCGATGAGGCCGGAAGCGTAAAAAGCCGGCGTGGCCTGGCTGCCGAATCCGGAGGGCCAGGCGGGTAGCGCGGCGACGAAACTGCCCTTGTAGGTGACGGAAGACTCGACCGTTACCACGTAGGTCTGGTCGAAGCTGAACGTCTTGCGGACGGCGAGGTCCGCGTCCGAGTATTCGAAAGTGATCGTCGCGGGCGACGTTAGTGTGCCTTGCTCCGAGGTGATGTAGAGCGCGGAGCTCAGGCGGCTGCGCAGACCTTCATCGTAAGCCCAGAGCGAGAGTGGGTAGCCGTACTTGGCGGCCGCGGCGGGATTGACCAGATCGAGCGGGCCGGTTTGAGCGTCGTTGTCGAACTTTTTCAGGATCCAGGATTTGACCTGAGCACCGCGATTGGTGAAGGTGATGCGATAAAGATTGTTCTCGATGACGGTTTCGGTTTCGCTGGCGGCTTGCTTGGTGATTCCGGCAGGAGGAGTTACTACGGGCGGCGCGAGCGTGGGAGCGGCGGCGGACTCGGTCTGTGCGGGCTGGCTCGTTTGCTGCGCCGGAGGCTGCGGGAAATATTTCTTCAGCAGCGGCTGGAAGGCCAGCATGATGACGAACGTCACCAGAAAGATGAGCAGAAGGCGGCGTTCGCTGCCAGGTTCGTGTTGTGGATTTTGATATTCGGCCAAAGTTCAGGGTTCCTTAGATTGCGCCCGGCATGCGAAGCTGGCGGCGTTCGTCGCTGGTCGTTAGTCGTTGGCTGGGCGCTTCCGCGTGCTGAATACAATTCCGATCTTTCACCACTACCGGGTCGTAGCCGCCGCGCGCGAAAGGATGACAGCGCAGGAGGCGCGCGACCGACATCAGGCCGCCGCGCAGGACGCCGTATCGGTCGATCGCTTCCAGGGCGTACTCCGAACAGGTCGGAACGTAGCGGCAAGCGGGAGGAAACAGCGGCGAGACGGCCCACTTGTAGGCTCGCAGCAGTTGCAACACGACGAGTTTGGGAATGTTGAACATCTTTTCAGTATTTATCGCTTTGGGCACGATTCGATTCGAGCGCGAATACGCTGCCGTGCCGTCCCTTTGGGACTCGATCTTCCTCTCCTAACCTTACCCGGCACTGACGTGGCGGGCTATTGAATGCCGTCCCTCGCGGGACTGTTGGACTCAGCTGACGGGGCCTGGACTTTTCTTCGCGCCGCTAGTTGACTTGCCTTCTGCGTTTCCCGCGAGCTTCTGTTCTATGACTACGAAAGCGCGGCGAACTTCGTTCAGCACGGCGGCGAAGTCTGCGCTGAGCAAAGACTTCTTGGGGTTGATGACGACATCCACCTTGGGCCCCGCTGGCGGCGGCGAAAGCCGCACGGCCTCGCGCAGACGGCGCTTCATGCGATTGCGTTGCACCGCGCCTCCTAAAGCGCGGCCCACGGTAAATCCAATGCGAAGCCCGGAGCTGCCAACGGACTTTTTGGCAGCGCTATCAGCTTCCGGCCGCGCCCAATAGAACACCGTCAGGGAAGCGGAAAAATGGCGGCGCCCGAGTTCGTACACACGATCAAAATCGGCGTGGCGCAAAAGCCGCAGGCGGCGCGGAAAACCCGCTTTGGCGCTCTGGGGCGCGACACCTTGGTGCGGTTCTCTCTTGTGACTCTCAGGGGCAACGGCGCTCACGGCGATTGTGTTCAGAAAGTTATGCGGTGCGCGAGAACGCGGGCAGAAACGCCCGCGCCCCACGGGCTACTCGCGGAAGCCTGGTTTCACCGAGACCCGCTTGCGCCCCTTGGCGCGGCGGCGAGAAAGAACCTTTTGGCCGCCCTGGGTCCGCATGCGCACGCGAAATCCGTGCTTCTTGGATCGCTTGCGCCGGTTGGGTTGGAATGTACGCTTGGGCATGAAAAGTGCGTGCTCCTGAGTCGCTCGACGGTGTTAGGGCAAACTGTAAGTATAAATCACCGTTTGCAGATGCGCCAAGCAGGCTTTGCGTAGAAGGCGGCGAGAGGAAACCGGCTTCATCGCCTTCACACTCCTATCCGGCGACATTGCTGGCCCGGAACCTGACGCTTTTCGGTTTACAGCAGGGCCGTCCCACCATAGTCTTTATCGTTCTTCCGGAGGGAAACCCAACCATGCCAAGGCTATACCAGTGGACGTTGCTTGTGTTCGTCGTTTGCGGTATTGCGGCCGCCGTCGCTGCCCAACAGGAGAATCTGGAACCGACTGGGGTGGTGCGTGCTGGACGGATGATTGACGTCCGCACGGGGAAGGTTTCGACCAACGTGTACATCCTGATCGCAAAAGACCGCATTTTGCGCGTGGCAGATTCCGCGCCCGCCGGGCTGAGCGTGATCGATCTTTCGAAATATACGGTCGTGCCGGGGCTGATCGATTCTCACGCGCATGTTCTGGGCAACCCCAAGGATCAGTCTTCGACGTCCCGGTTGCGCATGTCCTCGCCGCAGAAGGCCATCTGGGGGGTGCGAAATCTTCAGGTGTGGCTCGACCATGGATTCACGGCGCTGCGCGACGCCTGCGAAGACGACCCGGCGTACGGACAGCTGGCGCTGCGCGACAGCGTGAACCGGGGACTGATACGCGGCCCGCGGATGGTGTCGTCGGGCGGCTGCGTGTCACTCACCGGCGGCCATGGTGACGCTAACGTGCTGGCGCCAGACGCGGGTTTGCCCCGCGGTCCAAACATCGCCGACACGCCGGAGGAAATCAGCGACGTGGTGCGGCGCGATATCAAGTACGGCGCCGACTGGATCAAGCTCATGGCCACCGGCGGAGTGATGGACCCGATCAGCGATTATCGGGTGGAGGAGCTGAGCGAAGAGCAGATGGCCAAAGCGGTGGAGATTGCGCATCGCGCGGGCAAAAAGGTCATGGCGCACGCAGAAGGAGCCGAAGGAATCAAGGCCGCAGTCCGCGCGGGAGTGGATTCCATCGAACACGGAACGGTGATGGACGAGGAAGGGGCGCGCCTGATGGAACAACATGGAACCTGGCTGGTGCCTACGTTGTTCTGCTTTCAGCACGATATGACCACGGGAACCTCGCAGGGCCGCGATCCGGTGAGCTTCGCCAAAGGCGTTGCAATATTGAAGGAGCAGCAGCCGGCATTTCAGAGGGCGCTGGCGCATCATATACGGATTGCATATGGAGTGGATGACGATCCGGATTTCGTGTCGAAGGAATTTGGCGCGCTGGTGAAGGGAGGGTTGTCGCCAATCGACGCGCTGCGTGCTGCGACCATCAATGGCGCGGAACTGACTGGACGCGCGGCCGACATCGGCAGCCTGGAAGCCGGCAAGTTCGCCGACATTGTGGCCGTGGAGGGAGATCCCCTGGCTGACATCACAGTGATGGAGAAGGTGGTGTTCGTGATGAAGGGCGGCGAGACCTACGTGGACCGGACAAAATAAGTCTCAGGCGAAAACTTCATTAGGGCACAAACTAAACGAAGGCGCGGGTGAGTCGGTTCGCCCGCGCCCCATCGTAGTGCGAAGAAGCTGTGACATCCCTTTCGGAGAACGTGCTAACAGTTGCCGCTGACCGATTGCCCGCATACGGTGCCAGTGATGGTGCAGCTGGTCAGAGAGTTTACGGTCGCCGTCACGTTGAGCGAACAACTGCCCGAGGGATTGGGACCGAACGTAATACCACCGGTCTCCATCAACGTCACGGGAAACTGAATCATGCTCTTCTGGAAGTTCAGCGTTGTAGCCAGCATGACGTTGGGGTTTCCGTTGATGGTCAGGTTGTCGACCGAGCAATTGGTCGGCGTAATGGTGAGGGTAGTGTTGTCGGAGCCCGAGCCGTTGTTGAGGGTGAAGTCGAAATTGCCGGAGACAGCGATCGTCCCTCCGCCGGGACATGCCGCGCTCGAGGAAACTGGAATGTTGCACATGAGACTCGTGGACGACCCGGTGCAATCGGTGGTCTGATCCGGCTGCACCGCATTCACCGCAGCGGCCAGACTATGCCGCTCGGCGTTGGCCGGGGGCAGACCGTGTGCTGCCGACTGCATGGCAACTGCGACAGCGCTGCCAATTTGCTGTTCGACTGCCTGCGCCTGCGCCGGCGTCATGGTATGGCTCATGCTGGAACCGCCGCATCCGGCGCATACGAGCGCGAGGATCGTGATCACTGCGATCCCGCATAGAGTGATGGATCTCTTCTTCATGGGCATGGCTGCCTCCTTAACTGATTTCTCTTGTGCGTGGATGTTGAGCGGACACCTCACGGCGAAACGTCTTCACAGGGGCACTGCGGCAGGGGAAGTGGCAAACAAGCGGAGCGTAGCACTGTTTATGAGGCAAGGTCAACGAGCTTTACCGGACTTTACGTATGGTTCATGCAGCGCACACTCGAAGCGCGGGATCGGAGGCTGGGGACAGCGCACGGCTCACGTTGCACTGCTGGCGCGGCAGTTACCAGCGCGGCACTTGACAGCGCGAAGAAATCGGAGTGTGAATAGTCATTCGCCGGAAAATTCGAGCCGAAGATTTCCACACAACAAAAAAATTTGTGCTAGTATGCCGGACTGATCCTGCTTTCAAAATTTCTCTTTGAGTTGCAGCGCGGCGCACCGGAGAACGGGCGCAGTCCGCAGTAAAATTAACGGTTCCAGCTACCTCAGTACAACGGCAGTTATAGAACAGGCGCTCTCCAACCAGCCGCCAGAGCGCCGCAGTGAGCAATTCATATATGTCAGGTCCGAGCACAACTCTCTCCCCCAATCCGTGGGCGCGGATTCTGGACGCGCTGGAAAAGAAAATCAACCGGCACTCCTACGACACCTGGCTCAAACCGACGCGCTACAGCCACGCCAGCGGAGGCGTCTTGTTCGTGCGTGTTCCCACGGTCGAGTTCCGGCACGCGGGCGACAAATACGCGGACTTGATCCAGGAAGCGATCGACGTGCTGGGCCTGGGATTCAACGACGTGAAGTTCGTGACTCCCGAGGACGATCCGGCAGCGACCGCGGTGCGGCACGATGGCGGGCTCTCGGCTCCGGCGGCAGCCGCTGCGGCGCCGGCACAGTCGCGCTTCGACTGGGACGGCGCGGCGCAACTCAATCCGCGCTACACGTTCGATGCGTTCGTGATCGGCAGCGGAAACCAGTTTGCCCACGCCGCCTGCCAGGCGGTGGCCGAGCGTCCTTCGCGAGCGTACAACCCGCTGTTTCTGTATGGTGGCGTCGGCATGGGCAAGACGCACCTGATGCAGGCCATCGGGCACGAGATCAAGCGGCGCATGCCGCAGGCGGCGATCTGCTACGTATCGAGCGAGAAGTTCACCAATGACATGATCAACTCGCTGCGCTACGACAAGATGACCAGCTTCCGCGACCGGTTCCGCAACGTCGACGTGCTGCTCATCGACGACATCCAGTTCCTGGCGCAGAAGGAGCGGACGCAGGAAGAGTTTTTCCATACCTTCAATGCGCTGCACGAGTCGATGAAGCAGATCGTGATTGCCAGCGACCGGTCGCCGAAAGAGCTGGCCGAGATCGAAGACCGGCTGCGTAGCCGGTTCGAGTGGGGATTGATCGCCGACATTCAGCCGCCGGACCTGGAGACAAAAGTCGCAATCCTGCAGAAAAAAGCCGAGCAGGAAAAAGTAACGCTTCCGACCGACGTAGCGCTGTATGTGGCGTCAAATATACGGTCGAACGTGCGCGAGTTGGAAGGGGCGCTGATCCGGCTGGTGGCGCATTCATCGCTTATCGGAGCTGAGATCACGCTGCCCTACGCGCAGCAGGTGCTGAAGAATTTTATCGATTCGCAGGCGCGCAAGGTCACGATCGAGTCGATTCAGAAAATGGTGGCGGAGCAATTCGGGCTGCGGCTGGTTGAGATCAAGGCCAAGAACAACTCGCGGGCGATTGTGTATCCGCGCCAGATCGCGATGTATCTGGCCAAGCATTTGACCGAAGCGTCGCTGCCGGAAATCGGGCGGCAGTTTGGCGGCAAGCATCACACGACCGTGCTGCATTCGGTCGAGAAAATTGAAGAGGTTCGGAAGAACGACAAGGATTTGAACAGGTTGATCAATAAGTTGACCGAGCAATTAGGCGGTTGAATCGCGGGTGTTCGGCAGATTTCCACTTCTCGAGTTGGTCTTCCTTGCGGAGCGGCTGTGAATAGGATGTGGAAGCTGTGCAAGGACGGCGGGAAAGTGGACGGCAGGCTTCTTTATACTGGGTGGTCCGAAGAATCAGGGGCTGATTTCCAACATGAAGGAGTGGCGGGAAGTCGACTGGGAACAGGCAGGTTGGCTGGGATTTCCACTTCTCCGAAGCGCCTACTGTTACTGCTGGTTTTATAGGTTTTGCATTTGATATAAGGGTAAGAATAGAAGTCGCACCGGAAGTAGCTTACCGAGGGGAGATGTGCTTATGCCGGTGGAAGCCGCCGTTGCCGTGGAGACCATGGAGATTACGGTCAGCAAGCCTGAGTTGCTGCGCGAGTTGACTGCCACACAAGGCGTGGTCGAGCGCAAGACCACGATTCCGATTCTTTCCAATTATCTGTTTGAGGCGGCCGGAGACCGCCTGTCATTGACGGCGACGGATCTCGATCTGAGCCTGCGCACATCCTGCAGCGTGAAAGTGAAGAAAGAAGGGGCGTGCACGATACCGGCGCGCAAGCTGCATGACTACGTGAAGCTGCTGCCCGATGCCGATATTACGATCAAGCTGCTGGAGAATCACTGGGTCAGCATTCGCTGCGGACGGTCGAATACAAAGATGGTGGGGATGGCAAAGTCGAACTTCCCCAGCCTGCCGGCGTTTCCGACGGCGGGAGCGGTCACGATTCCGGCGCAGGTATTGCGCGGGCTGATTGCGCGCACAGGGTTTGCCATTTCCAACGAAGAATCGCGGTACACGCTGAACGGCGCGTTAATGCTGTTGAAGCCTGAGTCGATCACGATGGTGGCGACCGATGGCCATCGGTTGGCGCACTGCGAGCGCAGCGGCGGGAAGTTTGAAGGCGTCTCTGGCGAGATGAAGACTCTGGTGCCGAAGAAGGCGATGGATGAGTTGAAATCCCTGCTTGATTCTACCGATTCCGACACGGTCGAATTTGCCAAGGATGAGTCAACGTTGTTCTTCCGCATCGGATCGCGGCTTCTGACCTCGCGGCAACTGACGGGCCAGTTCCCTAACTTTGAGGCCGTGCTGCCCAAGGACAACAACAAGATTGTTCCGCTGAATGCGGATGAGCTGAATGCGGCGATCCAGCGCGTGGCCCAGTTCGCCGACGAACGCTCGCGGGCGGTGCGTCTGCGGCTGGAGAAAGGCGAGATCAAGATTTCGGCGTCGTCCACGGAGGCGGGCGAGTCGGAGGATTCGCTGGAGGCTGCGTACACGGGCGACCCGCTGACGATCGGCTTCAATGCGCAATACCTGGTGGAGTTTCTCAAGGCCGCGGGCACCAGCGAAGTGCGGCTGGAGTTGAAGGATCCGCAGTCGGCGGGGCAGCTGCGGCCGGCCGAAGGGGATGATTATAAGTACCGGTATATTGTGATGCCGATGCGGATCTGAGGAGAAAGGCAACCACGCGGGCTAAAGCCCTACGCCCGTTGTCCCATCTTTACGCGGCCCTGAAGGGCCACTCTTCCACGGTACTTCTACGAAGCTCTTACGATTCGGGCCTGTGGGTGCAAAATCCTGCAGGTGTCCCGATCTGCCTTGGGCCTTGACCTCTCTGCCCCGCTGCCGTACATTGGCGAGCACTTCGATTTGGGAGGGCGACGTTATGTTAAGCGGATTCAAAAAGTTCATTCTTCGCGGAAATGTTGTGGATATGGCTGTCGGCGTGGTGATTGGCGCGGCGTTCGGCGGTGTCGTGGCTGCGCTGACCAAGGATTTGCTGACCCCGCTCATTGCTGACGAAAGGTGTACACGCCCCGAAACGTCCTGCGGCGCTGAACTCTCGGATGCCGGCGGCGGGCTGGATTGATCCTGCGATTGCCCAAAGC
>Ga0116220_10001246_pt1 | contig 10147 bp, 9 predicted proteins | sample Sb_taG_10_FD_88967 | JGI IMG/M metagenome (GOLD analysis project Ga0116220, IMG submission 88967) | Peat soil microbial communities from Weissenstadt, Germany - Sb_50d_7_NC metaG | ecosystem: Environmental > Terrestrial > Soil > Wetlands > Peat | place: Germany: Weissenstadt | collected 2010-09-21
GATGCACGAGCGGGCCGAGGCGCTCGGCGGGTGGGTTCGGATCGACAGCGTCCCGGGAAGCGGCACGGTCATCGAGGTCTGGCTGCCTCAGAAGCCCGAGGTCATCTCTCAGATCCCAGCCGCGTGACGGTGGCGTGACAACCCGCATCGATACGAGCACGTGCATCGCCGAGGTCCAGAGTGGGGAGCGATGAACGGCACGCCACTCAGAGTGATCATCGTCGACGACAGCGGGGAGGTCCTCTCCGCGCTCGGTCGCATTATCGACAAGCAGGTTGACATGGAGTTGGTCGGCGTCGCGTCGAGCGTAGACGACGGCGTCATGTTCGTGCGCTCGTTGCAGCCTGATGTGGTTGTGCTCGACGTCAACATGCCCGATGGCGGCGGTCTCCGGGCCGCCAAGGAAATGGTCGTCGCGGCGCCGGGCGCACGCCTGGTGGCGTTCTCGGCGTTCGACAAGATGCTGATTCGCAAGGCCATGACCGTTGCGGGAGTCTCGGCGTACGTCTCGAAGTCCGGGGACATCCGTGAGCTCCTCACCGCGATCCGCGCGGGTCGCGATGTCGACGCGCTGACCACCGGCTGAGGGTTCTCAGCAGGCGCTTCGTCGCGACGGCCGCTCAGCTGCGGGGAGGAACGTGAAGAGCCGCATGCCGGGGTCGAACCGGTGCGGCGGCGAGGTGAGGCGGTTGACGCCGACCCCCACCGTGGTGCCGGGGATGGCGATGAAGTCCAGCTCGGAGAATCCCGACTCGGTGAACCACCGCCTGATCGTTGGTGTCAGATCTGGCGCAAACGTGCCGCGCGTCCAGACCACCACCGCACCCGGTGCGCAGAGCGTGGGGAGGTGTGCCACGGTGTTGCGGATGTCGTCGTCGGTGATGTTGCCGAAGATCCCGCAGGCGAGGACCATGCCGGCGGGTACGGCGCCGGAGAAGCTGCTCGTGAGCGACGCGTCGCCGGTCACGACCTCGATTGCCGATGACACCGCGGCGGCGCGCTCGCGTGCGCGTCCGGCCAGCTCGGGATCGAGCTCGACAAGCCGCCCGCGGACGTCTGCGCCGCGTGGATGGCCGGGCAGGACGCCGAGCACGTCGCGTCCATCTCCGGCACAGAGGCTGATGAGCGAGATCGGCCCCGGCGGCGCGTTGTCCAGGGCCGCGAGGATCATGCCCTGGACTTTGGCGAGGCGTCGCGCCAGGGGCGATCCCGGACGGTACCCGTCATGCCACTCGACCCACTCGCTCACCACTTGGGCGTAAACACTACACAGCGAGATCGTTCCCGCTCACGAAGTCGAACCCTGTTCGCGGGAGCGCCGTTTGACATCGATTGCGGGCCACCCCTAGAGTGGCCCGGAACTCGATTCAACCAAGTAGCGGGGGGAGCCATGCGTCAGCACGCCGGGATCATGGGAATCTGTGTGGCGCTCCTCGGCATCGGGACGGCCGGTGCCACGACTGCGGGCGCCGCACCGAGGACCGTCGACGGAGCGGCGGCCCTGAAACCGGCCGGCTATTCGATCGCGTCTGCCACGTACTCGCTTCCCAACGGTCTGCAAACCCCCGGGTCCGTCACCTGCCCCGTGAAGAAGGGCTCGCAGACCGTGCCGTTGAGCGGCGGCGCGTTGATCCAGACGGACAGCCTCGACGCGAGCATCAACTCCTCCTATCCGACCGCCCACGGATGGTCGGTTGACGCGAACAACACCAGCGGCGCGGCGTCGCAGTTCACGGTCTATGCCGTGTGCGCGAAGAAGCTCAAGGGCTACGTGCAGCAGGTGTTGGCCGCCGAGCCGAATCCCGCCGGGTTTCAATCGGGCACGACCGCCGGCTGTCCGAACGGCGACCTTCTCACCGGCGGCGGCGAGCGCAGCAGTTCGAGCAGCACGCTCGTGAACCTCAACAGCTCGTGGCCGGAGAGCGAGATCACCTGGGGCATAACCGTCGACAATCTCTCCTCCAGCGACGCGACCTTGACGCCCTTTGCCGTGTGCGCCAAGTTCAACTTCTCGAAGACCACATACGAGTACCTGTCGGGGTCCGAGGACTCCAATCCGGCCGGCCAGGAAACCGCGACTCAGGCAGACTGTCCCGCCGGACTCGCGGTGCTCGGAGGCGGCAGCCAGTCGCTGGACATGGGCACCACTGTCAGCATCAACTCGACCTTTCCGTTCCCCGGCGGATGGATCGGCGACGTGAGCAACACCGGCAGCCACAGCGCCATCGTCACGACGTTTGTGCTCTGCGCTTCGTGAGCCGGATCACTACAACGCAGTGGTGCCCGCTCAGGGATTCGAACCATAGCTAGGCGACGTTTTTGTGATCTCAGACTCGCGTTTGAGATCAAAGAACCCGCCACGGCGCGCCATGTGCTGCCACGGGAATCAATCCTGAAGGGGCATTGAAGGGGCATTAGCGATACATCGGGCGACACGCGTCTGGATGATCGAGGAGGTCGTCGGACTCCTCGGGTAGGGCGTTACGCTGCTTGAGTGGATCAACCGCTGCCTGCGCCTGTCCTCGACGGTGTTTGCCCAGTCTGCGGTCACGGCGAGGACCAGCACGTCTACTGGGCCGCCGACACCCGCTGCGACGGGTGGGCGCACTGCAAGGTCGTGGCAGGAGACGACCGATGGCGAGGAATGAGCCGCCGCTGAATGGAACGGCTCTCGGGGTCAGGGAATCTCCGCAATGGGTAAGCCGTCGAACCGCACTCCCGCCGAATGGTCGAACCTCATCCGAACGAACCCGCGCAAAGCCGCTGCCGCTCTGGACGCACAAGCCGCCCGAGACCGCGCGCGTGGTGACGGGCTCAGTCGGCTCACCGCCGACCTTCGCGAGGATGCGGCGAATCGTCTTCGCGGCGGGCACGGCACGATCCCGCGCCCGTAGCGATGTCCGCGCGGCACCTCTCGCCGTACACGGGCGCTATGCCGGACTGGCCTCGGTGCGCCTTCTGCGGCGCCGGCGATGCTGACCGCACGTTCTGCCCCGTAGGGTAGTTCGACCGTGCAACCGTGACCGGCGATAGGTTCCGGGCGGCGTTCGACGCCGATGCGCACTTCGACATGACTGCATCGTCGCAAAACGGGCGAGTCGGCGATTTTGTCGAGGCGTTCGTGAAAGGCACACTTTTTCGGCCGTGGTGACCAACGTCCCTATCCGCTACGGTGCGTTTGAGCTCTTCGCGAGGGACGGTCCACAAGTTGAGTCGCCACGGTCACGAGGCCGTTACGTCAGCCACATACACTCGCGCGTATGAACCGCAGGCTCATGACATGCGCGGCGATCACACTGACAACCGCCGCGTGCGGTAGTACGACCACCGCCGTTGCGACGCCGACAACCCGCATTCTGACTGGCACCGGGTTTAGCGCCTTGTATCCAGAGTCATTGACGGTGAAGACGCAGACCACGCGAGGCGCAACGCAATATCAACTGAGTTCGCACGGGCCGCTGAGCGACGCGGGAGTCCCGAAGCCAGGGGCCATTGGCATCACCATCCAGGCGGTGCCGTTCGCGGTAATTGAAGCGTCGCGTTCCTTGAATCCCACAACGTGGACGCCGACGCAACTCGTGAACAACACGGTCGGCACGCCACCTGGCGCGACGGCGATAACGGTCGCTGACCCCGCACACAGCGTGAGCTTCGCGGGTGGTACGGCATACGCGTTGACGCTCAGCTATACGAGCGGCAGCACGTCCAATGTGCAAGAGGATTTGGTAGACATTCATGCCAATACGGTCTACTTGGTCGAGTTGGATACCGAGCCGTCGCTTCAAGCCTCGGGCGAGGCCGCGATGAAGACAGTCACGACCACGTGGGGTTGGGCAACCACCTAACGCCAGGCACAGCGGCGGTGCGGACACACGACGGTATCGGCGGTATGACTCCCCTACCCCTCTGTGCGAGGCCGCGAGTGGCGACCGCGTAGCAAGTCGCCCGCGAGCGAGTCCTCGCACGTTCATGAACAGTTCTAGACGAACTGTTCATATGAACTGTTCAGCGTGACGGTGTCCACGGGGCGGGGTATGAGTACCGACTCACGGTCGGCCCGCCCGGGCACCGTGAACGCGTCACGGTTTACGGCAAGACGCCCGCCGAGGCTGTCGCCCTCGGGCACGCCGCCGCCTGCGATCACACCGTGCGCGCGGTCCTCGCCCCGACCGTCGCGGAGTTCCTTGCCGACTGGCTGTCGGGGCGTCGGGACGACTTACGCGCGCAGACGTACATGGCGTACGAGTCGCACGTTCGACTCCACATCGTGCCCGCGATCGGCGGCGTGCGACTCGATGCCCTGCGACCCGAGGACATTGACAGCCTCCGGGCGCGCCTGAGTCGGGTGGTCGGCGGCACAACCGCGCGCCACGTGCACATGACCCTTCGCGCCGCCCTGGGTGACGCCGAACGGCGCGGCATCGCGTTCGATCACACCGTTCGGCAAGTCGCCGCGCCGCGCCGAACCGGCACGGTGATCGAGACATTCACACACGGCGAGGTTGACGCGTTGCTAACCGCCGCCTACGGTCACCGTTTCGAGGGCGTCATCGCCCTCGCCGTGACCTTTGGACTCCGCCGAGGCGAACTCATCGGACTCGCGTGGGGGCAGATCGACCTATTCGCACGGCGACTAGTCGTGACCGGCACCGCGTCGCGTGCTCTTGACGGCGAATCGGTAGTCACCCCGCCGAAGGCTGCGGCGGGGTCGCGGAGTCTGACCTTGCCCCAAATCGTGATTGACGCGTTGACCCGGACGCCGCGAACCGAGGGTACTGACCTCGTGTGGCCGGGATCGAACGGCAAGCCGATGGCGCCGACGAACTTCTACGCCCAGTGCTGGAACCCGATCCGCAAGCGTGCCGGAGTTCGCCCGCTCCACTTCCACGCGCTGCGCCACACGTGCGCGACCCTCGCCCTACGGAACGGGACAGAACCGCATGTCGTCGCCGCGATCCTCGGGCACGCAAACATCACGACGCTACTCAGCCTCTACGCCCACTCCACAGGGCCATCAACCGATGCGTTCGCCGCCGCGATTGACGCCCGCGAGGGGTCGCGCCTCGTGCCTAGCGATATATCGAACGATATACCCTCGGAAGGGGCACGAAGGGGCAATCGAAGGGGCACGATTTTGGAAACCACTTATTCCATAAGGGAAAAAGGCGTGCCCGCTCAGGGATTCGAACCCTGGACCTTGGGATTAGGAGTTTCACGGTGACCATCTCGGCGTACTACCCCGGCTATTCTGACGACCGCGGCCAACGTCCGCTAAGAACTGTTGGAGTTCGTTGTAACTGTTGTAAGAACCGTTGTTGAGGGCACCGCTCTAAACTGCTCGCCGTCGCTGCCCTTGCATTGGGGTGTCACACGTGGGCCGAAGACGACGAGAGGTCGGGTCAGGTCTCGCTGCCGATCGCCTAGAATCCGCCCGATGCCGTCGACCCAACCCTTGGTGCTCGTGGTTCCCAACTTCAGTGAGGGCCGTCGGGCCGACGTCATGGACGCGATCGTGACTGCGATGACGCGTGTTCCGGGCGTGACGCTGCTCAATCGTCAGTCGGACCCGGACCACAATCGACTCGACACCACGCTGATCGGCTCACCTCAGAGCGCGCGTGCAGCCGCGGTCGCTGGCGCCGCACAGGCCGTGGAGCTGATCGACATGGAACAGCAACGCGGCAGCCACCCTCGCATGGGTGCGGTCGACGTCATCCCCTTCATCCCGATTCGTGGCGTGACCATGGACGATTGCGTCGCCCTCGCCCGCGATGTCGCGTCGGAACTGGCGGACAGGCTGTCGCTCCCCGTCTACCTCTACGAGCGGGCCGCCCGGACACCGGATCGGTCGAGCCTCGCCGATGTGCGGCGCGGTGAGTACGAGGGCCTCAAGGCCGACGTGGCGGAGGGCCGCAGATTGCCGGACTACGGTCCGCACCTTCTCGGCAAGGCCGGCGCGACGGCCGTGGGGGCGCGCCCGCCCCTGGTGGCGTTCAACGTCTACCTGAGCGGCCAGGACGAAGGTGCCGCCAAGGAGGTGGCCAAGCGGGTTCGCGAGCGTTCCGGTGGGCTGGTGCATGTGCGCGCCATCGGGCTCTCGGTGGCCGAGCGCGCCTGCGTGCAGGTGTCGATGAATCTCGTCGATCCGGTGGCGACCCCCCCGTATCGGGCCTTGGAGCTCGTCCGCCTCGAGTCGGCTCGCTTCGGGATGCACGTGCTCGACACCGAGGTGGTGGGCCTCATCCCGCAGGCGGTGCTCGCCGAGTGCGCCGCCCATTACCTGCAGCTTCGCGGCTTCGATCCCGATGAGCAGGTGATCGAGACGCTGGTTGCCCGGCTCACGGACGGCTCGCCCGCGGCTGCATCCCCCGCTGCGGCCACGATCGGCGAGACGACCGTCGAGGCGTTCCTCGCAGCGTTGGCATCGGCGGAGCCGACGCCGGGGGGCGGAACCGTGGGGGCGCTCTCCGGTGCGACCGGGGCGGCACTGCTCGCCATGGTCGCGCGCGTGACCATCGGCCGAAAGGGGTACGAAACCGTCGAGGGCCGGATGCACGAGATCGTCGCGACGGCGGACGTCGAGCGCGCCGCGCTGCTCGCGCTTGCCGATCGCGATGCGGCGGCCTTCGAACAGGTGATGGCTGCATATCGGCTGCCGCGCGACACCGACGAACACAAGGCCATGCGATCGGATGCGGTGCAGGCGTCGCTGACCGTCGCTGCGGAGGTGCCACTCGATGTCGCGCGCCGCGCCGCGGCACTGCTCCCGCTCGCCCGCGAGCTGATCGAGACCGGCAACGCCAATGCCGTCTCGGACGGGCTGAGCGCAGCGCATGTGCTGCTCGCCTCGGTCGCCGCCGCACTTGCGAACGTCACGATCAATGTGGCATCGCTGACCGATGCGCATTGGGTAGAGGCGATGCGCAACGACGCCGCGCTGGTGCGAATGCGCGCGGACACGGTGCTTGCGGAAGCCGTCTCGGCATTCGCGTCGCGGCTTGCCCCTTCGTAGATCCTACTTCGCGACGCGACACCGAACTCACACAAGGAAGCCTCGGAAGCGCCGTGGTCGCCGAGGCAACCGGGAGGGTTGCATCGCCCAACGCAAGGACGGGGCCTGGTATGGATACGTCACCCTGGATCGAGGGCAGCGGAAGTGGTACACGGGCAAAACCCGCGTAGAGGTGCCGCCAAGGTGGCTCAGGGCGTGAGGGCGGCTTTAGAGTGGGTCCCGAGCCCGCCGCAACGCGGGACCGTCGAGCAGTTTTTACGGGAGTGGCTGGAGGGAACCGCCAAGACCAAGGTTCGGCCCTCGACATTCCGTATTCGCTTGCCTTGGTGCCCGCTCAGGGATTCGAACCCTGGACCTTGGGATTAAGAGGTCGGCTCTGGCTCGTTCGCTGAGCCCCGCAAACGTCCTTTTCGTATTCGGGAGCATTTGTTGCGGCCCTGACTGGGTCCGTTATTGACCGCCCGCATTCGCTTCCGTAGCTGTCAAAATTGCTGTCACCGCGGCTCGGTGTGATCGCCGAGGCCGCTGCCGGAGACCGCGCGAAGCTGCCTCACCAGGACATCGACGGCCTCCGTAGGCACCCGCCGCAAACGGCCGAGCTTGACGGTCTCGAGTTGCCCGCTACCAATGAGGTCGTAGACGAGAGTGCGGCCGCATCCGAGTCGGTGCGCAACTTCGGTCACGGTGAGCAAGAGCGGGGTCGCCGATATGGTGCGGGCCCGAGCTCGATCAGCGGCGGAAGTCACCGAGCGTTCGTGGGTAAACTCGGGGACCGCTGGCGACGGGGAGGTGAACGAAAGCTCGACTTGTGCCATGGACTTCAATGTACTGGCTCCGCGATCACATAGCGCTTACAGTTTTCGTCGTAGAAGTCCGTGTAGAAGTCCGTGTAGAAGTCCGTGTAGAAGTCCGGCCGGTACTTGACTCCGCGGGTCCAGTCCCACCTTGACACCATCGGACGCGTCCGCCGGATGTTCGCCGCACTCCGCCCCCGACGGTGGTCGTGGCGCGACACATACGGCGGCCCGAGGGAGACCGAGTCGTCTTCCATCCTCGGAGCATCCCTGCTCGTGCGCGCTCACCGTTCGCCGCGCGGGTGGGGTGCCGAGCCTTCACGGGCGCCGCTCCGGCCATCCGGCCATATCCTGCGCCGCCGCCCCGCATCCCAGCCGACACCTCGACAACATCCGCCCACAGACACAGCTCCAGCGGCCTCACAGACACTGCTCCCACCCCCGCACTCATCACCTCTGCCAATCACGCCACGCCTATTTCCACACACACACTTTCACCTGCGGTTTTTTCGCCGTTTTCGACCCAAAATGTAAGCGCTCTGTTGTCGCCTGGTGCGCTTGAATATGCGTGAAATGCGAAGCGTTGTTCATGACGAAACCCCCGGTGCGGGAGCGCGGTGCGCTGCATGCCGCCGAGCCCTACGTCGACGCAGCACCGGTCGACCGCCGCGCTTCTGCGGTGGGGCGTGTCGGAGCAGCGCACATCGGCGACGGCAGCAGGGTCTCAGCGAGTCAGTGCCTCGATGGGCGTCCGCTCGCGGTCGCCTTTCCCTGCGAGCGGCGAGAACCTGGCGAGCACGGAACGCCGCGCTCGCACGGCGGCTAGAGTGCCGGCGCCGCGCCCGGGCTCATCTGGCGGCGCAACGCCTCGCGCAGCGCCGATGGCGAGCGGCCAGCGCCGCGCTGAGTCGGCTTCAGCGCGATGCGGTCACGACAGCGACGTGGCCGGCGATCAACTCCGCATGCCGGGGAGTGGCGGAGGCCGCCGCGGAGTGTCGTCGCCTGGAGGTGGCAGGCGGCGACTGGAGCGCCGAAGTCTGGCGCGCCGAAGTCTGGCGCGCCGTCCACGCCTCGAATGTTGCTGAGCAGCAGTGGCGTGGAGTCCCGAGGTAACGAGTCAAGATCGGCGCTGCGTTCCCGCGAGTCGCTTCATCGCGGCATTGGTGGCAGCCACTTGAACGCGCCGGCCTACAGTCCGGCCAAGACGCGCCATGAGAGTTCCAGGCTGTGATCGCGCATCCAGGATCAGTTGGACGTCACCGGATGAGTCGCGACGAACGGCGAACGACGCAACGCCACGCTCGGGATGCCGTGCCAGGGTTACATATCGGAATCCTGCTTCACGCCGATTGCCCCGCGTGGTGTCCCACACATCGACTACGCGCACCGCTGACTCGAGCCTGATGGGACCGACGCCCGCCCGCTGAACGATGAGACCGCCGAGCACGATACTGCGCCCAGAACAGAGCGCGAAACGCATCAGGCTTGGGGGGAAGATGTCGTACGCGAACAGCTGCCCTCGAATACGCTCGAACGCTGCGTCCGCACTCTCATCGCGCCGGCAAAGCACCTGAGCTTCGTAACGGTCGTAGACACCCGTCGAGAGGCCTTCGGGCGGCGAGGTGGCAGGTGCATCGTGCCACCGAGCGCACGCCGCCGGACCAGGCCATTGCCGACTCAGTAGCAACCTCACGCGAGCATCCTAGGGCGGGCCGCACGAGCAACTGCACTCGCCCAACCCCGCCCGCGTGACACTACGTCCGAGCATGCGAGGGTCCGCCAATGTCAGTAGAGCGAATTCCCTGAGGCGCCCGCCGTACACTCGAGAAGGCGACGGATGACCGTCTTCAGGCTGGCCTGAGCTGTCTTGCCCGCAACCTGGGCGTCCGCGTCACTGCCAAGGAGAGGAGCAGCACGACGACCGCTGCGCCTGCGCCGAACAGAGCGCATTGCCACGGCGTGAACGTGAGCGGGAGGACCCCGAGAAAGCCGCCACACCCACGACTTAAGGGAGGGCAGACGGGTAACGAGCGGAGTTGCGCGGTCCAAAGACCAAAGCCAACTCCGGCCGGCACCGCTAGCACCCGAAGTGCCTTCGTGATGCTGTCCATCCAAGAGAGAGCAAGCAGCGTGACCGCCGCACCGCCGCCGAAGAGGGCGCACTGCCAGGTCGCAAAGGTGAACCTCGCCCAATAGTTGGGGACAGGGCAGAGGACCGGCCCTCCACTGAAGAGGGCGCACTCGGGTCTCTCACCTGTAATAAGTTGCGCAGCCCACAGGCCAACCCCGACCCCGACCGGCACCGATGCCACGCGAAGTGCGTTCTTCAGGTTCAACCTCA
>Ga0116220_10001248_pt1 | contig 10138 bp, 10 predicted proteins | sample Sb_taG_10_FD_88967 | JGI IMG/M metagenome (GOLD analysis project Ga0116220, IMG submission 88967) | Peat soil microbial communities from Weissenstadt, Germany - Sb_50d_7_NC metaG | ecosystem: Environmental > Terrestrial > Soil > Wetlands > Peat | place: Germany: Weissenstadt | collected 2010-09-21
GGATCGGCGCCGAGCAGGGACAGGACATCCGCGCCGGGCAAGCCGCCGGTGAGCGCCTGCGCGAGCACGCGCTCGGTGACGTCCTTGCTCTGACGTTCGGCGGTACGCCAACCGCGACCCATCGAGAGCTCCTCGATGGGCAAGTGGGGGCCTTCGAGGATCCTCAGTTTGGCCCGGTGAGGGCTCCACTTGCGTTCGCCGAACTCGATGACCTGTTCGCGGACCCACGGTCCGATCAGCGCGCGGAGCTCCTCCTCGTCGACGTTAAAGTGGCTGAAGTTATGAAAAGACTCGCGTAGCTCCAAGTGATACATCACGTGAAGGCTCGCACGTCGCGCCAGCGGGCGACTCGCGGGCTACTCGTGGGAGCGGGCGGCAGGCGCTGCGGTGCGGGCGGCGGGCGTGCGCCGCGGCGCGGGCGCGCGATCGCCGAGGCGCCGACGCATGATCTCGACGGCCTCGGGGTTGGAGTCGATCAGCACGTAGCGGCGGCCCAGCTCCCGGGCCGCGGCGCCCAGCGTGCCCGAGCCCGCGAAGAAGTCCAGGCACCAGTCCCCCTCGCTACTGGAGGCCTGGACCATGCGCTTGACGATGCCCACGGGCTTCTGCGTCGGGTAGCCCGTCTTCTCGTGGCCGTTCGTCGGCACGATCGTGTGCCACCACACGTCCGTCGGCAGCTTCCCCTTCTCCGCCTTCTCGGCGGTCACCAGGCCCGGCGCCATGTAGGGCTCGCGGTCGACCGCTTGCGCGTCGAAGTGGTAGCCAGCGGGATCCTTGACGTACATGAGGATCGTGTCGTGCTTGGCCGGCCAGCGCCGCCGCGTACGCGCGCCGTAGTCATAGGCCCACACGATCTCGTTCAGAAAGCACTCGCGCCCGAACAGCTCGTCCAGCAGCAGCTTGCAGTAGTGCGCCTCGCGGTAGTCGATGTGCACGTACAGCGTCCCCTCGCGCGCGAGCAGCCGGCGGGCCTCTTCGAAGCGAGGCGCCAGGAACGTCAGGTAGTCGTCAAACGAATCCTTGTAGGAGGACCGCGCCAGCAGGCGCGTGCGGTAGCGCCGCCCCTGGTATCCGACCCTGTCGCCGTCCTCGGCGAACTCGGTGCTGAGCGTCCTGCGCGTCTGCGCCTTGCCGGTGTTGAACGGCGGGTCGGCGTACATCATCTGAAACGACCCGTCCGCGAACCCCCGCATCAGCTCGAGGTTGTCACCGAGCAGGATCTCGTTGGCCTCCGGCCGGCGGCGCGTGTGCACGCGCGCAACACTACGCTACGCGCCCGGCCGGGCGCCAGGCCTCGCTCAGCCCCCGAGCGCGCGGTCGATGTATGGCCCCAGCAACTCCGTGATCGAGGACGCGGTCATCCCCGCCGAGCCCACCGGCAGCGTCGCGTAGCTGATCGCCAGCCGCACCAGGCACTCGGCCAGCAGGGCGCCGTCGTGCTCTGAGGCCCGCGGCCAGCGCTCGCGGATCGCCACGCGCAAGCGCTCGGCGGCGCCCTGCACCAGGGGCTGGCCCTGGGTCGTGACGAACGGCAGCATCTCCCCCGCTCCCCCGATCGCGGCGCGGATCAACGGGTCATCGGCGGCGGCCACCAAGAACAGCCCGAACGCGGCAGTCAGCGCCTGGCGGGGATCGTCGCGGTGGGCGTCCAGCGCGCCTTCGATCGCGCGCACGAACCTGACGGCTTCGCGCAGCGCGAACGCCTGGGCGAACTCGTCGCGCGAGCCGAACTCGTTGTACAGGGTCTGGCGACTCACCCCGGCGGCGGCCGCGACGTCGGCCATCGTCACCTCGCTCCAGCCGCGTTTCTCGAGCTCGCGCCTTGCCCCGTCGAACAGCGTTTCGCGCAGCAGCTCGCGCGCGGCCACGGCGTAGGGGGTCGGGGTCGGGTCGGAGGCCGGGGGCGCGGTCGAGGCCGAGCTGCGGGTTGGAGCCGCGCCGCGGTTGGAGGCGCGGGCGCGGGTGGTGGAAGTTGCCACGCTCATTCGACCGGCTCGAAGTCGACCTTCTCGCGCACCCCGCAGTCCGGGCACACCCAGTCCTCGGGCACCTCGCTCCACGGGGTGCCCGCGGGGAAGCCCTCGTGGGGATGGCCCTGCTCCTCGTCGTATACGTAGCCGCAACCCGGGCAGCGATAGACGCTCACCGCGCTGCCTCCGCGCCGCCATAGCGCGCGAGCGCGCGCGGGCTGATGTTGGCGCGGGTGAGGTCCCCTTCATAGTGCTCGAGCACGCGGTGGTCCATGATCCGTCGCCAGACCGGCGGCAGGATCGCGGTGACGATCATCCCCGCGTAGCCCGTGGGCAGCTGCGGCGCCTCGTCAACGTGGCGCAGCGCCTGGTAGCGGCGCACAGGGTTGGCGTGGTGGTCGGAGTGGCGCTGGAGGTGGTAGAGCAAAACGTTCGAGGCGACGTTGTTGTTGTTCCAGCTGTGCTCCGGGCGCGCTCGCTCGTAGCGGCCATCCTCGCGCTTGCCTCTCAAGAGGCCGTAGTGCTCGAGGTAGTTGACGACCTCCAGCAGCGAGAACCCGACGATCGCCTGCAGGATCAGATACGGCAGCACAACCGCCCCGAACACGAGCGCGAGGGCAGCGAACAGCGCGATGGTCATCGCCCAGGCGGTGAGGATGTCGTTTTGCGGCGTCCACATCGAGCGGTCCATGCGCCTCAGCCGCACCCTCTCCAGCCCCCACGCCGAGCGCAGGCTGCCTGAGACCGTGCGCGGCCAGAACGCGTAGAAACTCTCCCCCAGCCGCGCGCTGGCCGGATCCTCGGGCGTGGCCACGCGGACATGGTGGCCACGATTGTGCTCGATGTAGAAGTGCCCATATCCACTTTGGGCCAGCGCGACGCGTGACAGCCAGCGCTCGAGGCTGTCGCGCTTGTGCCCCAGCTCGTGCGCGGTGTTGATCGCGATCCCGCTGACCATCGCCACGGTCAGCGCGAGCCCTATGTCCTCAACCGTCGACAGTTTTCCGCTCGACCACATCCAGCAGGCGAACACGAGACCGGCGTACTGGATCGGGATGAACGCGTACGTGCACCAGCGGTAGTAGCGATCCCCTTCGAGCCACTTGATCACGCTGTCGGGCGGGTTCGTCGCATCCAGGCCGATCAGCAGGTCGAGCATCGGGAAGATCCCGAACACGAGGAACGGCCCGTAGAACCAGAACACCCCCAGACCCGTCACTTCCACCAGCCCCCAGGAGATGAACGGCAGCAGCGGCACGATCAGCCCGAGCAGCCACGCGTAGCGCTTGGGGTCGCGCCAGCGCGCCTGCTCGCTCGTGCTCGTCCCATCAGGCATCCCGAAGCCGGGCATTCCCCCGGGAGTCCCGGACACGTCATCGTTCGGCGGTGCCGATACAGCAGCCATCGTGCTTGTCTCCTCTGTTGATCTCTGAAGGACCTCTTGTCAGGCTAGTTTACATCCTGTCCGATATTTGTCAACGGGAGCAGGGGGAGGAGGAAGAGATTGGCTGGAGGAATGACAAGAGAGCAGGGAGAGGACAGAAGAGACTCGTTGGAAGAACGAGAAGGGGAGATTGGTTGGAGGAGCGGGAAGGGATCCGACTACGCCGTGAGGCCTTCGCCCGACATCGCCATCAGCCCGTGCACGAACACCTCAAACATCGTCCCGTACAGCCCCTCCTCCAGTTCGGGATCGATGATGCGGTTGAGCAAGTAGCCGTCAGCCATGCACATCGTCATCGCGGCCACATCGGCGGCGGGGAGCGAGGGCTTGGCGCCGAGATCCGCGGCCCAGCGCTCGAACACCTCTGCCATGCGCACGCGCAGCGCCCGCTGGCGATCGGCGAACCGTTCGCGGAAGGACTCATTGCGGGCGGCATGATTGGCCAGCTCCTGATACAGCCTGCGCCACTCCGGATCGGCCTCGATGCGCGCGAGGAACCCCTCGGCCGCCCGGCGGGCCTCCACGACGGGCTCGCCCGCGCCCTGAAGCACCGCGTCCAGCCTGGCGAGCTCGGCGTCGAAGTGCTCGTCCAGCAGCGCCAGGAACATGTCCTCCTTGCTGGCGAAGTGGACGTAGAACGCCCCCTTCGTATACCCGGCCTCCGCCGCGATCCTGTCGATCGAAGCGCCCTGCATCCCCAGCGCACAGATCAGCTTGCAGGCCGAGCGCACAAGCGCGGCGCGCGTTTCATCGCTGCGCTGCATGCGGGTCGGGCGGGCGGCGCGGGCTCCGGCGCGGCGGGTCTCAGTGGCGCTCAAACGGGTGCTGCCTCGGGCTCAGACTTGGGCTCGGGCTCGACATCCGCCGCGGGCGCGGGCGTGCGCACGGGTATGGGCTCCGGTGCGAGCGCGGGGCAGCGGGTGGGAGAGCGTCCGATGATCACCTCGGCGTCATGGCGCGGGGTCTCGGTGATCGCGCGGCGGTAGTTGCGCTCGGACTCCGTACGCGACGGGGCCAGGGTGCGCCGCTGCACGAGCTCGCGCAGGACGACCTCCATCTCGAACTGCGCGAACGCCGCGCCCAGGCAGCGGCGGATGCCGCCACCGAAGGGAATCCACGTATACGTTCCCGGCGCCCGCCCGCCCTCGGCCTCGATGAACCGCTCGGGGCGGAACTCGTTCGGTTCGGGATAGATGTCCGCGCACCGGTGGACGAGGTGGATCGAGGGCACGATCGAGACCCCCGCCGGCAGCAGCCGCCCACCGAGCTCCATCGGCTCCTGCAGTTTGCGCAGCACGATCGAGATCACCGGGCGCAGACGCAGCGTCTCCTGGATCGTCGCCTGCAGGTAGGTCTCCTCGCCGGCGCGCACCTCCTCGGTCAGGCGTTGCATCCGCTCGGGATGGCGGCACAGCCGCTCGACCGCCCAGGACAGCGCGTTGGCGGTCGTCTCGTGACCGGCCACGAGCAGCGTCAGAAGCTCGTCGCGCAGCTCGGAGTCGCTCATCGGCGAGCCGTCCTCGTGCGTGGCCTGCAGCAGCAGCGACATGATGTCGTCGCGATCGGTGAGGTCCGCAACATGCCGGCGGTCGGCGATCTCCGCGTAGATCGGGGCGTTGACGCGCTCCAGTTCGCGCCGGAACGCGGGCACACGCGTGATGCGGTCGGCTCCCAGCACGAGCATCGCGATGCCCTTGAATGGATCGGTGACGGTGTCCAGCAGCCCGCGCAGCTCACGGCGCATCTCCTCCATGCGCGGGCCCTCGGAGACACCGAACACCGCGCGCAGGACGATCTCCAGGGTCATCGCCTGCATCCGCGGGCGCAGCGGGTAGGGCTCGCCGAGCGGCCAGCGCTCGATCTCCCGCGCGGCGACGTCGGCCATCAGCGCGCCGTAGCGCTGCATCCGCTCGCCGTGGAACGCCGGCAGCATCAGCTTGCGCTGGCACAGGTGCGGGGCGTCGTCGAGCAGTAGCACGGAGTCCGGGCCGAGCACCGGCAGCAGGATGCGGTTCGCCTCCCCCGCGTGCAACAGCCGCGGGTCGCCCGTGAACACCTGCTTGATCGTGTCCGGGTCGGAGGTGATGACCCACGTGCCTTCGCCCGCGATCCTCAACGTGAACATGTCGCCGAAGCGCGCCTGGCACTGATCCATCAGCCACTGCGCGCGGCGATACCAGATCACGCTCTGCACGGCACGCGGGAGGCGGGGTCCGGGGGGCAGGCCGGTGGATACAGTTCGCATACTGAGTGGTATCCCATCACATACCGGATGGAATGTCAAGAGAGTGCCGGGAGGGGACCCTGGCGGCGCATGCGCCGTGATTTATAAAGCGGATGATCTACCTGGCGGCGCATGCGCCGCCAGGCGGGGAGGCACATGTGCCTCCCCGAGGCCGCACATGTGCGGCCTCGGACCGGGCCGCATGCGGCCCGGTCCTCCCAACCCAAACAGGCATACCCCAGGCTATGCCCCCGGCTGGATTCGAACCAGCGACCTGCGGATTAGAAGTCCGCTGCTCTATCCAGCTGAGCTACGGGGGCCGGCATCCTCAATCCTCGCACGGGGTACATGCTTAGACAAGATTGAGCGAAACCGTGTAGAACTCGGAGCCTATGAGCTCGGGGATCGAGGATGACGAGGGGGAGCTGACCCGCAAGCAGCGACGCGAGCAGGCGCGGGCGCAGCGCAAGGCGCTGGAGGAATCCGAAGCCGCCAGCGCGAAACGCAGGGCGCGGCTGACCCAGCTCGGGATCGTCGCGGCGATCGTCCTCGCCATCGTCGTCGTGATCCTGATCGCCACGGGTGGTGGCGGCGGGGGCAAACCCGTGCAAGCCGGCACGAAAGCCTCGAACGAAACGGTCACGACCGTCAACGCGCTGATCGACGGCATCCCCCAGAGCACGAACACGCTGGGCAACCCCAACGCGCCCGTGACGCTGCAGTACTTCGGCGACCTGGAGTGCCCGATCTGCAAGGAGTTCACGCTCGGGGCGCTCCCCTCGATCATTCAGAAGTGGGTGCGCACGGGCAAGCTGAAGATCGAATACCGCTCGCTGGAGACCGCCACGCGCGAACCGGAAGTCTTCAAGACCCAGCAAATCGCCGCGCTCGCCGCCGGCAAGCAGAACAAGATGTGGAACTTCGTCGAGACCTTCTACCACGAGCAGGGCGAAGAGGACTCGGGCTATGTCACCGAAAAATACCTCCAGAACCTCGCCCAGCAGGTGCCCGGGTTGAACCTCGCGGCGTGGACGAGCGCCCGCAACGACCCCGCCCTCGCCACCCAGGTCTCCACCGACGCGCAGGCGGCCAACAACGCCGGGTTCACGGGCACGCCGTCGTTCTTGATCGGCAAGACCGGTGGATCGGCGCACAAGCTCGAATACAGCTCGCTGACCGAACCGGCATCGTTCGACGAAGCGATCGAAAAGCTGCTCAAGGGCTAGCGGGACCGAGGATCGCGATGAGCGCGCGCGCCCTGCGGATCACGCTGATCGTGCTCACGCTCCTCGGCCTCGCGGTGGCCGGCTACGTGACCTACGTCCACTACGCCGGCATCAAACCAGCCTGCACGGCCGGCGAAAGCTGCACGAAGGTGCAGACCTCGCGCTACTCCGAGCTCGCCGGCGTGCCCGTGGCCCTGATCGGCCTGATCGGCTACGTGGCGATCCTCGCCTCGCTCCTGGCCCCAGACGAGGAGCGCTTCAGGTTCATGACGGCCGCACTCACCCTCGGTGGGTTCGCCTTCAGCGCCTACCTGACCTATCGCGAGGTCTTCTCGATCCACGCCATCTGCGAGGAGTGCGTCTCCAGCGCGATCATCATGACGATCATGATGTGCCTGTCGATCTGGCGCTACCTGCGCGGGGACGCCAACGCGGCCGCGCGCGCGGGGGTGCAGGTAGAAGGTCCGGAGTCCGCCACTCCGCCGCTCGGCGCGACGCCGTCCTGAAGAAAGTACCGAAGAGCACCGCGTAGACAATTCGTCCAGCGCACGAATGCCAGGCCCGGCAACGGGGCGCGCGCGCCGAGGAGATACGCAGAGGACGATGCGCACCGATGCCCTGCCCACCGGCCATCCCGATCCCCCCGAGCCGGCCGGCACTGACATCGCAGACATAGACGCCGCTGACATGGCAACCTCCGGCGGCGGCGACAACGGGCCGGCGCGACACGCCGGCGCGAGCGGGGTGGAACGACTATTCGAGATGACCAGCGACCTGCTGGCCGCGATCTCCCTCGACGGCCGGTTCACGCTGCTGAACCCCGCATGGGAGAACGTGCTCGGCTGGAGCGTGCAGGAGCTGATGGCCCAGCCGATGCAGGAGCACATGCACCCGGACGACGTCGAAGAGACGCGGGCGCTGATGCTCGCCGGCAGCCGCCGTACGGCGCAGCTCGAGAACTTCACCAACCGCTACCGCCACCGGGACGGGTCCTGGCGCTGGCTTTCCTGGAGCGCACGCTGCGACGGCGAGGTGTGGTACGCCGCCGCGCGAGACGTGACCGACCGGATGTGGCTCGAGCGCCAGGCGCTGCACGACCCGCTGACTAAGCTGCCCAACCGGCTGCTGTTGATGGACCGCGCGCACCAGGCGATCACCCGCCTGCACCGCAGCCACGGCCTCGTCGCCCTGCTGTTCATCGACCTCGACCGGTTCAAGGCGATCAACGACAACCTGGGGCACGCGGTCGGCGATCACCTGCTGGTCTCCGTCTCCGAACGGCTCGCCGAGATGATGCGAGACAGCGACACGATCGCGCGCATGGGAGGCGACGAGTTCGTGGTGCTGGCCGAGGATCTCGAGAGCGACTCCGAAGCGCTGGCCGTCGCCGAGCGCGTCGTGCACGCCCTGGAAGAGCCGTTCGAGGTCGGATCCACCGAGGTGGCGATGCTGGCGAGCGTCGGCGTGTCGGTTTCACACGACCCCGAGGCCAACCCCGAGGACCTGCTGCGCGAGGCCGACGTCGCGATGTACCGGGCCAAGCGCGCGGGCGGGCGCAGGCTCGAGCTGTTCGACGAACGCCTGCGCCAGGAGGTCAACACGCAGCTGGAGATCGGAGATCGCCTGCACCATGCCCTGCCCCGGCAGGAGCTGCTGCTCGTCTACCAGCCGATCCTGCCACTCGCGGGCGGGCGCGCGGTCGGCTGCGAGGCGCTCGTGCGCTGGGATCCCAACGACATCGCACAATCGAAGCTCGGCCGGCTGCTGCCCTCGGCGTTTCTTCGCCAAGCCGAGGAGAGCGAACTGATCGCGCAGATCGGCGACTGGGTGCTCCACGCGGTATGCGCGCAGGCGGCCATCTGGCATCGCGAAGGCATCGTGATCCCGATCTCCATCAACGTGTCCACGCGCGAGCTGACCGAGAACGATTTCGCCGAGCGGGTGCGCGAGGCGCTCGCGTTGTGCCGGCTGTCTGGTCGCGCGCTGTGCCTGGAGGTGAGCGAGGAGGCCGTCCTGCGCGACCCCGAGCGCACGAGCGCGGTGCTGAGCGACGTCAAGCGCCTTGGCGTCGCGATCGCGCTGGACAACTTCGGCGCCGGCCAGTCCTCCCTCAGCCTGGCCAGGAGCCTCCCGCTGGACATGCTCAAGCTCGACCGTACGCTGATCGGAGGCTTCGACCGCGACAAGACCAAGCGCGCGATGGTCGCGGCGACGATCGCGCTCGCCCACGAGGCCCGCCTGACAGTGGTGGCCGTCGGCATCGAAACCAAACGTCAACTGGCGCTGGCCCGTGAGCTGGACTGCCCCGTTGGACAGGGCTTTCTGCTGCACGAGCCGGACGCGCCCGAGCGCGTGCGCCTCAGAGAAGCGGCCGTGACGGTAACGTCCGCGCCATGGCGCCCCCTCGTGCGACTGCGCGGCAGCAACTCTCGTCGCTGAGCGGCGGCGAGGATCTCGACCCGGCCACGATCGACCGGTACAAGCGGGCCGCGGGCCGGGCCGCGGCTGAGCTGGTCAGCGACGGGATGGCGCTCGGGCTGGGGACCGGCTCGACCGTCGCACACCTGCTGGCGGCCCTGGGCGAGCGCGCGCGGGAGCTGAAGCGCACACGCTGCGTGGCGACCTCCCCCGCGACGGCGCGGATCGCGCGCGAGCTCGGGCTGGCGGTGGGCGAGCTGGACGAGGTGGTGGGCGACGCCGGCGAGCTGGATCTGGCGATCGACGGCGCCGACCAGGTCGACCCTCAGTGCTGGCTGGTGAAGGGCGGCGGCGGAGCGCACACGCGCGAGAAGATCGTGGCGGCGGCCGCAACCCGGTTCGTGGTGATCGTCTCCGCCGAGAAGCAGGTGCCCGAGCTGGGAGCACCGGTCCCCCTGGAGATCCTGCGGTTCGGGGCGCAGCGGACATTGGCGGCGGTCGGGGACGCGCGGTTGCGCGAGAGCAGCGGCACCGCCGGCGAAGCCGGTGGCGGGCCGGCGGCGGCGAGCCCGGACGGGAACCTGATCGCCGACTACTACGGCCCGGTCGAAGACCCGCGGCGGCTGGCCGAGCGCCTGAGCGAGACCCCGGGCGTGGTCGAGCACGGCCTGTTCGCGCCGGGGCTTGTCAGCGAGGTGCTGATCGCGGGCGCGGATGGGATCACGCGCCGCGCGGGCGGCAAGCCAGCCGGATGAGGGACGGGTACTGAGGAAGCGAACCTCGAGCCCCTGACGACCGGGGCCGGGGCGCCATCAGGCGTCCTCGATCAGTGCCCGAAACAGCGCGGATGGCTCGA
>Ga0116220_10001254_pt1 | contig 10116 bp, 6 predicted proteins | sample Sb_taG_10_FD_88967 | JGI IMG/M metagenome (GOLD analysis project Ga0116220, IMG submission 88967) | Peat soil microbial communities from Weissenstadt, Germany - Sb_50d_7_NC metaG | ecosystem: Environmental > Terrestrial > Soil > Wetlands > Peat | place: Germany: Weissenstadt | collected 2010-09-21
CCGTGGGTGACGGCGCAGGCGGCGTGTTCGAGCACGGGCGTATGGGGGATGAAGCGCTCGACATGCGCGTTGGCCGGGATCTGCAGGCTGGCCGGGTCGCCTGTGGGCAGGGTCGCTGCGACGGTGACGGGCTCCTCAGCCAGTGCCTGTAGCGCGACCTGCACGAGCCGGCCGTCGTTCTGGAACTCCGTAGAGGTGTTCACGAGCACGATCGGCCGCGTTGTCTGTGCCAGCCACTCCGGCGGATCGGAGGGTGGATCCCACGCGCACGGGCCGATCATGACCACGTTCTCGGGCCAGTCACGCCGCGGGTACTCGAACGGCTCGGCGGTCATGTAGAGCAGCAGCGGTAGATGACCGAACCACTCCCCCATGGTGGCGATCGGCGCAAGGCCCACGTGCTCGCGGATGCCGTTCAGCGGGGGGCGCACCTGCCTTTCGACCGTCCCGAGCACGAGCGAGCGAACCAACCGGTCGCGCACACGGCCGAGCGGCCCGCGAGCGGGCGCGAACCCGGGACCGAACGGGGGCGCGTCATCGGAGGGCAGCGCGAGCGGGTAGGGGCAGAACACGGCCCACGGTCCGCCCCACGCCTCGGCGGCCATCAGCCCGCCCCAGCTGTTGATGTCTACGAGCAGCGCATCGGGGTCTGTGTCGGCGATGGCCTGGTTGAGGTCGGGCGCGTCGTACTCGGCGCGGGCACAGAAGACCGCTGCGTTCATGCGAACCGATTGCAGTGGGTTGCGCGCACGCCAATCGTCGTGCTCGATCGCCTCGATCGGTGCGCTGATCGGCCCCGCGTCGAAACCGCGCGCCTGCATCAGGTCCACCTGCGAGGCGAGGGTGCGCAGCACGATCTGATGCCCGCGGCGATGCAGCTCGTCGAGGATCGGAGTGAGCGGGAACAGGTGGCTGCGCCCGGGCGAGGTGTAGGCGAGGATGCGCGCCACGTGTAGTATTTGACTTTAGTCGATATCAAATGAACTTGTCAAGCTCACCACAGAAGCGCCCGTATCGAATGACGGCTCGCGCCGAGGCCGCGGCGGCGACCGGCGAGCGATTGCTCGCCGCGGCGTGGCGGCACTTCGCGACGCGCCCCTACGAGGAGGTCCGCCTGCGCGAGATCGCCGCCGAGGCGCAGGTCACCGCGCAGACGCTGCACGCTCGCTTTGGCTCCAAGGAGGAGCTGTTCATCGCGGCGTATGCGTGGTTTGGCTGGCAGGAGATGTCAGAGCGCCCAGCCGCGCCCAGCGCAGACGTGGCAGGGGCGATCACCCAGCTCTATGACCGCTACGAGCAGCATGGGCGGGCGATCCTGCGAATGCTCTCCCAGGAGGAACGGATACCCGCCGTTCGCCAGATGACCGAGGCCGGACGCGCGTATCACCAGCACTGGGCGCAGAGCACCTTCGCACCACTCCTGCGCGGCCTACGGGGCGACGCGCGCGAGCGGCGCCTGACGGCGATCGTGATCGCGACCGACCTGCTCGTCTGGAAGCTCCTGTGCCTCGACATGAAGCTCCAGCGCGAGCAAGCTGAACGGGTCGTGGCGGAGATGATCCAGGGCTCACCACAAGCCCGCCAATGAGGGGACGGAAGCATCACGCCACATCGGCCTCGTAGCATCAGCTCGCCTGGCTGCTCAGACGCCTGTTGACGGCGCCAGCGCGATCTCGCGTGGGAACTCGCGCAGCAGCTCGATCGTCGGCGTCGGGTCGGGTATTCCTCGCTCGTCGGTGTGACCGTCGTGCGCGAGCGCGAACAGCCGCTCGACGAACCGCTCCCAGCCCAGCGCCGGCCGCATCTGGATACGCAGATGGACAGGCATAGCGTCGAGATTCCAGGCCATATGGGGAACGCCCGCTGAAGCGATGACGACCTCGCCCGGGCCGGCGGTCCGCTCGACGCCCGCGATGCGGAAGCGCACGCTGCCGGCGATGATCTCCCAGCGCTCCTGCATCTCGGGATGGATGTGCTCCGGTGTGCGGTGGTCAGGCCGCGTCCAGAAGTCGTCCATCTCCAGCATCCGTCCATCGGTGTCGGCCGCGGTCTGTAAGAACACGATCCGCTCGCCGGTGGCCGGGTTCACCAGCTCGTCTCCCGTGCGCGCCATCGGCTCGATCTTGGCAGACGCAACGTTCCCCTGGCAGGTCGTCTGTGACATAGCTGGTGAGCCAGCTGATCTCGGGACCGCTACGGCGCAGTCGCACTGCGCACTGCGCGACGCGATCGCGAGGTGGCCCCACTCATCGCCCCCTCCCCTGCCCGAAGTTCATAGCCGGTGGCGCCACCAGAGCGAAGCGATCGGCCGCTGCGGCCGGCGACTCGGAAGGCTTGCGCAGGGCGCGCACGGATGCGGCGGTACCGTCGCTCGGCTGGGGCAGGGTGGCGATCGAGGAGGCGAGGAGGTTGATGGCGCCGCCACCGCTGGCGTGCCGCTCCAAGCGTCCCTCGACGAGGACGAGCGGCTGGGTGCGGACCGTCGCCCGATCCGTGTCATACAGCCGGGCGGGGACGATCACGTTGAGGGTGCCGTGCTCGTCTTCGATCAGCAGGAACGTGATGCCGTTGGCGGTGCCGGGCCGCTGGCGGGCGATCACGAGCCCGCCGACGAGTATGTGGGCGCCGTGGGCGGCGCCGGCGAGCTCGGCGGTGGAGCGGGCGCCGCGCGCGGTGAGCGATGGGCGCAGCAAACCGAGCGGGTGGCGGTCGATCGAGGTGCCGGTGGCGGCGTAGTCGGCGAGCATCTGCTCCCATTCGCCGAGCGCCGGCAGCCGGGGCGTGTCGGGGAGTGGCAGATCGAGCGCGAGCTGCTGCCCGGCGACGGTGTGAACGCCGGGTGTGGCGATCCCGAGCTGCCACAGAGCGGTGCGGCGGGCGTGGCGATCCTCGCCAGCGAGCGCGTCGCAGGCGCCCGACCATGCCAGGCGGCTGAGCGTGGTGGCGTTGACCCCGGCGCGGGCGGCGAAGTCCGCCAGACCGCGGAACGGGCCCGTCTCGCGGCGGGAGCGGACGAGCCGGGCGATCTCCTCGGTGTGGACGCCCGCGATGTAGGAGAGGCCGATCCCGATCGTCCCGTCGTCTGTCACCGAGCACTCCGCCTCGCTGTGGTTGATGTCTGGCGCCAGAATCGTCAGACCCCGGCGCTGGGCCTCGTGAATCAGCGAGTCGGGCGGGTAGAAGCCCATCGGCTGCTCGTTCAGCAGCGCGCACAGAAACTCCTGGGGGTAGTGGACGCGCAGCCAGGTCGACTGGTAGGCCAGCAGGCCGAACGCGGCGCCGTGGGACTTGGGGAACCCGAACCCGGCAAAGCCCGCAACCATGCTCCACACCTGCGCGATCGTCTCCTCGCCGGCGTCGGGGTGCGCGCGGCGGGCGCCCTGGATGAACTGTTGGCGGTGGCTGTCCATCGCCTCGTGGGAGCGCTTGCGGCTCATCGCGCGGCGCAACCCCTCCGCCTCACCGGCGGTGAACCCGGCGAACGCACGGGCGACCTCGATCACCTGGTCCTGGAAGATGATCGTGCCCAGCGTCTCGGCGAGCGGCTCCTCCAGTGACGGGTGCAGGTAGGGGATCGGGAGGTCAGGGTCGTGCAGCAGCGCTTGGCGGCGTTCGATATAGGGGTTGACGGCGCCGCCGACGATCGGGCCGGGGCGCACGAGCGCGACCTGCACCGTCAGGTCTCGAAGGCTGGCCGGGCGGGTGCGCCGCAGCGAGCCCATCTGCGCGCGCGACTCGATCTGGAACACCCCGGTCGTGTCGGCCTGCTGGATCGTCTGGAACGTTGAGGGGTCGTCGAAGGGGATGCGCGAGAGGTCGATCCGCTCGCCGCGCCGGGCGGCGATCAGCTCAACGCAGCGCTCGACCGCCGAGAGCATCCCCAGCCCGAGCAGGTCGATCTTCAGAAACCCCGCGTCCGCGCAGGAATCCTTATCCCACTGGATCATCTGGCGATCGTCCATCGCGGCGGGCACGATCGGGCAGCAGTCGATCAACGGCCTGGTGGAGATCACCATCCCGCCGGGGTGCTGGGAGAGGTGCCGGGGCAGGCCCTGCGCCTCGTCCGCCAGGCGCGCGAGCCACGCCCAGCGCCCGCCCTCGCGCAGCCGCTCGGACCCGAGCGCTGTCTCGACGTCCTCGCTCACGCCGCCGTGCCCGCCCCAGCCCTCCGACCCGCGGGCGACACGCTCGAGCTCTCCGGCCGGGAGGCCGAGGGCCTGCCCGAGATCCCGGATCGCTCCCCGCGCCCGGTAGGTGGGGAACGCGGCGACGAGCGCCGCCCGATCGTGGCCGTAGTGCTTGGGGATGCGAGCGATCAGCTCAGCCCGGATGTCCCGGGGGAAGTCGATGTCGATGTCCGGCAGCGACTGGATCTCCTCATGCAGGAACCGGCCGATCGCGAGCTCGCCCTCGATCGGGTCGATGTGCGAGAGGCCGGTGAGGTAGCAGACGATCGAGGAGACCGAGGACCCCCGCCCGCGGCCTGGTGGCAGGAGCCCCCTGGCGGAGCCGGCGCCTCGAACCTCACAAGCGACGTCACTGGCGAGCTCGAGGATCTCGTGATGCAGCAGGAAGAACCCGGACAGACCGAGCGAGTCGATGATCCGCAGCTCCGCTTCCAGCCGGCCGGCGGCCTCGGTCCGGCGCGGGTAGCCGGATGGGTAGCGGGAGGCAAAGCGCGCGTGGCAGACCTCGGCCAGCCGGTGTGTCGCGTCGCCGGACTCCGACATCGGGTAGCGATAGCCCAGGTCGCTTCTCAGCTGAAAGCGCAGCGTCTCGGCGAGCCTGACGGTCTCCGCGACCGCCTCTGGGTAATCGCTGAAGCGAGCGGCCATCGCCTCCGGGCGCGCGAGCACGTGGCAGTGGTTCGGGCGGCGCTCTGACTCGGAGGCGTCCAGCGACATCCCGTTGCGCACGGCCACGAACGCGTCCTGCAGGAGCGCGCGCATGGGGGTGTGCGCGTGAACGTCGCCGGTCGCGATTGTCGGTACGCCAAGGCGCCGGGCGAGCCGCTCGAGCTCCCGGTTGCGCCGCCGGTCCCCGCGCGCATACAGCCGTTGCAGCTCGACCCGCAGCGCATCTGGCCCGAACGCGTCGAGCAGTCGCCGGGCGGTCGGCTCGTCAGAGATCCCACGAGCGACCACAGATTGCCCGGCGCAGCCCGTGAGGCAGACCAGCCCCTCGGCATGCTCGAGCACCCGCTCCAGCGGGACGCTCGGCTGGCCCGCGCTGCGGTCGGGACGGTCGCGGGTATGGGCGTGGGCGAGCGTGAGCAGGCGGCACAGGTTTCGCCAGCCGCACCCGTCGCGGACGAGCAGCGTCAGGTGCCCCATCGCGCCGCTGCCGCCGCTGTCGTCGTCGTCGTGGCGAGCGGCTGGGTCCGCTACCGTGACCGTGACCTCCGCGCCAAAGATCGCCCGCACAGGTGACTCCCGCGCGGCCATCGCGAGCTCCATCGCCCCCGCGAGCGAGTCGTGATCTGTGATTGCGAGCGCTGAGTGCCCGAGCTCGGCGGCACGGGCGATCAGCTCGTCGGGCAGCGAGGCGCCGTCCAGGAAGGAGTAGGCGGAGTGAGCGTGCAGCTCGACGTAGGGCGGCGTGCCGGACATGCGCTAAGCGGCCTGGGCGTACCACCCGCCGGATAGGAGATCGTGGAAGACCACACGGTTGCGGCCCGTGACCGTGACGAGCTCCCAGTAGCGGCGGCGGACCGGGTGATCGGTCCACCACCAGCCCTCGACCAGCCAGTCTTCCAGCCGATTCTCCACGCGCTCCCCGTCAACCTCGATCGGCTCTCCGTCCTCGACCCGCACGCGGACGGGGCGAGGCGCGTTCGGCGTCGCGGGCTGGGACACGTGCCTGGACACGTGGCCGCTCATCGAGCGGCGCCTGCCCACCGAGCGCTGCCCGCTCACCGAGCGGCGGGGAGTCATTGCGGCCACGGCGTGTACCCGAACCTTCGCTCGGGCACCCGCGATCGCGGGTCCAGCGCCGTCGCGCGGAGCGCCCCGTACGGCCCCGCGACTGCGCGCACCTGCCGGACCGCCTCCTGCAGTCGCCGCATACGCTCGCCGCGCTCGCCATCGAGCAAGGTGCCCTGATCGCCCGTGGCGGGCCCGAACTGCTCGACCGTCAGATGCAGTGTCTCGACGGGCGCCGGTATCAGCGCGAGCCGCAGCGACAGCGCGAGGCGCATCCTGCGCCGGTCGGAGATCGCCTGGCGGAACACGACGCGCTCAGACCACGTGCCTCGCTCGACCATGCGGGCGGCCAGCGTGACCGCGCGGATCGTTCGCCCGCGCCGCTCGGGCCGCACGAGCAGCCGGTCGATCAGCATCTCCAGCGTTCGTTCGAGCGCTGGTCCGGAGTTCGACTCGCCAAGCGGCATCGACTCCTGCAGGCGATCCTCCACCGTGCGGGGACGCAGCGGCTCGTCGCGCCCGAGCGCGAGCGCCCGTGCGATCGTCCCCGGCCGGCCGAACCTGTCGGCGACCGCGCCGGCGCCGAGCCCGGCGAGAGCCCCGAGCGTGCCGACGCCCAGCCGCTCCAGCGGCGCCACGAGCGGGGCGGTCTGCTCGCGGTAGCCGAGCAGGCTCACGGGCTGGGCGGCGAGATACCGCCGAGCCGTCCTCTGATTGACCACGCGGGCGCGGCGCGTGCGGGATTCGAGCGCCGCCGCCAATGCACAGAACCGCGTGGTAGCAGCACCGATCCGGGCGGGCCGCCCGAGCGCATTGCGGGCGGCGGCGATCACCCCGTGGACGTCGCCGTGCAGGGCGCCGAGCCCGGCCGCGGCAAAGTAGGCGAGGGCCGGTCGCGCCAGCTCCACGCGCGCGCCGATGCCTTCCAGCGCCTGTGCCGTCGCCTCCCAGCTCTGCGCGACTCCTAGCGGGTCGCCGGGGACGAGGACGAGCTTGGGACAGAGCGTCAGCGCCTCCCCGAGGCCCATCCCGGCGCGCACGCCCTGCGCCTGCGCGGTACCGGACACTTCGCCGATAACTCGAGTGCCGCCACCGGCCGGGGCGATCGCCAGCGCCCGGCCTGCCAACACCTCCGGGCCGCCGGCCGCGAGGACCAGCGCGAACCGCGGCAGATGCACGCACACGACCATGCCGGGGGCAGCGGTCCTCATCGGTCCAGCCGCTCGCAGCATCGCCTGAGCTGTGCGTAGGGGATATGAGGTGGCCCGAGATCTGACACGAACATATGTTCGCACCGGCGTCAAGTGGGGCGGTGTGACGGTTAAGCCGGGCGGCCCTCGGTCACGCCTCGCCGGGTGTCCATAGGGCTGAGACGGGGATGGCCCACAGCCGGTCGCCGAATGGGAGGGTCTCTGGGCCTGTGTATAGGACGACGCCGGCCCGGAAGCGATCGCCGAGCCTGTCTCGCAGATGGCGCAGGGCGTTGAAGTCGCGCGCACGAACGGTGGCGCTCAGCTTGGACTCGATCCCGGCGAGGCTGCCGTCGCGGGCCTCGATCACGAGATCGATCTCGCGCCCCGCGGCCGTGCGAAAGTGGTGCAGTCCAACGTCGATGTTGCACCAGCTCGCCTGCTTGAGCGCTTCCGCGGCGATGAAGTTCTCGAACAGCGCTCCCGCGAGCGGGGTGTCGTCTGCTTCGAAGCGGCGCTCGTCGTATCCCACCAGGTTGCACGCGAGGCCGCTGTCGGGCAGCCAGACCTTGGGCGCCTTGATCAGGCGTTGGCCGATGTTCCTGCTCCAGGCGGGGGCTCGCCGCAGCAGAAACAGCAATTCGAGCAGGGTCAGGTAGCGGCTGGTGGTGTCCCGGCTCAGCTTCGTGTCTCGCGCGAGCTCGGTGATCTCGAGCAGGCACGCGACCCGGGCGGCGGCGGCTGCGAGCAGCCTTGGCAGCTCGTCCAGCTGTTGGGCCTTCACTGTCAGGTCGCGTACATCCCGCTCGAGGATCATCTGGATGTAGTTCTCGATCCAGCGCGTGCGGCGTCGAGTGTCACGCCGGGCGAGCATCTCGGGGTATCCGCCGCGGACGACGGCTGTCGCGACCGCCCCTCGTCCGCTCGGAGCGTCCATGATCGAGGGCACGCGGCCCGCGAGCAGGCCGTCGATGAAGGTCTCGCGCCGGCCGAGCATCTCACCTTGGGAGAGAGGCCACAGCTGGACTCGCTCGGCACGTCCGGCGAGCGACTCGGAGATTCGCAGGGTTCCCCACACGTTTGCCGATCCGGTCAGCAGGAACATGCCGGCGGCTCGCCGGCCCCCGGAGCGCGCCCTGTCCACACGGCTCTTGATCGCGGGCAGCAGCTCGGGCGCCTTCTGGAACTCGTCGATGATCGCGGGCAGCTGCAGCTGCTCGACGAAACCGGCCGGATCGGCGTTGGCAGCCGCTCTGCGGGCGGCGTCGTCGAGCGTCACCTGGCGGGCGCCCCGCTCATCCGCGATCACTTCCGCCAAGGTGCTCTTGCCGCACTGGCGGGGACCGACTATCACAACGACGGGAGTGTCCTTGAGCGCAGCGTCGATCTGGGGCTTGATATGACGGGGAAACAGCTGTGGGTTTAGCTGACTGATGCGCAGATTATAGCGGACAGATGCGCAACATTATTGTGACATCTGCGCAGGAGGCTTGTCTCAGCCGGCTCATGGTCGATGGAGCGAGGAGCTCCCACTCACAGATCTGGTGCTGGCCGAGTGCGTCTACATGTCGCCGCATAGCGTTTCCCAGATCTGCTGTCACAGCTATCGGCTTCTCCCCGTGGGCGGCCGTAGGCGGCGATGATCTCTTTTGGCCCGATCTCGATCTCCACGCCGCTGTCTCGCTTGAAGCCTTGGCGGGAGACACCGAGCAGCTTGGTGGATGTGCTTGTGCCGGGTACGGACGGTAGCTTGGCCGCAAGCGCGGTGCCGTCACGACGGTCAAAGGGTTGTTCGTTTCGCCACTTGATCGATCCGATGAAGTCGATGCGCTCGGCGGTGGGGTGCTTGTCTCCACCGACGAGGTCGACCTCGATCGAGTTGTTGCGGTTCCAGTAGCCACCGGCGTGGCGTGCGGCGCCGAAGCGCTCGTCCGGCAGCAGTTGCTCGATCGCGTCGCGGATGATCGGCTCGATCGCGCGTCCGCGGAAGGCTGACCAGCTCTGCTGGACGTTGGCGAGGATCAGCTCGCCGCGCCCGCGGTCGATGGTGTCGATCTCCCCCGCGACGAAGCGCAGCCAGAAGCGCAGGTAGGGGTCTGAGACGACATACTGGCGGTTCTTGGGGGAGGGCTTGGCGGAGTAGGGCTCAAGGCGCTCTACGATCCCCTTGGCGAGGAGCACGTCGATGGCCCGGTCGAGCGAGGTCTGCGGCAGTCCGGTGCGCGCGAGGATGGCCTTGTGAGCACGAGCGTCGGCACCGATGGCCGAGAGCACCGCGCGTGCCTGCGCCTCGATCGGCAGCTCTGCGGCGAGCGTCTTCTCAGCGCTGACGACGAGAAAGGAGCTCGGGTCTGTGAGGGCCTCGCCGAGGTAGTCCTCTCGCGTGCGGCCGCGCCCCCATTCGAGCGCGAGGACCGGGAAGCCGCCGATGATCGTGTAGGCGTCCAATGCCTCGGCCGCGGGGAGGTCGAGCATTTCACCGATCATCGACGGCGCGAGCGGTTTAACGATCATCTCCCGGGCCCGGTCATACAGCGGGCGGCCCTCCTCGGTGAGCGCCTCCATCGTTGCGCGGTCAGAGCCGACGAGAATGACGAGGACCGCCTGGCGTTGGAAGGTCCGGTCCCACAGCAGCTGCAGCACGGCCTCGATCGTCGGTTCCTTGGTGACGAGGTAGGGGAGCTCGTCGATCACGACGATGATGGGCTCCGCGGTGCTGGCGTCCCGAGCGGCGAGGGCCAGAGCGGCCTCCCACGAGCTCGCGCCCGCGCCGGCGCGCACGTCCGCGCCAGCTGGGGCATCGGAGCGCGCGATGGTCTCCAGGAAGCGCTCGAGCTCCTGTGGCCCCGGTCCCTGTACCGCGGTGTAGAACACCGACTGACAGCCAGAGCGCTGGATGAGCTCCTCGACCAGGCGGCTCTTGCCGACCCGCCGGCGGCCGCGCATCGACATCAAGCAGCCGCGGCCCGTACGCCGCACACCGTCGAGCGCGCGTTCCAAGCGCG
>Ga0116220_10001257_pt1 | contig 10087 bp, 10 predicted proteins | sample Sb_taG_10_FD_88967 | JGI IMG/M metagenome (GOLD analysis project Ga0116220, IMG submission 88967) | Peat soil microbial communities from Weissenstadt, Germany - Sb_50d_7_NC metaG | ecosystem: Environmental > Terrestrial > Soil > Wetlands > Peat | place: Germany: Weissenstadt | collected 2010-09-21
GGCTGGCACTGTAAACCGCACCCGCCGAGCGGCCGAGATCGGCAACCGTACCATCGCACCCACAAGCAAGTGTGTTCGTAGTGAAAACCAGTTCTCACGCACACACTGAAGCGCTGGGCTAAGCTCGGACGCCCCTCCGGGGCTTACATCTGTTACCGTTTCCCGGCCCGGCGCTGAAGCGCCGGGCTATTTTCGGTCGTCCCTCTGGGGCTGGATTCTCTTGCGTTTCGTTCCACTGGGTTGACCGAAAACGGGTTCCCACGCACACACTTCCGCGCTGCGCACTGACCCCTGATCTTTGATCCTTGCTCCCGAATCATGCTCCCGAATCAGACCAGACGGTTCAGACCGTCCACGTAGGCTTTGGCGCTGGCCTCGATGATGTCGGTGGAAGCGCCGCGACCCATGACGCGGCGGTTGCCGATCTCCAGGTGTACGGTGACCTCTCCCATGGCTTCGGTGCCTTCGGTTACGGCGCGAATGTCATAGCGCAAGAGTTTCGCATGGGTGGCGGTGAGTTTCGCAATCGCCTTGTACACGGCATCGACCGGTCCGTCGCCAATCGACGCTCCTTCCTTCGTCTTCCCGTTGACCAGCAGACGGACGGTCGCGGTCGGAATCGCCGTCGTACCGCTGTAACTGTGCAGGTACTCCAGCTTCAGATTCTGCTCGACCGGAGGCAATTCATCGTGAACCAGAGCGACCAGGTCTTCGTCGAGCACTTCCTGTTTCTTATCCGCCACGGCAAGGAAGCGTTGGTACATGGTGTCAAGCTCCTGCCTGGAGAGTTCGTAGCCGAGTTTCTCCAGCCGTGAGCGCAGCCCGGCCCGACCCGTGCGCGCCGTCAGGACAACCCGGCTCCCGGTAAATCCAACGTCTGCGGGACGCATGATTTCGTAGGTCCGCCGGTCTTTCAGGAATCCGTCCACGTGGATGCCGGAACTATGCGCAAACGCATTCGAGCCGACGACGGCTTTGTTGGCTGGGACCGGCATTCCGAGCATGTCGGCGACCATGCGGCTGGTGCGGAAGAACTCGCGCGGCTCGACTCCAGTGCTCAATCCGTAGTAGTCGGCGCGGGTGCGGAGGCCCATGACGATTTCTTCCAGCGCGGCGTTGCCGGCTCTTTCGCCGATTCCGTTGATCGTCCCCTCCACCTGGCGCGCACCATTGCGAATGCCTGCCAGGGAGTTGGCCACTGCCAGACCAAGGTCGTCGTGGCAGTGGACGCTGATGGTTGCGCGCGCAATGTTCGGAACGTTGTCGCGAATGCTGCGAATCAGTTCGCCATACTGTTCGGGAACGGTGTAGCCCGTGGTGTCGGGAATGTTGACGACGGTTGCGCCGGCATCGATGACGGCCTCCAACATCTCGAAGAGGTACAGCGGCGCGGCGCGGCCGGCATCTTCGGCGTAGAACTGAACGTCGCCAACGCAGTTGCGCGCACGCTTTACGGCATCCACGGCCAGGGCCACCAGCTTTGCCTTCTTGCCTTCGAACGTCTTGCCATACCGCTCGTCGCGGAACTTGCCCATGACGTGAATGTCGGAAACGCCGATGCCGGTGTGAATGCGCGGGCGCGCGGCCTTGGCGAGCGCCTTGCCGCAGGACTCGATGTCGGCGGCAACCGCGCGAGACAGCGCGCAGATCGTAGGCCCCTCGATCTCCTGCGCGATCTTCCGGACGGCATCAAAGTCTTCCGGAGACGACGCCGGGAAGCCAGCCTCGATAATATCCACCTTCAGCCGGGCGAGCTGGCGCGCGAGCGTTATCTTGTCACGACTCCCCAGGCGGGTTCCCGCTGCCTGTTCGCCATCTCTCAGAGTGGTATCAAACACCGCGATCTTTGACGTAGCCTCCATTGCCGCATCCTCGATGAATGTATTGGATCTGTTATCGGAGCAAAACAGCCGAACCGCTCCAGCATACCGCAGGGGGCTTTCGGAAATAAACACAACCCGGAGAATGCTGTGACAATTCCAGAACCCACGTCGGTTGTGCTCTCCAAGGCTTCTCAGCCAACGCGTACTCTACTTTAGTACACCCCCGTTAGTATCCCTCTAGTTATCACACCCTAGTTTTCGATCCCCACGTAGGACACACGGCCCACAATGTAGTCGCCGGGCTTCTGGCCGTCTTCCAGGGTTATTACTTCAATCGGGTAGGCCGGGTTGTGCGGACGTAGGATCAATTGGCTGTCCGCACTTTCGACATACTTGATCGTGCAAGACTCATCTTTACGCACAGCGTATATGTTACTTTCGCCCTTGCGGTAGGGAATCAGCGAGTTATAGTGGCGGTCGAGCAGCAAGGTGGCACCTGGCATCGTTCGGGGATACATGCTCATTCCTTCCTGCGTATCCGCCTTAATGATCACAAAGCGTTCCCAGCTGCTGCGGTCGCCTTCCACGTCCTCCTTTAAGCGCTTCAGGAAGCTCTTCTTGAACTTCAGGATCTCCTTGACGTGCATGCTCATGATCAGCGCTTCGGAGGCTGCGATATGCGCGTCGGCGACCACTATGTTGTCGAATTCGTCCTCGCTCGGCGGAAGGATCGAGGCGCGCTTGTTGACTTCGGCCGGATCGATGAGATCCAGTACCGAAAGATGCTGCACGTTCAGAACTTTGTCCATGCCTTCCAGGCTGAGGCCGCGCTTGCGGTTCAGGAAGTTGGAGATGTGGGCTTGCTTGAAGCCGGTCTGTTCCGCCAGACGCAAGCCAGTGAGTTCCCCTGCGTCGATGCGTTCCCACAGGGTCTTGCGGAGATTTTCTTGAAGCATGCGGAATTTCATCGCCGGAGTATAACACGCTGCAATAGCCGAGTGCTATTGTTTACATAAGTACAACATCCATAAGGGAATAAAGGTCTTGACTTAGTCGTTATTGAGCTATAAGATAACATGATTATATGTCTCATAATGTACTTATACCGCAAGAAAGGTTGTCAGCCATGATAGAAGCAGAAATCCACGAGAACGAAGAAAGAAGCTTCGGAGAGTTCCGCAGGAAGGTGCGCGGTGCGGAGGTGCTCTCGGCAGCTATGCAGCGGTTGTTGCAGGCCATTCACTTCAACGGACGTTTGAGCGTCATTGTGCAGAACGGGCAGGTGCTTAAGTCTGGCTACGAGGAGGGTTACTTCCGACAACCGGAGACAGGGGTAACCGCTAGGCTGCAGTAACCGCTTCATTCCAAACTAAATAGCACCACAGGTCATCGTAAGAGAAGCGAGCCCTGGGCCGAGAAATCGGCGCCAGGGCTTTTTTTGTTGGTTCGAGGTTTATTCATTTCATACGGAGAGGCAATCATGAACTTCATAAGCAGGATGGAAGGCCAGGAAATCCAAGTCGAACTGAAGTATTGCGAGCGGTGCGGCGGATTGTGGCTGCGCCCGCAGGGAGCAAACGGAGTGTATTGCGCCAGTTGCCGTGTGGGTTTGGCAGCAATGCCAAACCCAGGGGAGGCGCCGCCCCGCAAAGCGCGCCCCCGCCGCAAAGCGCGGGCGCAAGGAACGGATCTTCAAAGAGAAGACCTTCAGAGCCAGGCCCGGATTGACTATCTGCAGGGCGTGGCGGCGATGGAGGTGTGGGCATGATGAGCGCACAAACGACGAGCACACAAGCATGGAGTCTGATGGGGCAGGCGGAACCGCCGCCATCGGTGCTGTTTGGCGAGACGGAGATGGAACTGTGGCCCTACCGCAGGCGCACGGTGGCGCTGCTGCGACGGTATGCTCGGGCCTCGGTCGAGGTGGGGAGGCTGCCGTCGCTGTTGGGGCGCGAGTTCTTCCGGACGCGGGTCACGTCATACACGATGAGGAACTTTGAGGAAGTGGTGATTTTTGTGACGGACATGGAGAGGGCGATCGAGAAGCTGAACACGCTCGAAAAGAAGCTGCTGGCTATGAATGTTCTGGAGGAATACACCGTAGACGAGGTCGCGCGGCTACTCGGTTGTAACCCTAAAACGGTCCGACGGCTCCTGCCGGATGCGCTCGACCAACTGTCGCGAATACTGCTGGCAGGGGGTTTGATGGATAGATTGCCTCCGGCGACGAGGGGGCGGGGAAGTTGTCAAGAGGGTAAAAATTACAAATTCGACGTAAGCTACTCAAACGAAGGGGAAAATAAATTTCGAAAATTTGTCCATTCACCCCCCTCCGATTTGATATCCTAAACTTAAGAGTCGAGAAAAAATAAAACTCTGAAGGGCGCGACGCAAATCGCGCCCTTTTTCTATTTGGGGCGGGCAGATGGTGAAGAGCAGGAGTCGGGGGCAAAGTCGCTCATCGAGAAGCTGGGGTTGTACGAAGAGTTCCCCGCCAGCCATGGCGGCGGGGGCGGGAAAGGTGACGTAGAATCAGAAGGATTGTAAAACGCAGAATGAGGATTGCGTCGGGAAGGCGAACGGAACGCTGCATGGACATGACCTGGGTCACGGAACGAGTTGCGCTGGGCGGTGGGATTTGGAACAGGCGAAACATGGAAGAACTGGCGCAAGCCGGTGTGACCCACGTGCTCAACATGCAGATCGAGTTCGATGACCGGCCGCTGGCGGAGCCGCACGGCATCCGGGTGCTGTGGAATCCGACGGACGACGATTTTTTGCCGAAGCCTCCCGAACTGCTGAAACGCGGCGTTGATTATGCGCTGGAAGCGTTGGAGGACCCGGAGGCACGGCTTTACGTTCATTGCGCCGCCGGGGTGCACCGGGCTCCGATGATGACGCTGGCGGTATTATGTGCGCTGGAGTGGGAAATGGAAGCGGCCCTGGTGCTGATCGAGACGCGAAGGCCGGTGGTCGACTTCGCGGACGTGTATGTCGAGAGCGTGCGGCGATTTCTGGAGTCGCGAGTCGAGAGCGAGCCGCGTAATTCAGACTGACAATCGGACTCGAGTTGGGTGGAATATGCGAAGTGTCCTTCGGACGTCCTCAGCGGGCAGCTACGAAAGTCAAGAGCTTTAACGCGGAGAACACGGAGGAGCACAGGGGAAACCTGTAAGGGGCGCCGCTCGGCAGAGCGGCTTTCTTATTGGCCCGAGTTAGGGTGGCGTGCGCTTACGAGGAGAGAAAAAGACATGCGCAGATGGTTCGCGGTGAATAACAAGTGTTTTCCGATGGCGGCGAAGGTGGTGATTCGCCTGTTACTGGCGCTGCTGATGGCGTTGACGTTGGCGTTGTCAAGCACGTTGCAGGCACAAGGGCCAGCGCTTACAACGATCAGCGAAGTGCGGTACGCAGATGAGGGGTGGGGAGTCGGTTACAACGGCAACCTGGTGGGCCGTTTCACGAGCAGCAGCTTTACGCTCACGCGGTACGCGCGGGCACAAGACTATTTCTTGAGGAGCTATGACAACAGCACACCGCCGAAGTATTCGCGGTATTCGGCGGCTCTGCATGTCGACTATCCGCTGTGAAACATCCAGACGAGGAAATCGAAGAGAAGGTGCAGCAAATGAGCGAGAACGATTCGCGTCCAACTCTGTTTGTCCCGTTGGCGTTGGTTCAGTTTATTGATCGAACCGTCGAAGCCGAGCGGAAGATGACGGATTCTGAGTTCCGACGCCGCGATGCCGAGCTAGAAGCGCACGCCCGATTGGACGACCTGCGGCATGAGGCCGGAGACGCCAAGATCCAAAAGGCGGATAAGGACCTCGAGCGCCGCCTGGAAGAGATGAACAATTTCCGCACGCAAATCAACACGGAGCGTGTGGACTATCTTCGGCGTGACATGTATGACCGCGAAAACGCCGCCATGTCGGATCGGGTGAAGAGCCTGGAAATTGTGCGCGGGGAACAATCGGGAAAGGCCGCAGCCTATGCTTCGATGGTCGGAGTGGTGGTGGTATTCGTGCAGGTCGCGTTGCACTTTTGGAAATAAGGAATTACAGAAATCGGGTCATCGGGAGATCGGGTCATAGGGTCATTGAAAATCAAGAGCCCGCAGATCCGCCGATGGTCAGATGACCCGATCAAGAAACACGCTCCAGCAAACTGGCCGGCGGCACAAGATCGAAAGGAGATGGCTTTGATTTTCAAGCACCCGAACGTTCATCGCGAGTTCGTGGAGTACTCCGAGACCCAGAAGTTGCACATCGTTTCGGTGTATTCAAACCCGTACCGTTGGCAGCGCAGACGAGAGGCCTTCCATGATTTTAGGTTTCACATGGAAGCCAGTCCGAACGTCGCGCTGCATGTTGTCGAGGTCGCCTTCGGAGATCGGCCGCACGAAGTTACCAGCCGCGACAATCCGCTCGATCTGCAACTACGGACCGATACGAACCTTTGGATCAAGGAATGCGCTATCAATGAAGGTGTACGCCGGTTCCCGCCAGACTGGCAATACGGTGGCTATGTGGACGGCGACTTCCACTTCACGCGACATGACTGGGCGCTGGAGGCGATCCACATGCTGCAGCATCACAGCTTTGTCCAGTTGTTCAGCACCTATACCGATCTGACTGGCGAAACAGCAACCAGCCATCTGGGTCACCGCCCTTACCGCATGAACACGAGCTTTGCCTGGAATTATCTGCATCAAAGTGAATTCTTGAGTTCGCGTTTTCGGCGCGCGGGGCGCGGAGGAGCCGATACTTACTACGCCAAGCTCTCACCGTCGAAAGCTTTCCCTTTCGGTCGTGCGCCAGGAGCGACCGGAGGCGCGTGGTCGTGGCGCCGGGATGCTTTCGATACGGTGGGCGGGATGTTGGACACCTGTGTCCTGGGCAGCGGCGACTGGCATATGACCTTCGGGCTGGTGCAAGCGACCAACGTGGCCGCGGAAATGAAGCGCTGCACGCAGCCCTATGTGGAATCGGTGCTGAATTGGCAGGCGCGCGCTGCGAAATTGAACGGCGTCGAAGGCCGCTCACCGATGGGGTGTATTGACAACTTTGCCACGCACGCTTTTCATGGCAGCAAAGTGCTGCGCGCCTATGGCGAGCGCTGGGCGCTACTGCAGAAGTGGGACTTCAATCCCGCAACCGACATCGCGCGAGATTATCAGGGACTGTGGCGCTGGACAGGAAACAAGCCTGGACTGCGCGATGACGTGGCTCGATATTTCATCGAACGGTCGGAAGACGGGCCGATGCTGCTTGGGGAAACGCCGTTAGTTTGACGCTATACGAACAAACAGACAACTGCGTATCTGAAATGTGGGCTATATAGCGAATCCAGATTGCTGTGAGCACAGGTAGCTGCCGAGCTGCGCTCGGCTTGGACGGGCGAGGGCGCCCGTCCCCACACGTGCCCCGCGCTAGCCGACTTCTTCACTCCAGTTTTCGAGAGTCTTCTTTAGGACGGCCATGAACTGGTCGGCTACGGCGCCGTCGACGATGCGATGGTCGTAGCCGAGCGTGAGGTGAACGACGGAACGAATGGCGATGGAATCTGCGCCGTCTTTGTCGGTGATTACCATGGGCTGTTTGGTGATACCGCCGACGCCCATGATGGCTGCGTTCGGCTGGTTGATGATGGGCAAGCCGAAGACGGCGCCAAACTGGCCGGGGTTGGTGATGGTGAAGGTCGAACCTTCGACGTCAGCCGGCGTGAGCTTTTTCGAACGGGCGCGCTCGCCGAGGTCGGTGATGCCGCGCTGCAGTCCGAGGAAGTTAAGCTCGTCGGCGTTCTTGAGAACGGGGACGATGAGTCCCCAATCGAGCGCGACGGCGATGCCGGCATTGACGTGCTTGTGGTAGCGGACGCTGTCCGCTTCGAGGGAGCTGTTGACGATCGGATATTGCTGCAGGGCGATGATGGCAGCGCGCACAAAGAACGGCATGAAGGTAAGGCGCGCGCCGTAGCGCTGCTCGAAGCCGTTCTTGAGCTTGTTGCGCAAATTGACGATGCGCGACATATCCACCTCGAACATGCAGTGGACGTGAGCGCTGGTGCGGCGCGATTCGATCATGCGCTGCGCGATGATCTTGCGCATTTGGGACATGGGCACAAGGTCGCCTGGAATGACAGCCGGCGCAGGGGCTGAGGCTTGACGGGTTGCGGGGGCCGCAACTGGAGCAGCCGTGCGGTGCTCGACGAAATCGAGGACGTCCTGCTTGGTGACGCGGCCGCCGGTGCCGGTGCCGCTGACTTTTGCGAGATCCACATTGTGCTCGCGGGCGAGTTTGCGGACGAGCGGGGAAGAGCGGACGTCGGAATCTTCTTCATCGTGGGAAGCGCTGGCGGCGGGTGCGGGCGGGGGAGCCGGAGCTTCCTTTTTTGCGGATGCGGGAGCAGGAGCAGCGGGTTTAGCGGGGGCAGGAGCGGAAGCGCCACTGCCGTCACCGATCACACCGACAACGGTGTTGACCTGAACGGTGTTGCCTTCGGAAACTTTGATTTCCTGAAGGATTCCGCTGGCGGGCGCGGGGATTTCGGCATCGACCTTGTCGGTGGAAATCTCGAACAGAGGTTCATCGCGCTGGACCTTGTCACCGGGCTTTTTCAGCCACTTGGTGATGGTTCCTTCGAAAATCGATTCGCCCATTTGGGGCATGACTACGTCAGTCGGCATAGTTCCCTTTCCATGAAGCCCTGCGCAAATGGCGGGGGAAGAGCAAACAAACATTATAGCGAAGCTGGGAGTGACTTCGGTGCAAGGCGCAAGGGTCTACGGGGCCTGTGCTTTGGGCAAAGGCGTCGCCTTGGTTTCTCGTCCTCGTTTAACGAGGGATGCGATTTCTTGTGGAGCAAACAGCGATGAAGAAGTTTTTGGCGGTGGTTCTGGAGATGACCATGAACGCAATGGCAAAGGTCACTTTCTCCCGTAAGCGAATTGCTCGATACTGCACGGCGCTCCCTTTTCGTGCGGTGATATGGCTCACAGTCCTGTCTTTGCTGGATTGTGTTGCGCTGGGGCAAGGGGTTTTGTCAGGTTCTGCTGTGCTTTCTGGCAGCAGCCAGTTAGGCTATCCAACTGTCCCTCCGCTGACGTACAGCGCACGCACCGATAATTGCGTAACCGGCTCAGAATCCGGTTGCGTCGCACAAGGGGGCACCGGCCAGCAGCTTACATTTTTGATTCGTCCGAGCGATAGCCCACCGTTCGCCGCGAACGCTCCGGTGAACACCGCCGCCACCGACCTCGACTTCCACAGTTACCTGATCATGGTGACCGACCCGACCACGAACGGTACCGCGACGACAAGTTACAACATGGGGTCGGACGGCGAGTGGGACGCCTTTTCCTCCGATAGCAGCATGTTCATGGTTTACAGCAATGGCGGCGGTCCCTGGTTGTACTACCTCAACGCAGCTAAAATTCGCGCCAAGACGTGCTCTCCATCCAGCCCATGCCTGACCTCTAGCAACATTCACGGCGGTGCCATCGGGTCCGGTTGCAGTACGAGTTGCACGATCATTGACAGCAGTGGGCGAGCGGTGTGGAGTCGAGTTTCGGGCGAGGGCAATATCATCTATGAACTGATGGGCGACGGCGTGACCGTCAACCGGCTGGCGGTTTCCTCTGGCACGGATACCTTCACGCGCACGATCTACACATCGCTCGGAACGGTGTGGCCCAGAACGTATTACCAGACGTGGAATGGCGTATTTACGGTTGCCACGGACGGATCAATCGCTCTGACGATGGCTGGTGGGATGGATTGGCAGGCAAGTACGGCCTACATCACGAACGATTACACGTCATTCATCTATCCTCAGACCGGCAACAGCGCCAACCACGCATTTCAGGCAACGACGGCAGGGACCACCTCAGGCACGGCGCCAACGTGGTCAACTTGCACCTCGACCTGCACGGACGGCGGGGTCACCTGGACGAATCTAGGCAGCATCAACGGGCAAGGGCCGGGATTCGATGCCGTCGTATACCTTGCAGGCATCGGCTATCGAGCGTTGAGCACTCGTATCGGCCAGATACGAAACGGAGCGGGAGTCAGTTATCCAACCGGGACGTGGCAGACGACGGACACGATGATCTGCAACAAGTACGGCACCAATCCATGCCCATTGACCGACCTGATTACGCTGCACGGCAACGATGCGGACCTCAATTCGGCCTACATGTCGCCCACCCCGACGCATGGCGGTGGGACGCCGGTGCTCACACCGGGGACGGCCAACTGCCTGAA
>Ga0116220_10001269_pt1 | contig 10049 bp, 5 predicted proteins | sample Sb_taG_10_FD_88967 | JGI IMG/M metagenome (GOLD analysis project Ga0116220, IMG submission 88967) | Peat soil microbial communities from Weissenstadt, Germany - Sb_50d_7_NC metaG | ecosystem: Environmental > Terrestrial > Soil > Wetlands > Peat | place: Germany: Weissenstadt | collected 2010-09-21
GACGATGATGACCCGGTGGCTGTGACTTACACCGACCCGCGTGGCGGAATCCGGACCGTCAGGCACGCTGCACTGGCCAGCGTCGAGCTGATCTTGCATCGCCCGGGTAATCGTGAGCTCGCCCTGTCCAGCCGCGGCGCCTACGAGTACGGCACCCGCCAGGGCATGCCCGGGATCGAGCCGCAACCGCTGCCTGAGGGCTGAGCCAGCGATAACCGGCGCAGACTTCCTCCTTGTGGAGGCCGCTGATCCCGCAGCGTGCCGTCCTGGCGTGTAATGGACTGACCCGCTGTTGCGATGGAGGCAGGCTCGATGACGTACCAGGTAGTGAACCCCGCCACAGGCAAGGTAGAAAGCGAGTACCCGACGGCGACCGACGCCGAGGTCAGCGACGTACTGGAGCGAGCCGGACGGGGCTATACCTCGTGGCGGCGTACTTCTATGGAAGAGCGCGCCGAGATCCTGCGCCGGGTCTCCCGGCAGTACCGCGACCGCGCTGGCGAACTGGCCACGATCATCACCCGGGAGATGGGTAAGATCACCAAGGCGGCCAGGGGAGAACTGCGGTTCACCGCCGCCATCTACCAGTACTACGCCGACAACGGGGCGGCGCTGCTCAAGGACGAGCCGCTGGCCTCGAACCTGCCGGGCACGGCCTGGGTGCGCAAGACCCCGATCGGGGCGCTGCTGGGCATCATGCCGTGGAACTACCCTTATTACCAGGTCGCCCGGTTCGCCGCGCCGAACCTGATGATCGGTAACACCATCGTGCTCAAGCATGCGCCGCAGTGCCCGGAGTCAGCCCTGGCCATGGAGCAGTTGTTCCGCGACGCCGGGCTACCAGAAGACGCTTATATCAACATCTTCGCGAGCAACGAGCAGGTCGCCGACATGATCGCCGACCCGCGTATCGCCGGGGTGTCGGTGACCGGCAGCGAGCGGGCCGGGTCGGCCGTGGCCTCTGTAGCCGGGCAGAACTTGAAGAAGGTTGTGCTGGAGCTGGGCGGCTCGGATCCGTTCATCGTGCTGGACGGTGCCGACCTGCCGAAGGTGGCCAAGACGGCCGCAGCGGCCAGGATGGAGAACGGGGGCCAAGCTTGCAATGCATCCAAGCGGATGATCGTAACCGATGCGGTCTACGACGACTTCATGCGTGAGTTCACGGCGGCGATGTCCAGCTACGTGACCGGGGATCCGACCGACCCGGCCACGAGCTACGGGCCGCTGTCCTCTGAGCAGGCGGCGCGCAACCTGATGGCGCAGATCGACGACGCAGTCAGTAAGGGCGCAACGGTGCACCTCGGAGGGCATCGCATCGACAGGCCGGGCGCATTCGTAGAGTCGACCGTCCTGTCCGGCGTGACCCCGGACATGCGGGCCTACCGGGAGGAGCTGTTCGGCCCGGCGGCCGTGGTCTACCAGGTCGCCGACGCCGATGAGGCGGTAGAACTGGCCAACAGCAGCGTTTACGGGCTGGGCGGGGCCGTCTTCAGCAGCGACGAGAAGCTGGCCGTGGAAGTCGCCGACCGGCTCGACGTCGGGATGGTCTGGATCAACACTGCCGAACTCGGCGGCCCGGAGCTACCGTTTGGCGGCACCAAGCGATCCGGTGTCGGCCGCGAGCTCGGGCCGCTGGGGATCGACGAGTTCGTCAACAAGAAGCTCATCCATACGCCGCCCACCACGCAGTTATCGCGCCCCGTGACCGCCAGCGTCGCCGCGATGCCCAGGCCGAGCAGCCACCTCGCCAACGCCGGCACCGGGACTTTCCGGTGCTGAACCGAGCATCACCATCGAGCTCGGCAGGATGACCACTCTTATCGGCAGAACAGCCACGCTAGATTCGGCGAAATGACCTGGCGGTATCGTGCTCGATAAGCGTTACCGTCTGTCCTCAACTCATCCGGTGAGGGCACTGGTATCGCGCGTGCGTGGCAAGGTCCACCTTGCCGTGGGCACGATAATCGTTGACCATTCGCCTGTGCGGGGTGGTGGCATTGACTGCTGAGAGCTTCGATGACGGACGGACGGATGTTCCCGGCGGGGTGGCGGGACCGGTCGAGCGCGTGGTGGTTGTCGGCGCGGGGATCGCGGGTTTGACGGTCGCGAACGCCCTCACGCACGCTGGGACCGAGTGCGTTGTGCTGGAGGCCAGGGATCGGATCGGCGGCCGGCTGCACACGGTCGACCTGGCTGGCTCGCCGGTCGATCTCGGCGGGTCGTGGATACATACGCCAGCCGGGAACCCGATGAGCGCCTTCGCGCGGCAGGTCGGCGTTCCCTGCCGCAGTGCGGACCCCCTGCCTGAGATGGCCGGCTTCGACTGCGCTGAAGGTCGCCGTCTGTCGGCTGATGAGGCCCAGGCGGTTCTGAGCCTCTACGATGAGGTCTTCCCGGAGGCGACCAGCCAGCTAGCCGCCGAACTCGGGCCGGATGCGTCCGCGGCGGACGGGATCGAGGCGTTCGTGGCCGGGGCCGGCCTGGCACCGGGCGAGGCGAGGCGGGCGCGCCAGATGTTGTACGCGGTCATCGAGGCCGAGTCCGCCGACCTGGCTGAGCGCCAGTCGCTGAGGTGGATGTGGAACGAGCTCGAGTACGACGGAAACTATTTCGGCGATGCGCCGGACGGGGGTTACCGGCGCCTGGTGGGCGCGATGGCCACCGGCGTTGATCTGCGCCTGGGCGTGGAGGTGACCGAGGTCGCGATCTCGGCGGGCGGGGTGCGCGTACGGGGTGCTGACGGCAGCTCCGAGGAAGGCTCGCACGTGGTGGTGACGGTGCCGCTCGGTGTGCTCAAGCGGGGCGCGCCGCGGTTCTCGCCCGGGTTGCCGCCGGATCGGCTCGCGGCTATCGGGCGGCTCGGGTTCGGCCGGTTCGAGAAGGTGGCGCTGCGGTTCGACGAGCCGTTCTGGCGAGCCGCGGGCTTCCCGCACATGATGCTCTTCCCTCGCGATTCCGGGGAGTGGATGGTCTGGATGATGGGGCTGGATGCGTTCGGCGTCGGGCCGGTGCTGGTCTTTTTCGTCTTCCATAGCGCAGCTGGCCGTGTTCTGGGCGCGGACCGGGATGATGCCGTCCGCTGGGCCCTCGGCATGCTGGCCGAGGCGATCGGCGGCCCGTGCCCTGAGCCAGTCGCCGTGGCCGTGACCTCGTGGGCCACCGATCCCTATGCCAGCGGGGCCTATACCCATATCCCCCCGGGGGCCAGCCCGGCCGATGTCGATCTGCTGGGTGAGCCGGTCGGCGGACGTCTGCTGTTCGCGGGAGAGCACACCCAAAGCGCCCGGCTGGCCTACGCCGACGGCGCGATGACCAGCGGCATCCGCGAGGCAAAACGGCTGCTCAGCCAGTCCAGCGTGCACTTCGGTCCGGCCGCTGCCGGATGACAGAGGACATTTGAAGTATTTCAAAGGTCGAGCTACTCTGCCTGGCGACGTGCCGGAGGACTGCTAGCCCGTGAGTCCCAAGCGAGGTGAGTAAAGGGCTGTTCTGGCCCTCATGGCACCTCTGGGGACATCCGCTCCTCTCCCCTCCTGAGCTCCGGTACCCTCGGGCCATGAAGCTCCACGTCGGATGCGCGATGTGGACGTACGCACCCTGGCAAGGCCGTTACCTGCCTCACTCGCTGTCACCGCGTGACCGCCTCCGCGCCTACGCGACCTGGTGCAACGCCGTAGAAGGCAATACGACCTTCTATGCGACGCCCACCCTCGACACGGTGAAATCGTGGGCCGGGCAGACCACCCCTGACTTTCGGTTCATCCTCAAACTGCCGAAACCGATCACCCATGAGCGCCGCCTCGCCGACGTCGACGACCCGCTCCGCGCCTTCCTGGCCGCGATCGAACCCCTCGGGCGGCGTGCCCACGCCCTCTGGATCCAGCTGCCACCATCCTTCAGCCCCGCCGACCTCGGCGCTCTCGCCGGTTTCCTGCGCCGTCTCCCGCACGAGTACCGGTACTCCGTCGAGGTACGGCACCGCGCGTTCTTCGAGGACCCGCGATCGGAACAACAGCTCGAGAGGGCACTCGGTGACGTCGGCGCCGAATGGGTGACCCCGGAGCCGATCCCCACCGGACCGCCGACTCTCTTCTGAATCCGGACCGGATACCGCGTCAGCCGTCGCCCTGGTCCTGCACGACATGTTCGGGGTGCCCTTCGAGGAGATCGCGCCCATCGTGGGCCGCAACCCGGCCGCGGCCCGCCAGCTGGCCAGCCTCGCTTGGGACGCCTTCCGCGATGCCGCCGGAGACGACCCCGCTGGCTGGGTTCCACAGGCCCCAGGGTTACTCCTTTCGGTGTCGCAGGGGTGGCCGAGCGAAGGCGTGCGGAACCGTGGTTCCCCGACGCCTTGGCCGACGTCAGGAGCTCGTGAGGATGACGAGTTGCTGGGTCGCTCGGGTCATCGCGACATAGCGGTCGACCGCTCCTTCGATGCCCGTGCCGAACGCCTCTGGGTCGATGAGGACGACCAGGTCGAACTCGAGCCCCTTCGACAGCTCCGGGGTCAGCGACCGGACGCGGGAGGTCGCCCGGAACGTGGGGTCGCCGATGACGCAGGCGATCCCTTCGGCATGCGCGGCGAGCCAGGTGTCGAGGATCGAGCCCAGATCCGAAGCGGATCCGTGTACGACGGGGACGCCGCTGCTGCGGATGGAGGTCGGCACGTTCGCGTCCGGGAGCATGGCCCGGATGACCGGCTCGGCTTCGGCCATGACCTCTTCCGGCGTCCGGTAGTTGATGCTCAGGGAGGCCAGCCTGATCTGGTCGAACCCGATCCGCTCAAGCCGTTCCTGCCACGACTCCGTGAACCCGTGCCGGGCCTGGGCGCGGTCCCCGACGATGGTGAAGCTCCGGGACGGGCAGCGGAGCAGCAGCATCTGCCACTCTGCGTCGGTCAGTTCCTGAGCCTCGTCCACGACGATGTGCGCGAACGGGCCGGCCAGCCGGTCCGGATCGGTACCGGGCAGTGCGGCCTCATTGACCAGGGCGTCCTGGAAGTCCTCGCCGCGCAGCATCGTCACCAGACCTACGCCGTATTCGTCGTCCGCGGCCTCGATCAGGTTGTCGATTACCTTGGCCATGTGCTCGCGTTCGGCGGCGACAGCGGCGTCATGCCGACGCTTACGTCGTGATGCCTCCGGGTCGCCGAGCCGTCGCTGTGCCGCGTCCAGGAGCGGCAGGTCGGACACCGTCCAGGCCTGGGCGTCCTCGCGCTGCAGCTTCCGTACGTCATCGGGGCTGAGCCAGGGGGCGCACAGCCGCAGGTAGGCGGGTACCGACCACAGGTCTCCGACGAGGTCAGCCGCCTCGATCAGCGGCCACGCGCGGTTGAGGGCCGTGCGCAGGTCCCGGTTCTGCAGCAGCGACTTGCGGAGGAGATCAGCCGGGACGTCGCCGTCGCGGGAATCCATCAGGATCGCGAGCAGTTCCGCCCAGATCTCCTCGCGCGCCTCGTTGTGCGGAGTACCGGGATCTGGTGCTTCGAACGCCTCGGCCCAGTCGTCGGCGCTCAGCCAGATGTCGGACCAGTGGGTCTCGACCGTCATCCCTTTGGCGGGCGGGTTCTCGTAGAACCTGACGGCCGCCTCGATCGCCTTCACCAGGTCCGCGGACGACTTCAGGCGGGCCACGTCCGGATCGGCCTCGATCGTTGCCGCGGCTCCCTCGGCGACGAGGTCCCGCAGGGTACAGATCTGCACGCCCTCCTCGCCGAGGCTGGGGAGCACGTCGGCGACGTAGGCCAGGTAGGGCTGGTGCGGACCGACGAACAGCACACCGCCCCGGCGGTGACCCAGGCGAGGGTCGGAGTAGAGGAGGTAGGCGGATCGGTGCAGGGCGACGACGGTCTTGCCCGTACCCGGACCGCCATCGACGACGAGAGCACCCCGGGATCCCGCGCGGATGATGGCGTCCTGGTCGGCCTGGATGGTGCCGAGCACGTCTCGCATCTTGGCCGACCGGCTGCTGCCCAGGCTGGCGATGAAGGCGGACTGGTCGTCGAGCGCGGCGTGCCCTTCCAACCCGTCCGGGGTGAACACCTCGTCCCAGTAGTCGCTGATCCGGCCGCGGGTCCAGCGATACCTGCGGCGGCTGGCCAGCCCCATCGGATTGGCGTGGGTCGCTCCGAAGAACGGCTCAGCCACGGGGGAGCGCCAGTCGACCAGCAGCCGGCGACCCGCGCTGTCGGTGAGGCCAAGCCGCCCGACGTGCACAGGCTCGGGATTGTCCGCGCTGACCATGCGTCCGAGGCACAGGTCCAGACCGAAGCGACTCAGGACGCGCAGGCGAGCGGTCAGCCGGTGGATCTCCGTGTCCCGGTCCATCGCCGCTTGGCCTATCCCGCCGGGCGCCGTGAGCTCGGCATCGAGGCGGCCGGACAGGGCGGCGATCGACTGCTCGAGGCTCTCCGCGATGGCCGCGAAGTGCTGCTCGTCGCCGGCGATCAGCGTCGGGTCGGCCTTGGCGGAGAGGTGGTCGGGAAGGTCAAACGCGCTGGTAGTCAGCGGATCCACGTCATCAGCTCCGATCTGAGGTCGCTTGCAACCATTGGGCGCAGCAAGGCGCCTGGACCGGCGTGACGGACCTGGTGGCCATGACGAGCCACGCTCCGCCTGACGTCGACCCGTGGCCGTTGCCGGTTCAGGTCACCAGGGTCCGCAGGTTCTCATGTTCTGGGTCTCGGGGGTCAGCCACGAGTCCCACCAGCGGTTCGACGTCCCCGCGCGACCCATACGCCGACAACAACACACGCATTTCGCGACTCCCATTTCCGCAGGTTCTGGCCCCGGCCGACCATTCTGCGGCACGACCCGGGTCTTGCCGCAAGCCCCCCGGTGCGCTATATGTTGGAAGTGGAGGAGTGGGTACTCTCCTTTCCCTTTATCGTCCGCTGTGGACGGACAAGCCCTTCGCGAAGCGGCGGCGCGCCGCCTACGGCGGTACCGTCGGCCCAGGAGGATCTCCCACGGGGCCTACGGATGCAGCCGCGGAACGAGAAGTTCTTCACCCTCTTCAGCAAGCAAGGCCGGCCCGGACGTCGTCGAGAGCGCCGCCATTCTAATGGACCACGGGTGTGATCCTGGATGATGAACGGCCGGGCGAGCGGGCGCACGGCGGCCTCGGCCGGGTCGCCGCGGTCTTGCCGGTCCGGGCCATCCCGTCCACCGCGTGGATCCCGATCACCCCCCGCTCGCCGCTGTCCCAGAGACGGCGGGCACCGGCCGGTCCAGCTCGCGGGCACGCCCGGTGAACGCGGCCGCGTCGCGCGCAGTCCGTTCGTCGCGGTCAGCGGCCAGTTCGTGTAGTTTGGGCCGTTATGACGGATCGGAAAGTCCTGGTGACTGGCGGGGCGGGATTCGTCGGAGCCACTCTGGTCGAGCAACTAGCGGCGGCCGGCCCCGTACGTGTCCTGGATGATCTTTCCACGGGCCGGGCGGATTCGGTGACGGGCATTCGCGGAGCGCAGCTCATGGTCGGATCGGTTCTGGATGAGGACGCTGTAAGCTCCGCGTTGGACGGCGTCGATGCCGTGTTCCACCTGGCGTCCCGAGGCGTCCGGTACTCAATTCACGCACCACGCGAGACTCACGATGTCAATGCCACGGGCACATTGACGCTTCTCGAAGCCAGCCGCCGCGCCGGAATTCGCCGCTTCGTATATGTCAGCAGCAGCGAAGTCTACGGGTCCGCACAGACAGTACCAATGAACGAGCTGCATCCCACGCTGCCGAACACAGTGTACGGAGGTTCCAAACTTGCTGGCGAGGCGTATGCGCGAGCCTACCATCGCACGTACGGGTTGCCTACCGTGACGGTGCGGCTATTCAACACATATGGTCCCCGCTCACATCATGAGGGCGATAGCGGTGAGGTCATCCCCAAGTTTCTGCTAAGGGCGCGTAACGGCCTTCCGCCGCTCGTCTTTGGCGACGGGGCCCAAACTCGTGACTTCACGTTCGTCACCGACATTGCGCGGGGAATGGTTGCAGCGGCAGCGGCGGACGAGGCCATCGGGGAGACCATCAATCTCGGCAGTGGAAAGGAAATATCCATCACCGAGCTCGCTTCGCGGATCTTGCGTCTAACCGGTCACGGCGACCTGGATCCAGAGTACAGGGCGCCTCGCCCTGGAGATGTGCACCGTCTGCTTGCAGACGCCACCAAAGCCCGCAAGCTCCTGCGCTGGGCGCCAAGTGTCGACTTGGGCGAAGGACTGCAGCGCCTGTGCGCATGGCATGAAGCCGTTGGCACCGACTGGTCTGCGGCTCTGGCTGAGGACGCGGAAATAAACTGGACGGCTGGAGGCATCTAGAATGCGCCTCCGGGGGAGGCATTTCCGACTCGGAGATTTCAACCGGGCGTCATCACGCCTGGTAGCCGGGCCTCCCGCCGGGCGCTGTAACACGTTCTAGAATACCGGCGTCGGCTCCGCAGACCCGAGGGGCGGCCGGATGGCCAGCGTCACGATCAACGTGCTCGACCCGGAGTTCTACGCCGACCCTTGCGTGCGTATGCCAGCGCTGACTGGGTGTTATGCCGGTTCAGGCGATGGGCTGAGGGTGCGGGTGCAGGCGGTGGGCGAGGGCGGTGTGGCGGCGTCCGGCGCTCTTGGTCCGGACGGCGGCGGCCAGGGCGCGGCGGGATCCGGCCAGGACGACCAGTTTCCTGGCCCGGGTGACCCCGGTGTAGAGCAGGTTGCGCTGCAGCATCATCCACGAGCTGGTGGTGAGCGGGATGACCACGGCGGGGTACTCGCTGCCCTGGGAGCGGTGGATGGTGACCGCGTAGGCGTGCGCGAGCTCGTCCAGCTCGTCGAACCCGTAGTCCACCTGCTCGTCCTCGTCGGTGCGCACGGCCAGGGTGTGGTCCTCCAGCGACATCCCGGTGACCACTCCCACCGTGCCGTTGAAGACGCCGGCGGCGCCCTTGTCGTAGTTGTTGCGCAGCTGGGTGACCTTGTCGCCGATGCGGAACACCCGGCCGCCGTACCGCCGCTCCGGCGCGCCCTCGCGGAACGGGGTCAGGGCATCCTGCAGCAGCAGGTTGAGGTTCCCGGCTCCGGCCGGGCCGCGGTGCATCGGGCACAGCACCTGCACGTCGCGGCGCGGGTCCAGGCCGGACTTGGCCGGGATCCGCCGCGCCACGATATCGACTACGAGCCCGGCGGTCTGTTCGGTGTCGTCGCAGCCGAACCAGAAGAAGTCGCCGAAGCCGCCCAGGGCGGGCATCTGCCCGGCGTTGATCCGGTGGGCGTTGACCACGATGCCGGACTGCTGCGCCTGCCGGAAGATCTTCGTCAGCCGCACCACCGGCAGCGACCCGGCGGCCAGCAGGTCGGCCAGCACCTCCCCGGCGCCGACCGAGGGCAGCTGGTCCACGTCCCCGACCAGCAGCAGGTGCGCTCCCGGCGCGACCGCCTTGACCAGCTTGTTAGCCAGGATCACGTCCACCATCGAGGTCTCGTCCACCACCACCAGGTCCGCCTCCAGCGGCGAGGATGCGTCGAACGACGGCTCGCCGCCCGGCCGCAACTGCAGCAGCCGGTGGATGGTGGCCGCCTCGTGGCCGGCCAGTTCGGCGAGCCGCTTAGCCGCGCGGCCGGTCGGCGCGGCCAGCACGATCCTGGCGCCCTTGGCCCGGGCCAGCTCCACCACCGACCGCACGGTGAACGACTTCCCGCAGCCGGGCCCGCCGGTCAGGACCGCGACCTTTGAGGTCAGGGCCAGCCGTACCGCGTCGGCCTGTTCCGGGGCGAGCTGCGAACCGGTCCGCCGCGAAAGCCACCCCAGCGCCTTGTCCCAGTCCACGGCCGCGAACGCGCTCAGCCGGTCAGCCCGCGCGGCATGCAGGCGGAGCAGGGCTTGAGCCAGGGATCGTTCGGCCTGATAGAAAGGCGGCAGGTAGACGGCGGGAACCTGCGGCGCGGCCTGTGCCGACGCGGGCTGTGCCGGCGCGGCCAGGGCCGAAGCGGGTACCGCCTCGCGGACCACCCCCTCGGCCGCGGCCAGCTCGTCCAGGCACGGGGCGACCAGCGCGGCCGGCACGTC
>Ga0116220_10001271_pt1 | contig 10047 bp, 11 predicted proteins | sample Sb_taG_10_FD_88967 | JGI IMG/M metagenome (GOLD analysis project Ga0116220, IMG submission 88967) | Peat soil microbial communities from Weissenstadt, Germany - Sb_50d_7_NC metaG | ecosystem: Environmental > Terrestrial > Soil > Wetlands > Peat | place: Germany: Weissenstadt | collected 2010-09-21
GGAGAAGGAGAAAACCCTGGAAATCAAGGGGTTTCGAGGCCATCACAGGCAATTTTCCACCCACTCAGTTGGGAGAAGAGCCACTTTTTGGTTCCACGGATCGAGTCAAGCTGCTCTACGATGTGGCAGATGTTCTCTTCGATCAAGTAAAGCAGACCATGATCAGCGATGTCGTACTGAAGCTCAGCCAGTTGACCGACAAGTCCAGGATGGGCAAGAATGAGAACTTGAGCCTGCATCGGCTTCTTGAGGTGGTCGAATCGATCGATCCCGGTCGGGCAGCCAAGCTGAATCTGGATACGATGCTTCAGTCGATGGAGACGGCATGTAAGAGCATTCGTGACATGCGAAACCGGACGATTGCCCACCGGGATTGGGGTCGGCGAGCGGAGGCGACTCCTGTGACCAATAAGGACGAGATTGACCAAGCCCTGGACCTCGCTGCCCGAATCATGAATGCCGTCCATCTTCACCCTGCACATACGATCATAAGCTATGATCCTTACCCCGACTCTGCTGATGGCGATCGTCTGATCTCTCACCTCCAGATGTATGCCAAAATGCTCGATCAGACGAGAGACGAGTGAGCCAGGCGGGCCACATATTGGCGAAGTGCTTCCATCAATCTGGCCTCCGTCCCGATCCACCCTTCATCATCCTCAGCGACTCCCAGCCAACCACCGGCAGGACGACCGAATCAGGCCAACGCTTTTCGCTGATCCCTGCTGAATCGTCGGGCAGCACCGCCGTTGCCACAGTCGAACTGGGCGGGGGTCGGCGGTTTGTTGGCTGTGAGAGCGATCTCAGGCTTGTCAAAGCTGCTCACAGTCGGATGGCACAAGCCCTCAAGGAACGATCGAAGGCGGTTCCAGCGGCGAAGGCCGTATTCGGGCGATTAATGGCTCTCAGCGGACACGAGACCATCCCGAAGTCGGTGAGGTTCGGATAGAATAACATCTGTGGACGCCATTCGGGCGAGCCCCGCATCACTGCGGCAATTTCGCACAGATGGCTAGTATTCTTTCGCCATTCATACTCAAGTAAGAGACCTCACAGCGAACCCAAGCGAAGATACCACAGATGACAACAGCAGCGAGAGTAGTTCTCGAAGATTGCAGAGGAGCACTGGCGGACTTTGCCAGCGATCTACAGGGGGGGCGATGGCGTCGCCATTGGATTCTATGCGTTACACTCCTGCGAGCAGTCGGCCACATACTCGACAAGGTGGACACGAAGACGGACCAGGACCTCAAACGAATAATCAACAACGAATGGACGTTACTCCAAAAGGAAAAACGGCCCCATATTTTCCACGATTTCATCGATGAAGAAAGAAATACTGTGCTGAAGCAGTATTAGATGAGAGCAGGTCAGGGCGTAATTATTTACGTCAAGGCAGTCTCCCCTGAACCTGATCCGACGCCACCATACATTGAGACCACTCATACCATAACCGATGGTCCCTACAAAGGGAAGAATCAGCGGGAGCTGATACAAGAAGCGATCGACTTTTGGCAGCAACACCTAGATAGGATCGATCTCTTATATCAATCTAAGAAGCCTCGGTCGCCCGATCGATAGTCATCCGAACGGAGTCCCAAACCAGCTCAAAGAGAGAGGTGGATCGAGATACGTTGGAAGTGGGCGGCAGGAGGTTTATCGGTTGCGAGATTGACCCAAGTCCCTTCGTCCACCACGAAGTTGAGCTGACGGCACAACGGGGTAGCCGAAGCCTTCCCGCAGTTGGGTGCATTCGTCACCCCCGAAATTGGTCGTTGGAGAGCATGGACATCACAGGGAAGAAACTCGTGCAGAGTGTCGAGACGGAACAAGGCCACCCAAAGGATCTATCTGAGGTCCAAGAGTCGCTGCGATGACCTTTCCCGACCATTTTTCTGACCACGCACACCGCTACGAGGCATACCGCCCCACGTACTTTGACTCCCTCTTCGGCTACCTCACCTCGCTGGTCCCCGCTCACGACCTCGCCTGGGACTGCGCCACTGGGAACGGGCAGGCAGCCCTCGGGCTGACGCCGCACTTCCGTACAATCATCGCCACCGACGCCAGCCCCCGCCAGATCGCCCAGGCTCGTCCCCGCCCCAAGGTCACCTACCTCGTCGCTCCCGCCGAAAGGACGCCTCTCCCGGACGGCTCGGTTGACCTGGTGACCGTGGCGACGGCATTCCACTGGCTTGATTTTCCGAGGTTGCCACGAAGCAGAGTCTAACGCAGGGTCGCGAAATGGGGCCAACAGATGGCGCGGGAGGCGGGCTGGTGACGAGCATGTGGGCTGGGTATAAGATCTGGCCGAACCGGAATTGCGGGGATGTCTTTCCGAATTCAACCAGCGCATAACCCGGCCGGGCCGCGAGTACACGGGTTACTCGCGGTTTGCGGGTTTCTGCCGGAAGTCGAACCTGCTCCGACGCGGCTGGCTTGAGAAGGGAAAGATGTAGTGAGAGGGCAGTCGAGTTACCGCGGGGATAGTGTGCCAGTTGCCTGGGGGGATCGAACGAGCCTTCGTGACCTACGTGGTTGCCTGTCAGGCGGCTGCGCGTTCGATTTTGGCGCTTCCTGAATCACGGATTCTCAGACGAGGACCGATCCACCCGAGCCCGATGTTTGGAATACCGTTATTCCTAATCTCGACCGCCCAGCAGCAGATCGTCTCCTCCCAAACGCCCGCTTCTGGTGTCGTTGGACATCCGGTTGGGAGATCATTTGCGTCCAGACCCAGAAGCTTGGGCCCACGACCACAATCGGCGAGTGCGACTCCTTCTCCGCGCGGCGCGGGACCGCAGCCGTCCTCGCCCAGTTCCACGGCGAGTACGAGGGCTCAGTCCGGGGCGCCGGATTCGAGACCTTGAAGGCAGCGCTGACCGACGTCCCTCGAACGGTGTCGCACGCCGAGATGGCCCGACGCCGTGCAGACGGCCGTCCACCGGTTGCGCCGGCGTTATCCCGACTTGGTGCATGAGGCGATCGAGGCCACAGTCACCGAGCCGTGGGAGATCGAGCACGAAATCCGCGATCTCTTCGCCGTCCTTGCTGAGTGAGCCGCGGACGAGATTATTGCCCCTCCCGTATAGTCCCGCCTCTGACTCGGATATAGATCCGGCCGCACGATTCGAAACCAGAGGAATAGCCGTCAATGGCCGACCCGACCGATCCCCGTACTGCCTCGCCGACCGCCCCGGGGACGCCTTGGGAGCTCAGACCTAGCTGCCTGTTGTGCTCAGTGTGCTGGGCAGCAAGAGGCCCGCTCCGGCCCCGGAGCCGGCCCACAGGTATCGGATCCTGGGACCTGGGCGCCACAGGGGCAGGATCGCCCCCCGCCCCCCAAGTCAGCCTAGGTGATGTGAGCCCGGAGATTATCCCCTCGCTGCGGGACCCGTCCCGAGCAACGGCCCAAGCTCACTCGCGTTCCGGCGTACGACACGGCATGGCCTGGACCGTGCTCTTGGACTGATAATTATTCGGGAAACCGGATTCGGCCACCCGCCGTCCCGACGGTGTCCGCTCAGTTGTACCCTGCTGGTGCGCCGGGTATCCGTTCGCCATTTCCGACGGATTCTCACACGACGTTGGGGCAGCGTCGCCCAGTCTGGAGCCCTTCGGGGCGGGGCCCCTACTGACGGGCCGGATCATTGCCCGGGCGTGTCAGGTCCCGGGGTGCACACCCACTTCGTCCTCTCCCTTTCCAGGCTAACCCCCAACATCGAATGCAGGGGGCTCTCCATCGGGGAGGAGAAGCGGCCTCTGGAGAACCTCCCCCTGCGGTGAACCTTTTCCCCAGGAGGTTCACCATACTTAAGTCCTTACATATCATGATGTTATGTTTGCTCCAAAACGAAGGTGCCGTTCATAATCGATATTGACGCGAGAGACGAACCTCGCCTGTAACCGGAACGGGACAGGTCGACTACTCGACCCTTCAGCCCGCCCGAATCGCTCATTACCGAGGTCAACAGCTCTGTATGCCCAAACGTGCTCAAAATTCAAGTCCGGCTTTCGCCGGTCGAGGTCGCCCCCCTACGTGGAAGGGTCCAGGACGCCCCTTGCCGTCGAACGGGGTAATCGAGTCGCCCCCACTTTCGGACCCAGCGCGACAATCACGAATCGACCGACGAGAGTGCCACGAACTGGAGGAAACCATGCCGCAGGCGAGCCGAACCGAGATGATCCCGATCCGGGATGTCGTCACACTCCCGCAGCTCATGCCGTGTGGGAAACCACTGCACCCCTCGACGCCCACTCGGTGGGCGGTCTACGGGATCGGCGGGATCCGCCTCGAGAGCCAGAAGATCGCCGGCCGACGCTACACTTCTCTCGCGGCCGTGGAGCGGTTCATCGCCCGATGCGCCCAGGCAACGTGCCCGCAGCACCAAGACGCCGTCGACTCACCAGCATTGTCACCCGACTCCAACACACAGGAGGCCTGACCTTGATCACGACTGATCTTACGCCATCGCCACCGATCGACCTGCCGGGAGCCGTCCAGGTCGAACAGCCCCGCCAATTACCACCGATCCGGCCGATCGACTCGATGAAGGATATCCGCGAGGCCCTCTACAAAGATGGGCTGATAGGCCCGGCCAGCAAGATCCAGCTTCCGCTCGAGGCCATCACCTCGTTGAGCGGCATCGTCACCGATCTGGATCCGGGGCTCCTCCGGCCGGACAACCTACTGTTTCCGCCCTCGGCACAGCCGGCGGAATTCTACGAAAAAATCAAGCCGGTCCTTGCGAGGCACCCCTTGGCCAGTCAGGCGGAAGTCCGTGCCAGCGGCACCGGGCTTCATTTGATCGTACGGATCGATCCCCCGGTCGAGCTGAAGTCGAACGGCGAACAAAAGTACTGGGATGCGATCGTCAAGGCCATCCAGAGGACACTCCCGGCTGACCTGAACGCACCCGCGATCACGGCGCTGACGCGTGCCATCGGATCCATCAACAGCAAGAACGGCCGCCCTGTCGAGCAACTCGCAGCAGGTCGTCCCGTTCGGCCCTCAGAGGTCGTCGACTTCGTAAAGCAGCTCTCGGCTGCAAGGTTCCGGACGATCGGCCGGATCCTCCTCGGCGCGGACCGCGTCGACGTCTGCCCCAGATGCCAGAAATCGGCACTAACACTCTATGACAACCGTGGGCAGTGCTACGGCTGCGGACAGCTATCCCTTGATGATCTATTCATCACGATCTACATGGGCGCTGAGCCGGACCAGGCCTGCGGAGCGGCGCGGCGCAGGAGGAAGGCGAGGAAAGCCTAAATGGCATGGGCCGCGCGATCGGGAAGGATCGTGCGGCCCTGCAGGCTCTCATAAGGTCTATCGCTTCGGCAACTCGATCGTGTTCGAGGAGGGCGGCGGGGAAACCGGCTCCCTGACGACCCTCGCCGTGGACTACCGGGCGGAGGCTCACGCAGCAGCTCACCTCACCAACCTGCTGGCAGTCACCACTGGGAATAGTGAGTCCTTCACCCAGGCGTCGGTCCCGCCGAGAATTGCTGCATCGCTTTTGGCGAGCCATTCGCTCCGCAAGCTCTTGCCCGAGGTCCGGCTGTACTGCCGCCGCCCCGTCTTTGACGAGGATTTCGGCTGGAAGGGGCCGGGCTATCACGAGTCCTCCCGACTGCTGATCCATGGCCCACAGATCGCGCCCGTAGTGTACGAGCCTGAGTTCGAGGCCGGTGCGAGAGCGTTGGAGGGCCTGCCCCCTCGCCTCGCCCAACTCCTTCGGGAGTTCGCGTGGCGGTCGGACGCGGACCACGTCAATGCCGTGGCGGCGTTGCTCACCGGCTTGCTCTGCAACCACTTCGTGGACGAGCCGCACCCGATCGTGGTGATCGACGGCAACCAGTCAGGCATCGGCAAGACTTTGCTGGGCCAGATCATGGGGCACGTGCTCGACGGCATCGAGCCCGCTCGGATCTCGTTGGCCGGGGAAGAGGAGCTGGAAAAGAAACTCTGTTCGCACATCCGTGGTTCACGCTCATGTATGATCTTCCTCGACAACGTCCGCGACCGAATGGTCTCCGAGGTCATCGAGCAAAATGCTCTGTCCCCAGTCCTCCAATTCCGGGTGCTCGGCACCTCGTCCTTTGTCGAGCGGCCCAATAGCTACCTTTGGGTCGTCACGAGCAACACGACCAAGGCCGCCTCGGACGTGTTCACTCGAGGGCTACCGATCCGCCTCAGCGTCGAGGGAGATCCCAAGAAACGAAATTTCACCGGCCGACCGCTGGCGTACGCTTACGAGCATCGCCTGGAGATCCTGGGGGAGCTTGCGGGCATGGTCCACCACTGGTTGCTGAAGGGGAAACCACAGGGGACCCACCGACATCGCTGCGAGTACTGGGCATCCGTGATCGGAGGGATCCTGGGCGAGGCTGGTTTGGGCGCGTTATTCCTTGGCAACCTCGACGAGGCCGCGGCGGAGATGGACGAGGACCTGAACCAGTTGCGTGCCCTTGCTGAGTACGTCTTGAAAAACCCGCAAGAGAAGCTCATCCACTGGCCCAAGGTGGTGTGCGACGAGCCGGTGTCGGCCAACTCCGGGCCTTTGGGCGGACCGAAGGACCCGGCCGACGCGGTGAAGGGGGCCACGAGACTCGGCTTACCCGCCGGGGAATGGGTACCAGTTTTCGAGAAGGCCGGGATCTTGACTGACAAGCTAGGCCTGGCCCCCTCGAGGTCCAAAGCAACCATCGTTGGCCAGTTCTTTTCAAAGATGGTTGATCGGTCTGTCACGGTCGATGCGGAACCCCAGCAGTTGACCTCCACCTTGCGCAAGCATCTTGGTCGGTCGAACAAGAAGCTCTTCTTCTTCGAAGTCCGCGCGCTGAAAAGTCCGCCTGTAAGCGAGACAGAGGAGGTCTCCGGCAACGGCGATCCGGACCCGGGTGCATCGGGGCTAGCGGACGGGCCGGAAGAGCAACTACTGGGAACCCCAGCTCCCGGCGGCAATCCGCCCGATCACGAACTGGAGTGGTGCTAAAGGAAGGACCAAACCATGGAGCCTTGGAATAACGTTATTCCACTCTCGAGGTCAGCAGCTCGGCCTGTAGCCCTTGAAGTGCAGCTTGGTGAGTACCGCCGCGCCTTCACGGAATGGACTCCGGACCAGGGTCGGGTCTTCCAGGCGTTCTACGCGATTGACACGGAGACGACGGAGATCGACCGGGAGAATCCGCAGATCGTCCCGGCCCTGGTGCTCGCCACGGCATGCGACGAGACCCGCGGAGTGCTCCTCTCCCGCAACACCCTGCCGGCTTTCTTGCGGATCCACCACGACTCGTCCCTGATCTGCCACAACGCTGCCTTCGACCTGAAGGTCATGCAGCAGGTCATCGGCAAAGGCCAGGATCTCTACGAGTTGGTCGAACTTGGCCGGGTCTGGGACACCCTGGTCCTGCGGCGACTGCTGTCGCTGGCGACCCAGGGCCACGCGGCCCGCGGGGATTCCACGCTGGCCGCCAGCGTGCGGGATATCCTAGGCTTGGAGCTGCCGAAGGAGACCGAGGACGAGCAGGGGAAGGCGATCCGGACTGGCTTCGGGCGTTACCTTGGGCGCCCTTTATCCGAAATACCCTTCGACAGCTTGAGCTACGCGGCGCGTGATCCTCTGGCGACATGGCTCCTTTTCTGGAAACTCTACGCCCAGATCAAGGCTGCGCTCCGGGATTCGACTCAGGTCTGGGGTTACGTCAACGAGTCCTGGCTGGCCGACTGCATCAGGCGGTTCGGTCCTCTGACCCACCATGTCCAGCTCTGAGCCTCGATCTTGGCCGACGTCCTGGAGAGCAACGGCATCGGCATCGACGTGCGGCGTCGGGAAGTGAAAGCACTGGAGGTCGCGAAGGTCGAAGCCGACTGCAAGGAGCGGTTGCGGCGCCGGGGGTATCTGCCCGGCGAATCGGGCAGTGGCAAGGCGCTTCAGGCAATCCTCTCGAAGTTCCACCGAGCTCATCCCGAGATTGAGCTGCAGAGAACAAAAACCGGGAAGTTCTCGACCGCCCAGGAGGATATCACGGAGCTGGTGGCGCTCGACGAGTTCTTCGGGGACTACATCACCCATCGTGCCGCCCAGAAGCTCCTCTCGACCTATCTGGGCAAGATGGGCCGCAAGCGGCTGCACGCCCGTTTTGGCTACTTGCTGGCGACCGGACGGATGTCATGCGGAGGCGGGTTCAATCTGCAGAACCTCCCCCGAGAGACAGACAAGGCTGGGGCCGCTCCGACGATCCGCGGTTGCTTCGTCCCCGCGGAGGGGCAAGTGTTCATCGATGCCGATTACAGCCAGATCGAGCTGGTCGTCCTGGCCCACGCGCTGACACACTAGTTCGGGTATCCCTCACACCTGGCCTCGCTGATCAATGAGGGCAAGGATATCCACTACATGCTCGCGTCGATCTTGCTGAACAAGCCCCCCGAGCAGATCACGAAGGATGAACGGCAGGGAGTCAAACCCGTTTCTTTCGGCCGCCCAGGAGGTATGGGGGCTGAGAGGCTTCAGCGTCTTGCCCACAGCAGCTACGGCATCGAGCTGACGATGGAAGAGGTCCAGCAGCGGATTGAGGCCTATCATCGACTCTGCCCCGAACTCGACGCATTCCTCAAGGACGAGTCAGACGTCGGTGAGGTCCTGGCTCAATCCCTTGGCCTAACCCCCGCCGCTTATCACGAGGCGACAGGTAGGGGGTCGAGAACAACGGCTTCGGAGGACGATCGCCCACAGCCGTGGTTCGGCTGGATGCTCCTGAAGACGCTGAAGCAAGAAAACCCCAGCACGAACAATGGACGAGAATACACCGAGGAAGAGCTCGATTTCTTCTGGGGGGCTGCCAGCCGGCTCTCCCTGAGCTTGAAGCCCGAACTGCAGGGCAAGCTCAAGGCCCACCAGGCCGATCCGCGACTCTGGCAAGCAGTCCGTGACCAGGCCGGGCGTCGGTCGGTCTTCACGCTGACTGGCCGACTCCGGGCCGCCGCGACATTCTGCAGCTCCCGCAATTGCATCTTCCAGGGCGGCAGCGCGGACGGGGCCATCTTGGGCATGTGGAAGGTCTGGCGGACAGGATACAAGCTCGTGGACTTCGTGCACGACCAGGTCATCGTTGAGGTCCCGGAGGATGACCTTGTGGAGCAGCGGAGGGTCGAGGTCGCCGAGCTCATGAGGCAGGGGATGCTCGAAGTCATACCCGGCATGAATGTGAAGGTCGACGCGGTGATTACGCGCTAGCTGAACAAGGGCGAGCAGGTAATGATCCGTCCTCTTGCAGAGGGGGTTGGTACAACTGGCCCCAGATTGCAGGAGGAGCGTAGCCTTCTTTTCAGCGATCTGGATGTCGTTCGCATGTGCGCAGCTCAGTGATCACAACCGCAGAAGAGCGACTTGAGCTCGTCTTTGAATGGGTTTGAATTGGGAGGATTCATCAGGCATGTCGCCAGACATTGAGGTCAGACTCGACACCATCGAAAACCTGCTGCGAGAGCTAGTTTCCCAGCGCGTGATCAAGGACTATTATTCGACCGCCGAGGTCGCTGAACGGGTTGGCCGGAGCGAGTACCAGGTGAGGGAGTGGTGCCGTACACGTCGGATCCAGGCCGTGAAGCGCAACACCGGCCGGGGGCGATCCAAGGAGTGGATGGTGTCCCATGACGAGCTCGTGCGCTACGAGAACCACGGCCTCAGAGCAGTTGCTCAATCGCCTGCTTGACTCCCTTGGGGAATAGGTGCTGGTATCGCTTCTGCATTGCCTCTGTCTGGTGGCCGGTGCCGACCGATCAACCCGACCGACACCCCGCCGACTGGCGAGCCCCGTAAACGCTCCAGGACAGGCCGATGATTTGGGGCGTGAAAACCCCATCGACTCCCCGGTCACCCGCCTTGTGGTGGACAGCAGGGAGGCCCAGAGAGACCGGCGTGTGGAAGCGCCTCCGGCGATGATCCTAGTCCGGCATTTCCTATTTGGGGTCCCAAGATGGCGGGAACCTTGCTAAGCTTACCCGGCTTTTGCAGCTTTCCGGTCAACAGGAGGACCACCATGCCA
>Ga0116220_10001283_pt1 | contig 10006 bp, 8 predicted proteins | sample Sb_taG_10_FD_88967 | JGI IMG/M metagenome (GOLD analysis project Ga0116220, IMG submission 88967) | Peat soil microbial communities from Weissenstadt, Germany - Sb_50d_7_NC metaG | ecosystem: Environmental > Terrestrial > Soil > Wetlands > Peat | place: Germany: Weissenstadt | collected 2010-09-21
CCCGCGACGCGAGTGAAGACGTAATTGGTGGTCTTCAGATAGCCGTCCTGATCGGTGTCGAGTTGGCCCTCGAACCACTTCGCATTGGGGATGTGGCCAATGCCAAGAAACATCGCACTGGTGGGGAAGTCCCAGACTTTGCCGGTCTTCACATTGCGCAGCTTCAGGCCGGTGACTTCTTTGTTGTTCACGTCGTAAACATCCTCGACAACGGTGTCGGTGAGGAATGCAATTTTTTCATTTTTCTGGGCGCGCTCCAGCATGATCTTCGAGGCGCGGAAACTCCCGCTGCGATGAATGACTGTGACCTTGGTGGCGAAGCGCGTCAGGAAAATCGCCTCTTCCATGGCGGAATCGCCGCCGCCGATCACGGTAATTTCCTTGCCCGAAAAAAAGAAGCCGTCGCAAGTGGCGCAGGAAGAAACGCCGTGTCCGATCAGTTGCTGCTCGTGAGGCAATCCCAGCCAGCGCGCCGAGGCGCCGCTGGCGATGATGAGAGTGCGCGTATGGACGACTTCATGACCGATGTGGATCTTTAAGGGATTCTGACTGAGGTCAACGCTGGTCACGTGGCCATGCTTGTATTCCGCGCCAAAACGCGACGCTTGTTTGCGCATGTTCTCGATCAGCTCCGGCCCCTGAATGCCCTCAGGAAAGCCGGGAAAGTTTTCGACCAGAGTCGTCAGCGAGAGCTGGCCTCCGGGCTCGTGGCCTTCGAGCACCAGCGGTTTCAGGTTGGCGCGTGCGGTATAGAGCGCGGCAGTGTGGCCAGCACAGCCCGATCCCATAACAACGACGTTGCGGATATCTTCCATAGCGTATGTTCTTAGATTGCGAATTTCCAGATTTGGGTTCAGCGCCCCGATCCGATTACTTCTGAGTCTCGGGAAACCGAAGCAATCTCGATCATTTGTTTTCCGCCGTCGGCTTCGCGGCCGCAGGCTTTGTTGCTGGTTTTGACCTGGTCGCTCCCACCGTGCCTATCCGCGCCAACTCTGCTGGCACCATGCTTCGGGCAGCCAACAGATTGCGATAGTTGGTCACAATCGCAGTCGCGCTGTGGAACAGCGGCTCGTACGCGCTTTGGTCTGGCGGAGGGTTGCCCCCAGTTCCGGGGCAGCGGGCGAGCACGACGGACGACTTTCCAAAGCGTTCCAGCTTGATCCGTGCGGCCGGGGTGCTCGTATTCAACATGCTCGCGGGCGTGGTCACGGCAGAAGCGTTGTCTTCGATGGCGACCTGCATCAGGTCCTTGGGATCGCGCACGTGGAAGATGAGCGTCTCCACCATGTTTTTCGGATCGTGGCTGAACGAATACTGTACCGTCGAAAACGAAGCCTGCACCGAGAACTCGCGACGAATGCGCACCCATTCGGCAGAGCCGGAATCCGATGAGAATTGCGCACTCTCGCCCGCCTTAAGAAAATCAGGGCGCTCCTCGAGCGTCGAGCGTCCGCGATCGACCTCAAAATCTTGACTGAAAAGCGGTTGCTTGGGGATGCGGGCCAGCGCCGACGCGATTTCCTGCTGCTCCTCCGGCGAAGGCGAACAGACATTCAGCATGTTCACCTTGACCTGAGGCTGGGAGGATTGCTGAGCGACGGCCATTTGCGCCGAGCCGACGGCGATCAGAATTACGAGGATGTTTCGGAGCACGTGGGCATTCTAAATGAAGATCGGGAAAAATCTTAAATGCAGGCTTCAGGTTTCAGGCGTTAGCTTCAGGTTCTCGACTGCCGATGCAGGTAAAATTACTTCATGGCAAACCTGACACTGGTTTACGGATTGCGGCTGCTGCCCTCGGAGGAAGTTGCGGAAGTGGGAGACGCGACCCTCAAGCTGAAAAATGGCCGCGAGGCACACGTGACGATGCACGTACTGGAAGGCAGCAAGGATGAGATTGAAAAACAATTGAAGACCAGCCTCGAGGCGTTCTTCGATTTCTATCCGGAGATTTGAAACGGCAGGCTTCAGGCTCTAGGCTTCAGGAACCTGACTCCTGAAGCCTGACTCCTGAAGCCCGAAACTGATTCCCATCTATAATTCGGTCTTACACCATGGCCCTGCGTTACCGATATCTCCGGTTGCGGCTTCGCGAAGCGGGATTGCTGCCCGCCAGCAAAGTGGCGCTGATCGCGTGGTACCTGCTGGGCCTTGATCTGCTGCTGTTTGTGCTGCAGAAGTTGTTTGGTTTGCTCAAGCTTTCCTACGGAGACAGCCTCGGCGGCTGGGTTAGTTTCCTCAGCTTCCTGGTCATCGTTTTTTTCTCGATCCTGGCGTTCCGCTGGATCAAAGCGAAAGCACTGTGGCGACTGCGGAACCGGTTGATCGTCACTTACGTTTTTATTGGCTTCGTTCCATTGGTGTTGCTGATTGCGCTGGCGCTCGGTTCGTTTTATTTATTCGCCGGGCAGTTTGCCACGTTTATTGTGACCACTGGACTGAACTCCGAGTTGAGCAGTCTGTCGGCCGCGAATTCCACAATCGCCCGCCATCTTTCCGCCCAGATACAACGCGAACCGGCGGCATGGACGGCTTCCTTGGAGAGCCTGCGCCGGAACGACAAGCACTGGGCCAATCGCCAAATCTGCGTCTGGTTGAATCAGACAATGGTTTTCAACAGTTCTCCAACAGAGATCGCGGCCCCACCACAGATGAAGAATTCCTTCCGCGGCGTGGTGCGCGATCACGATAAGCTCTTCCTGCGTGTACTCGAGACCGTACCAGTAAACGAAGGAAATCTGACGGTAGTTTCGAGCCAACCTCTTGACCAGTTGCTGCAAACTCTCGCGGCCACTTTGGGCGAAATCACGCTGTATGAGGGGTTGACCCTTCACAAAGTCGACCGGACTGAGCCTGGACCGGCCCACGGCACGCAAGTCCTCACCGGAGACAACAAGAAGGCCGTGCTCGACACCACCCAGGCGAAACCGATATTCAGTTCCGGCGCTATTCCTCCACCGACCCGCGCGCTCGATCGCAGTGTTCTTTTCGTTACTTCCGTCCCGGTGACCGATTGGGGTAACGGCGAGAACGCCAATCCCATCGGCATCACGGTTCAGACCCGCATTTCCAAACTCTATGAGCGCTTGTTCGAAGCCCAGGGAGATTTTGCGCCCACGGTTGAATTCTTTTTGCTGTTCGCGGTCATTATTTTCGCCATTATTGAGCTGCTTGCAATCTGGATTGGCACTCAGCTCACGCGCACCGTGACTGGCGCGGTGGCGCAACTTTACGAAGGCACGCAACTCGTCAATCGTGGGGACTTCAGCCATCGCATTCCGGTGAAGTCCAGTGACCAGGTGGCCACGTTGGCGACCTCGTTCAATGCCATGACCGCGTCTCTCGAAAAGCTGATCGAAGAACAGAAAGACAAGCAGCGACTGGAGAATGAGTTGGTCATCGCGCAGGAAGTCCAGGCGCAGTTGTTTCCCCATGACAGCGTTCAGCTTGCGTCACTTGAAGTGCACGGATTTTTCCGGCCGGCCCGGACCGTCAGCGGTGACTATTATGACTTCCTGGCTCTCGATTCTGATCGGCTGATTCTGGCCGTCGGCGACATCAGCGGCAAAGGAATCTCGGCTGCCCTGCTGATGGCGACCATCCACTCCGCGGTGCGCGCTTACAGCCTGCAAGACATACCGGTCTTGCGTGAACCCGCGGCCGTGGGCGCAGCGCTGAGTTCCGATGTCATGCTAGCCTCGGGCCTGCATGGTGTGGATGTGTCTCCCGCGGCTTTGCTCTCACTGTTGAATCACCAGCTTTACGAAAGTACGCCGCCAGAGAAATATGCGACGTTATTCCTCGGGATTTACGACGGTGCAAAACGCAAGCTCACTTATAGCAACGGTGGGCACCTGCCGCCCATCATCATGAGCCAAGATGGTTCTATTCGCCGGTTGGAATGCGGAGGAACCGTGGTCGGGCTGTTCGATAGCAGAAGCTATGAGGAAGGTTCGGTCGAACTCCGGCGCGGCGAATTATTGCTGGCTTACACCGATGGTGTAACCGAGCCAGAGAATGATTTTGGCGAGTTCGGCGAGCGTAGGCTGATTGACTTGTTGCGGGAGAATCGTGATTTGCCGCTGCCGCGCATCAGCGAAATTGTGACCGCGGCCGTGGATGACTGGATTGGCGCCAACGAGCAACCCGATGACATAACCCTGGTGCTGGCTCGGGCAAGATAAATTTCCAGTCTAGCGATGCGCGAAGCTGTAAGCCACGCCATAAGCGGAATCGCCGCTGGCGTAAATCGGAAAGCTGCGTTCCAGTTTGTGGTGTCCGGTTCTGTGCAGCAGATAAGTGATGGCCACGACGCCAGCCATTCTTCCTCCGAAAAAGACCAGTTGACCTGCGGTTCCGCTCTCACAGAGCGCCCTTGCCATTGGGTCCAGTTCTTTCCCTCCATCGCTCAAATTGCGATGGGTGATGTCAAAGTCCACAGCTTCCAACGCGGCGTGGCTGGCAAAGAGTGCTTTATTGGTTGCATCCCAAAATTTGTGTTTTGTTGGAACCTCGGGAAAAGCCTGAGCCGCCGCTACAGAACCGACGAAAAGAACAACCGCCAAGAGAAGATGAAATGTTCCGCGCCGTTCTTTTCCACGCCGTTCTTTTCCATGCGGTTCCATGGGTCTAATCTAAGGGTCGAGAGATAGGCCACCCAGATCACGTAGGTATGCCGGAGCATTTTCTGAGTCGGAATCGGGAAAGGACGCAAACGATTCCTTTTTCCGGTAAGGTGTTTGGTGCGACTAGATAATTAAAGTTGACGTCCATCTTGAGTTCCGCGATAATCGGCCCATCCGATGCACCTTCCCTGCAGCAGCCGCTGTTCCCAGGCGCAAATTATCTGGAGTTATTGGAGGACGTGATGCTCCCTGCAAGACCGAAACGCAACCCTGTTCCTCGACGTTCTGTCCCCGTTTTCTGTGCGCTGCTCTCGTTTTTGCTGGCCCTAAGCAGCAGCGTGTTGGTGCAGGCGCAGACTTCCGATCTGGTGCGCATGCCGGTGAACCCGGCAGATCGCGTTCCTCTGACCGGTCATCATCCGGCATGGGCAAATCCACAGAACGACGTTGGCGCGCTTCCTGCCGATCTGTCGATTGAGAGACTCACACTGGTGCTTGCCCGCCCGCTTCAGCGTGAGCAGGCGTACACGCAATTCCTGCAAGATCAGCAGACTCCCGGGTCGCCCAATTACCATCATTGGCTGACCCCGGTGGAGATTGGCAAGCGCTTCGGAGTTTCCTCGCACGATATCCATGCGGTTACGGCTTGGCTTCAATCCCAGGGTCTTCGGGTCGACTCCGTCTCTAATAGCCAGGAGAGGATACTTTTCAGTGGTTCGGCTTCGGCGATCGCCAACGCCTTCGGGACGGAGATGCATTACTTCATTGTCAGCGGGGAGAAACGTATCTCCATCACCGCCGATCCGCAAATTCCAGCAGCCCTCGGGCAAGTCTTAAAGTCCATTAGCGGTTTGTTCACCGTCAAGTATTATGCGCAACACCGGTCTGAAACGGTGCACGCGCAGTCCAACAACTTCTCTTCGAACTCCGGAGTGAACCCCACTCCGGAAGCCACGTTCTGCAATGGCAGTGTCTGCCAGAACGTCATATTTCCGGCCGACTTCGCCACGATCTACAACACCAACGGCGTTACAGGAGGCATCAACGGGGCCGGCCAGACCATTGCCATTGTTGGGCGTTCGCGCGTCTGCACAGCAGACATCACGAATTTCGCCACTCAGGCAGCAGTAACCGCGAACGTACCAATTGTGACTGTTCCGTCGGCTGGCATTGATCCCGGTCCGGCCGCCTGCAGCGGCAGCGCTTCTGGAGATCAGAGTGAAGCGACCCTCGATGTCACGCGCTCCGGCAGCATTGCGCAAGGCGCGACCATCCTTCTTGTTGCCAGTGCAGACAGCCAAACCGCGGACGGTATCAGTACGGACGTCCAGTACATCGTCGATACCAACCCGGTGCCGGCGCAGATCATGAGCATCAGCTTTGGAGGTTGCGAAGCTCAGGGAGGATTAAGCGAGGTTAGTTTTTGGGACGCGCTGTTCAAACAAGGTGCGGGAGAGGGTATATCGGTTTTCGTGTCTTCCGGAGACTCGGGCGCGGCTGGCTGCGACCAGGCCTTCGCGCCTCCGCCCGCAACCCAAACGCTCAGCCCGAATGCAATCTGCTCTTCAAGCTATGCAACGTGCGTCGGCGGCACAGAGTTCGCCGATGCTAACGAAAACCTATACTGGAACCCAAACAACGGTGCCGGCTTCGAGTCGGCGATCCGCTATATCCCGGAGGGTGCATGGAACGAGCCTATGAACGGCATGAAGCTCCAAGTAGCCGGAACGGGAGGCGGCGTCAGTAAATTCATCGCGACCCCGACTTGGCAAGTGGGCACTGGCGTTCCTCCGCAACGGGCTGGCCGCTACACTCCGGACGTTGCCTTCAGCGCTTCCAGCCACGACGGTTACTTCGGCTGTCTTGCCGCCAGTGGAGGCTCTTGTGTCGTGACCAACGGCAGCTTCAGTTTCGAAATATTCTCCGGAACCTCGGCATCCGCGCCGGATATGGCTGGTATCACTGCACTTCTCGATCAGAAGGAAGGAGCAGGGCAAGGCACGCTCAACCCTGGTCTTTACAATCTGGCGGCGACCACGAGCAACGGTGTCTTCAACGACGTCACCGTAGCGTCGAGCGGCGTCACCGGTTGCACGCTCACGACGCCGAGCATGTGCAATAACAGCACGCCTGGCGCCACACTCACCACTGGTCTCCCGGGCTACATGGTTAACGTCGGCTTCGATGAGGCTACCGGATGGGGTTCGATCAACGTGGCCAACCTGCTCACGAGTTGGGTCTCCACTGTTACTGCGACGACCACGAAATTAACCAGCCTCTCTCCGACATCGGTAACCGCAGGCTCAACCGGTCCAATAGTCTTAGCGGCCACCGTGACCTCTGGCGCAGGTACTCCAACGGGAAACCTAAACTTCTTCAACGACGGAGCTCTGATAGGCACCGGCGTACTTAGCAATGGCACCGCAACCTTCAACTACAATCCCAGCGCTCTTGCCGGGGGAACGTACTCGATCACGGCAGGCTACCCTTGGAACAGCACTTTCGGGAACTCAACCTCGACCGCTCAAACCCTAAGCGTGCAGGGTTTCAAAATCGCGGCCACTCCCGCGACCGTTACCATAACTGCTCCTGGGCAGAGTGGGATGACGACGCTGACCGTCACACCGCTGGGCGGGTTTAGCCAAACGATAAGCTACAGTTGCAACTCGACGACCTTGCCTTCGGAAGCGAGTTGTACCTTCGCTGCCGCTTCCGCAACCAGTGAGACCTTGACGATCACGACGACAGCTGCGTCCACACGCTTGAACAGAAGTCCCTTCAGGCACGGCAACGGAATCTTTTACGCCTTGCTGCTTCCGGGCGTTCTGGGACTGATGGTATCGGCGGGGAATCGTAAACGACGGTGGCGCGGCGGACTGGGACTGGTCGTCGTTCTTGCTCTTACCCTATGCGCGCCAGGTTGCGGCGGCGGCAGTAGTAGCAGCAACAGCGGCAAGACGGGCAATCCCGGAACACCGGCCGGCACCACTTCCGTCACGGTTACTGCAACTGCAGGCTCAGTCAGCAATCCCGTGCAAATTACGCTGACCGTCCAATAGGGAAGAGAAAGCGTGACGCCCGACGCGCTCTGCGAAGGCGGAGCGCATCCTTTTTTGCGACGACTTAGAAATCCGCGCTGCTAGCAGGATTCCGAACTACGGGGTATTCTGGCTCGTGCGGCTCCGCGCGCTCTCGCTTGCGAAAGCCGCCGCGTCAAGTTTCAAGATGTCCACCGAACTGGTTACTCTCCAGCATTTCCGCGATGTTCCCGAGGCCCTGCTCGCCAAGGGCAAACTGGAGTCGGCGGGAATTGCCTGCGCGTTGGCCGATGGTAACCTGGTGCGCATGGATTGGCTTTTGTCGAATGCCATCGGCGGTATTCGATTGCAGGTGCATCAGCAGGACGCCGAGTCGGCCAGGGCAATTCTCGACGAGCCTATCCCGCCGGAGTTCAGCGAAGAGGAAGTTGGAGAGTCGTTTGTTCAGCCCCGCTGTCCTCGCTGTTACTCGCTCGATATAGGATTCGAAAAGATCAATCGCTTCTGGACTTATGGGCTGTGGCTGCTTTTATCCTTTCCCGTTCCGGTCCGCAAGAATAGCTGGAAGTGCTACACCTGCAGCGCAGAATGGGTGGAGGAATGAAAAACACAAGTCGCCGCACCGCTGATGAGCGGGTCAATGCTGGGCGGGTCAATGACGAGCGGGGTCGAAAAGGCAAATTAACCTCTTGCGCGGTTGTGCCGATAGATGAAATGTGACCGCTCCTTCCTCTGCTCTCAACCCCGGTGAAGCGAAACCGGCTCCTAAACCTGGAACCCAGTTCGTCGCCCGCCAGCCGATCCTCACCGCGGACGAGAAGGTTTTCGGTTACGAGCTACTCTTTCGGGACGGCGTCGAAGATTTTTTTACACACGCGGACGCGGACGCGGCTTCGCGCAGCACCCTGAATACTGCAATGTTACTTGGCCTGGACGTGCTCTGTGACGGACGCCGAGCCTTTATCAATTGCACGCGCGACATCTTGCTCAAGGACTACATTACCCTGCTGCCTTCGGAACAGGCGGTGGTCGAGATTCTGGAAACGGTCCCCGCTGATGACCTGGTAGTGGCGGCCTGCCAGCGGCTGAAAGAGGCGGGGTATACGATCGCGCTCGACGATTTTGCCGTCAACGACCCTCGCGAAACCCTGACCGATATTGCCGACATCATCAAAGTGGACCTCAGGGATACTTCCCCCGTTGACGCTGCCGCCATGGTCAAACGTTATGGACCGTGGCGCTGCCGCATGCTGGCCGAGAAGGTGGAAACCCGCGAAGAGTTCATCGCCGCCAGGAAAGCCGGTTTTCTGTACTTCCAGGGATACTTTTTCCGTCGGCCGGAAGTGCTTACGGCGCATGAAATCCCCGCCAACCAGCTCAATTACCTGCGTATGCTGACAGCGGTCTCGCAGGCCGAGTTGGATGTGCGCGAGATCGAGAATGTAGTCAAAGGCGAGGCTTCGTTATGTTACCGCCTGCTACGCTACCTCAATTCCGCCGCGTTCGGATTCTCCAATGAAATTCACTCGGTGCGGCACGCCTTGGCAATTTTGGGAGAACGCGAAGTTCGCCGCTGGATTCGCCTGGTGGCCACCCTCGGCGCTGGACAAGGCAAGAGCAGCGAACTGGTGCTTTCCGCCATGGTCCGCGCCCGCTTTTGCGAACTGCTCTCGCCCAAGATTCCGCATGGAGACTCCGACCTGTTCCTGATGGGCCTGCTTTCAATGATGGATGTCATTCTTGAGCTTCCCATGTCTCAAGTGCTCGACAACATTCCCATCGATCAGGAAACCAAGTCGGTGCTGCTCGGCGGAGCCAGCCGTCTGCGGCCGTTCTACCAACTCATGTTGGCGCAGGAATCGGGCGAGTGGAAAACTGCGAGTGAACTCACCTCTAAACTTCATCTCAGCGAAGCCGATGTCGTGGAGTGTTACTGGCAAGCCATGCAATGGGCGCGGCAAATGAGCGCGGAAAGCTAGAGTCCAGCAGAAATGGTAAACACCGCGCTTGACCGAAAAGCAGGCCAATAGTTACTTCTGTGCAAAACTAAAGTCAGTTAGGACTTGCGCTCTATCCGCCGCGGGAGATACCATCAGAGTGTTCCCAAGCGGCCATGCTCCCTAGCTGGCCTCCCGCGCCCATAAGCTCCAGGCGCCTTAGACGGACAAAGATCATTCACGGATGAACTCCAACCGCATTGGGTTTCCACGCATGATCGGTGCATGTGCGTGAGTCGAGGCACTACCCGGAACGCGGTTGCACCGAGGCACTGAAATCGAGTCCGCCTGCGGGTGGGCTGAAACGCAAGACCACACACTACACAAAGAGAAACAATATGAA
>Ga0116220_10001292_pt1 | contig 9976 bp, 9 predicted proteins | sample Sb_taG_10_FD_88967 | JGI IMG/M metagenome (GOLD analysis project Ga0116220, IMG submission 88967) | Peat soil microbial communities from Weissenstadt, Germany - Sb_50d_7_NC metaG | ecosystem: Environmental > Terrestrial > Soil > Wetlands > Peat | place: Germany: Weissenstadt | collected 2010-09-21
AGCTGATCGCGAGCATATTCATCGAGCACGGCACGATCGTGACGACACGCGGGCGCACTCAGCCGACGCAGACGCTGAGCGCGGTCGGCGACGCGATCTCCCCACAGATTCCGGTGGTCGTGCTCGTCGACGGCAACACCGCCTCGGCGTCGGAGATCGTGACGGCCGCGTTGCAGGACTACCATCGCGCGACGGTCGTTGGCACGCACACGTTCGGCAAGGGCGTGTTCCAGGAGGAGATGCCGCTGTCCAACGGGGGCGCGCTGGACATCACGGTCGGGGAGTACTTCACGCCCAACGGGCGCAACCTCGGCGGCGGCGGCATCAGGCAGGGCGCGGGCGTCACCCCCGAAGTGCTCGTCGCGCACGGGGTCGATACTCCGCACGGTGTGGCGGTCGCCCTGGAAACGCTGGCCGCGAAAGTCAAGTGAGCCCTCGCGGCGACGCGCGGGTCGTGTGGCCGCGCAAGGAGCGCCAGTCCACGCGCGACGCGATCGAGGCGTTCATGCGCGAACGCGGGCTGGCGCGCGAGTTCGAGCCGGCCGTGCTCAGGGCGGCGGACCGGGCGTGGGAGCGGGGGCTGGACGCCGCGGCGCGCGAGGTGCAGGAAGGCCGCAGACGCGATCTGCGCGGGCTGGCGACGTTCACGATCGATCCGGCTACGGCACAGGACTTCGACGACGCGATCTCCGCGGAACGGCGAGGGCCGGACGAGCACGTGCGCGTGTGGGTACACATCGCCGACGTGTCGGCGTACGTGCCCGAGGGCTCGCCCGTGAATACGGAGGCGCGCCGGCGGAGCACGAGCGTATATGTGCCGGGCGCGGTGGAGCCGATGCTGCCGCAGGCGCTGTCCAACGACGCCTGCTCGCTCGTGCCGGGGGCCGAGCGTGCGGCGGTGACCGTGGAGATGAACCTGCGCGGGGCGCGGGTGCTGCGGGCCGCCTTCTACCGCTCTCTGATCCGCTCGGACGCGCGGCTGGACTACGAGCGCGTCGATCGCGTGTTCGCGGGGGCCGAGCGCGCCGAGGACCCGTGGGCGCAGCCGCTTGCCGCCGCGCGCGAGGCGGCCGGCGCGCTGGAGCGCGCGCGCGAGCAAGCGGGTGGACTGGTGCTCGACTCCGAGGAGCCGGAGTTCGTGTTCGACGAGGAGGGGAACGTGCGCGAGATACTGGCGCGCGCGCAGACCGAGTCGCATCGGTTGATCGAGCACCTGATGATCGCCGCGAACGAGGCCGTCGCGCGACACCTGTCCGAACGCGGGGTTCCGTGTCTGTATCGCGTGCACGAGCGCCCCGAGCCCGCGCGTGTGACGCGGCTGGTCGAGCAGCTCGCGTCGCTGGGGGTGCCCACGCCGCCGGTGGCCGAGTCGATGTCGCCATCGCAGGCGGCCGAGCTGATGGGCGAGGTGTCGCGGCGCGTCGAGCGGTATGTGCAGAGCGCGTTGAGGCGGGCCGGGGGGCGCCGGAGACGCGAGGGGCAGGAAGAGCGAGAGGGCGGCATGGTGGCGGGTTCGGACGGCCCGAGCGTCGGCCCTTGGGGAGGGCGAATCGCACTGACCTCACTCGTGTTGCGGTCGCTGCGGCAGGCGTACTACTCGCCGAAGAACATCGGCCACGCCGGGTTGCACTCGACGTGCTACTGCCACTTCACTTCGCCGATCCGGCGCTACCCGGATCTGGTGTGCCACCGCGCGCTCTCCTCGACGCTCGGCGGCGAGGAGTCGGCGCCGCGCGCCGGGGAGCTCGGCGAGTTGGGTGAGTGGGCGTCCGAACGGGAGCGCGAGGCGATGAAGATCGAGCGCGACGGGGACGACATCGCGCGGTGCTTCGCGCTCGAGCAAGAGCTATATGAGGGTGGCTGGGAGCAGACGTTCGTCGGAGAGGTCACCGGCCTGATCTCCGCGGGTGCCTTTGTCGCGTTCGGTGGTCTGGGCGCGGACACGGGCGCGGGGGCCGGGGAGGACGGTCCGCGGGGGCCGCTGTACGAGGGGATGCTTCCCGTGAGGCGGATGCGCACCGAGGACGGGCGTGACTGGTGGGAGCTGAACGAGCTCCAGACGATCCTGCGCGGCGAGAGCTCGGGCGCCACGATCCGGCTGGGGGACCCAATCGAGGTGCGGGTCGCGCGCGTGGACACGGTCCGCGGGCGGGTTGATCTCGTTCCGGCCGGCTGATTCGGCTGCTGCGCAGGCTCCTGTCGGGTACGACCGTCTAGGCTCGGCAGACTATGGCCAAAGGCAAGAAACCTAAGTGCAAGATCGGAGCGGGCGATGTCGCGTCGAATCGCTATGCCTCCTACCGCTACGAGCTGATCGAGCGGATCGAGTGCGGGATCGCGTTGGAGGGCACCGAGGTCAAGGCGCTGCGCGAGTCCGGGGCGCAGCTGAAGGACGGGTACGCCGCGATCAAGGACGGCGAGCTGTGGCTGCAGTCCGTGCACATCCCCCCGTATGGGCCCGCGTCGCGCGAGAATCACGACCCCGAGCGCCCGCGCAAGCTGCTGGTGCATCGGCGCGAACTGGACAAGCTTGCCGCGCGCGTATCTGAGCGGGGTTGGACGCTTGTGCCGACCAGGATCTACTTCGCGGGCTCCCACGCGAAGGTCGAGATCGCCCTCGCGCGGGGGAAGGACCTGTACGACAAACGTCACACGATCCGTGACCGGGAGTCCAAGCGGGATATGGAACGCGCCGTCCGCGAAGCGCGCCGTTGACGCCACGGGCTGGGTTTTGGCTGGGGAAGAGAGAGGGGAGAGAGCGGAGGGAGGCCGGCGGGGGAGGAGGCGTCAGATCGAGCGGAAGCTGTGCCCGCCCGAGCTGAGGATATGGGTCGCGTCCATGCCCGCCGCGAGGACGACGATCAGGCCGATGTAGACGAGGCCGACGAGCAGCCGGTTGCGGGGGGAGACGCGATAGTAGGCGGCCTGCTCGATCGAGCCCGATTTGCGCTGCTGCCAGCGACGGTAGAGCTCCATGGCGGCGAACAGGGTGATGATCAGAAGAATGAAGTTGGGGACCAGGAAGTCCAGCGCAACGAGCACCCCGAAGCCGAGGAACCACATCCAGGGTGCCATCGCCGCCATCGCCCGGCCGCCGTCCAGGGGCACGACCGGCAGCAGGTTGAAGAGGTTCAGGAAGAAGCCGATGTAGGCCAGCGCACGGAAGAAGTCACTGTTAGCGACTTCCGCGATCACCAGACAGACGCCCGAGCCGACGGTGCCGAGGACTGGCCCCGCGAGGCCCGTACGGGCCTCCGCGAGGGCGTTCTCGCCTAGCGTCCGGGCGGTGATCACGGCCCCCATGAAGGGGATGAACATCGGCGCGCTCGCCTTCACGCCCTCACGGCGCAGCTGGATCACGTGGCCCATCTCGTGCACGAAGATCAAGGCCACGAAGCCGACCGCGAACGTCCACCCGAACCACAGGCTGTAGGCGGCAACTGACACGAGCGCCGTCCCCGCCGTGAGGAGCAGCTTGGCCTTGGGCAGGAGCAGGATGGCCCCCTTGATGGCAGTGAAGAACTTGGCGATCGCCGCGCCGATCGCCGCCAGTATGCTGCCGATCCGCTTGCGCAGCGACTGGGTGCGCGAGCGGCGCTGCGCGCCGAAGGGGTCCGCGTCGGCGGTGCTGGCCGGCGTATGCACGGACGCGGGCTGAGCGGACGCGGGCTGAGCCGTGGTCGTGCGCGCGTACGACGGGTAGGACTGGTCCACCGGTGTGGCGGGCGCGCCGGAGATGGGAGAGGCGGGCAGTGAGAGATCGCCGCTATCCATGTCCTTCATTGTGGCAGCACCGTTAAGCATTGCCTAACGACCTGCGTCTGGAGGTCGCATGAGGCATCGTGGACGGTCGCGCAGACCTTCATCGAGATGCGCGAACGGGTCCCCACAGGCGGACCGGACGTTTTTTTTCGCAACGTGCGGGAACGATCTCGCGGAGGGGTTGCATTCGCTCGGGGCGCGAGCTAGATTAAATCCAGACGCGGGACCGAGCCGCTAAGAGCGAGGCCACTGAGGTGTGAGGCCGCGCCACCCGAACCGAACGGCCCTCGGGCCAGACGGGAAAGGTTCCTCGAGCGGCCCGGGACCGCGTCGCTTTTGTTCTCGCGCGGGGCCTCTCTTAGGTCTCTCTCCTCCCTCCTCGGTGCCCTGTCGCACACATGGCTACACTTGAGCAAGCAGTACATCCACGGGGACGACAGGCTTCGACGCGGTCGGCTCGTGTGGATGGTGGCGAGTCGAGGTCCCGGGCGGCCTCGTAAAACACCCGGGAAAACCATAAGTGCGGACTCTCACGAGTACGCCCTCGCTGTCTAGTTAAGAGCTAGACACGAGGTCTCGGGCCCCACTTGCCCGCGGTGGGGAAGGCCGGGATCAGAAAGCGGGCTCACCCGGTGCGGTCCGCCTTCGCCAAGCCGGGGAAGCTCAAGGAGGCTGGTCCCCCGCAACCCGGCCGGCGTGGCGAGCGAGGGATGAGATCAGAGCGCCGGCTACGCTCGTAGAAGCCATTCATACGCGATCGCGGACGTGGGTTCGATTCCCACCGTCTCCACTCTTGTTGTGTCTCGGGGCATCTCGGACAGATGTCTCAGGCCGGCTGATGGTCGCTGGGCCCCACTCGAACGCGATCGAAGTGTGGCTCGTCCCTACTCGTTTAGCCCAACCACTTCCAGCAGCGCGATCCAGTCGGCCTGGCCGCGCATGAATTCAAGTTCTTCGAACCTGGTGGCGAGGTGTTCGACCCGTTCGCGCAGGCCCCTGTCCGCCGGCTGCACATAGGGAGCGAGCAAGCGCCGAGGGATTTCATGGATGTCGATCGCTTCGACGTGCTGGTCGTAGGGCTCGACATCGGATGGCATCGTCCCGAAGCCGTCCGCGCGCCACGCGCGGATGTCTGCACAGATGTCCGGAACCTGCAGGGCGGTCATTTCCCGCAGGCCCGTGGCGAGCCGGTGGGCGTCGCGCGTGATCTGCGGGCTGCTCCATGTCAGCCGGTTCAGGGTGTTGACGTACGTTCGGACGATCGCCACGTCGGTGTGGTAGCCGGTGGCCCAGAGGGCGCCGGCCGCCTCATAGCTGAGCTTCTGCTCTTCTTCGTTCTGCGGCGAGCCAGCTCCTGCGTCCGGGCATTCGGCGTGGAAGCGAAGGTCGAGCGTGTGGATGCTTGCTTCGACCGAGGACCATGTGCTGACCGCGGCGTGCAGCACCCTGTAGCTGGCCGTCAGATAGGTGTGGGTCGAGGCGACGTCCCGCGAGGTGGCGTCCGCCGTGGCGGGCGCGAGCGCGACAGCGAGTACAGCGATGAGGATCGCTACACGTCTGAGCATCCCGCTTTCAAATATATCCTCGATGGCGGAGCTCGTGTCGCGCATCCCATTGCTACCCGGGTACTGCCTCGATCCAGTCATAACGCCGCCCGCACAGCGAACGCCACTGGGTGGGCGCTATCAAGTGCAGCGTGTCCACAGCCGGTTCGTTCGCGGGCGTCAGGAAGATCTCGTGCAGGATCGCCTCCCCGCCGTCGCCCGGGTCCAGGTTGGAGCCGCCTCGCTCGATCACCAGGTGGTGGCGTCCGGCGGTCAGCGTTACGCGCAGAGGCGTCATCGTCTCGGGGTTGTGCGGGTTGCCGTCCAGCTGCCCGCCGATCGATCCGAGCGCTCGTCCGTCCACGCTCACGCTCACGCTCGGCATGAGCTCTCCCTTGAGCCACACCTCCCACGCGCCGTAGTGGGAAACATCGAACGTCGCCTGCAATCGACCCGCCCGCGTCATCTCGAGTCCCGGGTGAGTGTAGGTCCAGGACGGGTGACGAGAGCCCGCCACGTCGACCATCACGACTTCGGGAGGACTGGCGGCGACGAGGTGCGCGCCATCTGCTTCGGCGATTCGCACCAGGTGCCTGATGTCCGCGCACTGGACGGGATGCGTGCTCGACAGGCCGAGGTGAACGATCGCCGCCGGCGCCCCCGGCGTGCGAGCCCACACCTGGTAATAGCTCCCCTGCCAGACCAGGCGGTACGCGGACGGAGGCTCGCTTGCGGTGGGGTCACGGCGCGTGACGATCAGCGGATAGGGAACCAGCGTCGCCGGCGGGAGGAGATCCAGGTCGACCGGCGCGCCGTGGGTTCCGGGATTCTTCACGAACCCACGGAGGGAGCCCGGCGGGTACAGAAAATCCACGCCGCCCACATCCAGGTCGCGCAGCTCATACAGCGCGTATTCGTCGAAGTCCGTGAACAACGCCGGCCCCCTGCCGGCGAAGCGCGTATTCAGCGACGCCAACTCTTCATAACGCGCCGTCGGCGCCAGATCGGAGACGTGGTACTGCATCGCGTCCGACACCCCGATCCCACCCGCGAGCACAACCGCCACGAGCGTCGCCGCCATGCGCAGCAACCGTGGGTTGGCATACGCACACAGCGCGGCGATTCCCGCCCACGCCACGAGCACGACCACCGGCGAGCTGAGCATGATCGTCTTGGCGTCCACCCACGTCGTCGCATACGCGGTCAACCCAATCCCGACCGCCACGACCAGCGCGATCCAGCCGGCCAGGGCGTACTCGCCGATGTACACGACGCGCAGCGCGCCCAGCACAGCGACGACGAGCGTGAGCGCGGCGATCGCATAGGAGAGCTCCAGGCGGCCGCCGGTCGGGACCTGCTGATAGCTGCCCACCAGCCAGGTTCCGAACACCTGCACCGGGTGCAGCGGCGCCTGCAGGTTGCCCGGGTCGCTGGTCGATGCGATGTTCTGGGCCACATGCAACGACCCGACGAAGTCGACCCATGTGCTCAGAGCGCAGACGATCACGACAACCCCACCAACTGCGACCAGGAGCAGGAGTTGCCGCGCATGCTGCCGGCCTGTAGCGACGTCGCGGATCGCCACTGCACCCAGGACCGCCACTGCCGCCAGTCCCCAGGCGCCGAACCCGACCCCGAGCGCCGAGACCCCGCCGGCGAGCACGATCGTGAATGGGATTATGCCCGTGGGCCGCCACAGCCAGCGCGGATGCAGGATCACGAGTGCGCCCAGCATGAGGATCATCGACAACGCGACTACCTCCTTGATTGATCCGATGAGCTCGTAGCCGTAGACGAGCGCCGGCACCGTGGCGGTCAGGGTCGCCAGCGCGGCCCACCCGCCGGCGAGTCTCATGCGTCGCGCGAGTACCCATGCCGGTCCGGTGGCTGTGGCGAGCACGAACGCGTTGAACGGCTGGAACGTCCAGATCAGGGGTACGCCCAGGAGAAAAGCGCTGCCGCCGAACAGCGTATCCGCGCCCGATGGGTAGCTAGTGGCGTAGTAGGCCTTGATGTATTGGCCATAGGAGTTGCGCAGATCCAGGTGCGGATAATCCTGGCCGTGACGCATCAGGTAGTCGGCGCCCAGCATGTGCAGCGCCGAGTCGGTCAGGGCCTGAAACGAGGAGAACGTGGGCCGCCCCGCGAACAGGACTGGCGCCAGCGCAACGATGTATGCGAGCGCTGGTACGGCCAGCTGCCATCGCCATCGCCGCCATCCCCGCGCGAACGCTTGCACCCTCCGCCACCCGAGCACGATTCCGGTCACGGCGACGGTCACCATCGCATACGGCGTCGTCGGCGCGGCGCTCGCCGCGTACGTCGTCAGCTGCGACACGGCGATCAGGGCGGCGACTCCCACGGCCGGCAGCAGCACCCCCGGCAGGTAGCCTCCTCCGCTCACGCGGTCAACCAGCAATCCCGCGCCGATGCACAGCAGCGCCAGCAAGCACGGATACACCAGCGTCGTCAGGATGAACATGACGGCGCCAGGCTATTCGGTCTCCCTCTTTGCACGAGGCGCCCGTGAGCGGCGCTTCGCTACGGTGCCGGCTATGTCCCCGGCGAGGAACGCTTCGGCTGCCGACGGCCCTTACGTGGCGCTGCTGCGCGCGATCAACGTGGGCGGTCGCAACGTCGTCGCGATGGCGCGCCTGCGCGAGCTCTTGACCGAGCTTGGCTACGGCGCCGTGCGCACGCACCTGCAGAGCGGCAACGCCCTGTTCATGGCCGACGGGACGCCACCTGAACTTGTCGAAGAGGAGCTCGAACGCGGACTTGTGGACGAGCTCGGGGTTGCGGTGAAGGTGCTCGTGCGCACCCGTGCGGAGCTGGAGCGTGTCGTCGCCGCCAACCCACTGTTGGATGTCGCCGGCGATCACAAGCGACTGCTCGTCACGTTCCTATCGCGGGCGCCGGACCAGGCTTTGGCGAGCGAGCTGGCGCCGGCCGACTTCGAGCCGGACGTGTTCGCGCTCGGCGAGCGCGAGATCTACGCCTGGTATCCGGACGGCGTGCGCGCGACGAGGCTCAGCAACGCCTTCTGGGAGCGCCGCTTTCAGGTCGTCGCTACGGGGCGCAACTGGAACACGGTCACGCGGCTGCTCGAGATGATGAGGGAGTAGGAAGAGAGAGAGGACCGCGAGACGGAGATAGAGCTCAGGGCAGGGTCCTCAGGTGTTCGGCGTGCGCAGCGTGCAGGTCTTCTCGGTGCAGCTTCGCTGCAGGCGTCCGGCGGAGATAGTTTGGATCAGTCCGGCGATCCAGCACGTTGGGCAGCCACGGAGTGCGACCATGCCGGGGGGCGCGAGCAGGAGCGCGGCCGGGCCGTGGCTTGGGGTCAGTGCGAGCGCCGCGCCGATCAGCCCAAAGCCGATCGCTCCGCGCGTGAGGTGGGCGGCGACGGAGCTGCTGGCGAGGGCGCTTTGGCTGGCGGAAGCGCTTCGGCCGGGATCAGGCATCCTCGGTGCCCGCATCCTCTCCGCCTGCGCCGCTGGGTGTGTTGCTTGGTGTTGCGAGTGCTGAGTGGAGCGTTTCTCGTCCGCGATGCAGGCGTGACTTCATCGCGGCGCGGCTGAGGCCCAGCGCCTGAGCCGTCGCCGCACCCGACAGGCCCTGGATGTCGCGCAGCACGAGGACGGAGCGCTGCTCGGCGGGGAGCCCCGCGACGCAGTTGACTATCCGCTGCATCTCCAAGCGCGCGAGCGCGGCGTCTTCGGCGGAGGGCTCGGTCATGGCGGCCGGGAGGGGTCGGTGCAGCGCGAGCCGCGATCTGCGGATGCACTCGTTGCGCACGATCTGAAACATCCACGACGCGAGCGTCGCGGCGACACGCAGCGTCCCGATCTTCCGATACAAGACGATCAGAGCCTCCTGCGCCGCGTCCTCCGCGTCCTCGGGCGTCGAGCAGAGAGTGCGGGCGAAGCGCTGCACATGCGCATGCGAGCCGGAGACGAGTATCGCGATCGCACGGGGATCACCCTGCTGGGCCGCGCCGACGACCTGCTCAGTCGGCCAAGACCCAGCGGCGCGGCTTACCACGCGCGCCTCTCGCACAACCAGCCGGCAGCAGCCGGGTCGCGACGACTGGGTTCGTCGGCGGACACGGCGACGGCGTAGAGTCCTGGATAAGCGCGCGTATCAATCACGAGAGCGGGCTCTCGTGATGAAGAAGAGGCAGCCGCATATAACGACCGCCGCTGCAATGAGATATATGACGATGGTTATGATGAGTGTCCCCTTCTGGTTGAGATGAGCGTCCCGTTCTGACTACTTCTTAGGGCATGGCATTTTGTACGAGGCTTCAGCGGTCGCGCCGCCGAGGAAGCTCAGTTCCGCCTTCAACGGGAGGCCACCCTGCGAGCATTTCTTCGGCAACGTGATGTAGGAGATCGTGTTCCCACCATGGCGATAGGCGGCGCCGACCCTGATTGTGCCTTCCAGGACGGACGCGTCTGGAGCGCCGGGCACGGTTTCGATCAGGGGCGTCGACATGTACATAAGAGGTCTGCCGTCGCGAAAAGGATTCTCCAAAAATGCCGCTGGTCCCCGAGGTCGGCCCAAGGCGCCGCTCGATGGCGGCGGCGAGGCACTCCCGCGGCTGCAGGTGCACGCCCCGTCTGCCAAGGGACGGGTAGGTGTCGGCCAATCCGTAGAGGCTGCCACCGGGG
>Ga0116220_10001296_pt1 | contig 9970 bp, 8 predicted proteins | sample Sb_taG_10_FD_88967 | JGI IMG/M metagenome (GOLD analysis project Ga0116220, IMG submission 88967) | Peat soil microbial communities from Weissenstadt, Germany - Sb_50d_7_NC metaG | ecosystem: Environmental > Terrestrial > Soil > Wetlands > Peat | place: Germany: Weissenstadt | collected 2010-09-21
CGAGCGCGGTCTTCTTCGCCTCTGCGATGAGCGTGCTCGAAAGGCTCGCGCCGCGGAGCCGGGCGATGCCGGTCTCGAGGTCTCGCACCGACTGGTCGAGATTCTCGCTCTCACCGCCCAAGAAGACGATCATGCTGCCAGGCGTCGCCTCGTACTGATAGTATGCGCCGATGAAGTCCTGCGGCGCGATCTCATCCGACGCATAGTTGAGGGCGTGCACGTCACCGCCGCTGCCCAGCATCGCTTCGATGACGAGCATGGTCGCGAAGTCGGCTGAGTACTGGCTCGGCGCTTCGTAGGCGACGGCGACCCATGGCGAGGCCACGCTGCGGCGCGCGACGACTTGGCGCATGCGCAGGACGGCGTTGGGCGTGGGGGCGGGCGCGGGCGTCGCCGCGGGCAGATCCCCGAACTCCCGCGTCACCGCATCCTCGACTGCCTGGTTGACAGCCCCTTCGAGCGCCACGACCGTGCCGCTACCGCGCGAGTAGCTTGCGACATAGGCGTTGACGTCGCTCTGCGAGAGGCTGGCGATGGTGATCGAACTGCCCTGATCCGGCAGCGCGAAGCCCGTGCCATGATAGCGCACCTCGCGGATCATCGCGTAGGCGGTCTCGAGCGGATTGGAGGTGAGCGCGTTTGCGCCGGCGAGCGCGGTCGCCCGCTGCGCCGCGAGCTGCGACGTGTCCGGCTGGCGCAGCGCGCTGCGGACGTCGTGCAACAGGCGCGCGAAGTCGGCGTCGCGGGTTTCGAGCGAGTAGCGGGTGTCGAGCGGGTCGAGCGTGTAGGAGATCGATCCTCCGGTCGCTGCGACGGCCTGTTCCAGCGTCGTCTTGCCTTCGACGGGCGTCTGCAGCACGAGCGACGCGGTCACGGCTGCGATGCCCGCTTTCCCGGCGGGTTGCTGGGCGAGACCGGCCGGTATGAAGATCTGGGCGTTGACGATCGGCAGATCGGCCGCTGGCTGACTTGCGATGATGACGCCGTTGCGCAGCGTCACTTGCGCGGCTGGGGCAAAGCTCAAGCCGGCGGGCAGCGCTGCCGCGCCGTGCGCCGGTGCGGCGCCGAGCAGCGCGCAGGCCAGCGCGGCCGCACACATCATGCTTGCAAGAGAGGTCGGTTGTCTCATCGCGTCTCCGATACGTGCACCGGGCCGCGCGGCAGCACGATGACCGCCGGTTGGGCCTGCAGGTAGCGGCGTGCGATCGAGTACACATAGTCCGGCGTCAGCGACGCCACCGCTTGGAAGTATTCGCCGGAGAGCGACGCATCGGTGGCGCTCGGGCTATAGTCGAGCGCACCCTGCGCGTAGTACCAGCCGTAATTGTCGGCCAGGCCCTGCGAGGTCTGCATGTCGCGCAACAGGTGCGTCACATACGCCGCGCGGGCGCTCTCAAACTCGTCGTTCGACATCGGCCGGCGCACGGCGTTGCGGATGGCGTCACGGATGACTCCCGTCGCGATGAGCGGATCGAGCTTCGCGCCCGACGCCGTCAGATAGAACACTCCCGGGTTGCGCAGCGTGACGAACTGTCCGTTGAAATCCGTGTCCGCGTCGGCCGCATTCACGATCTTGCTGACCACGCCATCACGCGGATTCGCCAGGTAGTCGGAGAGGAAATCCATCGCAGTCGCCGCGCGCTCGTCGCTGATCGGGGGCCCGACCCATCCCATGGCTAGTCCGCCGACGCCGAGCGATTCTCGCATCAGCGCGAGCGGCGTATCGGTGATGGGCGCGAGGCTCGACTCCGGCATGGTCTGCGTGACGCCGGCGGCGGGCGCTGCTGCGGCCACGCGTCTGGCCACATCGCTTTCGTCCACGTCGCCGACGGCGACGACGATCTCAGCTGCCGGCACGTAGGCGCGCGCCGCGAACGCCGAGACATCATCGAGCGTCAGACCGGTGAGCGTTTTGGGATCGCCGAAGGACGAATCGTGCAGCGGTCCGCTCGCGAACATGCGGGCGAAGAGCGAATCGCGCAGGACCTGATCGGGCATGTCCATCTGCGCAACCTGCTGCGCCGCGAGACGCTGGCGAGCTGCCTCGAAGGCCTTCTGGTCGAGATGCGGATGCAAGGCGAGCCCGACGAGCTTGTCGAGCAACGGGGGTGAGAGGTACGCAGGACTCAAGATCGCGATCTCGGTCGACTCTTGATAGACCGATACCGCGATCTGCGCACCGTCCTTGCGTGCTTCGTCGCGCAGCGACGATCCGCCGGCGTTCTCTTCGACGATGGCCAGTGCGGTCAGACGTGCCAGGCCCGGGCGCGGCACGCCGTAGCCGCTAGCCGGACCCTTGATCCATACCTCGAGCGTGGCGGTCGGTGAGGCGGTGGCTGGGCGTGCGACGAGCGTCAGCCCGTCCGGATAGTTCGTGATGCTCGTGCTGGCGGGCACCAGGCCTTGCGGCGCAGCAGGCGTCGCTAAAGCCTTCGCCGTCATGAGGAGCGCGGCCGACACGACGAGAGCGGCGATAGCGAAAAGCGTGCGCCGCGCGGCGAGCGCCCGAAGGAAAATCCAGTTCATCGACTCACGCAGGTTCTGGCGGTGGGAAGGGGAGCACCGAGGGAGAGACCCTCGACTTCTCCTCCTTTGGCGTCGGCGTCGCCGCTGCCGCGCGCTCGGGGATGGGCATGTCTTCGGACGGCGCGGGCGCTCGTGTGGGCGCTGGGCTGTCGGAGATCAGGCGTTCGACTTCGTCGGCCTCGATCGTCTCTTTCTCGAGCAGCGTCTCGGCCAAGCGGTGCAGCTTGTCGATATTCGTCTCGAGCAGATGGTAGGCGTTGGCGTAGCAGGTGTCGATGATGCTGCGCACCTCGGTATCGATCTGGCTTGCGACCTCTTCGGAGTAGTTACGCTCTTCCACGATGTCGCGGCCCAAGAAGACCTGCTCGTGCTTCTTGCCCAGCGCGATCGGCCCGATCTTGGGGCTCATGCCGAACTCCATCACCATCTTGCGCGCCAGCGACGTGGCTTTTTGCAGGTCGTCGTGTGCGCCCGTCGTGTTCTCCTGGAAGATGAGCTCTTCTGCGGCGCGCGCCCCGAGCAGCACCATGATGCGGTCGACGATCTCCGCTTTGGTCATGAGGTAACGGTCTTCGGTCGGAAGCTGCATGGTGATGCCGAGCGCCATGCCGCGCGGGATGATGGTGACCTTGTGCAGCGGATCGGCGTTGGGCAACAGCTTGGCGGTGAGCGCGTGGCCGCTCTCGTGGTAGGCCACGAGCTCTTTCTCGCGCTGACTCATGATGCGACTCTTGCGTTCTGGCCCGGCGACGACGCGGTCGATCGCCTCTTCGCAGTCGTGCATGTCGATCTGCGTCTTGTTAGAACGCGCGGCGAGCAAGGCGGCCTCGTTGAGCAGATTCTCGAGATCCGCGCCCGAGAAGCCGGGAGTTCGGCGGGCGAGCACCTCGAGGCGGACGTCCGGCGCCAGCGGCTTGTTGCGCGCGTGCACGGACAGTATCTGCGCCCGGCCGACGACGTCGGCGCGATCCACGACCACCTGACGGTCGAAGCGGCCGGGACGCAGGAGCGCCGGATCGAGCACGTCGGGCCGGTTCGTCGCAGCGATGAGGATGACGCCGGTGTTGGCGTCAAAGCCATCCATCTCGACGAGCAATTGGTTGAGCGTCTGTTCGCGCTCGTCGTGCCCACCACCCAGACCCGCGCCGCGCTGGCGGCCCACCGCGTCGATCTCGTCGATGAAGACAATGCAGGGCGCGCTCTTCTTCGCTTGTTCGAACAGATCGCGCACGCGCGAGGCGCCCACGCCGACGAACATCTCGACGAAATCCGAGCCTGAGATGCTGAAGAACGGCACGCCGGCCTCGCCGGCGATGGCGCGCGCCAAGAGCGTCTTGCCGCTGCCAGGCGGACCCAAGAGCAAGAGGCCCTTGGGGATGCGGGCGCCGAGCTGCTGGAATTTCTTCGGATACTTGAGGAACTCGACCACTTCGCCCAGTTCTTGCTTGGCTTCATCCACGCCGGCGACGTCGGCGAAGGTGACCTTGGGGCGGTTCTCGGTGAGCAGCTTCGCGCGGCTGCGCCCGAACGACAGCGCTTGGCTGCCGCCCGACTGCAGCGTGCGGGCGATGAACATGACGAAGATGACCACCATGATGAGCGGGATGATCCAATACATCAGCGTCATCGAGATGCCCGCATTCGCGGCCGAGTTGTCGGCGTAGACCTTGACCTTGTGCGCGATGAGCGCCTTGGTGAGATCGTCGCTCGCGCCTTGCGGGATCTGGACGATCCTGCTGGGCGTGTCTCCGACCATCTTGACGGTGGCGCTGTTCGGTCCGACTTCGACCTCGCTGATCGATTCGGGATTCGTGTTGATCTGAGCGAGCAGCTCGCTATAGGCGGGCGCCTTTTGCTGCGGAACCGTGCGCTGGTAGTACGCATAGGCCATGAAGAGGATGAGGGCCAGCGCCGCCACCCAGAATGCGTACTTCAAAAACTTGCCGACCAAATGAACTCCTCCGGGACACGCCCGACACCGGCTTTAGCCGCGTGCGGTCTCGCTGTCCCCTACTCCCTACTGCGGAACCCGGCGTGAAGTTGTCGGATGTGCGGAAGATTGCGGAAATGTTCTTGGAAATCCAATCCGTACCCTACCAGAAAGGCGTCTTCCGGCGCGCGCAAACCCACATAATCAGGACGGACGTCGACCGCTCGATGGAATGGTTTGTCGATCAGCGCGCACGATTGCACGCTTGCCGCCTTACGGCTACGCAGGTTGTCAAGCAGGTATGAAAGTGTGTATCCCTCGTCCACGATATCCTCGACGAGCAGGATATGCCGGCCCGCCGGACTCGTCTCGAGATCCTTCAGCAAGCGCACATCGACTTCACCTTCGCGTCCGGTGCCGTACGAGCTGACCACCATGAAGTCGATCGTCAACGGATAGTCTCCCAGCTCGCGCATGAGGTCGGCCGCGAACGGCAGCGCTCCCTTGAGGACGCCGACCAGCAACAGTGGTCTGCCGGCGTTGCGCGCGCGGATCTCGCGGCCCAGACGTCCGATCGCGTGGGCGATGTCCTCCGCGCTGAAGACGATCTTGCCGAGCGGTGGCGGCGCGTGCTGCTCTTGCATGAGCTCTTGTGTCTTAGATATCGGTCGCACGCCACCCCACCTCCAGCACGGTGCTCCGTTGCTTGGGTTTGAAAGGCTCCATCACCCGTAGCCCGAGGACCGCTGCGATGCGACCTCCGGCACACAGCAGCGCCGCTGTCGCTCGCCGCGGCTTCGGCACCCCGGATTTTGCAAGGAAACGGGCCAGGGAGACAGGCCTCGACCGGCCGGTGGGGACGCAGACGTCGCCTGGCCTGGGCATGCGGATCTCGATCGTGCCCGCGCCGCGCAGCGCATCGGCGTCGAGCTGCTGCACGGCGCTTGCGGTTCCAGGCGCCGGGTGTCCGGCACGCGCACTCGCGCCCACGTTGCCCTTCGTCCGCCGCGGCTTTAGCGAGAGGCGCCCGAGCGGCGTAACCACCTGACGCGGAAGACGCGCGAGGTCGATGGCGACCGGTGCGAACGGACGCACGCCGAGCGGCCCGCTCGACTCCACGACGAGTTTTCCCGCTGAGAGCACGACGCGCGCCACGCCTGCGTGATAGCTGCCGCCGCGGCCTCGTCTGATGGCCTGCGCGATCGCGTTGCAATGCTCGAAGGAGAAATCACGCCGACCGGCTCCGCTTGCGGCGAGCGCATGGCGGATGACCCTACGCACGAGCGCGACGGGCATGCGGCGCAGCGCTGCGCTACTCAACTCGTTCGCGTCGCCGATGCGTGCGCTCTGCCACGCGGCTGCGCTCATGCGCTCGAGCAACGCCTTGTCGTCGGCGAGCAGCGTCGCGGATCGAGCGATGGTACGCGATGCCCCAGGCAGCGCACGCTCGAGCGCCGCGACGAGCGCGCGCACGGCGTTGCGCGGGATACGCAGGTCGCGGTTGGTCTCGTCCTGCGAGATGGGCATGCCCGCGGTCCGCGCGAGATCGGTGCATTGCGCCTTCGTGGCCCACATGAGCGGGCGTGCGAGTGCGACGCCGGGCCCGAGCGCGCGCAACGGTCGCATCGCGGCCACGCCGTCGATCCCTGCGCCGCGCACGAGCGCGAGCAACGACGTCTCGCAGAGATCGTCTTGCTGGTGTCCGGTGACGACGAAGGCCGCGCCGCTGTCGCGGGCGACCGCGAGCAGTGCCTCATAGCGCGCAGCCCGCGCGCGCTCTTCGGGAGACCCAGCGCTCGAAGGACCCATGTCGACACGGCGCACGATCATCTGGGCGCCGGCGGCGCGCGCCTGGCGGTCAACGCACGCGACGTCGCGCGCGATGCTGTGTGCGGGCCGCAGGCCGTGATCGACGTAGCAGGCGATCAGCTTGGCGTGCGGGGCCGCGTGACGCATGAGCAGCAACGCCACTGCGCTGTCGGCCCCGCCCGATGTGGCGATGACGAAAGGCCCCGACGGCGGTAGCTGCAGCAGACGGCAGGCGCGCTCGAAGCGCTCGGTCATGCCAGCGGGGAGTGCGCCCGGCCGCGCCGCTTTGTGTGGCCGTTGCGCTGCGGCCCGGGCCTGAGTTCGCGCGGGATTTCTCTTAGCGGCGGCGCGCCGCACGTTCGATCTCGCGCTTGATCTCGCGCTCGCGGATGCTCTCTCGCTTGTCATGCAGTTTTTTGCCCCGCCCGAGGCCGAGTTCTACCTTGACTCTGTTCTTGCGGAAATACATTCGCAGCGGCAACAGCGTCAGGCCCTTCTCCTGCAGTTTGCCCGAAAGGCGTTGCAACTCCCTGGCGTGCAGGAGCAGCTTGCGGTCGCGGCGCGGCTCGTGCTGTGAGAAGAACGTGCCTTGCTCGTATGGCGGGATGTGCACGTTGACGAGCCACGCTTCGCCTCCGCGCAGGCGCGCGAACCCGTCGACGAGCGAGCAGCCCTGACTGCGCAGGCTCTTGACCTCGGTGCCGGTGAGCACGAGTCCGGCCTCGTACGTGTCTTGGATCGAGTACTCGTGAAAGGCTTTACGGTTCGAGGCGATGGTCTTCTGGCCGGCCCGCTTGTCAGCGCCCGCCTGCGTCATCGGCCACGAACCTCCCCTCCCCTTGCGCGTACAGCGTGCCGTCGGCTCCCGTGACGGTCGCCGAGATCGTCAGCATGCGACCGCGCCTGCCCTCCACGCGCCCTTGCGTGACAAGCACGGCGTCCATCGGAGCGGCCTTGCGGAAGCGTATCTCCAAACGGCCGGTGACGGCACGCACGCCCGCGGCGATCGCCGCATGCGCCATCGCTTCGTCGAGCAGCGTCGCCACCACCCCGCCGTGCAGGATCGTCGTCCAGCCCGCGAAGCGTTGCTTGGGGATGAAGGTCGCGCGCGCCGTGTCCTCGCCATACTCGAAGCGCAGCTGCAGCCCGTCCGGGTTCTCCTCTCCGCACGCGAAGCAGTGCCGGTCGTCCTGCAGAACGGCCGACGGGGGCACGCGGCGCGCCACGTCCGAGGCCTCGCTCATCACTTCAGCATCCGAGGGAGAGCCGGTCGCCCAGCTGCGCTGGCAGCTTCGCACGCTCCATGCGTTCGCGCACGCGCATCACGTCGTAGGTCACCCGGCGGACTTCGATGTAGCCCGCCTCGTCATCGAAGTAGGCGAACGACGCTTGTGGATTGCGGTCGCGCGGCTGGCCGACGCTGCCCGGATTGACGATGTAGCGGTACTGCGGTGTGACGTCGATGCGCCCGCCGGCGGAGAGCTTCTGATGAAACGTCCGGCCGTTCTCGTCGCGGTAGTAGACCTCCGCGACGTGCGTGTGTCCGATAAACGTCACCGGCATCGTGACCCGTTCGAACGCAGCTTGGGCGTCGGCGATGTCTTGTATATAGGCGAAATGGAAGGTCGGCGCTCCGTGGACGATGGCGAACGAATCGAATCGGTACTCGCGCGGCAGAGAACGCAGATATTCGCGGTTCGACGGCGTGAGCTCGGCGCGGGTCCAGGCGATAGCCGCGCGCGCCAGCGAGTTGAAGCTGTCCGCTTCATCAGTGGAGACGGCCGCCTCGTCATGGTTACCGGCGATGGCGATGCAACCGCGCTCGCGCAAGAGGTCGCACGTCTCGTTGGGGCTCGGGCCGTAGCCCACGATGTCACCCAGGCAGACGAGCACGTCCATGTCCAGCCCGTCAAGCTCGCGCAGCACGGCGCTCAGCGCGTCAGCGTTCGAATGGATGTCTGACAGTATGGCGTAGCGCATCCGGCCGGTTGGAACTCCTCCAGGGGAGTCTCGCAGTTTCCCTCATGCGTCTGCGCTCACCTCCGCTTTGGCATCCTAGGGCGATGCTCTCGTGTCGGGTACGGCGAGATGCAGACGATCGACGACGCGGCGCACGCCTGGAACGCCGCGCACGGTCTCGAGGATCACTTCATGCAACGCTCTGCTGGCGAACGTCCCCTCGAGCTGCACGACGCTTGCGTGCACGCTGACCCGCACTTTGAGCGCGTTGACGCCCGTCTGCGCTGCGAGCGCGGCCTGCACTTTCGCCTGAAGGCCCAGGTCGTCTGTGATCTCCTGCGCGGTGGGAGCCTTTGCGTTCACGACGAGCCGGTCGACGACGCGCGTGACGCCGCTGACGCTGCGCGCAGCGGCATCGACCTTACCGCGCTCACCTGCGGAGTGCACCTCGCCGCTCAGCGTCACCACCCGCTTGTCGACGTCGACCTTCACCAGCGACACCGTCGCCGCGTCGACGGCGGCGATCTTCGTCTTGATCTGTGCTGCGATGAAGGCGTCGTTCATGTCGGATTGTGCGCGCTGCTGTTGCGCCGGGCTGCAGGCGGTGAGAAGCGCAAGGCAGACGAGCGCGGCAAACGTGGTGCGGGTCATCGGATGCTCCTCGTACGGGAGAGAGGGAGCGCGTCGACGAGCGAGCCTGAGGCAAGTCCTCCGGAGCCCTCGGGCACGATGACGATCGCATCGGCGTGCGCGAGGATGTGCAGCTGCGACGACGAGCCGAGCAGCGGCCGGGCGACCGGCCCATCTGATCCTGCCACGAGCTGCACCGCGATACGATGCTCGAGCTCCGCGTCCGCCACGATCGCTTGCTCCAGGCGTGCGCGCACCGGCAGCGGGTCGTCGTGGCGGTCGAACATGCGCAGCAGTATGGGCTTGGCCAGCGCCTCGAGCATCACGAGCGCTGAGACCGGATTGCCCGGAAGCCCGATGACGGGCTGGTCGCCGATCATCGCCAGCACGACCGGACGCCCAGGCTTCGCGCGCACACCGTGCACGATGACGCCCGGCTGGCCCGCCTGGGCGATGACGGCCGGCGTGTGATCGCGCAGACCGACGCTCGAACCACCGGAGATGATGACCGCGTCGCATTCCGACAGCGCGCGTTCGAACGACCGCGCGAGCGCCTCGCGCCGGTCGGCGACGAGCGGATAGCGTCGTGGCGCAAAACCCATCGCAGCCAGCGCGGCGCGGACCGCGATGCCGTTTGTCTCGTGGATCTGGCCGGGTCCGAGCGGCTCGCCCGCGGGCACGAGCTCATCGCCCGTCACGAGCACGGCGACGCTGGGCATGCGATACACCGTCACCTCGGCCACGCCGATCGCTGCGAGCAGACACGTCGAAGCCGGACTCAAGCACGTGCCGCGCGCGAAGAGCCGCTCGCCCGCGCGCACGTCGCTCGCCGGCTGCGTGATGCGATCGTCGCAGTCGTCCGCGTCGTACACAAAGACGCGCTCCGCGTCTTTTTTCGTGTCCTCGATCTTGATGATACCGGTCGTGCCCGCCGGCAGCGCACCGCCCGTCGGCACGGCGATCGCCGCTCCATGGCGCAGGGTGAGAAGGGTCGCCTTCCCCATCGCGACCTCGCCGGCCAGGGTGAGGGTCGCGGGCTCGTGGCGGCTTGCCCCTCGCACGTCGCTTGCGCTGACGGCATAGCCGTCGACCATCGAACGGGCGAATGCTGGGACG
>Ga0116220_10001298_pt1 | contig 9966 bp, 9 predicted proteins | sample Sb_taG_10_FD_88967 | JGI IMG/M metagenome (GOLD analysis project Ga0116220, IMG submission 88967) | Peat soil microbial communities from Weissenstadt, Germany - Sb_50d_7_NC metaG | ecosystem: Environmental > Terrestrial > Soil > Wetlands > Peat | place: Germany: Weissenstadt | collected 2010-09-21
CATGTCGAAGGCCACCGAGAGGCCCATCTGGCCCTGGTCGAGCAGGAACCGGTAGCGCTCGTTGGTGTCCCGCGCGCTGCCGAAGCCGGCGAACTGGCGCATCGTCCACACCTTGTCGCGGTACATGGTCCGGTGCACGCCGCGCGTGTACGGATAGGAGCCCGGCTCGCCGAGGTCACGCTCGACGTCGATGGCGGAGCCTCCAGGGCCGTACGAGGCCGCGAGCGGCAGGCCCCCGAGTGTGTCCGGGGGGATGGGCGGCGCGGACCTTGGGCCCGGCGCCTCGCCCGAACCCGACGGCACGTCCGTCCGGTCGATCGTCTGGGTCATTGCTCCGTGGATTCCCCGCTGTGCCCGTGGAGGATGCGTTCGGCCAGGGCGTACGGGTCCACCCGGCTCAGATCGCCGTCGAGCTCTCGAGTCATTGTCCACTCATGCAGCGCGATTCGCGCGCGCTCGGCCGCCCGCTCGACGACGATCGCCTCGACCTCGGCTCGGAGGCGCGCGATCCGGCGCCGCTCGAGCTCTCCGGAGGAGGCGATCGTGTCGCCGTGATGGTCGATGGCAGCAACCAGATCGTCGACGCCCTCCCCGGTCTCGGCCACCGTGGTGAGGACCGGTGGCGACCACCCGGTGCGCGTGGTGCCGTGGCGGACGAGCTCCTTCAGATCGCGGACGACCTTGGACGCTCCCGGAAGGTCGGCCTTGTTGACGACGAAGATGTCGGCGATCTCGAGGATGCCCGCCTTGATGATCTGAACGGCGTCACCGGCCGTAGGTGTCGTGACCACGATGGTGGTGTCCGCCGTCTCCATGACCTCCAGCTCCGACTGGCCGACGCCCACGGTCTCGAGGAGGCAGCGGTCGCGACCGGATGCGTCGAGGAGGCGGATCGCCTCCCGGGCCGCCGCGGCCAGGCCGCCGAGATGGCCGCGAGCGGCCATGCTCCGGATGAAGACGCCGGGATCGAGGGTGTGGCGCACCATCCGGACGCGATCGCCGAGGATCGCCCCGCCGGTGAAGGGGCTCGAAGGATCCACGGCGATCACGCCAACCAGGTGCCCCTGGGCCCTCCAACGCTCGATCACCTGGTCGCAGAGGGTGCTCTTGCCGCTCCCGGGGGGACCGGTGACCCCGACCACCCGTGCGCTTCCGGCTCGCTCCCGAACGCGACGGAGGAGATCGGCAATGCCCGGATCCCGATCCTCGACCATGCGGATGGCGCGCGCCAGGGCGCGTGTCTCGCCCGCCATCAGCCGTTCAGCGAGCTGAGGTTCGGACATCGCTCGAAGTCTACCGGCGGCCCGAGCTCAGCCCGCACACCGTAACCCTGTCGTCAGTCGAGTTCGTTATAAAGCCATAGGTGAGACGACAACGCGCCTCGGTGCGCCGCCATCACGCCAGGCGCAGCCGGGTCCTCCTGGGTTTCCTGATCGCGTTCGGCTTCGTGCTGTCCGGGGTCATCGGAGCGGTGGCGTACTTCATGCCGGCGATCGTGACGGCGTTCGAGGACACCGGCCACGCCATCGACCGGAGTCTCGCGACCTCGCAGCCGTCGGCGAGCGAATCCGCTGCCGCGTCGGCCTCCGCTTCCGCAGCGGCGACCGCGCCGCCGGTGCAGGCGGCCCCCGGGCAGCCGTTCACGGTGCTCCTGCTCGGCTCGGACAACGATGCCAAGTTCGGAGGCACGGTGCTCACCCAGTCGATGATCATCGCTCGCGTCAATCCGACCACCCGGCAGGTCGTCATGGAATCGATCCCGCGTGACCTGTGGGTGCCGCTCTCCACCGGTGGCAGCGCCAAGATCGACGCCGCGTACCTGCACGGTGGCGCGAGCGCGTCGGTTGCGACGGTCGAGGAGGACTTCCACATCCACATCGACCACTACGCCTGGATCGGTTTGCTCGGCCTCGTGAACCTGATCAACCAGGTCGGGGGCATCGACGTGGTGGCGACCAACCCGGTCATGGACGATTTCTATCCGGCCGACCTGTCCGGGAAGAATCCGTACGCCTACGAGCGCGTCGCGGTGCTGCCCGGCCCGCAGCACATGGACGGCATGCAGGCGCTGATGTACGTGCGTTCGCGTCACGGTGACCTGCGCAGCGACTTCGGACGCTCGCAACGCCAGCAGCAGGTCCTCCTCGCGCTGCGAGCCAAGGCCAAGCTGCTCGGCATCGCCAACCTACCTGACATCGCCACAGCCATGGGAAACGACTTCTCGACAGACATGACCATTTCCCAGATCGCCTCGCTGCTCCCGATCGCGAGCACCGTCCAACTCCAGAACGTGCACCAGGTGATCCTGGCGTCCCCGTACACGTCAACCGGCAAGCTCGACAACGAGGACGTGCTGCTCCCGGACTGGAATCTCATCCTTCCCGAGACCCATCAGTATTTCCCCGCGGCGTGAGGGGACCACGTTGAGACGGGCGCTCACAATCCTCCTGGTGCTCGCGCTCATGGCCGGTTTCGGATTCGGCGTGAACCGCCTGATCGCCTCGCGGAAACACAACATCCCGACAGAGGCGAGCGTGTTCATTCCCACCGCGACACGCCCGAAGATCGTGCTCCCGGGAACGCTCTACCTGGCCCAGAACGGTGACATCTACCGGCTCAGCGACGGCTTCTTCACCGACCTGCACCTGAAGACGACGGTGGGACTGTGGATGCAGCCCGCGTACGTGCCCAACTCGCAGGACGTCGTCGCCGTGCTCCGAGCCGCGGAGTACTCCAACCTGTACCTGCTGAACAGCCAGGGGGCGGTGGTCCGCCAGCTCAGCAACAACGCGTGGACGCGCACCAATCAGATCTTCCGCAATCACTGGATGTTCTATCCGCACGTGGGCGCCGACGGCAACACGATCTAATTCAGCTACGACCAGCCCAAGAACTCGACGACGTTGGCCGTCGATTTCTCGGTGTGGTCGGGTGCGCTCAACGGGAAGCTCGCAGCGACGCAGCTCACCGACTCGAACCTGTTCACGGGTGGCGACGTGGACCCCACGCCGATGGCCGGCGGTGCGGTGATGTACTCGAAGTACGCCATCGGGAGCGGCAACGCCTACTCGCTGATCGCGATACAGCCCAAGCCGCTCGCCAAGCCGATCATCCTGACCACCCCGGCCCAGGACTGCGGTCAGCCCGCACCGTCGCCGGACGGCACCAGGGTCGCGATGGTGTGCATCGGAGGCACCGGCCTGCAGAGCACGCGGCTCGAGGTCGCGACCTTGAGCGGCGGCAAGCTCGGGACGCCCCAGACGCTGGTCAACAACTGCCTGTGCGCGGACCCGGTATGGGCGCCGGACGGCAGCGGACTCGTCTACTACAACCCCGCCGACGCCACCGGGCATTTCGAGCTGTGGTGGATCAAGGGAGCGCTCGGCGCAACACCTTCGGCACCGCTGCAGGTGACCACGAACCTCGACTTCGACGCGAGCTCACCACCGAGCTGGTCGCCGCTCACCAGCGTGCCCGTGTTGGCCCGCTAGGGGCCGGAGTCGAGCTCTAGTAGAAGACCTGCGCGAGCTCGTACAGCTCACGAGGCACACGGCGCTGCTCGGCAACGACGTCGGCGATGCTGGACACGTTGACCGTGCCGTGGGTCACCACCGGCATCTCGCCGAACAGCCCTTCGCCGACCAGGTCGTATGCCTTGGCACCGACACGCGTGGCCCAGATGCGGTCGTACGCGGTTGGAGAGCCGCCGCGCTGCACGTGGCCGAGCACGGTCGCGCGCGTCTCGTTTCCGGTGTGCTCCTCGATGATCCTCGCGAGGCTCTCTCCGACACCACGACGTGAGAGCTGCGCGTGTCCGAATGCGTCGCGGGCGCCCCCCGCCTCGTCCTTGGACTGCAGGCCTTCCATCTCGACGCCTTCGGACACGACGATGATGCTGAAGTCGCTCCCAGCACGGCGGCGCACCTCGAGATGGGCGACCACCTCGGCGACGGTGACGCTGAACTCCGGAATGATGATCATGTCGGCGCCGCCCGCGAGACCGCCCATGACCGCGACCCAGCCGGTGTCGCGTCCCATGACCTCGCAGACCATGACGCGGTGATGCGACGTGGCCGTCGTGTGCAGGCGGTCGAGTGCCTCGGTGACCACGCTCACCGCGCTGTCGAAGCCGATGCAGTAGTCGGTGACGCTGAGGTCGTTGTCCATGGTCTTGGGCACGCCGACAACCCGTGCGTTGTGTTCGGCAAGACGTGCCGCGACGCTGAGCGTGTCATCGCCGCCGATGGCGACGAGCGCATCCAGCTGCAGCCGCTCGAGGTTGTGGAGCACCTCCTCGACACCGTTGTCGAGCTTCATGGGATTCACTCGCGAGCTGCCGAGCATGGTGCCGCCGAGTTGCAGGATACCGGAGAGCCTCGGTCGCTCTAGGCTGATGACGTCGCCCGCACCGATCAACCCCGCCCAGCCGTTGCGAACTCCGAACAGTGTGTCGCCGGCCGCGAGGGCGCGCCGGCCGATGGCGCGGATAGCTGCGTTGAGCCCTGGTGCGTCACCGCCGCCGGTCAGCACCGCAATCCTCTGTCCCACGTTTCGCCTACCTCTGTAAGGAGCTAGTGACCCACTCCAGGATCGCCGAGGAACGCTTGCTCCTCGGCGCTTCCGAGTATGACGGTCACGCCGCCGGCGGCGACGGCGGCAGGGGTCGCTGGCGGAGTCGTCGCGGCCGCGGTCGGCGCAGGCTCGGTGGTGACGCTGACGCCGAAGTACGCCGCCAGCCACTGTGCGGCGGCGGTGTCCGTTCCGCCGCTGTTGTCGATCACCTCGGTGACCGCCCGGGTGGGGGCCTTGCCGCCCGCTCGGGTGGAGAAACCGATCTCGTTCATCAGCGACGCCCAGCGGGTGGTGGCGTTGTTGTTGCGCCCGCTCGCGTTGACGAACGTGACCCCGGCGCCGTCGGCCAGCGCTGCCGGCGACGGAAAGATGTCCTGGACGAAATGCGAGAGTGACTGGAAGCTCTGGTCGTTGGCGTAGAGGTAGTAGCTGCCGCAGTGGACCGGATACCCGCAGTCGTAGAGGAAGTTGGTGTCATCGATGCTGACGTGCTCGATGGTCGCCGGGTTGACGCCGTTGACGAGACCGTACAGCGATTCGGCGTCGCCGATCGTCAGGTTGGTGAGCACGTTGTCCCCGAGTGCGTTGATGACATCCGGGAGCTTGCCGAACCCGCCGAGACTCTCGATCTGCGACTTCAGCGCGACGATGATCTGCTGCTGGCGGCGGCTCCGCGCGAAGTCCGACCCCTGCCCGTCGTTGCCGTGGCGCGATCGCGCGTAGATGAGCGCCGTCGCACCGTTCATGTGCTGCATGCCCGCCTTGAACCGCACGGTCTCGTACCCGCAGTTGCCGAGATCGCATTCGCCCGCCGGATACTGGTTGTCGGTGAATGCGACGGGCACGTCGATGTTGATGCCGCCGACCGCGTCGACCGCCTGCTTGAACGCATTGAAGTCAACACCGACGAAGTAGTTCATACCGATCCCGAGCAGATGCGCGAGCAGCGGATCAGCAACCGCGGCTCCCGCGTCCACGGCGCTCGCCGGCTCCGGTCCTTCGCCGAGCATGCCCGCGGCGTACGCGAAGTTGATGCGCTGCTGGGTCGACTTGCCGTTGCGCAGCGGAATGGTGACGTCCCAGTCGCGTGGGATCGAGATCTCGGCGATCTGCGGCGGATGACCCTGCACGGGCTGGATCGAGATGACCATGATCGAATCGCTCAGGTAGGCACCTGAATGCTGGTCGCCGCCGTATCCGAAGAGCACGACGTTGATCCGCTGGAACCGCTGGCGTTCCCGGTCGATCGCCGAGCCGCCACCGCCCTGAAGCGCACCGATGGCCGCGCTGATCGGGTTGGTGTGGAACGTCTTGGCGAGCGCGAACGAGAGGCGCACACCGTAGATGCCGCCGGCAACGAGCAGGAGGGAGCACATGACGATCACCGAGACCACGGCGCGCTTGCGGGTGATCCAGGTCGGCACGACGTTGTACCGCGACCGGCGACGGCGCCGTGTCGAGGAACTGCTGATTGTTGCCATGGTTGAGGTGTTGCTCTCGACTTCCGAACGGGTGTACTGACCGCCGCGTGGATGCTGCGGGGCCGGCGCGCCACGGTGGGCTCCCTCTCAGGAGAACGCTGATCCCAGCTTCCGGTTACCCGCCGCAGATCACAAGGGTACCCCACGCTCCCTCGGCTGGAGCCGACAGTGGCATCATCAGCGGCCATCACCGGGACGGAGGAATGAGGTGCGCGCGCAGCAGGTCCAGGGCCTCGAGGGCCCTTCCGGTCTCCATCTGGTCGAGGTCGACGAACCGGAGGACGCCGAACGCGTCGTTATCGAGGTCGCGGCCGCGGGCGTGAGCTTTCCCGACCTCCTGCTCACCCGTGGCGAGTATCAGATGAAGCCGCCGCTGCCATTCGTCCCGGGAGTCGAAGTCGCCGGCCGCGTCCGCTCGGCACCCCGGGGGTCGGGATTCAACGCGGGGGACCGGGTCATGGCCTTCACGATGCTCGGCGGGTTTGCCGACGTCGTGGTCGCGGAGCCGGCACTGACCCTTGCCATTCCCCACGGTCTGAGCGTCGAGGCGGCCTCGGGTTTCGTCATGAATTACCACACGGCGCATTTCGCCCTGGCACGACGGGGTCGAATCCGCCAGGGTGACCGGGTGGCAATCCATGGAGCCGCAGGCGGCGTGGGCACGGCGGCCATTCAGGTGGCTCGCGCACTCGGCGCCGAGGTGATCGCCATCGCCGCGGGCCCCGACAAGATGCATATCGCCGAGCGGGCCGGGGCGCATCGTGTCCTCGATGCCGAGGGAGACTGGGTGGCCGCATTGCGGGCACAGAACGACGGCCTCGGTGTCGACGCCATCCTGGACCCGGTTGGCGGCGAGCGTTTCGATCAGAGCGTCCGCTGCCTTGCTCCGGAGGGCCGGCTCATCGTGGTGGGGTTCACCGACGGCCGGATCCCGAGCGTCCAGGTGAACCGCGTCCTGCTGCGCAACATCGACATCGTGGGTGCGGCGTGGGGAGCGTTCCTCGGCGTCGAGCCCGCTCTCTTCGCCGAGACCCAGCGCGCGCTCAACGCAATGATCGATTCGGGCACCGTGGCCCCGATCGTGGGTGCGACATTCCCGCTCGAAGAGGCGCCGGCGGCGCTCAACCTCCTGGGTCAGCGGCAGGCGCGAGGCAAGGTCGTCCTCACGATGTAGCGCCGCGGAGCGCGGAGAATCCGGGCCGGGTTCGCGCGCCCTTGACGGTGACCGCGGCCTCTCAGTTGCGCAGCAGGTCCCTGGCGATCACCACCCGCTGGATCTGGCTCGTGCCCTCGTAGATCTGGGTGATCTTGGCGTCACGCATCATCCGCTCGACCGGGTACTCGTTCACGTATCCATAGCCGCCGAGGATCTGGACCGCGTCGGTCGTCACCTTCATCGCGGTGTCGGCGGCGAGCAGCTTCGCGATTGCCGCGAAGTGGCCCACCTCGGGGCTCTTGTCGTCGATGAGCTGTGACGCCCAGTAGACCATCGCCCGCGCGGCGGCGGTCTGCGCCTCCATGTCCGCGACCATGAACTGGATTCCCTGGAACTCCGCGATCGATTTGCCGAACTGCTTGCGTTCCTTCGCGTACCCCACCGCGTAGTCCAGAGCACCCTGGGCGATGCCGAGCGCCTGCGCGGCCACCCCGGGACGCGAACGGTCGAGCACCTTCATCGCGATCCTGAAGCCGTCACCCTCCTCGCCGAGGCGGTTCGCCTCAGGAACCACGACCTCATCGAATTGCAGTTCCGCCGTGTTGCTGCCGCGAATCCCGAGCTTGCCGTGGATCGTGTTCGCAGCGAACCCCTTGAGATGCTGCGCGTCCTCGAGGACGAACGCGCTCACCCCCTTGGCACGCTCGTTCGGGTCGGTCTTGGCGAAGACGGTGATCGTGTTCGCGATACCACCGGCTGTGATCCAGATCTTGCTGCCCGTGATGACGTACTCGTCGCCGTGGCGGTCGGCGCGCGTCTGCATACCCGCGGGATCACTGCCCGCGCCGGGCTCGCTGAGTGCGTAGGCGCTGAGCTTCGCTCCGCTGGCCAGGTCGGGCAGCAGCCGCGCCTTCTGCTCCTCGGTGCCGGCGATCATCAGCGGGTAGCCGCCGAGCGCCTGGACGGCGAGGATCAGCGCACTCGTCGCGCAGACCTTGGCCACCTCCTCGATGGCGACGTTGAGCGTCAGCGCGCTGCCGGACAGGCCGCCGTACTCCGGCGGAAAGGGCAGCGCAAAGAGATCGTGCTTGCGGAAGAGGTCCACGACATCCCACGGGAATTCGCCGGTGCGGTCGATCTCGGCGGCGCGAGGCGCGATGCGATCGCGAGCAATATCGCGGACCGTCCCGCGGATCATGGTCTGCTCTTCGTTGAGGCGGATGTCCATGCGATTGATGCTACCAAGCGGCCGGGGGTGGGTCGTTCGGGTCAGTCACGGAGAAGATGCCGCGCGATGACGACGCGCTGGATCTGGTTGGTTCCCTCGTAGATCTGGCATGCCTTGGCGTCGCGGAAGCGCACCGCTGCGGGGTGGCCGTCGACCGCCGATTCCGGTGCGCAGAGGTCCATGGCGGACTGCGCCACGGCGACGCACGTGTCGGTGGCGTACAGCTTGGCGATTGCCGCATCGAGCGTGACGCGCTGCCCTGCGTCGACGAGTGCGGCCGCATGGCGGGTCAGCTGGCGCGCGGCAGCGGTGCGGACCTCCATGTCGGCGATGGTGGTCACGTCTGGCTCCGAGCCGGCGTCACGACGGCGACGCGCGGACTCGAGCGCGGCGTCGAGCGCCCCCTGCGCGATGCCGACCGCCTGCGCCGAGATGCCGACCCTGCCGCTGTCGAGCGCCGACATGGCGACGGTGAATCCGGCGCCCTCGTCCCCGAGGCGGTTCTCTGCGGGGACGCGCACGGCGTCGCGCACGAGCTCTCCCGTCCACGAGCCGTGCAGACCCATCTTCGCCCGCGGTGCGCCCGTGCCGACCCCCGGCAATGCGGCTTCGACCAGGAAGGCGCTCACACCGCGAGCGCCATCACCGGTGCGCGCCATGACGATGTAGAGATCCGCATCACCGGCGCCGGTGATGAAGGCCTTGGCGCCATCGAGCACATATGTGTCGCCGTCGCGCACCGCACGCGTTCGCATCGCGATCGCGTCACTGCCACCGGCGGCCTCGGTGAGGGCGAATGCCGCGAGCCACTCTCCGGCGGCGAGCTTTGGCAGGTACCGCGACTTCTGGTCATCGTTGCCAAAAACGAGCAGGGGCTCGGTGCCGACCGAGAGGTGCACGTCGAGGATGACCGCGCAGCTGGCGTCCGCGCGCGCCACGGCCTCGATGAACCGGATGAAGTCGCCATGGCTCCCCCCGGCGCCACCGAGCGCCTCGGGCGTCAGGATGCCGGCAAGTCCCGCCTCGCCCGCCGCCTCGACGATTCGCCGGGGAGATGGACCGTCACCGCGCGCCATGGCCGGAGCAACCGGCATGACGACCTCGTCGACAAAACCAGCGATGCTGCCGGCGAGATCCCGGTGGCCGATGTCAGTCGACACGGACGAGAGTCGCCTCGCCCTGCGCGATGCCGCTGCAGATCCCCGCGGCTCCGTACCCCCCACCGCGCCGGCGCAGCTCGTAGAGCAGCGTCATGAGGATCCGCGCGCCACTGGCGCCGATCGGGTGACCGACCGCGATGGCGCCGCCGTTGACGTTGACGCGGTCGGGGTCGACCTTGAGCATCCGCGTGCTCGTGATGGCCACTGCCGCGAACGCCTCGTTGATCTCGACAAGGTCGAGGGTGCCGGCGTCCACCGCTCCCTCGGTCTTGGCGAGTGCGGCCTCGATCGCGAGTGCCGGCACGGTCGCGAGGTATGGGTGCTCGGCGGCGGACTCGCCGTACGCGAGCCAGGTCCCGAGCGGCGTGA
>Ga0116220_10001299_pt1 | contig 9962 bp, 9 predicted proteins | sample Sb_taG_10_FD_88967 | JGI IMG/M metagenome (GOLD analysis project Ga0116220, IMG submission 88967) | Peat soil microbial communities from Weissenstadt, Germany - Sb_50d_7_NC metaG | ecosystem: Environmental > Terrestrial > Soil > Wetlands > Peat | place: Germany: Weissenstadt | collected 2010-09-21
CTAAGGCTCAATTCGCCGCGCTGACAGGCCAAGCAGAACATGACAAACGGCCAGATCAGGTGGAATCTTTTGAGCTGCCGGGCGGAGCCTTGCTCGGAGCATCTCCTGGCGCTAACCCGGAGTTCGGAGATTCTGAGTATCTTCAATCAATCCGGAGGCATATCCAGGAGATCGTGGCGCTCGATAACAGGTTCGGCGGCGCGGACCTCGTCCGGCTCTCAACAAGATTCTTCCGGACTCTTCACGAGCAGCTCGGTACCGGAACCTACGATCTGAACCTGGAGCGGGACCTTCAATCTGCCGCAGCTGAGCTAGCCGAAGTCGTCGGCTGGCTAGCATATGATGCCGAGGTACACGACCTCGCCCGCCGGATGAATCAGGAATCGCTGTATTTCGCGCGCGTCGCCGGCGATAAAACCATTGAGCTTCTGACACTCCAGAATTCGAGCATGCATGCTGCGTCCCAGGGGCGGCCGAAGGAAGCACTCCAGATTGCCCGTTCGGTTCTTGAGGGAGACTACCGGCTGTCCCCGCGGCTCAAGGCCCTGTTCCTCACGCGGAAGGCACGCGCGCTGGCGCAAGGCGGAGGCGACAGCGCTCTTCGCCTGCTCCCCGAGATCCGGTCCCTCTACCATGAGGGAGTGAGTGACGAAGACCCCGCCTGGGCATGGTGGATCGATGAACGTGAGCTCGCCTGGCATGAGGCTATGGTCCAGCGCGATCTAGGAATGCCTGAGCGCGCGATAGCTCAGTTCGAGCGATCGGTGATCGCGACGCCGCCCACCGAGATACGGAGCCAGTACCTCCATCGCGCCTATCTTCTGCAAGCGCAAGTCGATAACGCCACCTGGGATGACGCGGAGCAATCAATCCGGCAGTTGCTGCCGCTTTCGACGGAAGTCGCGTCAACGCGCACAGTAGTCCTGCTGAGAAAGGTAACCGGTCAGCTAGCAGCACATCCCAGGGTTCCTTCGGCCCTTCAGGAGCAAGTAACGACGCTGACTGCGGCACTGGATCAGGCCCCCGTATAATGCTGAGCGACCGTGAGATCGCTGCCCGCGCAGACCCGCAACTCGGTCAGCACTTCCTGGTATCCGGCGAGAAGCTGGCGGAACTGATCGCGGCAGCAGGCATCCGCCCCACTGATGAGGTCCTGGAAGTCGGAGCGGGAATCGGCACCGTCGCGAGGGCACTTCCCAAATCGAGGAGCCTCACGGTTATAGAACTTGACAAACGGCTCATCGGGCATCTCCGTCAGAATGTACCGCACGCGAAAGTGATGCAAGGGAACGCGCTGGAGGTCATCCGCAGCATCTCTTTCGACGTGCTGATCGGAAACCTCCCTCATGCGGTCACGGAATCTCTGCTCATGCTCATGCCGAGGTTGTCATTCCGGACAGCGATCCTGGCTGTAGGGGAATCAACCGACCTCGATAAGCTGGGTGCCGCATTTTCATGGTCTGAGGTCACAAGAATCACCGGGGACGATTTCCTCCCGCCCCAGCCTGGCGTGTCGCGCATCGTGAAGGTGGTCCCGGCCGATCCGCGGTAGGCCTCGCTTATCGCACAGCGCTTCGCGGGACGTGCCTGCGCTCCTCAAGCGGGCTAGCGGCCGTGCTTGGCTGTGTACGTGCCCCGGCCGTGGACGGTGACGACCTTGCCCCGGTCGCGCAGGACCGCGATAGCACGGCGAACCGTCACGCGTGAGACGCCGTACTGCTCCGCCAGCTCCAGCTCCGTCGGCAGCCGGGTGTCCGGCGCCATCATGCCGGAATCGATGTCAGCCTCGATGTCCGCCGCGACCTGCTCGGTCACAGTAGTCGCCGAATCATGATTAATCCGGCCAGATCGGTCATCAAGAGACATGAAGATGATCTTAGATGCCGCCTGACCTGCCACGATGCCTAGCTACCTCATATAACTTTGCATGATGTTTTAATACCACTATGCTGGGTTCCGCTCGGCCCGGGCCCGGAACGCCTTCCGGGCTTCCACTTCCAAGGGTTCCGTACCGGGCGCCCGGTCCTCGTGCCCGCGATATGCGGCACGAGGACCGGGTCGCGGGACGCGGCCCAGGCGTCAAGGGGTGCACCGATGTCCGCTGGCACTAGCAACCCGGCCCGTTACTTTGGCCAAGAGGTCCGCCGTGCACGCCGGGCCGCGAACATGACGCTGGCCCAGTTCGGGCGGGCGATCGGCTATCACCCAGGTCAGATCTCCCGCATCGAGCGCGGCGTGCGGCCGCCCACCGAGGCGTTCGCCAAGATGTGCGACAAGGTCTTCCCCGAGCGTGATGGGTGGTTTGAGCGCTTCTACCAGGAGAGCCGGCAATGGGCCGCGACCCCGCCGTGGTTCCGGAACTGGATAGAACACGAGCAGCGCGCATTGACCTTGCGAGTATGGCAGCCGTCGTCACTGTCGGGACTGCTGCAAACCGAGCCGTACGCGCTTGCCCTGCTCAGGACGTTCCCCGGCGCCACCGAGGAGCAGGTGGGCGAACGTCTCGCCGCGCGGTTGGCACGCCAGGTCATCCTGGCCCGCGAGGAGCCCGCGGCGCCGATGGCATGGTTCCTGGTCGATGAGGCCGCGCTGCGGCGCTGCACCGGCACGGCCGAAACCATGGCCGCCCAGCTTGACCACCTGGTGACGGTCGCCGGGCTGCCGAACGTCACGATCCAGGTGGTCCCCAACGTCGCGCACGCCGCGCTCACCGGGGGGTTCGCGATCGCCGAAGCGGCTCAGGGCGCGGCAGCGTATATTGAGACCGCGCTGACCGGCCAGGTATTCGAAGACGCTGACGCCGTTCGGGAGCTGGCAACCCGGTTCGATGCGCTCAGGACCGAAGCGTTGCGAGGCACCGAAAGCCTTCGCCTCATCGAAAAGGTGGCAAGCGAATGGAGACAGCAGACAGCTGGCGCAAGTCCAGCTACTCAGGCGCCAATGGCGGCGAGTGCGTAGAAGTCGCCGCCACGGCCGACACCGTGCTGGTACGAGACACCAGAGACCGAAACGGCAACGTGCTGAGCGTGCCCCCAAGCGCCTGGCGCGCGTTCGTCTCCGCGCTCAGGTAACCCGGCACAGCTAACCGCCTGATCATGGGGCACCCTCACGCCCGAGGGTGCCCCATCCGCATTTCTCGCGGCTAGTTTGCCAACCCTCCCGGCGGTTTGCCACCTGCCCGTCATCGCCTTCCGGCCGTGCGCCTGACCGGTGCAGGCTGCTGCCACGCAGGCACGGAAGGACGTAGGCCATGACCAGGACAGCGGCAGAAACCGATCCGCGGCTGATCGCGTTCGTCTTGCCGGGCATCCCGGAATCGGTGCGGATAGCCCGCGTCCACGTCCGGGCGGCGCTCCGCCACCACCAGTTGGACGACTACGCGGACGACGCCGTGGCTATCACCTCCGAGCTGGTCAGCAACGCGATACAGCACGCCTGCGGGGGCGGGACGGAAACGGTTGGGGTGACCCTGGCGCGGATCCGGAACCCGGACGCTGTGACCGTTGTCGTGACGGACTCCTCGCCAGTAGGCCCGGTCAGGCGCGAGCCGTCGCACAGCAGTGAACGGGGACGAGGGCTGCTGGTCGTCGATGAGCTGTCCGTCTGCTGGGGGTGGAACCTCGAAGACGGCGGGAAAGCGGTCTACGCGGTGCTCACGAAGAAGGCGAGCGGGTGATGCCGGAATCACGTGGCGTCACAGGCAAGATCACGGAAGAGCAGTCCGCTGTTGTCGGTGCGAACATCCGCGCCCTTCGCCAGGGCCGGGGCTGGACTCACCCCAAGCTCGGTGAACTGATGGGCTGGCAGAGCGCCTCCACCGTGTGCGCCGCCGAAGGCCACCGCAACGACAGGCAGCGAAGCTTTACCACCGAGGAAGTCGAACAGCTGGCCGCGATCTTCGGTGTATTCCCCTCGCAGCTCATGTTGCGGTGCGCGAACTGCGGCGGCCACCCGCCAGCCGGGTTCGCGTGCCTGGCCTGCGGAGCCACACCCGATAGTGACCGCCCGGCCGCGGCCGCTCTCCCCCACCCGGTGCAGCACAGTCATGCGGCGGCGCGCGGATGAGCACGCGTGCCGAAGGCGCGACGGTACTCGTCACGGTGTGCGCTCGCGTCACGCTGAGCGCCGGGCCTGTCCACCTCGGGCTGTCTGTCCGCGAGGGTCCGGCGCCGGGAACCTGGCGGTTTAACCTCACCGACGGCCCGGACCACCGTGCGGCGGGCGGGCGCGTCACAGGGATGACAGACCACATGGACGTACTCAGGTACGCCGCAGGCATCTGCTCAGCCGGGTACGAGCCAGGCACGATCGCAAGAGGTTTGCTTGAACAGTTGGCCGCTGGCGACACGGGGTGAAAGAGGAGACCTCCCTACCCAGAGTGCTGGCCGGTTACTGTTACGCCAACGAAATTCTCCGTCAGGAGAAGTGCCGCCCTCCGGTATTACAGCCGGGGTTTTCCGCAATGGGGGCGTAGCGTCGCGCTCGGTGAGGTCTGGTCGGCTGGGTTCGGTTACACCGGTGGTATCTCCTTCCTGTTGCCTCCGGCCAGGCTGCCGCGGCGATGAGTCGCGCGTTGCGGTGATGGCATCGGGCGATGGCCTGGTGGCACCGTCGGCGGGCTGACCAGCGCAGGGCGAACGCGAGCCGGGCGAGGCTGATGACCCCGGCGGCGTGGCCGGCGGCCAGGCGGGTCAGCGGGACGGTCTGGCCTCGCAGAGCAGAAGGCCGCTAATCGCCAGACTCCAGGGCTTCTTCAAGTACTTCTGCGTCCGTCAGCAGCAAGAGGCGCTGAGCTGCCGAACCGTATTAAGCGACTTGCACCGTGACTGCACTCTATTTGCACTGCCATTGCATAACCCCCCGAACGAGTTGCACTGATAATGCAGCGGAATTGCATTATGACTGCATGGCAAATAGGCCGGAGTCCGGGTGAAATTAAGTACATGGAAAGCGCAAGAACCGCCGTAGGCAGTGATGTCATATGACATCACTGCCTACGGCGGTTCTTGCGCTTTCCATGTACTTAATTTCACCCGGACTCCGGCCTATTTGCCATGCAGTCATAATGCAATTCCGCTGCATTATCAGTGCAACTCGTTCGGGGGGTTATGCAATGGCAGTGCAAATAGAGTGCAGTCACGGTGCAAGTCGCTTAATACGGTTCGGCAGCTCAGCGCCTCTTGCTGCTGACGGACGCAGAAGTACTTGAAGAAGCCCTGGAGTCTGGCGATTAGCGGCCTTCTGCTCTGCGAGGCCAGACCGTCCCGCTGACCCGCCTGGCCGCCGGCCACGCCGCCGGGGTCATCAGCCTCGCCCGGCTCGCGTTCGCCCTGCGCTGGTCAGCCCGCCGACGGTGCCACCAGGCCATCGCCCGATGCCATCACCGCAACGCGCGACTCATCGCCGCGGCAGCCTGGCCGGAGGCAACAGGAAGGAGATACCACCGGTGTAACCGAACCCAGCCGACCAGACCTCACCGAGCGCGACGCTACGCCCCCATTGCGGAAAACCCCGGCTGTAATACCGGAGGGCGGCACTTCTCCTGACGGAGAATTTCGTTGGCGTAACAGTAACCGGCCAGCACTCTGGGTAGGGAGGTCTCCTCTTTCACCCCGTGTCGCCAGCGGCCAACTGTTCAAGCAAACCTCTTGCGATCGTGCCTGGCTCGTACCCGGCTGAGCAGATGCCTGCGGCGTACCTGAGTACGTCCATGTGGTCTGTCATCCCTGTGACGCGCCCGCCCGCCGCACGGTGGTCCGGGCCGTCGGTGAGGTTAAACCGCCAGGTTCCCGGCGCCGGACCCTCGCGGACAGACAGCCCGAGGTGGACAGGCCCGGCGCTCAGCGTGACGCGAGCGCACACCGTGACGAGTACCGTCGCGCCTTCGGCACGCGTGCTCATCCGCGCGCCGCCGCATGACTGTGCTGCACCGGGTGGGGGAGAGCGGCCGCGGCCGGGCGGTCACTATCGGGTGTGGCTCCGCAGGCCAGGCACGCGAACCCGGCTGGCGGGTGGCCGCCGCAGTTCGCGCACCGCAACATGAGCTGCGAGGGGAATACACCGAAGATCGCGGCCAGCTGTTCGACTTCCTCGGTGGTAAAGCTTCGCTGCCTGTCGTTGCGGTGGCCTTCGGCGGCGCACACGGTGGAGGCGCTCTGCCAGCCCATCAGTTCACCGAGCTTGGGGTGAGTCCAGCCCCGGCCCTGGCGAAGGGCGCGGATGTTCGCACCGACAACAGCGGACTGCTCTTCCGTGATCTTGCCTGTGACGCCACGTGATTCCGGCATCACCCGCTCGCCTTCTTCGTGAGCACCGCGTAGACCGCTTTCCCGCCGTCTTCGAGGTTCCACCCCCAGCAGACGGACAGCTCATCGACGACCAGCAGCCCTCGTCCCCGTTCACTGCTGTGCGACGGCTCGCGCCTGACCGGGCCTACTGGCGAGGAGTCCGTCACGACAACGGTCACAGCGTCCGGGTTCCGGATCCGCGCCAGGGTCACCCCAACCGTTTCCGTCCCGCCCCCGCAGGCGTGCTGTATCGCGTTGCTGACCAGCTCGGAGGTGATAGCCACGGCGTCGTCCGCGTAGTCGTCCAACTGGTGGTGGCGGAGCGCCGCCCGGACGTGGACGCGGGCTATCCGCACCGATTCCGGGATGCCCGGCAAGACGAACGCGATCAGCCGCGGATCGGTTTCTGCCGCTGTCCTGGTCATGGCCTACGTCCTTCCGTGCCTGCGTGGCAGCAGCCTGCACCGGTCAGGCGCACGGCCGGAAGGCGATGACGGGCAGGTGGCAAACCGCCGGGAGGGTTGGCAAACTAGCCGCGAGAAATGCGGATGGGGCACCCTCGGGCGTGAGGGTGCCCCATGATCAGGCGGTTAGCTGTGCCGGGTTACCTGAGCGCGGAGACGAACGCGCGCCAGGCGCTTGGGGGCACGCTCAGCACGTTGCCGTTTCGGTCTCTGGTGTCTCGTACCAGCACGGTGTCGGCCGTGGCGGCGACTTCTACGCACTCGCCGCCATTGGCGCCTGAGTAGCTGGACTTGCGCCAGCTGTCTGCTGTCTCCATTCGCTTGCCACCTTTTCGATGAGGCGAAGGCTTTCGGTGCCTCGCAACGCTTCGGTCCTGAGCGCATCGAACCGGGTTGCCAGCTCCCGAACGGCGTCAGCGTCTTCGAATACCTGGCCGGTCAGCGCGGTCTCAATATACGCTGCCGCGCCCTGAGCCGCTTCGGCGATCGCGAACCCCCCGGTGAGCGCGGCGTGCGCGACGTTGGGGACCACCTGGATCGTGACGTTCGGCAGCCCGGCGACCGTCACCAGGTGGTCAAGCTGGGCGGCCATGGTTTCGGCCGTGCCGGTGCAGCGCCGCAGCGCGGCCTCATCGACCAGGAACCATGCCATCGGCGCCGCGGGCTCCTCGCGGGCCAGGATGACCTGGCGTGCCAACCGCGCGGCGAGACGTTCGCCCACCTGCTCCTCGGTGGCGCCGGGGAACGTCCTGAGCAGGGCAAGCGCGTACGGCTCGGTTTGCAGCAGTCCCGACAGTGACGACGGCTGCCATACTCGCAAGGTCAATGCGCGCTGCTCGTGTTCTATCCAGTTCCGGAACCACGGCGGGGTCGCGGCCCATTGCCGGCTCTCCTGGTAGAAGCGCTCAAACCACCCATCACGCTCGGGGAAGACCTTGTCGCACATCTTGGCGAACGCCTCGGTGGGCGGCCGCACGCCGCGCTCGATGCGGGAGATCTGACCTGGGTGATAGCCGATCGCCCGCCCGAACTGGGCCAGCGTCATGTTCGCGGCCCGGCGTGCACGGCGGACCTCTTGGCCAAAGTAACGGGCCGGGTTGCTAGTGCCAGCGGACATCGGTGCACCCCTTGACGCCTGGGCCGCGTCCCGCGACCCGGTCCTCGTGCCGCATATCGCGGGCACGAGGACCGGGCGCCCGGTACGGAACCCTTGGAAGTGGAAGCCCGGAAGGCGTTCCGGGCCCGGGCCGAGCGGAACCCAGCATAGTGGTATTAAAACATCATGCAAAGTTATATGAGGTAGCTAGGCATCGTGGCAGGTCAGGCGGCATCTAAGATCATCTTCATGTCTCTTGATGACCGATCTGGCCGGATTAATCATGATTCGGCGACTACTGTGACCGAGCAGGTCGCGGCGGACATCGAGGCTGACATCGATTCCGGCATGATGGCGCCGGACACCCGGCTGCCGACGGAGCTGGAGCTGGCGGAGCAGTACGGCGTCTCACGCGTGACGGTTCGCCGTGCTATCGCGGTCCTGCGCGACCGGGGCAAGGTCGTCACCGTCCACGGCCGGGGCACGTACACAGCCAAGCACGGCCGCTAGCCCGCTTGAGGAGCGCAGGCACGTCCCGCGAAGCGCTGTGCGATAAGCGAGGCCTACCGCGGATCGGCCGGGACCACCTTCACGATGCGCGACACGCCAGGCTGGGGCGGGAGGAAATCGTCCCCGGTGATTCTTGTGACCTCAGACCATGAAAATGCGGCACCCAGCTTATCGAGGTCGGTTGATTCCCCTACAGCCAGGATCGCTGTCCGGAATGACAACCTCGGCATGAGCATGAGCAGAGATTCCGTGACCGCATGAGGGAGGTTTCCGATCAGCACGTCGAAAGAGATGCTGCGGATGACCTCCAGCGCGTTCCCTTGCATCACTTTCGCGTGCGGTACATTCTGACGGAGATGCCCGATGAGCCGTTTGTCAAGTTCTATAACCGTGAGGCTCCTCGATTTGGGAAGTGCCCTCGCGACGGTGCCGATTCCCGCTCCGACTTCCAGGACCTCATCAGTGGGGCGGATGCCTGCTGCCGCGATCAGTTCCGCCAGCTTCTCGCCGGATACCAGGAAGTGCTGACCGAGTTGCGGGTCTGCGCGGGCAGCGATCTCACGGTCGCTCAGCATTATACGGGGGCCTGATCCAGTGCCGCAGTCAGCGTCGTTACTTGCTCCTGAAGGGCCGAAGGAACCCTGGGATGTGCTGCTAGCTGACCGGTTACCTTTCTCAGCAGGACTACTGTGCGCGTTGACGCGACTTCCGTCGAAAGCGGCAGCAACTGCCGGATTGATTGCTCCGCGTCATCCCAGGTGGCGTTATCGACTTGCGCTTGCAGAAGATAGGCGCGATGGAGGTACTGGCTCCGTATCTCGGTGGGCGGCGTCGCGATCACCGATCGCTCGAACTGAGCTATCGCGCGCTCAGGCATTCCTAGATCGCGCTGGACCATAGCCTCATGCCAGGCGAGCTCACGTTCATCGATCCACCATGCCCAGGCGGGGTCTTCGTCACTCACTCCCTCATGGTAGAGGGACCGGATCTCGGGGAGCAGGCGAAGAGCGCTGTCGCCTCCGCCTTGCGCCAGCGCGCGTGCCTTCCGCGTGAGGAACAGGGCCTTGAGCCGCGGGGACAGCCGGTAGTCTCCCTCAAGAACCGAACGGGCAATCTGGAGTGCTTCCTTCGGCCGCCCCTGGGACGCAGCATGCATGCTCGAATTCTGGAGTGTCAGAAGCTCAATGGTTTTATCGCCGGCGACGCGCGCGAAATACAGCGATTCCTGATTCATCCGGCGGGCGAGGTCGTGTACCTCGGCATCATATGCTAGCCAGCCGACGACTTCGGCTAGCTCAGCTGCGGCAGATTGAAGGTCCCGCTCCAGGTTCAGATCGTAGGTTCCGGTACCGAGCTGCTCGTGAAGAGTCCGGAAGAATCTTGTTGAGAGCCGGACGAGGTCCGCGCCGCCGAACCTGTTATCGAGCGCCACGATCTCCTGGATATGCCTCCGGATTGATTGAAGATACTCAGAATCTCCGAACTCCGGGTTAGCGCCAGGAGATGCTCCGAGCAAGGCTCCGCCCGGCAGCTCAAAAGATTCCACCTGATCTGGCCGTTTGTCATGTTCTGCTTGGCCTGTCAGCGCGGCGAATTGAGCCTTAG
>Ga0116220_10001300_pt1 | contig 9959 bp, 7 predicted proteins | sample Sb_taG_10_FD_88967 | JGI IMG/M metagenome (GOLD analysis project Ga0116220, IMG submission 88967) | Peat soil microbial communities from Weissenstadt, Germany - Sb_50d_7_NC metaG | ecosystem: Environmental > Terrestrial > Soil > Wetlands > Peat | place: Germany: Weissenstadt | collected 2010-09-21
AGCGCCGCCGGGTCGCGCAGGGAGCCCAGGTGGTCCACCAGCTGCAGCCAGACGGTCTGGGCGGCGTCGTGGGCGTCGGCGGCCTGCAGCTGGTACCTGCGGCAGATGGACCAGATCAGCGGGGCATACCGGTCCACCAGCGCGTCCCAGGCCTGCCGCTCTCCGTTCCTGGCCCGGGTCACCAGGGCGGTGACCACCGGGTCACCACGCCCGCGGCCGGCCTGCTGGGTGGGGGTGGGGTTCGTGGCCATGGCCTTCTCCTGGTCTTGGTCCCGCGGTGATCCGTAGCGGTTTGCCTGTGCTCCTGCCGGGCGGCGCCAGACCGCGGGCAGTCATGCCGCGGCGGCTATCGGCGGCTGCGGTCCTAGTGGCCCGATGGGGGGCGGTCATGACGTGACGACCGAGGCGGCCGGGGGGCGGCCCGTGCCCGGTCCAGCAGGACGGCGGCTGTGGCCGTGGCCGCGGCGGGGGCGGCGGCGATCAGGGTGATCTGCCGGTCGGCCATGCCGTCCGCGGCGTGCCTCGGGCGCCGGCGCAGCTGGGGTCCGGGCGTCATCGGGTTCGCATTCGCGGCCCTGGCGGCGGGGATCGGGACTGTCGATGCCGCCAGGGTGTAGGTGGCCACGGTCAGGACCAGGGCGAGCCGGTGCCGCCGCACCGCGGTGTGCCGCACCCCCCAGGCGCCTGAGCGCGGCAGGGTCCGGAGGCCCATATCCTCGTCCTTCTTCACAGCTGCGCGGGTGCGCCGGTCCTGAGCCGGCCTGCCGGAAGCTGGCGCCATGGTCAGCACGGATCCGGTGGCTGGTACGGCGAACCCGGCTGGACGTGAGCGGACAGCGCCGCTGCCGGGTGGGTCGCGGCGTGCGCCGCCTGGGCGGCGGCGCTGGCCGCCGGGCCGCCGCAGGCCAGTGCCATGGTCACGACGAAGAGCTTGCCGCGGTGCAGTCGAGGGTTCATCGATCTGGTCCTTTCTGTGCTGTTGTCCTGGCGGACTCGCGTTGTGCGGGCCGCCGTCACGGTCCGGGTACTGCGCGCAGCCAGGCGCGCGGCGCCACGCAGACGCCGCCTAGGCCGCGGGCCGGAGCGAGCCGACCCGGCCTTGACGCGCAGCCGGGCTGTCCGGGTCAGGCCGCAGCAGGACGTCGGCGCCGGTGAGCGGATGGGCTACCCGCTTGATGTTGACCAGGTGGGTGTAGGTGATGTTGTCGGTGGTGGAAGTGCGGCCGTCGGTGCCGCAGCCGAGGGTGAGGGACGGGGTCAAGGCGTTGCCCAGGCCGATGCAGCCGTGCGCGCCGGGCCCGTTGACCAGGATCCGGCTGACCGGCATCTGCCGGGCGAAGGCCAGCGGGAGCTGCTGGCTGCGGGTGTGGATGATCGCGGTGTGCCCGCGGCCGCCGTTGCCGAGGATCTGTCGGCACAACGAGATGCCGTCGTCCGGGCTGTCGGCGGTGAACAGCGACAGGATCGGGGCGAGCTTTTCCCGGCCGTACGGGCCCGGCACGGCCTGCCGCGGCAGGGGGACGACGAGCAGGCGGGTGCCGGCCGGGACGGCGATGCCGGCCTGGGTGGCGATGGCGGTGGCGGGCTGACCGAGCACGGCGCGGCGCAGCCGCCCGTCCCGGGCATCGAAGGCCGCCCGGGCCAGGCGGTCGCAATCGGCGGGACTGAGCACGGCCGCGCCGGCCGCGCGCAGCGCGACTGTGAACGGGCCGCGGACCGACTGGTCGACGACCAGGTTGTTTTCCGAGCCGCAGATGATGCCGTGGTCGAAGGCCTTGCTGGCCACCACCATCTGGGCGGCTGCCTGCAGGTCGGCGTCGGCGCAGATCCAGGCGGGCGCGTTGCCCGGCCCGACGCCGATCGCCGGGGTGCCGGAGCTGTAGGCGGCTGTGACCACGGCGGTGCCGCCGGTGGCCAAGATCATCGCCACGCCGGGGTGGCGCATCAGCGCCGCGGTGACCTGGCGGTCAGGGCGCCGCGGGATGGCCTGGACCAGATCGGCGCAGGCGCCGTGCCGGGCCAGGACGTGGCGGAGCAGGCCGGCGGTCCTGGCGCCGACGGCGGCCGCGTCGCGGTGGCAGCTGGCGATGAGCGCGTCCCGCGCCTTGATGCAGATCAGCGCCTTGAACACCAGCGTGGCCACCGGGTTGGTCACCGGGATCAGGCCCACGATGACGCCCATCGGCTCGGCGATCTCGATCAGCGCGCCCATCTCGCTGCTGCCGATGACGCCCACGCCCGGTTCCCCGGTCAGCGACCGGGCCACGCCCAGGCTGGCGAACCGGTTCGTGTCGGCCTTGTCGGGCGCGCAGCCGATGCCCGTCTCGGCCACGGTGGCCGCGGCGAGCTCCTCGGCGTGGGCCGCGATCTGCGCCGCCAGCGCGGCGATCAGGGCATCGATCTGGTCCTCAGGCCAGCCGGCGATGCTGTCCAGGGCTGTGGCCGCCCGCGCGACGAGCACGTCGACGGCCGGATCCGGCTCATCGGTGACGATGACCTGCTGACGGTCCCCGGGCACGATGCGAGCCTTCGCCAGGGCGGGACGCGGCAGCCAGCGCGGCATCACGGCCGCCGCCGCCCGGTCACTGCCGCGCACCTTAGCTGAGACATCGGCGGGCAGGCGCGCCCCCGCTTGGCATGCGCCTGCTCGCCAAAATAGTCACGGTCGGTGGCGGGCGGCTGCCGCCGGACGGCCGGTGGCTGCCCGGCGGACGGCATCGCGCGCAGGTCGCAGGCCAGTGCCACGGTCACGACAAGGAGCTTGCTGCGGTGCAGTACAGGGTTCATCGATCTGATCCTTTCTGTGCTGGTTTCTGTGCAATCGCGTTGTGCGGGCCGCTGCCATGGTCTGGGTCCGGTGCGCAGCCGGGCGGCTGGTACGGGGGTGTCGCCACCTACCACCCAGGCTGTGCGCCTGGCTCCGTGCTGGCATGAGGGAATCCCCTCGCCCTGAGGATCACGGCGCTGCCGACGGCCGGGATGAGTGTGAGCCCGCGTCGCCCCAGGGGCGCAGTCGCGGAAGTGGCTGCTGCCCTGACAGCCTTGGGACGGTACGGGTCGTGCGGACGTCCGCCGGACCGGCGCGGATGGTGATGAGATGGGTCAGCTGACGGCATAGGGGAACTGGAAGTTCGGTGGTTTCGTCCGCTACGGGGAGAGGGTGAGGGTTCCTTGCGGGGCGGCGGTGTTTTTCGCGGGGTAGGCGGTGTCGGAGCCCTGGCCGCCGGCGCCGTGGAAGATGCCGGTGCTATCGGCGCCGTCGGCGGCCCAGACCGCCTTGACCTGGGGGCCGGTGCCGGGCTGGGGACACTGCAGGCCGGCCTCGTGCAACACCAGCGTGCCCCGGCGGGTGGTAATGGTGCGGATGATCCGGTCGACCCACTGGGAGGTGGCCCCGCAGGGCGGCTGGTTGTTGTCGGCGGTGATCACGGTGGTGAAGGTGACCTTCCCGTAAGGGGTCAGCGTCCCGGTGCCGTGGTTGCGGATGACGCAGACCCCGCCCTTGCACGCTGGCGGCGCGGTCTGGGCGACAGTCAGCCGGGCGTTTATAAGCACGGTGTGCGATCCGCTGCCCGCATCGGCCGGGACCGCAGCCTGAGCTGCGGTGCCGCCCGCTGCCAGGCCACAGAGCCCGACCACGCCGAGCGCGGCGACAGCCAGTACCTTCCTCATCTGGACTTCCCTTGAGCCGAGCATCATGGTGCTGTCCCTCCTCGCGATGGTCACGGGACGGGAGTCCCGGGAGCCCGGCCCGACCCCGGGCCGGCTGTCTCCACTGTCAGCCGCCGCCCGGGTGATCACCACACGTGACGGCTCACAGGACAGCCCGATCGCTCACAGCACAGCCCACAGGAATCGACGAAAGCCGCTCCGAGTCCATGTACCAGCCAGGCAAGCCCGACGCCAGTGCCGATCTCCAGAACCCGGCCACCGCTAGGTACCGCTGCGGCACGCGCCCGCCAGTAGCCTGCCCACGTCGGCCTCACAGGCGAGCTGGAAACCAGCTCTGGGCTCGTTCGTGCGCGGGCAGAACGCTCCCGGGAAGCTCCTCGCTCCCGGTCACCAGGAAAAGAATGCCGACCTGGGGCCGGCGGCCTGCTCCTCCCGATGGCAGGCCCGGTCCGACGGTCATCGCAGCTCCCGGCAGCCCCCACTCCAGCACGTCGCCTCATCATCGAGGCTGGGTTCACCCTCTGACACCGTGTCGCTGGCACCGCAGGCCACAGCCGCGGCGAAGGAGATGCTGGTGCTCACGCCAGCCCCAGTCCCCGCGGGCGCGGCAGCGCGCAAGGGTCCTCCAAGCGCAGCTGTCGCAAGATCCTAGCCAGACCCGGCGGATGCTGATCGTTGACGGCCCGCAGCCCCTCGAGTCCTCCGGTCGGCAGCTCCTGGCACTGTACGGAGAGGCCCGCACCAGCTGGCGCGGACCGCAAGCCCGGACCAGCTCCTGGCCGTGCTTCAGGCCGGCCAGGCCGTTCCCTCCGGGGAGTATCCGGGCTGCTCAGTAGTGCAGTGTACGTCCGCCGGTTTCGCGCCGCAGTCGTCACCGGCACCTCGGCTGCGGCCAGAGTCCTGTGGGTTGCGCTGTGAGCCTTCGGGCTGTTCTGTGAGCCGTCACGTGTGGTAATCACCGGGTCGGCGGCTGACGGTGGAGCAAGCCGGCCAGTTCGGCCAGGCGCCCGGGACCTTGTCCCAGGTTCCATCGCGAGGAAGGACAACACCATGAGGCTCGGCTCATGGAAGTCCAGGCTTGGCCGTTCCTGGCCGGGCCGTTCGGGCCTGGCTGGGGTGGCGGGGAGCTGGTGAGGGTGGCTGGACATGGTTAACAATGAGCTAGATCCTGCCGGCGCTGTGCCGGTCTGCCGCGAGGCCGGATCAGGGCCCGGAGAGGGGATGCCGGCCATGGCGGAGCAGTCGGTGCTGGAATTCGCCGGGGTGTTGCGGCAGCTGCGAGCCGAGGCCAGGCTGACGCAGGAGGAGCTGGCGGAGGCGGCGGGCCTGAGCCCGCGGTCGGTCAGTGACCTGGAGCGGGGCATCAACCGCACCGCCCGCAAGGACACCGCCGAGTTGCTGGCCGGGGCGCTGGGCCTGGCCGGGCCGGCGCGGGCGGTGTTCGTGGCGGCGGCCCGCGGGCGGGCCCCGGCCGCGGAGGTACTCGCGGCGGTAAGAGGGGAGGCCAGTGAAGCACCTGAAGCTCAGCCTGCCGAGAGCCCGGTGTGGTCGGGGTGCCCGTATCGGGGGCTGGTGCCGTTCGGGGAGCGGGACGCGCGGGTGTTTTATGGGCGCGGCGAGCTGGTGGCCCAGTTGGTGCAGCGGCTGGCCGGGCGGCTGGACGGGGCGGGGATGCTGGTGGTGGCCGGGGAATCGGGGGCGGGCAAGTCCTCGCTGCTGCGGGCGGGGTTGATGCCGTGGCTGGCGGCGGGCGCGCTGGGGCCAGGATCCGAGCGGTGGCCGCGGCGGGTGATCGAGCCAACGGGCCGGCCGGTGCGGGAGCTGGCGATGGCGCTGGCCGAGGTGGCGGGCGCGGATCCGGTGTCGGTGTACCGGTCGCTGTCGGCAGCGCCGGGCGAGGCGCCAATGCTGGCCGAGCTGGCGGTCAGGACCGCGGCGGGCCGCGGCCCGGCCCCGGGACCGGGCCTGGGCGATACGGCGGTCTGCGCGCCGCCGCGCCTGGTGCTGGTGGTGGACCAGTTCGAGGAGCTGTTCACCGCGGCCGCGGACGAGGTGGCCGGGCGGGCCGAGCAGGGGGGTTTCATCACGGCGCTGCACGCGGCGGCCACCGTCCCGGCCGGCCCGCACAAGCTCCCGGCGGCGCTGGTAGTCGTGGTGGTGCGCGCGGATTACCTGGGACGCCTCATCGCCGATCCGATGTTGAAGGCATGGGTGGATGCGGGGCTGTTCACGGTCGGGCCGATGAGCGAGGCCGAGGTGCGGCTGGCGGTGACCGGGCCCGCCGCCGAGGCCGGCCTGGCCGTCGAGCCCGCCCTGGTCGACGCGGTGGTCGCCGAGCTGCGTGACGGTGCCGGGGGCGGGCTGGGCAGCGCAGTGCTGCCGCTGATGTCACAGGCGATGGCCGCCACCTGGCAGTACCGTGAGGGCAGCCAGCTGACCCAGCGCGGCTACCGGCGTGCGGGCGGGGTCGCTGATGCGGTCAACCGCAGCGCCCAGGCCGCCTACGACACCCTCACCGGTCCGCAGAAAGACGCGGCCCGCCAGGTGTTCACCCAGCTGACCGTCATCACCCCGGACGGCCAGTTCGCGCGGCGCCGGTGCGGCAGGGCCGATCTGCGTTCCCCCGGATCACCGATGGCGGCCGGCATCGACACGGTCATCGACATCTTCGCCGCCCAGCGGCTGCTGGTCCTGGGGCAGGACAGCATCGAGATCTCCCATGACACGCTGCTGCAGGCCTGGAAACAGCTCCGCGACTGGCTGGGAGATGACCAGCTCGACCGGGCCCTGTACAGCCAGATCATCACCGACGCGGACATGTGGGACGGCAACGGCCGCGACTCCTCCTACCTGTACCGGTCCGGGCGGCTGGCGGCCATCGACACGGCCACCAGCCGGTGGCAGGACGCGCCCACCCGCTACCCCCCGCTGCCCGCCACCGCTCAGGCGTTCCTGGACGCCGCTCACCACGCCGCCCGGCGCAGCACCCGCCGACGGCGGGGCGCCGTCGCGATACTGGCTCTGCTGACAGCCCTGGCGGTAGCGGCCTCGGGCTTCGCCTTCTCCCAGCGTGCCGCCGCGGTCCGGCAACGTGACCAGGCCAGCTACAACCAGGTGGTCGCCGAAGCGCTCCAGTTCGGCACCGGCGACACCAGACTCGCGGCACAGCTCAACCTCGCCGCCTACCGCATCCAGCCAACCCAGGACCTCGCCTCACGCCTGGTGAGTACCGAAAACACGCCCCTGCCCTCAGTCACTGCGGCTGCCGCCGGGTTCATTGCCTCGGTGGCGTTCAGTCCTGACGGGCACACGATGGCCAGCGGCGATGCTGACGGCACGACCCGGCTGTGGGACGTCACCAATCCCGCGCATCCCCGGCCAATCGGCCAGCCCCTGCCCAGCGGGCCGCCTAGTGGGCCGGCCGGCCCCGCCGTGGTCCTATCCGCGGCGTTCAGCCCCGACGGGCACACGCTGGCCAGCGGCGACAGCGACGGCACGATCCAGTTGTGGGACGTCACCGAACCCGCACACCCCCGGCCGCTCGGCCAGATCCCACCCGGCAATTTCACCATCGAGTCGCTGGCGTTCAGCCCCGACGGGCACACGCTGGTGAGCGCAGGCGCGAACAACACCGTCCTGTACAACTTCAGCAGCGTTATCCAGCTATGGGACGTCACCGATCCCATGCGCCCCCACCTGGCCGGCCAGGCTCTGACCGGCGCCAGCACCGCGGCCGCTGTCCTGTCGGTGGCGGTCAGCCCTGATGGGCGCACGCTGGCCAGCGGCAGTAACGACGGCTCGGTCCGGCTGTGGGATGTTGCCGATCCAGCGCACCCCCGGCAGATCGGCCCGATCCTGACCGGCAGCCCTGGCGGCGGCGCCGTGCACTCGGTCGCGTTCAGCCCCAACGGGCACACCCTGGCCAGCGGCAGTTACGACGGCTCGGTCCGGCTGTGGGATGTTGCCGATCCAGCGCACCCCCGGCCGTTCGGCCCGATCCTAACCGGCGGCGGCGCCGTGGCGTCGGTGGCGTTCAGCCCCGACGGGCACATCCTGGCCGGCGGAAGCCTCGACGGCTCGGTCCGGCTATGGGACGTCGCCGAGCCCGCGTACCCCAGCCCGCTCGGTCTGCCCGTTAGCGGCGGGGGCGCCATCGAATCGGTGGCGTTCAGCCCCGACGGGCATACGCTGGCCAGCGGAAGCCTCGATGGTACAATCCGGCTGTGGAGCCTCCCTGCGACCGTTCTGACCGGCAGCAGCGGCGCCGTGGACTCGGTGGCGTTCAGCCCCGACGGGCACACCCTCGCTGGCAGCACCAGTGACGGCTCGGTCCGGCTATGGAACATCGCCGACCCCGCGCACCCCCAGCCGATCGGCCCGATCCTGACCGGCAGCCCTGGCGGCAGCGCTGTGGACTCGGTGGCGTTCAGCCCCGACGGGAACACCCTCGCTGGCGGCACCAGTGACGGCTCGGTCCGGCTATGGAACATCGCCGACCCCGCGCACCCCCAGCCGATCGGCCCGATCCTGACCAACGCTGGCGGCGGCGCCGTGGACTCGGTGGCGTTCAGCCCCGACGGGCACACCCTGGCCAGCGGCAGTTACGACGGCTCGGTCCGGCTATGGAACGTCGCCGACCCCGCGCACCCCCAGGCGATCGGCCCGATCTTGACCAACGCTGGCGGCGCCGTGGACTCCGTGGCGTTCAGCCGTGACAGGCATCTGCTGGCCCTCGGCGGCTACCAGGGCCCGATCCGGCTCTGGGACGTCGCCGATCCCGCGGAACCTCTGCCGCTCGGCCAGGCCTTGACCGGTAGCGCCGTCTCCGTGGCGTCGGTGGCGTTCAGCCCCGACGGGCGCACCCTAGCCAGCGGCGCCAGTGATGGCACGGTCCGGCTGTGGGACATCACCCACCCTGCGTACATCCGGCAACTCGGCCAACCCCTCACCGGCAGGGGCATCGAGGTCAAGTCGGTGGCGTTCAGCCCCGACGGGCGCACCCTGGCCAGCGGCGATCTCGACGGCACGGTCCGGCTGTGGGATGTCACCGACTCCGCCGATCCCCGGCCGCTCGGCCAGCCCCTGACCGGCAGCACCGTCACCGTGGAGTCGGTGGCGTTCAGCCCCGACGGGCACACCTTGGCCAGCGGCAGCGACGACGGCACCATCCGGCTCTGGAACCTGAACGTCCAGTACGCCATCAACCGGATTTGCGCGGCAGCCGGAGGCATCACGCCCCAGCAATGGAATCAGTACATCCGCCAGCTGCAGTACCAGCCATCCTGCGTTCATTAGCGCCGAAGGTTTCCCGGCGCCCTGCTATCCGCAGCTACGCCTACGGTCCCGCCCCCAGTGCGCTAACTGCCGCCACCAGATAGCCCGCACCGCCTTCCGGCCCGAGCGCAGTCCACTTGCTACACGCCATAGCCGGCACCCGAGCCCGCCGCCCGGATCGGCTGGGATTTCATCGGCAGGCTGCTGTGGGACGTGCATACCAGCCTGAACCCGAAGCGGGCCCGGGCGCGGATCGGCAGGTGGGCGCTGGCCGTGCCCACCATGCCCGAGGCCGACCGGCGGAAGGTCTTCCAGGTCCGGCTGCCTGCCAGCGTCTGGCCCTCCCCCGCCAACGCCGACAGCCGACCTGGCGCACGAATACGAGCGGGTGCTCACCGTCCGGCCGGTGACCGCGGGCATAGGCTTCATGGCCAGCCCGCGTCGGCAGGCCGGACCGGGCGGCTGTGCGCGCCATCGGGCGCGACGTGCTCGACGTGTCGCGCCGGGCGGCGGCGAGGGCCGGGCGGGCCCAGTCCGCGGCGGAAGCTTCGGCCGTGCGGGCCGTTTGGCAGCCCTGACCCGGGCCAGCCGCGGGCCGACCCGATGACGATCCCGGCGATCCCAAGCCCGCCGCAGCCGACCGCCCTCACCCCGGTAACCGCTCAGAACGCTCAGTTCGGTGTGGGACCACCGAGCATGGCCGGTGACCGAAGCGCCACGCATAACGGCGGATCTCGCGCGACGGTCGCGACCAGCGGCTGTCACCATAGGTAACCGCTCTTCCGGAATGCAAGCGACCTTATCCCTGCCGAATCGGTGCGGCTTGATTGCCATGCCGGTTGCCTGGACTGTGGCATGCAGATTGTCTCTTCTGGGCGGCGGCGGCTCATCTTCGGTTGCGACCGGGCGTGGCGGCGCGAAAGCGAGTGCATGTCTTACTGGCCAGGTCATCTGGCGGTCAGATCCTGTGCGGCTGCCTGTGCGGCCAGTTCGGCGCGGGTGGTGATGCCGAG
>Ga0116220_10001308_pt1 | contig 9930 bp, 15 predicted proteins | sample Sb_taG_10_FD_88967 | JGI IMG/M metagenome (GOLD analysis project Ga0116220, IMG submission 88967) | Peat soil microbial communities from Weissenstadt, Germany - Sb_50d_7_NC metaG | ecosystem: Environmental > Terrestrial > Soil > Wetlands > Peat | place: Germany: Weissenstadt | collected 2010-09-21
AGTTGCTGGAGTTCCGGGTCCTCATCGGCCATTCCCGGGAGGGACAATTGACCGGTGAGCGCGTCCTGGAGTTTTCGGGCCAAGGCGAGCCACTGCTCGGGTGGTCTCGGCGAGAGATCACCGAGCGAACATATTACCTTTGTCGTGGTCCCTTGTCGGTGAGGACGGACTCGACCAAAAGGCAATTCACATAGGTTTTGTCTTTGTATCGGCGGACTGTCTTGCGGATGTACATGGTCACTATAGATGCCGAACATCCAATAAAATTCAAGGTGAGCAACGTAGGAATTAGTCACTATTTTGGAGATCTCGTCACCAACAGCCCGGATTCGGTTATCATTCTTGTCCAGAGGTCCTAGCTTAAGGACAAACATGTTAGACTGCACTGATTGTGCAAAATGACGAGTCTCTCTCCTAATTCTTTCCTGCGAAAGTCGGGCTAGCTAGCTCGATCACGATGATCCCGAGCACGAGCCAAAGGGTGGCTCGGTCGCGGCCGGCACACTCCGCTACCCGTGTGGCGGAGATGTCGGCCGGCTGGTCCTGGCCTTGTTCCGCAGCCGGCCCGATGATGTGCCGACAGCCTCACTCGACGGGCGCTGGTTCAACCTCGAGGTGCTCTCGCATTGCGCGTCCGTAACGACGTATCTACATTGCGGGTAGGCAGATAAATGTAAGACTGCCTACCAGTTTGAATCAGTGCTGTGTGCTCGTCGTAGACTGAGTATAGCTTCTCCTCGAGGGTGCCCAGCTCTTCACCCCCGAGGTATCACGCCCGGCCTGCCAGCGTTTGGCAAGCAGCTCCGGCCAGGTGGAACTGAAACCGGTCACGACTCCTCACTGGCCGAGCTGGCATCAACCTCTAATTGCCTTCTTTTGAATCGAGAATGGGGGTGACCCGTTGTTCCGCGCTGGTTTGATCCTGTCGATTCTTTGCCTTGCCTCTACTGCGGCGGCACAGACGCCTCCCGTAATCGTCTACCCGGCTGGTCAATACCTCGTGACCACGCCGGCAGCGACCTCCATAACCTGGACTGGCACGTCGGTCACACTCTCCTGGGCGGTCGCAACGCCAACGCCCAATCCGCCAACGCCGCCAACGCCCAATCCGCCCGCGCCCCCGGCTCCCGCGCCGCACATCCCGCAGATCGTCGGTACGCTGTACGTGATTCAACTCGTTGATGGAGCACCCACCCCGGCACAGGCGGCGCTTGCCAGTTCCGCGACGCTTCAACCGGCCCTGACCAGGCTGAATGCTCACTGGTACGCCTGGACAACGAAGTCCGCGGAGGCCGCGTGTTGGTTGGATGATCACGACGTCAAGGCCACGGGCTACCCGGCTTTACTTCTCGTGACAGCGAACGGGGCCGGCAACGCTGTGCTCAGCTACATCACAAAGCTACCTGATACCGAGGCCGACGTCCTGGCGATCGTTCAGGCGACACGAACCAAGGGGCGCAACTGATGCCACTCAAAACCGTCACAGTCCAGGGTCGTCAGTGGGTTCTTGGACGCAAAGCTCCCAAGAGCAAGGAACGGAATTTCCTCTGCGGCCAGAGCTTGCATGGCTCGACCGTTCCCACCCCACCCAGCACGATTGCGGTTCCATCCTCCTGCGCCAATGGACTCTCCCAGACGTTCATGAATACCCAACTCGGGTGTTGCGTGATCGCCCACCACGCCCATTTCCTGGCGAACATCACCAGCCAGATCGGCAAGCCGTTCATTTACACCGACCAGCAAATCATCAACGATTATCACGCCGTGGGCGGCTACATCCCCGGCGACCCGTTCAGTGATCAGGGCTGCGATATCGGGACGGACCTCTCCTACCTCCAAAGCACGGGATTTGCTGACGGGTCCAAGTTGCTCGGGTCGATCACCCTCGATCCAACCAGCCTGCTGGCCTTGTCACAAAGCGTATGGATAACCAACGGCGTCTGTTTCGGCATGAGCATGCCCGATGCCTGGATCGACCCGGCACCACAGCAGAGCGGTTTCGTCTGGGACGTCGCCGGCGATCCCAACGACTCGAACGGCCACTGCTTTACGGGGTTCGCGTACCCGACTGCTCTGGGCATTTCGATCGCCACGTGGGGCATGGTCGGGACAATCACGTGGGGTGCCATCGCCAAATACGGTGCGGCCTCGGCCAACGGTGAAGTCCACTCGTATGTAAATCCCAAGATGATTGACTCCACGACTGGCCTGGCTCCGAACGGACTCACGGTGAATCAGATCTGTACATACTTCAACTCGATGGGCGGAAACGTCGTAGTACCGCCTGGTCCGACCCCCACTCCCACGCCTACGCCTGGCACGGTCAGCGTGAACGTGCCATTTGGCGTGTACAACCTCACGATCAGCGGAACTCCGAACACTCCAGCCACACCGGCAACGCCTCCCGATCCAGTGACGATCACATGGAACGGGCAGGTGCTTGTCTTGTCCGCCACAATGGTCAGCGAGAACTGAGGAAACCATGTCCGATCCCGTCTTTCTCCCACGCAAGCTCATCATCCCTGGTCTCCAGAAGGTCACTGTGACCCCCCAGGCGGACGGCTCGATCGACGTCACGGGGAACTTCGCATCCGGCGTACTCAATGTGTCCGGGGGCCCTCTGTCGTTCAGCCTGACCGCGCTTTTGAAGCTCCTGGAAGACCTGGCCACGGATTTACCTGTGCTCATTGCTGATGTCGAGTCCGTTTTTGCATCGACTCCCTCGGTTCCGACCCCGGCTCCGACAGCTCCAACCCACTGAGGATCAAAATGACCGGAGTACACGTCTCAGTCGCCGCGCTTCTCGTTGCCGTAGGGCAACTTCTCACCGCCATCGGCCAGAAGAATGCTCCTGCTTTCTATTCCAGCGTCACAGCAATCCTGGCTTGCTTCCTGCCATCGGTGTTGACCTGGTTGACCCCCACCAAAGGCCCCGACGTCTCGAGCTTCCCCTCATGAACACGTTCACCTTACGGCTCTTGACCGCCGTCATCCTGTTCGTCTTCAGCGTCGCGCTCTGCTCTTACGACTACTGGATGAGCTGGGCCGACAATGATGCGACGATTTCCAAGCTGCTCTTGTGGATCGCCTCGCACGCGCCGGTCACGACCATGGTGTTCTCGTTCTGGGTCGGCATCCTGGTCGGTCATCTGTTCATGCCTCAGATTCCGCTCACTGAAAAGTATTAATGGCACGACACAGGGCCAAGAAACCGCCCGAAGAAATGGGACGATGTCGGCTTCAGGTGCGGCACGGGATCAGAGGATCATTATGATGCGGATTTTCGAATCGATAAGGATTTTCGCCGCCGCCGGCGGCGCAGGCGGGGTGGTCGGCGCGCTCACCCACGACCAAATCCTGACCTGGACGGGCGCGACAATCGCGGTCGGCTCGGCGGTCCTGTCCGCAGCCGTGGCCGCTTACCATAAACTTCGTGAGGCCCGAAGGGACGAGGACGCCGCGGACCGCAAGATCCAGCTCGACGACATCCGGGCGCTGACCCGAGTGCAGGTCGAGCTGGAGATACGCATCAGCCAGGCCGAGAGCCGACTTAACGAGGTCAAGACCATGATCGACCGGGTGCGTTGCAAATTTCCGAATGCCGAGGGCACGGCGCGGTGCGGCGGCGAGACGCCGAGCAGTGGCCACCAAGAATCGTGAGGCTTGGAGCGTGGAGCGTTAAACACTGTTGCACGCTCCAGGCCTCGCGCCCCCGCCCCACTCGAAAGGCAAGCCATGAACGATCCCGAACCCACCCTCCACGACCTCTCCGGCGAGGCCGTTCTGCTCCAGTTCTCGGCCCACCCACGGTGGCCGCAGTTTCCGGCCACGCTCGCGCGGCTGAAGGCACACCCGATCGCGCCCGCCCCGAAGCAAGCCCCGAAGATCGACCTTGAACCGCACGCCGATTACCTCGAGAGTTCGTGAATGGGTAGGCCGCAGAAGAACATCGACGAAGAGGCGGTCGCCGAACTCGCCTTTGCTGGCTGCAGTACCAACGAGATTGCGCTCATCGTCGGGTGCGACGACCAGACCCTTCATCGGCGTCTTGCGAAGGTTATCGCCAAAAACGAGCAGTGCGCCGGAAGTGGCTCTGTGAGCAGCAGAATGCGGCAGCCAAGAAGGGAAACCCGACCATCCTGAACTGGCTTGGGAAGCAAGAGCTTCACCAGGTCGACAAAAAGCGGAAGGCCGATTCATCGAGTTGATCCGGCAAGCCGATCAGGATCGGGCCGACCAGATCCCACAACACCGTGCTGTCTGTGCGATCCAGGTTCCCAGCACTGATTCACCCCATGCTGACCTGGAAGAGTCGCCCTTTGGACTTGCTGACCGCGCCAGGCTCGACGCATGTTATCGACGCTACGGCCGCGACTCCCTCTGGGTGCGCAGCCACATTCGAGCCGAGCTACCAGATCTCTCTTCCGATCAGCTCATCCCTGAATCCTGGCTCGATTACGCGACCGCCGTCCAGCGGCCGAACCTGCCCCCGACCCATCCCATTCACCGTACTCGCCGCATCGCGATCGACCTGGGCGAAGGCGTCGGCCGCGACTCGACGTCAATCCTCGTGAGGGACGCTGATGGAATCATCGATCTTATCGCCGGGAATTCTTTATGCCTGGCTGATGCAGCAGAAGAAACGGCGCGCCTCGATCAGATCTGGGCCGTCGACGACTCCCGCATCAGCTACGACAAGCTCGGCATTGGCCGAGACTTCCGCAATCACCTCGTCCGCGGCGGACTCGGCAACGCCATCGGCTACGCCGGCAGCGGACGGCCCCAAGACCCAAAAGCGTACACCAACCTCAGAACCGAGGCGGCGTGGAAGCTGAGGCGCAGGTTGGACCTTGAGAGGCACACCGACGACAGGTATCCGGTCTCGAGCCGTCAGCCGCCCTTCCACATTCCGCCGCGGGCTTCTTGGATGCTACTCCGCGAGGACCTCGAGGCCCTGAGCTACGACCTGATCGGCGGAAAGATAAGACTTATTCGTACTGAAGATATGCGCCTCCATATATGATGTATACTCTGTAGATATGTATAGTTTCTCAAAGCAGTCGCGTTCGACTAAGACATCGAACAGCCACCCTGGACCAACTTCCCTCGGGCTTTTTTGCGACGTTGCCAGGCTTCACGTTGCGCGGCTGACATCTTCGCTCGAACCTCTTCTGATCGCTTCTGTCCCCGATTAGCATTCACACGTTTGGCGACTACTTCAGGAGATTGTTTCTTGCCTCGTTTTGCGGCTGCTATGTTGGTGCAGTGCTCAGGCGATCGCGTTCTTTCCCGAAGCGCGGCGGCATTCTTGGCCCGGCTCTCATCTGAGACGGTATGACCCCGACTTGCGGCCCCGATCTTGGATTTCCACTCTTCCGACATCGGTCCGCGTTTCTGGCCTTGATGTGCGGCTCCGATTTCGGCGCGCGTTTCTGCCGAGTGTTTCCTGCCACGATTGCCGGTCGCATTCTTGGCGCGATGTTCGGGAGACTGCTTCTTGCCACGCCAGAATGCTCCACACTTAGCCCGGGCCTCCGGCGACTTGGGCTTTCCTCTTAATGCGGCTGAAATCTTGGCCCGTGTCTCCGGCGACGCCTTGACGCCAAGAGGCGATCCTGCTTTCGGCAGCGTATTGAATCCACGTCGAGCCGAGTCGAACGCCTCGATGTGATGCTGTTCACGCCCAAGCAAAAGCGATCTGGCTTCCTCGGTGGTCAAGCCGTTGATCTCGACGTTCTCCGGAACGGACCACTCGAAGGCGTCTATCCCATACTTGTTCCAGGCGCGTTGAAGATGGTGTGAGAGATGCTTGCCGAGTGCCAAATCTCTACGATGTTGCCACTCTCGCCGTTTCATGTCGATGGACGAGCCGACGTAAACGCGCCCGTTAACCGTGCACCGGATTATGTAAACGCCGGACTTGATAGACTTGCTCTCAGACATGCTGGGCTCCTCGAAAGCTCAGCGGGTTCAGGAGGACGGCCGGAGTGATGATCCGACCGTCTTCCGTAATCATATCAAAGTTCTCGCGTATGATCAACGCCGACGTCGCGCAACGCCGCGCGGAACATGCCATGTCTCAGGGAATCAACATGAACACCGACGGCCTCTTGCTCTGGGAACCCGACGGCGATCTCGCGGCCCTCGAGATCTGGATCGGCACACCAACGGGCGCTGAGATGATCGGCGCCGGCATGTTCGGCTACTGGATCGCCCCAATCAATGGCTGACACCGACCCAAGACTCTTCCCGGCCTTGCCGAATGTCGGCGGAAGTTTCAGCAGCGACGATCGCGCCTGGATCCGTAAGGAAGTCGAGTCCGGCCTGCGCAACCACCGGCCGCGGCTCGCTTCCGCGATCGAGAATCAGGCATTCTACGATCTCGAGTCCGACCGCTACCAGCCGCGCCGCGAGGCGGAGACGGAATTCGACTTCGCCGGCCGGCCGCGCCGTCAGTCAGGCTTCGTCCAGCAGGCCGTGGACCGGCTTTGCGAGCACACGTACAACCCCGGCCCCGTACGTACCGTCGTCGCGGGCCCACGGCTCGGGGCCCACGCCGAAGGCGGGGAAGCCGGGGCGGGCCTGGCCGACAGCTTGCTCCAACAGGTCTACGAAACCAACCACATCGACTGCGTGATGAACCACGCGGAGGCGCAAAGCACCCTGAACGACGTCTGCGCCGTGCAGATCAAGTGCACGAACGACCCGGACAAGCCGGTCGATCTGCAGCTCTGGGGCGGTGACGAGTTCACGGTCTTCACCGACCCCGAGGACCCCCGCCAAGCGTTCGCCGTCGTCACGATCGATCGCTACAATCAGCGGACGCGCTACCGGCTCTGGTTCGAGGACGAAGTAAGGACCTACCTCACGGACCAATACTCAGCAGACAAGACGGCCGGGGCCCGGGTCGCGTATGAGACGAAAGACGCGGAGAAGAATACCTATGGCTGCATCCCGTTCGCGTTCCTACACTACCGGGCACCCGTCCGACAGTTCTGGACTCCTGGACCGGGCACATTCCTACGTAAAGCTGAGCTCCGGATCAACGATCGACTTTCAGAGCTTGACGAACTCATCAGCAAATACGGGCGACCAATCGGAGTCTTCAGAAACGTATCTCCGACGTTCACTCCTGAGATTGGGCCTGGACGCTTTATGCGCCTCTGTCGTGGCGGTACTGGCTATACCGGCGAAGGCTACGCCGACGGCGGCGAACCGTCGGCGGAGTACCTTCAAGCCCAGCTCGCCATCGAGTCCATCTGGGTCGACCTCGAAAAGTACATGAAGCAGGTCGCGACGGCTGTCAACCTGCCCTACACGGCCCTCGAGCTCGAGTACAGCGATGCACCGTCTGGAATCAGTCTGGTCATCAAGTCCGCGCCGCTGCTCACCAGGGCCCGTCAGCGACGGCCGATCTATCAGCTCGCCGAGCTGTGCCTGGCCCGCAAGATCCTGACCGCGGCCGGCAACCACTACGGCCAGGCGGATCTGGTCACCCAGGCCAAGCAGCTCCAGCTCCTCCTGGCGTGGGCAGAGCCGCGCATCCCGATTCCGGGCCCGGACCGCGACCAGTCCGACGAGTGGGAGATGCAGGTCGGCATCAAGTCCAGGATCACCGTCTGCATGGAGCGGTACGGGCTCACACGCGACCAGGCGATCGAGCACATCAAGCAGGTGACCGAGGATGAGACCGAGGCGCAGGAGATCGGGCCGGAGAAGAAGTTCCCCATTGCTCCGCCCAAGGAAGAGACGCCGGAACCAGACGACACCGAGGGGGCGGAATCGGGCTACGAAGACCGGGCCAGCGACGCGACGGGGCCCCAGACCACAGCGGAAGCGAGCGATTGACATGCATCAAGCAGGGAAAGCATGGTCAGATGTAGCGGCGAGCACTTATCGAGCTTATGCCGCTTCCACTAACAACAAGAATTTTAGCGGTGCCCCAATGCCAAAGTTCGAGGATCTTCCCAAGGCGATCCAAATCGCATGGGAAGCCGCTTCGCGACACGTCGGGGACTGCCTAAAACGACCGACGAATTCGTGGCCCGATGAACAAGCATGGAGCGGTTGGGTTCCTCCCCATCCTGAGTAACATTCCAGCCTCAAGGTTAATCATCCCCCATCGCCCGGGCCGACTCGGCGGCAGGCCCGGGTCACGCCACACAACCGCGTGTCGTGGTAGCCGCGCGGGGCCGGACCGGCGGACCCAGGACCCGCCGGCCCGGCTGTGTTCCAACGAGGTAAGACGATGCCCCTGAAGCAAGGCAACGGTAAGAAAGCGGTCAGCAGCAACATCAAGACCGAGATCGCGGCGGGCAAACCGCGGGACCAGGCGATTGCGATCGCACTCTCGGTGCAACGGCGGGCCGCGGCGAAGAAGGCACGGGGGAAGAGGCATAGCTGATGGGCTGGGTGACGCTCGACGACGGCCAGCACATTTGGATCGGGCCCAAGGGGAACGTCGAGCCCCGCAGCCCCGGCTCCAAGTCCGAAGCGACGGTCGCCAAGGCCCGTAAAGAGGTGGCCAAGGCGGCGGCCCATAAGGCAGCTCGACAGCCCAAGAACCCTCCCGTCCAGGCTCGCACCGACCCCCCCAGATGATCCTTGCCTTGGCTACTTGTTGAGACCTCAGAAACTAAAACAGGTTGCCAAGAAATCGCGAGAAAGCCGACCTGTTTTTTTGCTCAGTCACCCCTCTTCTAAAAGTGCGAAACAAGAACTTACGACTCAGCGAGAGAATCTGATGCCCAAGACATCCCCCCAGGTTCTTGCCGCCTTGCAAGTGGCAGACGACGCAGAAGCCACCGCGGCCGAGAAGTGGCACAAGCAAGAGGGCGAGCTGAAGGCCGGCCCGAAGAAGTTCAAGGGGCTCGGCCGGTGGTTCGATCGGCGACACCGCGAGTCGTACGAGCGCCAGCACGATCTTCGCCGGCACATGCAGGCCCTGGGCGGCAAGGTCGCCACCAACCTGGGCGACACGTCGTATTACACGGCCCGCGACCTCAAGAGCCCGGAGGACTTCCAGCGGCTCTTCTCGGACGCGGCTGATACCCTTTCCGGCCTCTACGACCGGCACACGGCCGTGACCGAGGCGGCGGAGAAGGCCGGCGACCACGACACGTGCCAGAAGTTCTTCGGAGTGCACCACGACCTCGCGTGCCAGGAACGCAAAGCCCGACGCAAGGCCACACTCGTAGCCGACATCGGACTGGGCGAGTTCTTGGCCAAGCACGTCTAACGGACGGGGCGCCGCCCCGTGCTGGTCTGTCGTGCCCCAAGAGATAGAGCATGAGAGCAGTTATGCATATGATTGTATATACTCTATTGATCATCTGACCTACTTTCTACTGCTCTCGCCAGGGGCGTGTTCGCAATCCTCGGCTCAAGGTGAGGCGAGGCCAACCCAGAAGCCCTGAAAGGGCTATACAACGGAGCACGGGGCAACGCCCCGTCATGACCCATGCCGCATGACGATGACAACAGCGCGATCAGCATCCTTAAGGAGCAGATCGGCAACCTGACCAGCCAACTTCAGGCCCTGACGTCCGAGCGCGACGAGTACCGCGATGCGCTGGACGAGATCTCGAAGGAACGCGATCGGCTCAAGGCCCAGGTCCAGGACCCCGGCGACGTCGCCAAGGAGAACGCCGCGCTCAAGCAGCAGATCCGCGACCGGACCGCCTACGACAAGTTCGCCGAGCTGGCGAAGCAGGCCGGCGCCAAGGAGGCCGCGACCAAGCACCTCTGGAAGCTCGCCGAGTACCAGGCGGACAAGGACGAGCCCGACGAGCACAAGCTCGCCGAGCTGCTCGACGGGCTCAAGGCCGAGGCCGATTACGCCTTCGAACCCGCCGAGACCGACCCCGCAGCGGCCAAAGCCGCCGAGATCGCCAAGGCGCGGTCCGGGCTCGAGCTCAGGAGCACACCCGC
>Ga0116220_10001310_pt1 | contig 9924 bp, 11 predicted proteins | sample Sb_taG_10_FD_88967 | JGI IMG/M metagenome (GOLD analysis project Ga0116220, IMG submission 88967) | Peat soil microbial communities from Weissenstadt, Germany - Sb_50d_7_NC metaG | ecosystem: Environmental > Terrestrial > Soil > Wetlands > Peat | place: Germany: Weissenstadt | collected 2010-09-21
CTTGGACCCCTCGGCGTAGTAGGGCCGGACGTTGACGTTGACGAACGCCCAGTCCGGGTGCTCCCCCGCGAGTTCGGACGCCAGCCGGTTCACGTCGTCGTAGGTGCCGTCGACGGTGACGAACGTGCCGCCGTAGACCGAGGTGGTGATGATCTTGCCCAGCTCCAGGTCGGCGGGCACGAGCACCACGGAACGGATGCCGGCCCGCGCGGCCGCGGCGGCCACCGCGTTGGCCAGGTTGCCGGTGGACGGGCAGGCGAGCACCTTGAAGCCCATCTCGGTGGCGGCGGCCAGGGCCACCGCCACCACCCGGTCCTTGAACGAGTGGGTCGGGTTGCCCCGGTCGTCCTTGATCCAGAGCCGGCGCATCCCCAGCGCGTGCGCGAGGTTGTCGGCGCGGATCAGCCTGGTGTAGCCCGGCTCGGTCGTGGGGCGTTCCGCGATGTCGGCGGGAACCGGGAGCAGCGGCGCGTACCGCCACATGTTCGGCGGGCCGGCCTCGATGTCCGCTCTGCTCAGCCGCGGGTAGTCATAGCGGACTTCCAGCGGCCCGAAACACTCCTCGCAGGCGTAGTGCGGGCCGAGTTCGTAGACCTTGCCGCACTCGCGGCAGGACAGCCCCGTGGCGTGACCGAACCCGGAAGTTGCAGGATGCGTGCGTGTCGTTACTGTAGTCACCGGCGAGGACTTCCTTCCCCATCTTTCCCAGCGGTCACCCTGACCGCGGGCCGGAGTTGGCACCATGTCACGCGCCTCGCCGTTCACGACGGGCATGCATACGCGCTAGGTTGCCGGGGCTTCGCAGGGCCGATCCCTCCACCCCTCTGGATGAGCGTTATTCAGTTGTGTCCAAACGGGATAAGAGTACCAGTGCTGGCCTAGGGGGGACGACCCCCTGGAATCCGCCGGTTACCCCCCTGGCCCCCTGGCTCCCTTGGCGGATCCCCGGCCACGTGCGCCCCTTGTGTCCCCCTGGCCCCCGGCCCGGCTGAAGGCCCGCCTTGCCACTAGCCTGCCGGACTATGAAGCAGCGAGTCCTCGTGGCGTCTAACCGCGGCCCGGTTTCGTACCAGTTCGGCGCCGACGGCGCGCCGATCATCCGGCGCGGCGGCGGCGGCCTGATCACTGGGATGACCCCGGGGGTAGCAGCGGTGGCGGAGCAAGCCGAGGTGATCTGGATCTGCGCGGCGGTCACCGACGCGGACCGCGCGGCCGCCCGCCAGTGGGGCGCCGACGCCGAGGACCCTGCGGACCCGCCGGCCACCCTGAACGCCCAGGCCATCCCGATCGTCGGCGATGTTCCCGTGCGGATGCTCGACATCCCGCGGGACACCTTCCACCGCGCGTACAACAACGTGGCCAACTCGACCCTGTGGTTCGTCCACCACATGCTGTTCGACACCCCGAACCAGCCGCTGTTCGGCCAGCAGTTCCAGCGCGACTGGGAGTCCTACCTGGCCTACAACCAGGCGTTCGCCGATGCGCTGGCGGAGGAGGCCCTGGCGGCGGGCGCCGGGAGCGAGCAGGCGCCCTCGGCAGGCGTCCGCGCCCTGATCCAGGACTACCACCTCAGCCTGGCCCCGCGGCTGCTGCGGGAAAGGTTGGGTGAAGCCGCCAGCAACATTGGCGTGGCGCACTTCTCGCACACCTCCTGGGCGCCGCCCGACTATTACCGGCTGCTGCCCCGCGAGGTGGGCCGGGCCCTGCTTGATGGCATGCTTGGCGCGGATCACCTGGGCTTTCACGCCGAGCGGTGGGCTAACGCGTTCCTCGATTGCTGCGAGGCGATCCTGGGCGCCGAGGTGAGCCGCCCCGGCCCCGCGGACACGGTCGGGCAGGTCGTCTACCGGGGGCACCTCACCGAATTGGGCGTGCATCCGCTCGGCGTGGACGCCCCCGCGCTGCGCGCCCGCGCGGCGGCCGATGACGTCCAGGCGTACGTCGCCGCGATCAACCAGGTGGCCCGCGGGAGGAAGCTGATCGTCAGGGTGGACCGGACCGAGCTGTCCAAGAACATCGTGCGCGGCCTGGCCGCGTACCGCGAGCTGCTCGCCACCCGGCCGGAATGGCGCGGCCGGGTGCTCCACCTGGCCTTCGCCTACCCGTCCAGGTCCGCGATACCCGAGTACCGCGCCTACACCGACCAGGTGCAGCAGATCGCGCAGGAGATCGTCGAGGAGTTCCGCACGCCGGACTGGAATCCGCTGATCCTGGAGGTGAGGGACGATTACCCGCAGTCGCTGGCCGCCTGCGCTGTGGCCGACGTGCTGCTGGTGAACCCGATCAGGGACGGCATGAACCTGGTGGCGCAGGAAGGCCCGGTGCTGTCGCAGCGCGGCTGCGCGCTGGTGCTGTCATGTGAGGCGGGCGCCGCCGCGACCCTCGGCGACCACGCGTTGCTGGTCAACCCCTACGACATCAGCGAGACCGCCGCGGCCCTCCACCAGGCGCTGACTATGTCGGACGCCGAGCGCCAGGGCCACAGCGCCGCGCTGGCCGTCGCCGCCGCCGCCAGCCCGCCCGCCCGCTGGCTGGGCGGCCAGCTGGCCTCGCTCAACAGGTAACGCCGACGTGGGGGTCCGGCCGCCCGTAGCCCCCGGGGGGTCCCGGGGCGTAACCCCCGACCCGTTCAGGTCAAGGCATCTTTCTTGCCGAACGATCATCGGTGCGTGCCGTACGTCCCCTCACAGGCCCAGCGCGGCGGCGAGGGCCGCGAGCAGGTCTATGATGCCCTCGGGCCCGTCCACGACCAGGTCGGCCACGGCTGCGACCTGCGGGGATTCGGCGCTGGCGCTGGCCACGGCACAGCCCCCGATTCCTTCCGCCCGCAGCGCGCGCACGGCAGCGAAGGCGGGCAGGTCGCCGAGATCATCGCCGCAGAAGATGACCGGATCGGCCGCACGCTCGCGGGCCAGGTCGGCCAGCGCGGTTCCCTTGTCGACGCCTGGCGGACGCAGCTCGATCACCATCCGGCCAGGTTCTGCCGCCAGCCCCAGCCGCGCGGCGAGCTCGCCGAGCGGGCCTCGCAGCACGCGCAGCGCCGCATCTGGATCGGCCGCCCGGCGGGTGTGCACGGCCAGGGCATGGCCCTTGTCCTCCACCCAGGTACCGTCCGGGGCGCCTGCCCGGCTGAGCACGCCTGGCAGCGCCTCGCGGGCGGCCCCGACCGCGGGCGGCGCGTCCGGCCCGGTCAGCGCGCCGTCCTGCCAGCGCTGCCAGCCGTAGTGGCCGAGCACGATGATGCCGGGCACGGCCTCGAGCCCGCCGTAGGCGACCGCCTCCGCAGCGGGCCTGCCGCTGATGACCGCGAGCGTCCCGACCGCCTTAGCCAGCCTGGCCAGGACGGGCACCACGCCGGGGTGGGCGCGGGCGGCCCGCGGGTCAGGCACGATCGGCGCCAGCGTGCCGTCGAAGTCCATGGCGATCAGGGCCCGCTGCGGGCCGGCCAGCAGCGCCTCGAGTCCGGCTTGGCCCTCAGGGGTGCGTGACCGCAGCGGCTGCGTCACGCGGGACGGCCCTTCGACCGGGAGGAACGAACGCGCTGGCGGCGGGCGCGCTGGGGCTTGACGAGCACCGGGTCGAACGCGAGCGCCTCCGGCCTGTCGATCAGCTCGTTCAGCAGCTGGTAGTACCAGGTGGCCGGGATGTCGAGCACCTCGGCAATGACTTGCTCCTTGACACCGGGCGACCGCCACCCGCGCCGTTCGAACGCGAGGATCCGCATGTCACGTCCGGACAACTCGGACAACTCGGACATGCCGCCTCCTTCCAGTGCTACGGCCCGGCTCTTTCGAACGTACCCTGCCACCGCGAGCTGTACCTCGGCGTCCGGCCGACGTACGCTCACGGGACGTGGCCCATTTTCGTTATCTCAGCTTTCTCACCGACTATGGGCTCGAAGACGGATTCGTGGCCGCGGAATCGGGTCAGACCACCATCCCGTCGACATCACCGAACGGCACAGCTCCATCAATTGATCGCACAAGCTCCTCGATAAGCGCCTGCGGATAGACCGCAGCCGCGCTCATATTCCGCACGACAGCGAGCGCCGCCTCCGCACATCGCCGGTTCGCTTCGGCGACGCAATCAGCAAATTCATCAGTTTTGTCGGCAATGACCGAGTAAATCGCCGCCTCGAGCACCTCGACCGATGCCTGCCGGATACTGACCTCGGCAATCCGGGCAACTGGCGATAGCAAAGTCCGTTCAATATTCCGAATTGCCCAATAACTGCCATTTACGCTCGACCACCACGACATGCATAGTCTGTGAACTTCCGCTACATCGCTATCAGCAAACTCCCAATCCCATGACATCATCTCTTTATCGAAAGACGTCACAAGGTTTTCAAGCCGCTTCGAGCGCATGAGCGGGCTGCCCATTTGCATACGGAGTTCGACGAAAATATTACCAACTGCGCTCCAGAGCCCGGTCCTGCGAAGGGCATTGACGTTCTCCGCGAGTTCCGTTACAGTCGTCAGCGGATCAAACGGAATGAATCCGAGCTCAACATCAATATCACAATCAAGGATCAATTTCGCTGCCATTGCCGATGTCTCGGCGTTTATACCCTTACCGTATCTCTTCAACTGTGAATCTGACAGCGACTCAAGCCCTATGAAGACTTTCCGGAGGCCACCCTTTCGCAACTCGACGAGCTCGGACTTCCTGGCCGCAAGCGCCTCCGCTCCGCCGCCAACCGGCCAGATGTTGTCCGCTCTAAGCGACACGCTGTATGTCATATTGCCGGTCTCCGATACGATACGGTTGACCGCGAGAGCCCCATCCATATCGTCGCCGAAAAAATCTTCATCCGCGAAGGTGAAGACCGATACACCGAGGGCCGTCAAGGTACGCATGTCTGCCTCAACCCGTGCCAGCGGAAGTCTCTGCCACGCACGCGGATCGCCCGGTGGTCTCGTGCAGAACGTGCACCTTCCGTAGTGACAGCCGCGGCTAGATTCGACCCTCCTAAAGAAGTTACCTGCCACTCTCAAGGGCACGATGTCGAGCCCATTGCTATTGGCGCTCCGACCAGCGGTGTTCACGGCTACTACGCCACCTCTCGCAGTCATCACTCCAGCGATCTCATGTAGCGCGGGGTATCCGCTCATGTGCCACCGCAGAACAGCCACCAAGGCAACTTCGCCCCATCCCTGGACAACCACGCAGCCTGGGTCAACCTCAAAGAAGTCCTGGGCCGCGTACATGGGTAGTGCATGACCTAGAACGACCAGCGGATAGCGGTCTCTGGATGTCCGCCGCATCTCTGCGAGGAGCTCGCGTGCAAGGGCGAGCGTCGTCTGCGGCACAGACAATCCCACTACATCGTAGCCGCCGTCGCCAATCCGCTGAACCATCAGGCGCCGTTCAGCCACTGGCCACGGTCCCCCGACGAGACCTAGATCCACCTCGCACTCTGGCAACTCATGCTTTACGAAAGCCGCGAGGCTCCCGACCGACAGAGGCTCGGCGTTCACAGGCTGCTTAGCCCCGTAGAGCTGCAGCAGCAGCACCCTCAGTCCGCGACCGGACAACCTGAACCTCGTGAAAACTGTCGGCCGATCTATTAACGTCGTCAGCTTAACACTGTCGGGTGGCCCGGGAGAATCTTAGTAAATAACCTCAGAGTTCCCGTGAGTCTCTGTGGTCTGTGTAGTACGGATCTGTCAATTTGACGGTGTAACTTCTTTCCCTGTGGTTACTTCCGTCCCGCGCTCAGGCGACCGTCGAACGTGATGTCAAAGGCGTTCAGGGCGGCCTTCCACCGGTTGGTCCACCGCTTGCGGCCCTCGGCAACTCCGTCCTGACCATCATCTGGCATCGAAGAACGCCCGTGCGCCGTGGGGCGCGTCGAACACGATGGTGCGGGGACCTCGACCTGGCGCGTGGACAGTTCCGATCAGTCGGACCGTTCGTCGTCGCGTGTAAGCGGCATCGGCAGCCGGTGCAGCCACGGCTGAGCGAACGCCTCGATGACAGCCGGGCCGAGTCGGCCATAGATCTTCAGCAGCGGCGCCGGCTCGTCGCAGGAGGCGAACCCATTGGACAACTCGGTGAAGCCCGAGCCCCGGCCCTGGCCGCCCGCCATTCGGCCCGCTCGTGGCCGTTGACCCATTCTTGGCTGGGTACGGGAGTAGGAGCAGACCTTCACAACGCTGGCCGAAGCCGTCGCCCTACAGGTAGAATTGGTAAATGATCCGTCGGCCTCGACCACCCACCGGGAGTCGGACACCTTGAACAGTTTGGTCGCCTCGGAGCACGGGGCAACCCGCACAGGTAACCGCCGAACACCGGCCAGACTTGAGGAACCCAACTGCCGACCTGCCTCCGGTACCGGCGGTGCTCGCAGTGATATGCAGGCGTATTCCACAAAATCCTGATCTCAACAACCCTTAAATCACCGCCGACGCGGTGGCAGATCCACAATCCAGCTTCGGCAATCATGTACGACATAGAGGAAGGGATAGACTAACGCGTCCGATCTGGGGCATCCTGTAGCTAAACGAGCGTGCCCGGCCCGTGCTCGCTCTAGTTCTGAGGAACGCGGTGCAATGACGGATATCAGGCCAACAGCCAATTCCCTACTCAAGAGGCTGACCCGCGGCATGCAGGCACTGCTGCTGTCCGTTGTGGCTCTCGGTGCCACGGTCCTTCTGTGGGCCGCAACCTTGGTACCTTCCCAAACCTGGAAAGAGTTCCTCAACGCAATCGCAACTGGACTGCTTGTCTCGGCCGCTTTTGGTATCGCCCAAACGCTCGTTACCAATAAGGTGACCACTGAGATGCTCCGAACGTCAGTAATGGAACAAGTCAGCGATAGCCTTGCCAAGTCGAGCAATATTTATTATCCCACCGATGAATTCTCGGCGTCTTCCGTGCCCGATCCGCAGTTCAACATTCGTTTGAATGAAGATCTAGCTGATTCTCCTACCTTCTGGTTCCGCGGCATGTCCGGTCGTTATACCGCAGCTCGCCTCGCGCTGAATCTAAATGTTAGGCTGCAGGCCTATCTTATTCTTCCTGATCCAAAGGTTCCAGGTACACTTGAAGGCAGGATTGACTATGCTATTCGTAATGAGCTCTATCATGGACTGAACCGTGATGAGATACGAGAAAAGATCCAAAGAGACATTAATCTCGGAATAGTCGGATTGTTCGAAGCCTCGCACAGATGTGCGAGCTTGGAGCTCATTCTGACGCCTATGCCAGTGCTCGATCGGTATGAAATATTCCATAACGCAATCTGGGTAACGCTATTCAGCGATCCAGGGAAAGGCACAGCCTTTCCGCGGACATTGAGATTCTCCGCATTGTCAATTATGTACCTGATGCAGTATGCTGACTGCCTCCAGGTAAAAAACCATCCCAGCTCACGTCTTATACAGCCCCGCACAATATCAGAAACAGAAATAATCTCTAAGTTCAATGAGATCACGGGGCAAAGTATAACGAAAGAAGAATATATTGATCTCACAAAAGACTTCCATAGTTTTACGGATGGCTTTGCGAGGACATCTGGCTTGAAGCGCGGCGAATGACATGGGCAGGTTCGTTCCCAGAGCGATAACCCCCAGCGAGGTGGGCGATTACAAAGATATGTCTCGGTAAAAAAGCGTAGCGCATCTCCCGGCTGCGCTATACTAGAGGCAAGCTTAAGTGTTACCTCATAGCAGAAGCAGGAAGATGAGGGGAATGATTGATGGCTAAGGATCTGAGACAGTATCTCGGGTCCGTCTGGGTAACGATGGAGGATCTCTATGCGGGGCAAACGAAGGAAGTTCCGTTTCACGGCTGGCATCATGTGAAATTTGTAGCGGTCAATGCAAGACGGTTTGCGGCCGAATTGGGTGCGGATGCAGTGCAGGCAGAGATCGCTGGCCTGGTGCATGACGTCAACTATCTCGTGGCAAACCGCTCCGATGCGGCCGACGGCAGGGTCTTGCGGCAAAGAATCCTGACTACGGTCGGTATGGCGGAAGATGCTATAGCAGCGATCGAAGATATCGTGGTTGCCGCAGAGACTCACTCGCGGGGAAGGGATATTTCGCCAGAAGCGATGGCGCTTAGTGATGCTGATACGCTGTTCAAGGCGCTGCCTATCACTCCAGTTATCCTCGCTCCGCTGTATATGCGAGAGACCGGGATGTCGCTGCGCGAGTTGGCAGAGAAGATCGTGGATGAGCAAATCCCGCTTCGTGAAAGTGGAATCTATTTCTATTCGGATTCCGCAAAGCGAAAGTACGCACAGTGGGCCGATGCTAATCTTAGCCTGTGGAGCTGTATTCTCGATTCATTGGGCGATGCGTCCGTAGTGCAGGTGGTTGACGACGTCGCTAAGTACACGGAGATTTCCAGTCAGTAGACTATTCGTTCGGTCCCGAGTGCCCAGAGCAGGGCAAAGTCAGGCATGGACTGGAACAGCCGGACAGGCGCGGCTTCAGTGGGACGGCAGCGTACTAATGTTTTTGGATGTTCGTCACTATTCGTGCTATAATTTATGCATGGCGCAAAGGGCGGCGGTCCACCAGTGAGGAACGAGTTGACGCGATCCGCCTGCTAAGCCGGCTATACCGGGCAATGGTCGCGGAGATCTTCGATGTTACCGAGTCGTCGGTATACGGCCGGCAGAAGATGTGCCGCGCGGGCGGCCTTGCGGCATTGTCCACGAAGATCGCTTCCGGTCGCAAGAAGCTGTTGTAGCGATAAGCAGCTGCTGCAGCTGGCCGGATGAATCCGCAGGGGATCCCCACCAGCTTGAGTTCGATTTCGCCTTGTGGACCAAGGAGATGGTCCGCGACCTGATCAGGCGGAAATTCGGCGTTGATTATTTTCTGCAGAACGTGGGCCGGATCCTGAAGATGCTCGGGTTCTCCCCGCAGCGGCCGGTATGTTATCTTTCCCGCAGGGATCTTGAATTTAGAGTCAAGTTGCGGCGTGTGTGACGGCTGATGACAGGCGGATGCTGGCTCGTGATTACTGTGGGTGATAGCTGCAGGTGGGGTAAGGCGCAATGATGCTGGACGTCGTCTCCCCGGGCCGGGAGGCGTTTACCAGGTGCAGTCCGAGCGCCGTGGCGACGTCGGATGGGTAGCCGGTGAAGTCCGCCGGGTTCAGGTAGTCAGTGGCCGAGGTCACCGACGCGGGCCGGTAGCCGAAGGCGATCGAGTCGCCGAGCGCGAGGCAGCCAGGTTCGTCGAGATCCCGCGCCGGAGACGGCACGGACCGGGCGACCGAGGCCGCCGGGCGGGCGCTGGTGACGGTCGCGAGGCTGGAGCTGGCGGCGCAGGTCGCGCCGACCAACGCCGCCACGGCGAGCAGCACCCAGCCGGTGGCGATCAGCGCCCGCCGGGGTCCGCGAGCAGCACGTCAAGGTCTGCCTGACCCTCCGGGGTGCCCGCCCGCGGTGCCCGCCTCACCCGGACCGCCGGGGCGAGCGGATGCGCTGGCGGCGGGCCCGCTGGGCGCGCAGCCGCTTGACGAGCACCGGGTCGAACGCGAGCGCCTCGGGCCGGTCGATCAGCTCGTTCAGCAGCTGGTAGTACCGGGTGGCCGGCATGTCGAGCACCTCGGCGATGGCCTGCTCCTTCACGCCGGGCGATCGCCAGCCGCGCCGCTCGAACGCCAGGATCCGCATGTCGCGTTCGGACAGCCCGGACATTAGATCCTCCTCCCGGTTCATTCCAGACCGTACTCCAGTGGCAGGGGTGTACCCGGACGGGCGGCCGACGTACGCTCACGGGTCGTGACCCGTTTTCGCTACCTCAGCTTTCTCACCGACTATGGGCTCGAAGACGGCTTCGTGGCCGCGTGCCACGGCGTCGGCGCCCGGATCGCGCCGCACGCGGACATCATCGACGTGACCCACCTGGTCCCGCCGGGCGACGTCAGGCGCGGCGCGGCCGTGCTCGCGCAGACCGTGCC
>Ga0116220_10001312_pt1 | contig 9912 bp, 9 predicted proteins | sample Sb_taG_10_FD_88967 | JGI IMG/M metagenome (GOLD analysis project Ga0116220, IMG submission 88967) | Peat soil microbial communities from Weissenstadt, Germany - Sb_50d_7_NC metaG | ecosystem: Environmental > Terrestrial > Soil > Wetlands > Peat | place: Germany: Weissenstadt | collected 2010-09-21
ATGCGGAACACGATGATCACCACGCTGGCCGAGGACTACGTGCGGATGGCCCGGGCCAAGGGACTGCCGGGCTGGCGCATCATGCTCGACTACGCGGCCCGCAACGCGATCCTGCCGAACCTGGTGGGCTTCGCTATGTCCCTCGGCTTCGTGGTCAGCGGCGCGATCCTGGTGGAGTACGTGTTCAACTATCCCGGTGTGGGCTACATGCTGCTGCAGGCCGTGGACGGCGAGGACTACCCGCTGATGCAGGCCCTGTTCCTGCTGATCACCGTCGCGGTCCTGTTCGCGGTCCTGGCCGCCGACATCCTTACCGCGATACTCGACCCCCGGACCAGGGCGGCGCGTTAGCCATGGCCATGCCGGTCTCGGGAGTTCCCACCGACGGTTCACGGGCCCCCGCCGCACAGGTACCGGCGGGCCACGCGCTGGCCCGCATCGGCCGCGCCATCCGCTCCAACCGCAAGGCGGCCACCGGAACCATCCTGCTCCTGATCTTCATCCTGGTCGCGCTCTTCCCCGGCGTTATCGCCCACGCCAGCCCGACGCAAGATGCCTATCCGCCGCGTCTGGGCCCCTCGTCCGCTCACCTGTTCGGCACCAACGCGTACGGGCAGGACCTGTTCGCGCAGGTGGTGTGGGGAACCAGGAACGTGCTGATCATCGCGTTCGTGGTCGGGCTGGCCACCACCGGGATTGCGGTCCTGATCGGCGTGGCCGCGGCCTACCTCGGCGGGGCGTGGGACGGCACGCTCGGCGTGCTGACCGACGTGCTGCTCGTCATCCCGCTGTTCCCGCTGCTGATCATCATCGCGGCCTACGCCCACGGCGGGACCACGATCGTGCTGATCACGGCCATCACCCTCACCAGCTGGTCTTACACCGCGCGCCAGCTCCGGTCGCAAGCGCTCACGCTGCGCAACCGGGATTTCCTCGAGGCGGCTCGGGTGCGCGGCGAGCGCAAGCTCTACGTCATCGTGATGGAAGTCATCCCCACCATGACCTCCCTGATCGTGGCGAGCTTCCTGACCAACGCGCTGTACGCGGTGCTGCTCTCATCCAGCCTGCAGTTCATCGGCCTCGGCGACCCGAACACGGTGAGCTGGGGCACCACCCTGTACTGGGCGGAGAACAACGCCGCGCTGCAGACCGGTGAGCCGTTGTGGGCGATCGCGCCAGGTTTCTGCATCGCCCTGCTCGGCGCCGCCTTCGCCCTGCTCAACTACGCGTTCGACGAGATCGGCAATCCGGCGCTGCGGCCTGTGCGAAGGAGCAAGCGTGTCCGAAGGGCATGAGATCCTCGAGGTCAGCGGCCTGTCCGTGGACTATATGCTGCCGCAGGGTTCCGGGGCCGACATCCGGGCCGTCGATGACGTCTCGTTCACGGTCGACCGGGGCGAGTTCCTCGGCATCGTCGGCGAGTCGGGCTGCGGGAAGTCCACGCTGCTGTTCGCGGTCGCGCAGTTGCTCGCTCCCCCGGCCCACCTGGCCGCGGGCACGGTCAAGTTCAAGGGGGCGAACCTGGTCGGCCTGACCGACCGGCAGCTGTCCGCCATCCGCTGGTGCGACCTGTCGGTGGTCATGCAGAGCGCCATGAACGCGCTGAACCCGGTCAAGTCGATCGGCGCCCAGTTCAAGGACGCGCTGCAGGCCCACGGCAAGCCGTCCAAGGAGGAGATCGCGGCCCGGTCGGCCGCGGTGATGCGGATGGTGGGCATCGATCCGGTGCATCTGAAGAGCTACCCGCACCAGCTGTCCGGCGGCATGCGGCAGCGCTCGATGATCGCCATGGCGATGCTGTTCACGCCCGACCTGATCATCATGGACGAGCCGACCTCCGCGCTGGACGTGGTGGCGCAGCGGGCGCTGATGCTGCAGATCAAGGAGCTCCAGCAGACCTACGGCTTCGCGGTCATCTTCGTCACCCACGACATGTCCCTGATCAGCCACTTCTCCGACCGGCTCATGGTGATGTACGCCGGCCAGATCGACGAGCTCGGCGCGACCAGGACGATCTTCGCCCGCCCGCTGCACCCTTATACCCAGGGCCTGCTGGAAGCCTTCCCGTCCATCCATGGCCCGCGCGTCCCGCTGAAGGGAATCCCCGGCAATCCTCCCGATCTGGCCCTGATCCCGAGTGGCTGCCGGTTCCACCCGCGGTGCCCGCACGCGGTCGAACGGTGCACCGTGACCGCACCCGACCTGTACCCGGTCGACGGAGACCTCGTGCGCTGCCTGCGCCGCCAGGACGGCAGCCTGAGCAGCCGCGAGGAGGGGAGCCTGAGCAGATGAGCGAGTTGCTGAGGACCGAGCGCCTGACCAAGCACTTCAAGATCGGCGGGCTGCTGTAACGGCGGACGCTGCACGCCGTGGACGACGTGAGCTTCAGCATCGGCGAACACGAGATCGTGGCGCTGGCCGGGGAGAGCGGCAGCGGCAAGTCCACGATCGCCCGCGTCCTGGCCAGGATCTACCAGCCGACGAGCGGGCAGGTCTACTTCGAGGGCAAGCCGCTGTCGGCGATCCGCTCGCGGCGCGACGGGCTGCGCTACGCCAGCCTGGTGCCCATGGTCTTCCAGGATCCGTTCGCCTCGATCAACCCGGTGTTCCGCGCGCAGCACGGCGTGCTGCGCATCCTCAAGCTGCACCGTCCCGAGCTGTCGGCCAAGCAGCGCCTGGACGAGGCCGCGAGGGTGTTCGGCGTGGTCGGGCTGGGCGCCGACATGCTCCAGCGCTTCCCGTACGAGCTGAGCGGCGGCCAGCGGCAGCGGGTCGGGTTCGCCCAGGCCCTCGCGATGCGGCCGAAGCTGATCCTGGCCGACGAGCCGGTATCGATGCTGGACGTGTCGATCAGGATCGGGTTGCTCAACCTGATGGCGAAGCTGCGCGACGAGGAGGGGGTTTCGATCCTGTACATCACCCACGACATCGCCAGCGCGCGGTACGTGGCCGACCGCCTGATCGTCATGTACGCGGGCCAGATCGCCGAGTCCGGGCCGATCGAGGAGGTGCTGACCGCCCCTAAGCATCCCTACACCCAGCTGCTGCTGTCCGCGGTACCAGATCCGATGGCTCCGCTGTCGCAGGTGACCGATCGCGGCGAGCCGCCCAAGGTCGTCGACCCGGCGCCCGGCTGCCGGTTCCGCTGGCGGTGCCCGCTGGCCATCGAGCAGTGTTCGGCCGTGACCCCGGCCCTGGCGGAAGTGCGGCCCAACCACGAAGTGGCCTGCCATGTCGCCCAGACGGGCGCGGAAGTGAGGGCCTTCGCATCATGAAACTCGCGGTGATCGGCGGCGGGTCCACTTACACCCCGGAGCTCGCGGACGGCATCGGCCGGCTGCTGCCTTCGGTCAGCGAGCTGGTCCTGGTGGATCCCGACCCCGCGAGGCTGGCCGCCGTGGGGCCGGTCTCGGCCCGGATCATGGCCGCACACGGGCATCCGGCCCGGGTCCGCTGGACCGGCCGCCTGGACGACGGCGCCGACGGCGCCGACGCGATCCTGTTCCAGCTGCGGATCGGCGGTCAGGCCACGCGGCAGCGTGACGAGACCTGGCCGCTGGACTGCGGCTGCGTCGGGCAGGAAACGACAGGGGCGGGCGGCCTGGCCAAGGCGCTCCGCACCGTACCCACTGTCCTGGATTTGGCCGAACGGGCCAGCCGCCGGGCTTCGCCCTCAGCCTTCATGATCGACTTCACCAATCCCGTGGGGATCGTCACCCGCGCGCTGCTGTCCGCGGGTTACCGGGCCGTCGGCCTGTGCAACGTGGCCATCGGGTTCCAGCGTCACTTCGCGTCCCTGCTGGGAGTGCCGGCGGATCGGGTGCGGCTCGGCCACGTCGGCCTGAACCATCTGACCTGGGAACGCTCGGTGACGGTGGACGACAAGGACGTACTGCCCGGCCTGCTCGCCACCCGGGCGGACGAGATCGCGCCGCACACGGGGCTGCCCGCGGACTTCATCCGCCGCCTGGGCCTGGTGCCGTCGTACTACCTGCGCTACTACTACGCCCACGACGCGGTGGTGGCCGAGCAGCGCGGGGCGGTGACCCGCGCCGAGGAAGTGGCCCGGATAGAGCGGGAACTCCTCGAGCTGTACGCCGACCCGGCCCTTGACACCAAGCCGCCTCAGCTGTCGCAGCGCGGGGGCGCCTGGTACTCCGAGGCCGCCGTGGACCTGCTCGTCTCGCTGACCGGTGACCGGCGCGACGTCCAGGTGGTCAACACGGCCAACGGCCTGACGCTGCCGTTCCTGCCCGCCGACGCGGTGATCGAGGTGCCGTCCGTGATCAGCCGCGGCGGCACCGTGCCGGTGCCGGTCGCCCCGGTCGAACCGCTGCTCCGCGGACTGATCGCACACGTGTACGCCTACGAGGAACTCGCACTCGACGCGGCGATCCGGGGCGGGCGCGACCGGGTCTACGACGCACTGCTCGCGCACCCGCTAGTCGGCCAGGCCGAGGCGGCGCGGTGCCTGACCGACCGCCTGCTCGCCGAGAACGCACGCTACCTGTCCTGGGCGTAAGGAGACCGCGGATGAGACGCACCTGGCCTGTGATCGTAGCGGCCGCTGGCATCACGCTGGGCACAGCTGCAGCTGCTGCCCCGGCCGCTCATGCGGCCTCGGCGCCGGTAGCCGTGGTCCGGGTCAATCAGGTGGGATACCCGGTGTCGGGTCCCAAGGTGGCCTACGTGATGCTGGCCCGGCCGGTGAGCCGGGTGAGCTTCGAGATCACGACCCCGTACGGCGTCGCCTACCGGGGTACGTCCGCCGACGACGTGGGCACGTGGAACTCCGCGTACCGCGCGGTCTATGAGCTCAGCTTCTCCGGGGTGAACCTGCCCGGTGTCTACCAGGTCACGGTCACCACTCCGGCCAAGGCGATCTCCCCCGCGTTCGTCATCGGCACCGGAGCCCAGCTGTACCGCCAGCTGGTGGACAACGGCGTGCGGTACTTCACGTCCGAGCGGGACGGCCCGGACGTCGTTCCGTCCGTCCTGGATCGCCAGCCCGCCAACCTGACCGACGAGAACGCCGACGTCTACGCGGACCCGGCCTACGACAGCAACGACAACCTGCTCGGCACGCTGAAGAAGATCGGCGGGCCGGTCGACGTCGCGGGCGGCTGGTTCGACGCGGGCGGCGGGTATGAGAAGTTCGCCTACACGGCCAGCTACGCGGACGCGCTCCTGCTGATCGCCTCCCGCGCCCTATCGAACCAGCAGGGCCCGGGTTCCTACCCGGCCCTGCAACCGGAGGCCGACTTCGGACTGCAGTGGATCACCAAGCTGTGGAATCCGGTGCTCAAGGTCCTGTACGCGCAGGTCGGGATCGGCAACGGCAACGCCAGCAACACCATCCAGGGCGACTACAACTTCTGGTTCCCCCCGCAACAGGAGGACCGGATGGACGTCAGCCCGGGCGGCCACCCGGGTCCGACCGCCTACTTCGTCAGGTACCGGCCGGTGTTCGAGGCGGCCCCGCCCGGAAAGCCGGTCAGCCCCGACCTGGCCGGCCGGTTCGCTGCCGACTTCGCCCTCGGCGCGCAACTATCCGCGGACGGCGACCCAGCGCAGGCCCAGCACCTGCTCAGCCTGGCCCGGGGCGTCTACGCGATGGCCAAGACCACCGACGTCGGACAGCTCGTCACCGCGTTCCCCCACGACTACTACCCGGCCAGCCAGTGGAAGAGCGACATGGCCTGGGGCGCGGCCGAGATCGCCCTGGCCGACGAGGCGACCGCCGCGCCGGCCCGGCAGCTGAGCGCGGACCTGGCCACGGCGGCCCGCTGGGCCCGGGCCTACATGGCCCAGGGTCATCCCGCCGACGGGGACACATTCAACCTCTACGACGACGGCGCGGTCGCCGAGGCCGAGCTGCTGCAGGCCATGCAGGAGGCCGGCGCCGATCCGATCGCTCCTTCCGTGCTTCTGGGCGACCTCGCGGCTCAGCTGCGGACCGGCGAGGCCCAGGCCAAGGGCGACCCGTTCGCGCTCGGCACCCAGCTCGGCGCCTCGGACGCCTCGCCGCACGCGTTCGGCCTGTTCATCACCGACGCCTTGTACCAGAAGTACGGCGGCTCCAGCGCCTTCGAGTCCTTCGCGCAGCAGCAGCTGAACTTCGCGCTCGGCGCGAACGCGTGGGGCAGCTCGTTCGTGGTCGGCGCGGGAACCGTGTTCCCGCACTGCATGCAGAGCGAGATCGCCAACCTGGCCGGCTCGCTCACCGGCCGCGGCGACATCCAGCTCGGCGCCACCACCGACGGCCCCAGCAGCATCGGCAACTTCTCCGGCCTCGGCACGGTCTCCGGGATGCGGGCGTGCAGCGCGGGCCATTTCGCGCCGTTCAACACCACGACCGCCGGGTACGAGGACAACGTGGTGTCCTGGCCCTCGGTGGAACCCGCCGACGACTACACCGCCGCGTCCCTGTTGGCATTCGCCCTGGGGAGTGCCGGCCTTGGCTGAGGCAACGGCGCTCAGGCCTGCCGTCCTGGCCATCGACGGGGGAAACAGCAAGACCGACGTAGCCCTGGTGGCCAGCGATGGCACGCTGCTCGCGTCCGCCCGCGGGCCCGGCATCAACGCCCACGACGTCGGCGTCGAGGCGACGGTGCTGATCCTCGACACGGTGGTCAAACAGGCCGCGGCCCAGCTGAGCGGGCGTTACCGGGCCGACGGAACGGGCTGGGTCGCGATGCACACGGTGGCCTGCCTGGCCAACGCCGACCTGCCGGAGGAAGAGGCCGAACACGCCGCGGCGGTGCGGGCCCAGGGCTGGAGCCCGACCGCGACGGTGGTCAACGACACCTTCGCTATCCTGCGGTCCGGCCTGACCGACCGGGTCGAGGGTTCCGCGTCGCACTGGGGCGTCGCCGTCGTGTGTGGCGCGGGAATTAACGCCGTCGGCGTCGCCCCCGACGGCCGCGTCACCCGGTACCTGGCCCTCGGCACGATTTCCGGCGACTGGGGCGGCGGTTATGGCTTGGGCCTGGAGGTCCTCTGGCACGCGGCCCGCGCGGAAGACGGGCGTGGTCCCGGCACGATGCTTACCGGGCATCTGACCAGCCACTTCGGGGTGGAACGGGTCGAGGAGATCACGATCGGCATCCACCAGGGAAAGATCGATGACGATGAGCTGATCGGCCTGGCGCCGCTGCTGCTGCGGGCGGCGGACGAGGGCGACCCGGTGGCGCGGGCCGTGGTGAACCGGCTCGCCGGCGAGATCTCGGTCATGGCCATCACCGCGATGCGGCGCCTCGACCTCACCGGTCTGGCCACCCCGGTCATCCTGGGCGGTGGCGTCATTACCGCACGGAATCCGCTGCTCATGGACGGTATCACCCGGCAGCTCGCCCAGGCTGCCCCCCGCGCCCAGGTCCGGGTGATCGACGTACCGCCCGTGGTCGGCGCCGCCCTCCTGGGCCTGGACCAGGTGGACGCCCCGCCCGCCGCCGAGGCCCGCCTGCGGGTGGCCTACGACGGCTCGAATCCGTGATCCCCGCCGTTTTCAGCCAGGCCAGTAGGAGCAGCGGGCACCGGTGTGCACGGTCTGCCGCAGGTGGTCGCCGAGGATCGCGTCCGCCTCCGTGATCCGGGCCAGCGCCCGGCGGATGGCCTTGCCCACCGCGACGCGGGCCCGTTCCCCCTGATCGGGAAAGGACCGGACACGTCCGCCGAACCCCGCCGCGCCGGCCAGCTGGGCCAGGAGCCAGTCCCGTTCGGCCCGAGCGGCGTCCCGGCCCGCGGCCGAGCTCGAGGCCAGGGCCCGGTCCGCCATGTGGGGCGGCGTGGCCCGCAAGCCATAGGAGCCGTGCTTGGCGGCCGGAAGAGGCCGGTCTATGCTCGAAACCAGGTGAGCCGGGCGTTGATCGGCACGTCAAGCGTCCGGCCTGGTCGGAGGTGCCTCCGATGTCTCGTTACGTGAACCGGGACCGCCTGGCGGTACTGGCCGCCCTCGCGGTCCCCTTGGCGCTGGCTGCCGTCTTGATACCGTTCCGGACCAGCTTCCCCAACACCGACGCCGCGCTGGCCCTGATCCTGGTGGTCGTGGCGGTCGCCGCGAACGGGGACCGGCTGGCCGGGGTGCTGGCCGCCGTCTCGGCGGCGATATGGTTCGATTTCTTCCTCACCCAGCCCTACGAGCGGTTCAGTATCACGAGCCGGACCGACATCGAGACCACCGTCTTGCTGCTGGTCATCGGGGTGGCAGTCACCGAACTGGCCGTCTGGGGGCGTCATCAGCACGCGGCCGCCAGCAGACGCGCCGGCTATCTCGAGGGGATCAGCAGCGCCGCGCAGGCCGTGGCCACAGGTAGCTCACCGTCCGTGCTGACCGAGCAGGTGACGGCCCAGCTCACCAGGTTGCTGACGCTGCGATCGTGCCGTTTCCAGCACGGCGTGGCCGGGATCGGCCGACCCGCCCGCCTGCAGCATGACGGGTCTCTCACCGTGCAGCACCGCGCCTGGGACGTGGACGCCGAGGGCTTCCCCGCGGACACGGACGTTGAACTGCTGGTGGAAAGCGGCGGCCTGTTCCAGGGCCGGTTCCTGATGACCCCCGACCGCGGTGCTCGTCCCACGCTCGAACAGCGGCTCCTGGCCGTCGCGCTGGCCGATCAGGTCGGCGCCGCGCTCGCCACGAGCCGCCCGGTTGACCAGCGATAGGATTGGGCGGTTCGTCAGCGGCGGGCGACAGCTGAGGGAGCCGGATGACTCAGGACGGAGACTGGCGGACCACCTTCAGGCCCGACATTCCCAGCGCGGCGCGTATCTATGACTATCTGCTCGGCGGCAAGGACAACTACCCGGCGGACCGGGCGGTGGCCAAGTCGATGTAGCGCGGAAGCGCGGGCTACCCGGAGCCGCTGGCGGCTAGCCTTTTGAGCTTCCGGGGGCCGGGGAGGTGGTGTCCGACTCGGCGCTGAGGAGATGCCGGTCGGCGTCCTCGCCGAGCAGGGCCCGGGACAGCCGGGTGAGCAGTTCACCCAGCTCGGCGTACTCGTCCGGGGACCAGTCGGCCAGCAGTTCGCGCAGGCCCTCGCGCCGGGCGGCGAACAGCTGGTCAGCGGCCTCATGGCCGGCGCCGGTGAGCACCAGAGTCCCGTTGGAGCGCACCACCATGCCCTCGGAGACCAGCCGGTCCACGTAGGGCCGGCCGTAGTCCGTGGTCACGCTGGCCTGCCGGGCCAGTTCCTCCCCCGCGACCGGGCCCTGCTTGGCCAGGCGGGTCAGGATCCAGCTGCTCCCGGCGGGCAGCTCGAGGCCGGCCATCGCGGTCAGCCGCTCATAACCGCGCCGCCGCAGGTCCGCGCCGCCCAGCCTGGTCAGCGACCGCTCCACCTCGTCGGCCGAGGAGCGCGCCGTCGCGGCTGCTCCCAGCCCTTCGCCGAGACCGGCCGAGTTGGTGGTGCGCAGCGGCACCTCGCGCAGGAACCAGGAGAGCACGAATGCGACCAGTGCGACGGGAATGGCGTAGAGAAACACCGGGTGCAGGGCCAGCGAGTACGCGTGCTGCACGGCCGACCGGATCGCGGGAGGCAGCTTCTTCAGCAGCTCGGGGTCGGCCGCGGCGCTCGCGATCTTGAGCCCGGGCGGCAGCGTCAGGCCGTGCAGCGCCGAGGCCAACTCGGCGGCCAGCCGGTTGGAGAAGACCGCGCCGAAGACCGACACCCCGAAGGCGCCGCCGATGCTGCGGAAGAACGTTACCCCTGACGTCGCAGCGCCCAGGTCGGCGTAGTCGACCGAGTTCTGTACCGCGATGACGAGAACCTGGAGGATCAGCCCGAGGGAGAGTCCGAGCACGAAGAAATCAACGGACGTGAGCGCGACGGAGGTGTGCTCGTCCAGCCGGGACAGCAAGAACAGCGCGACGGACAGCAGCGCGGTGCCGACGATCGGATAGACCTTATACCG
>Ga0116220_10001315_pt1 | contig 9903 bp, 9 predicted proteins | sample Sb_taG_10_FD_88967 | JGI IMG/M metagenome (GOLD analysis project Ga0116220, IMG submission 88967) | Peat soil microbial communities from Weissenstadt, Germany - Sb_50d_7_NC metaG | ecosystem: Environmental > Terrestrial > Soil > Wetlands > Peat | place: Germany: Weissenstadt | collected 2010-09-21
CCTCGCGCGTCACATCCACCGCCTCCTCTCGATGCCCCCAGCCAACCCCAACCCCAAGACACGGATCGAGCTGAACTCCGCAATTTCCGTGCCTTGCTTGACATAGGAGCAACACATGGATCTGACCAGACCAAGCCTCGATGCTGCATAGGGCTTGAAGGCACCAGCGGTAATCTGGCCTGCTGGTTCGGACTATCGAGATACACTGTCTACGAGATTCCGCCTGATTTGTCCGTATCCTTGAATCCATGACCCGTGTTCGTTACGATAAGCATAAGTTCCGGGAGTTGATCGTCTATCTCGCTGAGAAGTCGACCGATGACCCAAATTTTGGTGACACGAAGCTCAATAAGCAGCTGTACTTCTGCGACTTTGTCGCCTATCAAGACATTGGCCAGGCGATCACCGGAGCCCCTTACCAGCGGGGCCAACATGGACCGACAGCGCGAGCGCTGGTTCCGGTTCGCCTGGAGCTCGTAGACGAGGGCGCGATCCGCATCGAGGAGCGGCCGCGCGGCTCCGTAAAGCAGCGCGTCACGATCCCCCTACGCAAAGCCGATCTGAAATCGTTTACTCAGCAGGAGCTCGACGTCATCGACGAAGTCGTGGCCACGTTGAAGCAAGCGACTGCGAGGCACATCAGTCGAGTGTCGCACGTCAGGTCCCCGGGTTGGAACCTCGTGCGGCAGGATGAGGACATTCCATACTCCACCGCGTTGGTCGACATCGAGCCGCCATCCGAGCAGACATTGACGCGCTTCAGAGCGCTTGCAGCTGAGCGAGGCTGGTAGGCATCCTTGTTGGCTCGGATCTGGCGGGTCTTCAATGGACCCGAATGGGACGAGTCTGTCAAAGCGGCTGATCCGCGCGACGAGTACTACTTCCTTCGAAATCTCGAAACCCTCCGAGACGCGCTCGCGCTCGACCCGTACCGCTACTCGCATCCCTTCCTCGCCGAGCGGGGCGAGTTGCGAATCTACCAAACGCGGGACCAGGCTGCGGGCTATCGTCTCATCGCGGCAATCGAGGTCATCTCGCCTGCTAAAACGGTCGAACTCCGCTGGGTTGTCCGGGAGGATCTGAACGCCCCGTAAGTCGGGGTCCAGTGACCGCCCGCGAGCTTGCGGAGGGCTCCGAGGGCACCAAGCTGTAGATCAGCTGCCGCACCTCTCCAAGTCCGGGGAATCGATCGGTCGCCCACAACGACTTGAAACTTCGGCCGCCGGTTTCGTGATCGTCGATTGGTTCGAAAAGAAAGCGTTCCCCAAAACAAAGCTCCAAAACTTCCACGGATCTCCTCAGGGGAGACCGGCGTGCGGGACGTCGACGACGGTCGTGAGCAGCACTGCCTCTTGCGCCTGCACGCGGTTTGCCTCCAGGAAGTCCGGCGCCGCGCACAGCAGCAACGTGCATCCGTCCTCCCCGCCGAGCGCACACGCGAAGATTCCGAGACCCTCGGGCGCCTTGATCTCGTCGAGGATCTCACCACCCTCCGCGACGCGGACGCAACGGGCGCCAACGGCATCCGCGGCCCAGATGCAACCCCCGGCATCGAGCGTGCAGCCGTCCGGCGCGAACTTCAGCTGTGGAAAGGTCTCGGCCAACGGTCCCATCTCCGGCGCGAAAGCCACCTGTGCCCAGACTCTCCGGTTGCTCACCGACCCGTCACCGGCAAGCGTGAAGGCGGTGTAACGAGCGCCGGCCGTCTCACCGACGATCAGCGTCTCGCCGTCGGGTGTGATCACCGAGCCGTTGGGGAACATCAACTCCTCATCGAGCACGCTCACCGCGCCGTCGGGATCCACACGCATCAGCTTGCCCGGAGCGGGATCGGCAAAGCCCATCAAGTCGAAGCCGAACTCCCCGACATACGCGCGCCCCTGCCCATCAACCACCATGTCGTTCAGGTGCCCCGCGCACTGCTCCGACAGATCGGCATGCACAGACACCTCGCCATCGGGCCCACGGCGCAATACGCGGTGATCCTTCATCGACACCACCAGCAGCGAGCCGTCGGGCATCCAGCCCAGCCCGGAAGGCTGCTGCTCGACCGACATCACCGTCGCGGCTGAGCCGTCGGGGGCGACCGTCATCACCGTGTGTCCGTAGAAGTCCGACACCCACCAGCGACCGTCGCGCCAGCGCGGTCCCTCGAAGAACGCGCCACCCTCAAGCAAAGTCGTTAGCTCTCGCGCCGACACAGGGAGATCCTACCCCTTGAAGGTGGAGGCGCCGAGGTCGCCGAAGGGCTCGTCGCGCTCGCGAACGGCCTGCTTGAAGCCGTCCCGCGCCGCCTTCTGCTGGAACGCATAGCCCTCCTCGGTGTGGCGGGCGATGCCGTCGAAGACGGTTCCCAGGACCTGGGTCTGGTGCAGACCCTGCGCGTATAGAGACTGGTTGACCAGCAGCTTCATCATCTGAAGCTGATTCAGCGGGTTGCCCGCGATCCGCTGCACGAGGATCTCAGTACGCGCGTCGAGATCCTCCGCGGCGGGCGCCTCGATCGCCAGCCCCCATTCCAGCGCCTCGCCACCCGACAGGCAGTCTCCGGTGAACAGCAGCCGCTTGGCGCGCTGGGATCCCAGCCGGTAGGCCCACATCGCGGTCGTCGGCGCGCCCCACACCCGGGCGGGCGGATAGCCGATCTTCGCATCGGCGGCGATCATCAGCAGGTCACTGCACAGCGCCATGTCGGTCCCACCCGCCACGCAGTACCCGTGCACCTTGCACACCACCGGCTTGGAGCAGTGAAACAGCGACATGAACGCGCGGACATTGCGGCCCATCATCCCGTAGTCGACCATCGGGTCCCACGTACCCGACGGGTCGTGATTGGCGGCCATGACCGCCGGGTCGATCGGCGAGCCCGGCGGCGGCGGCGCAAGCCCCTCCTCGCCCATGCGCCCCCGACCCTCGGCGGACTCGACGAGGTCATAGCCGCCGCAGAACCCCTTCCCGTTACCCGCCAGCAGGATCACGTGCACATCCGGGTCGAGATCCGCGCGCTCGACACAACGCTCGAGCTCGCTCACCAGGCCCCGGGTGATGCCGTTCCCGCGCTCCGGCCGATCCAGCGTGATCCGGGCGACACGCCCCGTCACCGCGTAGGTCATCGTCTCAAGGCCGGCCACGACACGAGCACTGTACCTGTGGGGGGTCTTGGGCGCCTATGGGGGTCTTGGCAGTCGATCGTGCGACTGGGGGGCATGACCACAGATGTCGCGCCAGGCGGCGGACCGGCTCAGGCAGGCGCGCGCTCCGCTGCCAGCCGGTCGCCACCGGTCACCGCCGTCGGTCCAGGAAGAACGTCGAACGCGCGGCTCGTCACCCCGGCGAGGTTGGGGTTAGAGGCGACGGCGGCGAAGAGATCCGATCCGGCGAAGGTGGCCTGCGCGCCGGCGTCGGAGAAGACATAGACGCCGCCGTAGGTGTTCGCCTCGCGGTCGGCCAGCCAGAGCTTGGCCTGAAGGCCGGGCACCGCGGCGAACGCAGGCGCCATCTGGTCGCACACGCCACAGTAGGCCTCCTCGTCGATGCCGTCCAGCTGGAAGGTGACTATCTGTACTTTCATGACTTCCTCCTTGCTCGTCGTTTACCCAGCTCGACGATAAGCGCGTCCCGGAGCGCGATCCTGAAGAGATCCTGAAACTTGCATGACATGCCCGGCCGGCGGCTGTAGGGTTTCGGCAGGAAAGCCGGTGACAATGACTATCGGATCCCCCGTCCAGGAGAGCCAGACGTACGGGCTCGCCGGACGCGGGCGCGAGCTCGAGCGCCTCATCTGCGGCCTCGGTGACTCCGGGCCAGTCGTGACATTCGTGCACGGCGCGCCCGGCGTGGGCAAGTCGGCGCTGCTCGCCGCGTTCGCCGCGCATGCCACGGTCGAGGGCATCGACGTCGTGGGGATCGAGTGCCGGGACGTCGAGCCGACGCCGCGGGCGTTCCTCGATGCGTTCGGCCGAGCTCTCGTCAGCGAGCCGCTCGACGATCTCCAGCGACTGTCGGCTGCTCTGGTGTCCCGTGGCGGGCCGGTTGTAATCACCCTGGATACCTACGAGCGCCTGCGCCTGCTCGATCGCTGGGTGCGCGAGGAGCTCGTCGGAGCGTTGCCGAGCAGTTGCAGACTTGTCATGGCCGGGAGAGACGCGCCACTGCCCGAGTGGTCGCTGTCCGTGCCAACGCCTGCGTTCCTTGCGCAGCTGTCGCTTGGGCGACTCGACGACGCCGACGCCATCGCCTTCCTGTGTGGCGCGGGCCTCACCGATGATGCGGCCGAGCGGCTCGGACGGCTCTCCCGCGGCCATCCGCTGACGTTGCGTCTCGCGGCTGCGGCAGCGCTCGCGCAGCCGAAGCTCGACATCGACGAGCAGGCGGCGCCGGCCGTGTTCGAAGCGCTGACGCGCCTGTACATCGCCGACCTGCCAGCGCCCACGCGCCGCGCGCTCGACGCCGCCTCGGTCGTGCGCCGTGTGACGCTTCCGTTGCTGACCGCGATGCTCACCGGCCTCGAGGCCGAGCGCGCGTTCGAAGATCTCACAGACCTGCCATTCGTGGAGGTCGCGCGGGACGGCCTGGTGCTGCACGAGGCACTACAGGAGGCGATCGCCCGCCGTCTGCGCGCGGCCGACCCCGAGCGCTACCGTGCTCATCGCACCAACGCCTGGCGTCAGCTCAGGCGAGAAGCACGGGCGATCACCCACGACGAGCTGTGGCGCTACACGGCCGACATGCTCTACCTGATCGAGAACCCGGTAGTGCGTGAGGCGTTCTTTCCCGCCAGCTCGCAACGTGTCAGTGTGGCTCCCGCCACCCCGGCCGACCGGGCCGAAATGCGGGCGATCGTAAGCGCGCACGAAGCCGCATCCGAGGCAGAGTTGCTTCAGTCCTGGCTCGAGCTCGCCGGGGACGCTTGTCAGGTTGCACGCGCCGATAAGGGTGTCTGTGGGTTTTCGATCGCCACGAGGATCACCGCGATCCCGGCGAGGATCCGCCAGGCCGATCCCGTCGTGGGCGCATGGCGCGAGCACCTTCACGCTAACCCGGTCGCCGCCGGCGAGATCGTTCTCGTCCTGCGCCGCTGGCTCGACCGCGATCTGGGCGAGACCCCTTCGCCAACCCAGGCCGCGCTCTGGCTGGACGTCAAGCGCACCTACATGGAGCTCCGCCCCGACCTGAGACGCCTCTACACGGTCCTGCGCAATCCCGAGCCATACCTACCCGTCATGCTCGAGCTCGGCTTCGTACCGTTGCAGCCGATCGACGTTGGCGGCACGACCCTTCACCCGGTCTACTTGGACTTCGGTCCCGGCTCGGTCGACGGCTGGCTGGCGGGCTTGGCCGCACGCGAGCTCGGAGTCGACGACACCAGCCTGCTCGACCCACAGGCGCGCGAGCTCCTCATCGACGGCCGCCGGGTGCCACTGACACGCATCGAGCTCGCGCTGGCAGAGCTCCTCCTCACCCGCGCCGGCACGGTGGTCAGCCGTCAAGAGATCCTGCGCACCGTCTGGCACACCGACCACGAAGGCAGCAACATCATCGAGGCCGCCATCGGCTCGCTGCGCCGCAAGCTCGGAGGAGAAGCCCAGCGACTCGAGACCGTGCGCGGCGTGGGCTACCGGCTGCGAGCGGGATGAACATGGCCGCCCAAGGGGTAGCTCGGCAACGCTGCTCAGCCGATCCCAGCCGATCCGTCCCTACCGCGTGTCGAGCACGCGCTCGCGTTGGTAGGTGCGCCACATTCGTCGGGCGGTGACGAGCGCGACGATCAGCAGCGCCAACGGGAGGAGTATCGCGGCGGCGATCAGCAGGACGACGAGCGCCATGACGAGCACCCGGCCCGCGTCGTGCAGCCCTCGGTGAAGGGTCAGCCCTTCGCTTGCCGTGTGTGCATCGCCGAGCACGGTCACTTCGACTTCGGCGGTGCTCGCATGTTGTGAGACCGCTTGCAGCGACGAGCGTGCCTGGGCGATCGCACCGCGGTTCTGTGAGATTCGTTCGTGCAGGCTGTCGATCTGTCCTTCGGTGGTCGCCTTCGCGAGGGCGCGGAGCAGCGCCTGCCGTTCGGCGGTCGCGTCGGCCAGTCGCTGACGAGCCGCGTCGTAGGTGTTGGTGATGTCCTGCAGCGACTGGCTCTCGGCACGCACCGGAGCGAGCTGTCCGAGCGACGCCAGAGCGGCGCTGAGCTTTGCGCTCGGAAGGCTCAGATCGAGGTTGGCTTCGCTTGTGCCTGTCTGCTGCACCTGGACGTGGGAGCTCTGCACGAAGCCGCCATCGCTCACCGCCAAGCGAGACACGCGGTCGGCGGTTTCCTGCACATCGTTGGGAGTCGCGGCCAGGGTGATCGAGGCCGCCAGCTGCTGCACGCGTCCCGGCGGCGCGGCCACCCCACTGGAAGCCGGTGCGTTCGATGCCGCCCCGCTGAACACCGGTGCGACGCTTTCCGCCGAGGCACCTTTAGCCGCATGGACCGCACCCTTCGGAGCGCTGACGCCTGGGTTAGAGGATTCGGCCCGACCCGCGTTAGAGGATGCGGCCGGCTGGTGTAGGGGAGCCTCGATCGGTCCTGTGCCGGCCCGCCAAGGGCCGGCGATGACCACGGCCGCAATGACCACGCCTATCGCCGCGATACTGGCTGCCGCGCCCAAGCGAGGAGGTGGACGCAGCCAACCCAATCGGCGGTGCGACTGCTTGGAGGCAGAACGCGCCCCCCGTTCACCGATCCGCTCCTCGAGCTCACGCTCGAACTCGGGCGCCATCGGTGGTGCCAGCGCTCGCACGTCATCGCGCAACTCGCGCCAGGAATCCGCACGGGCGCCCTCGCCAGTCCCGCTCAGCGCAGTCTCGAGCTCGGACAGCCAGTTCTCGTCGGGCCCCACATCGTCGCGGCCCGGGAAGGGGATGATCCTCATGCGACCTCCTGTCGGTCGATCTGAAGGCAGTGCTCGCGCAGCCGAGTGAGCGCCCGGTGCAGACGGGTGCCGGCGTTTGACTCGCTGATCTGAAGCGCCCGCGCGAGCTCACTATTGGAGAGCTGACCGTGGAACTTGAGCAGCACCACCTCCCGCTCGCGCAGCGGCAATCCCGCAAGCGCGTCCCGCACGGTCGCACGACGCTCAACGTCCTCGAGCGCCTCTCCGTGGTCGCGGTCGGCGGAGAGCTCGTCCTCCAGCTCATACCGGGGCTGGCGTCGCCGTCGACGCAGCTCATCGAGCGCCGCGTTGCGCGCGATCGCGAACAGCCACGCGCGAGGGGTTCCCCGGCGATGGTCCAGACGCGTGCGCGAGCGGTAGAGACGCTCGAACGCCAATGCGGTCACATCCTCCGCCGCCGAGCGGTCGCCGAGCAGCGAGATCGCGTATCCGTGCACATCGGCGCCGCACTCCCGGAAGAGCGCCGCGAAGGCCTCCGCATCGAGGGCGCCGGGCTCCGCTGCCGCCGTGATGGCTCGCGGGGCGTGCTCATCGGAGGAGGGCACGGGTCTGCTCATCACCCTAACTACGTTCAGGGGTCCAAGTCCATCACATATCTTTCGCCAGCCCGCTCAGCGAACTCGAGCGCTGGGCAAAAAGTGTGTGTTCACCCCAAACCAACCCGCTCAGGACGATCCCGGGTCTCGATCCTTATCCCCCGCGCTTGCTCCACACCACGCGCGTGCCCGATCCCGGCACCAGTGTGATCGCGCGCCGGCGGATGCGCTCCCCCGCGGCGAAGCTCCGCCGCCGATCGGAGATCGGCCGGCGCCACGGGTGCGAGGATTCGCGCGGGAGGGTTGGTTCCAGCTCGCTCAGGATCGTGCCCAGCATCAGCTTCATCTCCAGCATTGCGAACGACGCCCCGATGCAGCGGCGGATGCCCCCGCCGAACGGTATCCACGAAAACGTCTCCGGCTGACTCCCCAGGAAGCGCTCGGGGCGGAACTCCTCTGGCGCCTCATACACCCGCGAGTCGCGGTTGGTCAGGTAGATCGACGGCGCCACTCTGGTGCCCTTCGGCAGTTCGTGCTCCCCCACCCGCAGCGGCTCCCGCAGGGTGCGCACCACCATCGGCACCACCGGGCGCACCCGCATCGTCTCGTGGATCACCGCTCGCATGTACTCATCCCCTTCGCCCGCATCGATCTCCGCGGCCAACCTCGCGAGCTTGTCGGGGTGACGCACCAAGCGCTCGATCGCCCACGCCACCGACGTCGCCGTCGTCTCGTGCCCCGCCAGCAGCAGCGTCACCAGCTCGTCGCGCAGCTCGCCATCGGTCATCGCCACGCCCTCCTCGTCGCGTGCCTGCATCAGCAGCGACAGGATGTCCTTGCGCTCCTTCAGATCCTCCTGCGCACGGCGCCTTGCGATCTCCGCGTAGATCACCTCGTCCAGATGGTCCAGCGCCCGGCCGAACGACCCCTTCGGGCGCTCGAGCGTCGGGCGGCTCAGCGCCAAGCGCAACAGGATCGGCAGGCTCAACGGCTGAAACAGCGCCCCGATCGCCTCGCGCAGCTGCCCCATCCGCTCCGCCTCCACCCCAAACACCGCCCGTAGGATCACCTCCAGCGTGATCGCCCGCGTGCGCTCCAGCAGGCTCATCGGCGTCCCCAACGGCCACGACGCAATGTCGTGGCGCGTCGCCTGGACAATCGTCTCCTCGTACTCCCGCATCCGCTCTCCGTGAAACGACGGCAGCAGCAGCTTGCGCTGACGCATGTGCTCCGGGCCCGTCAGCGTCAGCACCGAGCTCGGCCCCATCACCGCCGCCACCGGAGACGTCCCAGCCGCCGACGGCGCCACCTCCGGGGAAGCCGTGAACACCGTCTTCACCGCCTCCGGGCCGCTCACGATCACGATCCGCAGCCCGCTCGGGAAGAACCTCAGCGTGAACATCTCCCCATACCGCGCCCCGCACCGCTCCAGCACCCACGGCAGCGACACCGCCCACGCCACCGTCTGCAACAGCGCCGGCCACCGCGGACCCGGCGGCAGTGAGATGCTCGTGGGCCGCTCCACCACGGGGAGGGTGCTCGCCGCGCTCGCCATTGCTCACAGGCTACCCCGTCTGAAGGTCAGCCTGGAGGAGCGACCGGGTACCTTGTCGCCATGGCGACCCACCCGCACCCTTGCTCGATGAGCCCTACCGCGTCTTCGGCCTGACGATGTGTCGCCTGTTCGGGATGAGCGCTGGGCATGAGCCCGCCCGGGCCACGTTCTGGCTGCTCCAGGCGCCCGACAGCCTTTCCACGCAGAGCCATCGTGAGCCGGACGGGACCGGCCTGGGCTGGTTCGACGGCCAGGGAGCGCCCCACGTCAGCAAGCAGCCACTCGCCGCCTACGGCGACAAGCGCTTCGGGCGCGAGGCGCGCGAGGTCTACTCGAGGACGTTCATCGCCCACATCCGCTTCGCCTCAACCGGCGCACTAGATCTCCACAACACCCACCCATTCGAGCAGCACGGGCGGCTGTTCGCCCACAACGGCGTGATCGGAGACCTGCCCGCCCTCGAGGCTCGCCTCGGCGACGACCGCCGGCTGGTCAAAGGCGACACCGACTCCGAGCGCTTCTTCGCGCTGATCACACATGAGATCGCCGCCCACGACGGGGACGTCGATGCCGGGGTCGAGGCCGCGTGCACATGGGTGGCGGCGAACGTGGCGCTGTTCGCGATCAACTTCGTCCTCGCAACGGCGGACGGCCTGTGGGCACTGCGCTACCCACAGACGCACGACCTCCACCTCTTGGAGCGTCCACCGGGCGCGGCGCTGGAGCACTCGAGCAGCCTCGGCAGCCGCGTGCGCTCCGAAGAGGGAACCGAACGACCACTCGTGGTCATCGCGAGCGAGCGCATGGACGCCGATCCACGCTGGCAGTCGATCGCCTCGGGCGAGCTCGTGCACATCTCCCCCACACTCGAAGCAACGAC
>Ga0116220_10001329_pt1 | contig 9817 bp, 8 predicted proteins | sample Sb_taG_10_FD_88967 | JGI IMG/M metagenome (GOLD analysis project Ga0116220, IMG submission 88967) | Peat soil microbial communities from Weissenstadt, Germany - Sb_50d_7_NC metaG | ecosystem: Environmental > Terrestrial > Soil > Wetlands > Peat | place: Germany: Weissenstadt | collected 2010-09-21
ACCTTCGTGGTCGGTCGCGTACGTCTCCGCCGTAGTCTCAGCCGTACGAGCAAGCTCCTTCGCCGAGGCGTCATACGCCTTGCTCTTCTGATTCAAGAACGACGGAATAGCAATCGCGGCAAGAATGCCGATGATCAGGATAACCACCAGGAGCTCGATCAGAGTAAAACCACCCTCATCTGAAGCACGCTGGCGCAGTCTTATCGGATTTGTGAGCACTGGACTACCTCCTGGGATTTTCTGGTCAGGGCCAGTAACGGCTCGTATCCCCTGTGTGCCAATGGGCATCAACACCCATCTTTATGTCCTATCGACGTTGAGATCTTTGTGTTCTATCGACGTTGAGCAGCTCGGACTTAAGCAACTCCCACTGAAAGCCGATGCCAAGGCATGTGGCGAGGACTACGCGAGAACGCCCTGTGCGCGCTCATGGCGGGTGTGGGCTGCACAACGGTGGGGTGGCTCGGACTGTACGGCTTCGGCTGGAACGACTACGAAACAGAGGCGCGGCCGGCTTTCGAGGCGCTTGCTCACGGTCACGTGCTGAGTTTTCTAAGGCTTGCGCCCGCGTACGGAGGCTCGCTCGTCGAGCGCGCGCCGTTCGCGCTCGTCCCAGGGCTGTGGGGCGGCGGCCAGCTTGCCGTCTACCATATGGTGGCTGTTCCGTGCCTGCTGGCCGCGGCCGCATTCGGAGTATGGCTCGTCGCTCGCATGCGCCCGCAGGGACACTCCACTCTCTCGCGAGCGGTGGCGCTTGGACTGTGCGTCGCCAACCCGCTCACGCTGCGCGCGCTTGAACTCGGCCATCCCGAGGAGTTGCTCGGCGCCTGCCTATGCGTGGCCGCGGTGCTGCTCGCAGGCCGAGACCGGCCGGTGTGGGCGGGCCTGCTGCTGGGCTTGGCCATCGCCAACAAGGAGTGGGCGCTCCTGGCAGTCGGGCCGGTCCTCCTTGCTCTGCCCGCGAAACGCAGGTTGTCGTGTATGGCGAGTGCGGGCGCGACCGCCGCGGCCGTGCTCGCTCCGCTGACGTTCGCGGGATCGGGGCACTTCGTCGCGGGAGCCGGTGCAACCGTATCCACCTCGAGCACGATCTTTCAGCCGATGCAGGTTTTCTGGTTCCTCGGTCACCACAGCCCTCAGGCGAGACATCTGCTTGGATCGGCCAAGCACGACTTCCGCCTGGCGCCGGCGTGGATCGGCACAATCAGCCACCCGCTCGTAATCGCGGTCGCCCTGCCGCTCACAGGGCTGTTGTGGCGAAAAGAACGACGCAAGACCGTCCCATCCCCGGATGGACACCGCCAGCCTAATGGAGGCTGGCCGGCGGACGCGCTGCTGCTGCTCGCACTGCTGCTGCTGCTGCGGTGCATGCTCGATACGTGGGACAACGTCTACTACCCGCTCCCGTTCGTGGTGGCGCTGCTTGTATGGGAGGCAGGCGCTCACCGACGCCCACCCGTGCTGGCGCTCTCGAGCGCGGTGCTCGTCTGGTTCAACGTTTGGCTGTCGCAGCACGCCTCGGCGGACGCCCAGGCGGCCTTCTTCCTCGCCTGGTCGCTGCCGCTGGCGGCGGGGCTCTCGCTGCGGTTGTTCGCGCCGGAAGTGAGGCTCTTCGTGCGCTCCCCCTGGACCAACCGAGCTTCCGGTCGCGCCGAGCCGCTTGCGCTGGCACGTTCGGCGCGTTGATCGCGGGGGCGCGTGCTCAGGAGATGACCGTCAGGTCCTTCGACAGGCCGGTGAGGACCTCCCCGCCATCCTCGCCGACGACCACGAGATCCTCGATCCGCACGCCATATTCACCGGGTAGGTAGACGCCGGGCTCGATCGTAACGACATTGCCGGCCACGATCGGCTCCTCGCCGGCGGTGCGCGACAGACGAGGCCCCTCGTGGACCTCCATGCCAACCCCATGACCGAGGCCATGGCCGAAGTGCTCGCCGTGGCCGGCACGCTCGATCACCTCGCGTGCGACCGCGTCGAGCTCGCGGCCGCTCGGGCCGGCCCGCAAAGCGGTGAGCGCCCGGGTTTGAGCCGAGAGCACGAGCTCGTAGATCTCACGCGCCTCTGTCGAGATCCGCTCGCCGGTGGCGTACGTGCGCGTGCAGTCCGAGCAGTAGCCCTCGTACAGCGTGCCCCAGTCGATCGTCAGCAGCACATCCTTGGGGATCTCATCCGCCCGCGGCTGGGCGTGCGGAAGGGCGCCGTGGGCGCCCGCGGCGACGATCGACGGGAAGCTCGGACCCTCGGCGCCGAGCCTGCGCATGCGCAGCTCGAGGGCGATCGCGATCTCGCGCTCGGCGCGACCGACGACCCCGTCTTCGAGAACCCCCCGCAACGCCTCGTCGGCGAGCTCAGCGGCGGCCCGTATGTGGGCTATCTCAGCGACGTCCTTGACCGCCCGCAGGCGCTCGACCGCGCCAGCGGACGGGACCAGCTCCCATCGCTCTCCCAGCAGCTCGCGCAGGCGCGCATGCTGCTTGACGGTGAGGCTCGCCTCGTCGAATCCCAGCCGCCCGCCCGCAGCGCCCAGTGAATGGACGGCGGCCTCGAGCAGATCGCCCGTGACGATCGCACGCGCGAATATGTCTGGGACCTCCTCGGCCGACTGGGTGGTGTAGCGAAAGTCGGTGAAGAAGCGGTGCCGGCCGAGCTTCGATCGATCGGCCGCATCGGCGACGATCAGCGCCAGCCCGCTGCTGCCGGTGAAGCCGGTCAGATAACGCACATCGATGAGCGTCCCGACGAGCAGCACGTCCACCTCGCGCTCACGCAGATCCTCCGCCAAGCGCGTGGCGCGAGTCATGGAAGTGTCTTCCCGAGCTCCTCGCGCAGCAGCTCCAGCGCATCGCGATAGCCGTCGGGGCCGCGCCCGGAGATCGTCGCGAAGCAGAGATCGCGGATCACCGAGACGCGCCGCCACGGCTCGCGCGCCTCGACATCGGATAGGTGGATCTCGAGCGCCGGCAGCGCCGCGATCTCGAGCGCGTCGCGGATCGCCCACGCGTAGTGCGTCCAGGAGCCGGGATTGAGGAGGATCGCGTCGGCCTGGGTGGGCGGGCCCCGCAACGAGTGCAGGCGCTCGACGAATGCGCCCTCGTGGTTGGTGTGGAAGAAGCTGGTCTGCAGGCCGAGCTCGCGGGCGTCGTCCTCGATCTGCCGCTCCAGCTCGGTGAGCGTGAGCGTGCCGTAGAGCAGCGGGTCGCGGCGGCCGAGCTGGTCGAGGTTGACCCCGTGCATCACCTCGATGCGGTATGTGCTGGTCATCGCGCCAACTCTGCCACTGCGGCGCTCAGCTCGTCCTGCGGCACGTGACAGCCGATGCGCACCTCGCCGGGAGCATCGAGGAGCACGAATGGCACCGAACTGCCGGCGCCGAAGCGCTTCTTGTCGCGCAGGGTCGCGGCAACGATCTCCTCGATCCCCACCCCCGTGCCGTCGAGCGCGACGGGGAGACCACGGGCGAGCAGCAGCTCGCGCACCTGCTCGCGCAAGGCATCGGCGCCGGAGAGCCGCAGCGCGGCCAGCAGCCCGAGACCGACGGCTTCGCCGTGGCGGTAGCGGGCGTAGCCGGTGACGGTCTCGATCGCGTGGCCGACGGTGTGCCCGAGGTTCAGGATCTGGCGGTGGCCGGCGTCGCGCTCGTCGGTGGCCACGATGGTGAGCTTCGTGCGCGCGCAGTCGAGGATCGTGCGCTCGTCCCCATCGCATCCGGGCACGGAGGACACAAGCTCCCACAGGACGCCGCCCGCGATCAGCGCCGTCTTCAGCACCTCGACCCAGCCGGCGGCGAGCTCGGCGGGCGGCAGCGTCGCGAGGGTGTCGGGGTCGACGAGCACGCCCGCCGGCTGGTGGTAGGCCCCTACGTAGTTCTTGGCCTCGGGCAGGTCGACGCCGGTCTTGCCGCCGTAGGCGGAGTCGACCTGAGCGACGAGCGTCGTGGGGACGTGCACGATGGGGACGCCGCGCTGGTAAGTGGCGGCGCAGAAGCCGGCGAGGTCGCCGACGACGCCGCCGCCGAGCGCGACCACGTGGTCGGAGCGGGTCATGCCGTCGGCGACCAGCTCGTGCCACACGCGTTCGGCGCTCGCGAGCGTCTTGTGCCGCTCGCCCGGCGGGATCGTCACGAGCGCCTCGACCGCGCCGGGCGGCGGAGCGTACAGCGCCGCGACCGTCTCGTCGCTGACGCACCAGCCGCGCGACACCGAGCGGTCCATCGGCCACATCGCCTCAGACCATCCCCCGTTTGCCAGCAGGCCCGAGCCGATGAACACCGGGTACTCCCCCGACTCCGCGGTGGCCCACAGCAGACGCGTGCCTGCGGGAGCGGCCGCCAGGGCGCGCAGCGCGGGGAGCGCGCGCACGGCCACGGCAGGCGTGCCGGAGGCGGGACGGGTCGAGGCCTCGGCGACATCCGTGATGCCGCGCGGACCTGGTGGCAGGAACGCGTCGGCCAGCTCTTCGTACAGCGGCCTGCGCTCTTCGTAGAGCATCGCGAAGGCGTCCCGATCGCGTGACAGGGGACGACTCACGCCACCGGCACGCTTCCAGGCCTCCTCCACGTCAACCTCCAGCAAGACCGTCAGATGGGGCTCGAGCGCCGCGCGGACACGTTCGGACAGGACGCTGCCACCCCCGAGCGCGATCACCGTTTGGGGGGATCCAGAATCCCCGAGCAGCTCGCAGACGAGCTCCTCCTCCTTGGCTCGGAAGGCCTCCTCGCCGCCGCGGGCAAACTCCTCGGCGATCGAATGCCCCAGGCGCTCCTCGAGCAACGCGTCGCTGTCGAGCGCGTCCACACCCAGGGCGTCAGCCACCTCATGGGCGGCCGTGGTCTTCCCGGCCCCCATGAAGCCGATGAAGACAAGCGCTCTATCTAGCGTGGCCATCCGATCCGCTCCTCGTAGGCGCGGACGGCCTCGAGCACGTCGTCGATGTGGTCGCCGCCGAACTTGCGCCGGTAGGCGTCCGCGAGCACGAGCGCGACCATCGCCTCCGCCACCACCCCGGCGGCGGGCACCGTGCAGGAGTCGGTGCGCTCGCGCAGCGCCTGTGCCGGCGCGTGGGTCTCCGTGTCCACCGAGCGCAGCGGCTTGGTCAGCGTCGGCAGCGGCTTCATCGCGCCGCGCACGATCAGCGGGCTGCCGTTGGTCATGCCGCCCTCGAGGCCCCCCGCGTGGTTGGTCTCACGGAAGTAGCCACGCTCCTCAGAGAAGAAGATCTCATCGTGCGCCTCAGAGCCGGGCAGGCCGGCGACCGCGAAGGCATCGCCGATCGCCGCGCCCTTGATCGCCTGGATCGAGCAGATCGCCATCGCCAGGCGCCCGTCCAGGCGCTCCTCCCAGGAGATGTGCGAGCCGAGGCCCGGCAGCAAGCCGAACGCGTGCACCTCGAACACGCCGCCGAGTGACTCGTTGGCCTTGCGCAGCCTGTCGATCTCGCGCACCATCGCCTTCGTCGCCGCGGCGTCCAGGCAGCGCACCGGTGACTCATCGACCTGCGCGAAGTCCTCCGCGCTCAGCGCGCCCTCGCGCTCGGGCGCGTGCACGGAGGCGATCTGGATGACGTGCGAGTACACGCTCACGCCGAGCGCGCGCAGGAACGCCTTGCACAGCCCCCCGCCGGCCACGCGTGCGGCGGTCTCGCGCGCGGAGGCGCGCTCGAGGATGTTGCGCACGTCTGACTGCTTGTACTTCTGCGTGCCCACCAGGTCGGCGTGCCCGGGGCGCGGCAGGTGCACCTCATTGATCTCTTCCCCAACCGGCCACGGGCTCATGCGCTCCTCCCAGTTGGCGTAGTCGCGGTTGGCGACCTGCAGGGCAACCGGGCCACCGAGCGTGCGGCCATGGCGGACTCCTCCCGTGACCTCAGCGGTGTCGCGCTCGATCTTCATGCGCCCGCCCCGGCCGTGACCAAGCTGGCGGCGAGCCATGTCCTCGTTCAGATCCTCCGGGCGCAGCTCGAGGCCCGCGGGCAGGCCCTCGACTATGCATGTGAGGCCGGGGCCGTGCGACTCGCCGGCGGTGATCAGGCGGAGGCTCATCTCCGCCTTAGCTTATTTGCTCGGGACTCGGCGCTTGTGGCGCCGCCGCTCAGCGGCCTGGGTAGGCGCCGGCGACAGACGCCGGGTGACCGGCGAACACGAGCACACCCTTGTCCGCTGAGTAATGCAGCCAGGGCAGCGCGGTGAGTCCGGCGCGGCGCAGCAGTTCACGCCCAGCCTTCGACTCGGTGTGGAAGGCGCTTGCGGCCTTGGCGGCGGACGCATTGCTCGAGGAGATGCTCACGACCCGCAGTTCATAGACGGTCGCCGGACCGCTTGCTGGAAGGTATTCGAGCTGCTCGGCCTGACCAGGCTTCAGGTCGATCGCCTGGCACTGCGACGCGCTGGGCAGGCAGTCCCCGTCGCCGTGCAGGATCGCTTCGCCCACGAGCGTGAAGGTAGCGCTCTTGCCCCCGGCGACGACGCCTCTGAACACCAGCAGCGACTGCGTAGACGAGGGCAGGGGCGTGAGGAGCTTGAGGTTCTCATACGGCGTCAGCTGCGAGCTCTGCGGTGGCGTGCCGGTGGGAGCCACGCCGAACAGCACGGCGACGTGGTAGACGATCGTGGGCTTGGGCTTCGCCGGAGATGGCTTGGCGGGCGCGGGCGTCGTTCCTCCACTGCCCTGACCCTGCGAGGACGAGCCCGACCCGGAGGTGGTGGGCGCCGTGGACTTGGCCGAAGCGCTGGTGCTGGAGGTCGTCGCCTTCGTACCGGGCAGCGGCGTGAACGGGTTGCGCGAGGCTCCTCCGCGCTGGTGCGAGGCGCCGCTGGTGATCTCGGCCACCGCCTGATTCGGGTTCGTCGGGGCCTGGCTGACGGCGATGCCCGAGGCGCCCTTTGCGACGGGCGTCGTCGAGGTCGCCGCTGGGGTGGTGGCTGTCGAGCCGCCCCCGCCGAGCACGGCGTAGGCCACGGCGGCCACCAGCGCGACCCCGACCAGAGCCAGGATCGGCAGCAGGCGCCTGTCCAGCAGGTCGGCCTTCAGGGAATGCACGAACTCGCTCATGGGTTCACCCTCACGATCGCGGGAGCCGTCGGGGAGCTCGCGGCTCCAGAGGTCGAGGACGCGGGCGCCGCCACGCCCGCGGGAGAGCTTGCCGTCGCCCCGCCGGTCAGCCCCTGGCTCGCGGGCAGCACGTAGGCGGTCGCGGTGATCGTGCCCGTCATTTTTTCGGCGCCCTTTTCGGCGCCAGAGCTTGTGACGGGGGACAGCTTGACGCTCTGGATCGTGAGCAGGCGGCCGCTGACCTCGAGGCCACCGGAGGCGGTGCGCACGGTGAAGCCGTTGAGCTGCTGGAACAGGTGGTAGAGGTCCTCGTAGCCGCCGTTGAAGACGAACGTGAACGGCATCTCGGTGAAGCCTGTCGCGGCAGCGGTGGAGGCGCTCGAGCTGGAGGCGCCCGAGCTGGAGGTGATCGAGGAAAATTCGACGTGCTTCTGGTTGGACGCCTGATCGAGCTGATAGATCAACGATGGGACTTCCTGGCCGGGCGGCACGGCTTTGCCGAGGCTCACGATCGAGGCGTACGCGGTTGCGTATTGCGATTGCGCCTGGCGGGCGCTGGCCACCTGGCCTTCGGCGGCGGAGAGCTGGGTCTGCGCCGTGCTTACTTCTGTTGAGAGCTTGGAGGCCTGTTCACGCTCGGGCGAGATGGCGAGCAGCCAGACGGCGGCGAGCACGACCAGCGTCACGGCACTGATCAGAACGATACGGTCGCGGCCGGTCATCGCGAGCCTCCAATCGATGTCGTGGGCGTCGCTGTGTCAGAGGCGGTCGCTGTCGAGCCCGAGGTCGAAGAGCCCGTCGTGGAGACGGCCGGAAGCGGGTCGAAGGAGACCTGCACGGCGAAGACAGGGTCGCTGCCGGAGCACCCGCCGCCGCCAGAGCCGCCGGTCCCGCCAGCCTTGGTGGAGCTCTCGAGTGTCACTTCACCGACCCCGTCGATCAGGCGCAGGCGATCGAGCGTCAGCGCAACCGCGGACTGGCTCCTGGCGCAGCCGCTGAGGGTGAAGGTCGGGACGCTGCCCGGCGGGGTGGCGGAGGTCACCGTCGTGCCTGCGGCCGCGGTGGAGGCGCCGGCGCGCGCGGCCGCGGGAGCCACGGCCGTCGCGGAGGCCGCGCCGATCGTGCCGGTGAGCGAGGAGATCGTGGCCTGGGACGGGAGCACACGGCCGAGCTCGTGGAAGGCGTGCGCCCAGTCGAAGCGCGAGTCGACGAGATCCGAGACGGCCTGCATGCGCTGTTCGCGCAGCGCCATGAAGCTGGTGTAGGGCGCGAGTTCGGTGGCCCGCATCTGCGTCCGCTGTGCTTGGGCGGTGAGCGAGGCGACCTGAGCGCGGCGGCTCGAGATCTGGCGGTCAGCCATGCCGTAGAGCAGCGCCATCAGAGCGAGCGCGGCCAGCAGGCCGAGCACCGCGTAGGCGGCGCCTTCCGAGCGCCCGGCGCCGATGGTCGAACCGCCGCGCTGGTCCGCCGGGATGAGGTTGACGGCCCTCATTGGTGCACCTCGGTAGCGGCGAGGCCGGCGGCGATCGCGAGGCGATGTGTGGAGACCGCGCCGTCGAGGCTCCCATCGGCCAAGCCGACCGTCTCCGCGTGAACCTCGGCGCCAAGTTGGGCCTGCAGGGCGGCGGCGAAGCCGGGGAGATCGAGCGCGGAGCCGCTCAGCACGATCCGAGAGACCTCTCCACCGCCCTCCTGAGAGCGGTGGAAGTCGAGCGAGTTGCGCACCTCGCCGGCGATCTCGCGGATGCCGTTCTCGAGCACCACGCGCACGTCCGCATCGGACGCCGCCGGCTCTGCTGAGACGGGCGCCACAGATGCGGAGGACAGCTCTGAGTAGCTCATGGCGATCTCGTGCTCGTCTTGATCCTCAGAGCTTGCGGGCTCATCTGGAACCACCTCGGATGGGTTCTCCTCACCAGCCGCGAATGTGGTCTCCTCGGGCAAGGTCTCCATAGGCGCGGTCGCGCTCTCCGCGACGACCGCGGGCGCCGTGAGGTCGACGGCGTTGAGCAATGCGCGGGCCTCCGTCAGCGCGATGCCGCGACGCTCGGCTAGCTCGCCGGCCATACCCTCGAGGCCGCTGCCCACTACGCGGGTGAAGCGGCAGGTCGTCCCCTCGGCGATCGCGAGGTTCGTCAGCCCGTCGACGTTCAGGTAGAGCACGCGTCCGGCGTGCTCCTCATCAGAACGGTAGAGCGAGCGGATCAGCGCGAAGGCGGACAGGTCGATGCCCTCCGGGCGCAGGCCGGCGCCGCGGACGGCGGCGAGCAGTCGCTCGACCATGTCGCGCTGGGCGGCGACGAGCACCACCCGCTGGCGGGGACCCGCCGGCGTATCGACCACGCCGAGTGGGTGAAAGTCGAGCACGGCGTTGTTCAGCGGCATCGGCACCTGGTCCTGCGCCTGGAACATCACCGCGGCGGCCAGCTCCTTGCGATCGGTCACCGGGGGCAGCTCGAGCGTGCGCAGCACCGTGCGCTGGTTGGCGACGCCGACGCGGACGCGCTTGCCCAGCTTGCTGTCGCCGAACAGCTCGCGCAAGGCGTCGCTGAGCGCGCCCTCGTCGACCACCTCGCCCTCACGGACGGTGTCGGAGGCGAGCGGCAGGGCCGCCGCTCGCTCGGCCAGGACCGAGCCGTTCACGCGCGCCTGCACGGCCGCGATGAGCCCGGGCTGGATGTCCAGGCCGACGACGTCGGGACCGGAGCGGCGGCCGAGGTTGAGGCCGAGGTTGAGTTTCAGGGAGGGGGTTTGCATCTCGATGGGAG
>Ga0116220_10001331_pt1 | contig 9809 bp, 8 predicted proteins | sample Sb_taG_10_FD_88967 | JGI IMG/M metagenome (GOLD analysis project Ga0116220, IMG submission 88967) | Peat soil microbial communities from Weissenstadt, Germany - Sb_50d_7_NC metaG | ecosystem: Environmental > Terrestrial > Soil > Wetlands > Peat | place: Germany: Weissenstadt | collected 2010-09-21
CCGCAGGATCCGGGCCCGGTGCTCGGCCGCGGTGCCCCACGCCGGGACGAGCGCCCGGACCTGCACCAGGAACCGGCTGAGATCGTGTTCGGCGGTGTAGCCGATCGCGCCGTGCACCTGCAGTGCGGCCCGGGCCGCCCGGTAGGTGTCGAAGGACGGCAGCGGCCCCGGCGGCACGTGCGCGGCCAGCCAGTCCCGCACCTCGGCCCGGAACGCCGTGGTCACGTCCGGGAATCCCGCATGCCGCGGGCGTCCAGCCCGGCCAGCGAATGCCCCGACACCTCCGCGTTGTGGGGGTGCGCCACGTGGTGCAGGCCGAAGGTCGCGTCCATGCCCGGCCGCATTCCCATCAGGTCCTCGCACTGGTTGACCGCCCGCTTGGCCAGCGCCAGGCCGAACTGTGGCATCTCGGCGATCTGCCCGGCCAGTTCGACGACCGCGGATTCCAGGGACGCTCGCGGCACTACCCGGCTCACCATGCCCACCTGGTAGGCCCGCTCGGCGCTGAACCGCGCCCCGGTGAACAGCACCTCGCGCGCGAACCGCGGCCCGAGCACCCATGGGTGCGCGAAGTACTCCACGCCCGGGATGCCCATCCGCACCACCGGGTCGGCGAAGAAGGCGTCCTCCGCCGCCACGATCAGGTCGCACACCCAGGCCAGCATCAGGCCGCCGGCGATGCACGCGCCGTGCACCATCGCGATGGACGGCTTGGGGATCTCCCGCCAGCGCCGGCACATGCCCAGGTAGACCTCCATCTCACGGGCGTACCGGGCGTCGGCGCCGGCCTTGCCCACGTGGTCCCACCACAGCACGGCCTGCCGGCCGAAGGATTGGTCCGCGTCGCGTCCCGGGGTGCCGATGTCGTGGCCGCCGCAGAAGTGCCGGCCCGCGCCGGTCAGCACGAGCACTGCGACCTCGTCGTCGTTCACCGCGCGCCCGAACGCCGCGTCCAGCGCGTAGGTCATCGCGGAGTTCTGCGCGTTGGCGTATTCCGGCCGGTTGAGGGTGATGACCGCGACCCGGTCCCGCACCTCATACAGCACCTCGTCCGCCATCAGCACTCCTTCCGGGGGGGTCGGGGGTCGGGGGGGTCGGGGGGGTTATCCGGGTTCGTCCCCCGGGGTCACGGAGCTTTCCTCTCTCAGGACCCGCTTGAGCACCTTGCCCGACGCGTTGCGGGGCAGGGCAGCGCGGAACACCGCCCGCCGGGGGACCTTGTAGTTGGCCAGCCGCTCCCGGCAGAAGGCCAGCACGTCCGCCTCGGCCAGCGCGTGCCCCGGCCGGGTGACCAGGAACGCCCGGCCGACCTCGCCCAGCCGCGGATCGGGGACGCCGATGACGGCCGACTCCGCCACCCCGTCCAGCCGGGCCAGCACCTGCTCCACCTCGGCCGGGTAGACGTTGAACCCGCCGCAGAGGTACATGTCCTTGATCCGCCCGGTGATGGCCAGGTACCCGCCCGCGTCCAGCCGCCCCGCGTCGCCGGTGTGCAGCCACCCGTCGCCGTCGATCGCCGCGGCGGTCGCCACCGGGTCGTCCAGGTATCCCAGCATCAGGTTCGGCCCGCGCAGCAAGATCTCCTCCGAGGGGCCGATCCGCACCTCGAACCCGGCCGCGGCCCGCCCCGAGGTCGAGGCCACGATCTCCGCGGCGTCCCCCGGACGGCACATCGTGGCCACCACCGCCTCGGTCAGCCCGTAGCCGGTGAGCACCGTCTCGAAGTTCAGCTCGCGCCGCATCCGCTCGACCAGCGCGACCGGGACGTCCGCCGCTCCGGTGACCGCCAGCCGCAGGCTGGACAGATCGAACGAACCGCGTTCCGGGTGGTCCAGGATCGAGGCGTAGATGGCCGGCGCCCCGGGCAGCACGGTGATCCGCTCGGCCTCGATCAGCCGCATCGCCGCTCCCGCGTCGAAGGTGGCCTGCGACACCAGCGCCGCCCCGCTGACCAGGCAGGCCAGGATGCCCGCCTTGTAACCGAACGTATGGAAGAACGGGCTCACCACCAGGTACCGGTCGCGCGCCGTCAGGCCCGTGCACTCGGCCCAGGCGCGGGCCACCCCCAGCGTCCGCTCGTGCGAGGTCATCGCGCCCTTGCTCCGCCCGGTCGTCCCCGAGGTGAACATGATGTCGCTGACGTCGCCCGGCCGCACCGCCCCGGCCCGCTGGCCGGTCAGGGCCAGCGGGACCCGCGCCCCGCGCCGCAGGAACGCGTCCCACTCCCCGGGCATCCGCACCACCAGCCGGAGCGCCTCCAGCCCTTCCGAAGCGCCCGCCGCGGCCCGCAGCGCGCCCAGCCGGTCCACGCCCAGGAAGTCCCCGGCCACGAACAGCACCCGCGCCCCGCTGCGCCCGATCACGTCCAGCGCCTCGGGTTCGGTGAACCGCGTGCTGACCGGCACCAGCACGCCGCCGACGCCCAGCGCGCCCAGCGCGGCCAGTATCCACTGGGAGTCGTTCGGCCCCCAGACGGCCACCCGGTCACCCGGCCCGGCCCCCGCCTCGGTCAGCGCGGCGGCCACCGCCGTCACCCGCTCGCCCAGTTCGCGGTAGCTGAGCCGGGAGCCGCCGGGCCGCGGGTCAGCCACCGCCTCCGCGTCGCCGAACTCCCTGGCCGCCCACGCCACGGCGGCCGGGACCGTCAGCTCCACCGGCGCCCCCAAACCCTCCTAGCAAGCAAGTGCTTGGTAGGTTTACCCTACGCACCAGGGGCAGCGCCGGCTAGACCCACGGCCGGCTAGACCCACGGCCGGCTAGACCCACGGGAGGCCCGGGTGCGGTTCACGCCGCAGGACGAACGGTTCCGCGCCGAGGTGCGCGCGTGGCTCGACGCCAACCTGGCCGGCGAGTTCGCCAGCCTGCGCGGCGCGGGCGGCCCGGGCCGCGAGCACGAACGGTACGCCGAGCGGCTGGCCTGGAACCGGCACCTGGCCGCGGCGGGCTGGACCTGCCTGGGCTGGCCCGCCGAGTTCGGCGGCCGCGGCGCCCCGCTGGCCCGGCAGGTCATCTTCCACGAGGAGTACGCCCGGGCCGACGCGCCCGCCCGGGTCACCGTCGTGGGCGAGGAACTGCTCGGCCCCACCCTGATCGCCTTCGGCACGCCGGAGCAGAAGGAACGTTTCCTGCCGCCGATCAGGAACGTCACCGAGCTGTGGTGCCAGGGGTACTCCGAGCCCGGCGCCGGCTCGGACCTGGCCAGCGTGGCCACCAAGGCGGCCCTGGTGAAGGGGGAAGGGGAGGTGGGTGGGGAGCAATGGGTGATCACCGGGCAGAAGGTGTGGACGTCGCTGGCCCACGTGGCGGACTGGTGCTTCGTGCTGGCCCGGACCGAGCCCGGCTCGGGGCGGAGCCAGGGCCTGTCCTACCTGCTGGTCCCGATGGACCAGCCGGGGATCACGGTCCGCCCGATCCGGCAGCTCACCGGCACCTCGGAGTTCAACGAGGTCTTCTTCGACGGTGCGCGCACCGACGCGGCCAATGTGGTCGGCGCGCCCGGTGACGGCTGGCGGGTGGCCAAGGCCACGCTGGCCCTCGAACGCGGCGCGGCCATGCTCGGCCTGCAGGCCGGCTTCCGCCGCGAGCTCGAGAACCTGCTGGCGGTGGCCCGGCGCACTGGGGCGGCCGCCGATCCGCCGCTGCGCGACAGGCTGGCCCGGGCCTGGATCGGCCTGGAGGCCGTCCGCGCTTACGCGCTGGACACCCTGGGCGGCCCCGGCGACGGCGCCGAGGCCTCGGTCCTGAAGATCCTGTGGTCCCGCTGGCATCAGGGCCTCGGCGAGCTGGCCATGGAGGTCCTCGGCGCGGAGTCCATGGTTTCGCGGGACGACCTCGACGAATGGCAGCGCCTGTTCCTGTTCGGCCGCGCGGAGACGATCTACGGCGGGTCGGACGAGATCCAGCGGAACATCATCGCGAGCCGGGCGCTCGGGCTCCCCCGGGAATGAACCCGGGAATGCACAGAGCTATGAACGGCCACCACCTGCTCGACGGCAAGGTCGTGGTGATCACCGCGGCGGCCGGCACCGGCATCGGCGGCGCCGCGGCCCGGCGTTGCCTGGAGGAAGGCGCCGAGGTGGTGATCAGCGACCAGCACGCCAAGCGGCTGGCCGCCACCCGGGAGGAACTCGCCGCCGGGCACGGCGACCGGGTCTGGTCCCGGCCCTGCGACGTCACCCAGGAGGCGCAGGCCGCCGCGCTGATCGAGGGCGCGGCCGGGCACTTCGGCCGGATCGACGTGCTGATCAACAACGCCGGGCTGGGCGGCACCGCCTCGGTGCTCGACATGACCGACGAGCAGTGGCTGCGGGTGCTCGACGTCACGCTCACCGGCACGTTCCGCTGCACCCGGGCCGCGCTGCGCCGGATGGTCGCTCAGGGCCACGGGGGTGCGGTGGTCAACAACGCCTCGGTCCTCGGCTGGCGCGCCCAGCCGGGCCAGGCCCACTACGCGGCGGCCAAGGCCGGCGTGATGGCCTTCACCCGCTGCGCCGCCCTGGACGTCGCCCGGCACGGCATCCGGGTCAACGCGGTGGCCCCCAGCCTGGCCCTGCACCCGTTCCTGGCCAAGGTCACCAGCGCGGACCTGCTCGATGACCTGGCCCGCCGCGAGGCGTTCGGCCGCGCCGCCGAGCCCTGGGAGATCGCCAATGTCATGGTCTTCCTGGCCAGCGACTACGCCGGCTACATGACCGGCGAGGTGGTCTCGGTCAGCGCCCAGCACCCGTGAGCCCCGCGCCGGTCCCCGCCGCACGCACCCGGCCCCGTTCGGCCCAGATGATTGATACCGAACGGACCCGTGGCTCACAGCCTTTCGATGATGGTGGCGGTGGCCATGGCGCCGCCGGCGCACATGGTGATCAGCGCGGTGGTCGCGTCGCGCCGCTCGAGTTCGTGCAGCGCCGTAGTCAGCAGCCGGGCGCCGGTGCTGCCCACCGGGTGCCCGATGGCGATCGAGCCGCCGTTGACGTTGACCCGGTCCGGGTCGGGCCGGTGCACGCGCAGCCAGGACAGCACCACCGACGCGAACGCCTCGTTGACCTCGAACAGGTCGATGTCGCCGATGCTCATGCCGCTGCGGGCCAGCACCCGCTCGGTGGCCTGGACCGGGCCGTCCAGGTGGTAGTACGGCTCGGCGCCGGTCAGGCACTGCGCGAGGATGCGCGCCCGGGGCCGCAGGCCGAGCGCGCGGGCCCGGTCCGCCTCCGCCAGCAGCACGGCGGCCGCGCCGTCGGAGATCTGCGATGACGTGCCGGCCGTGTGCAGGCCGCCGTCGACCACCGTCCTGAGCCGCGCCAGCGCGGCCAGGCTCGTCTCGCGCAGGCCCTCGTCGCGGTCGATCACCCGCGTCTCGCCGGTGCTCTGGCCGTCGGCCCCGAGGACCGGCGCCTTGACCGGAACGACCTCCCGGTCGAAGCGGCCCTCCGCCCACGCGGCCCGGGCCAGCGTCTGGGACCGCAGGCCGAACGCGTCGGTCTCCTCGCGGGACAGGCCGCGGCGTACCGCGATGCGCTCGGCGCCGACGTACTGGTTCGGCAGGTCGATGTCCCACGACGCGGGCCGCGGCGAGCCGATGTCCGTGCCGACCGCGGCCCGCAGCGGGATCCGGCTCATCGCCTCGACCCCGCAGGCGATCCCGACGCCGATCGCGTCCGCCGCGATGAGGCCGGCCACCAGGTGGGCGGCCTGCTGCGCCGAGCCGCACTGGGCGTCCAGGGCCAGGCAGCCGCACCCGTACGGCAGCCCGGCGTGCAGCCAGGCCGTCCGGGTGATGTTGCTGGACTGCTCGCCCGCCTGGGTCACGCACCCGCCTGCTACCTGTTCTACTTCGGCCGGGGCGAGGCCCGCGCGGTCGAGCAGCGCGGCCTGGACGCCACCCAGGAGCTCGGCCGGGTGCACTCCGGCCAGCGCACCGCCGCGCTTTCCGACCGGGGTCCGGGCCGCCTCGACGATCATTGCCCTGCCCATGGCTCACCCCTGCATCCTGTGGTCTAATCCAAACTAGAACACGTTTCACACTCAGCCAAGGGAGGCACCCGTGGCCGCACCGGACATCCCGCCTGGCTTTGACTTCACCGACCCCGACATCTACACGGCCCGGGTGCCAGCGGCTGAGCTGGCCGAGCTGCGCCGGGCGGCCCCGGTCTGGTGGGTCGCGCAGCGCCGCGGCTCCGCCGGGTTCGACGACGAGGGCTACTGGGCCGTCACCCGGCACGCCGACATCCTGGCCATCTCCAAGACCCCGGACGTCTACTCCTCGTGGGAGAACACCGCGCTGATCCGGTTCACCGAGGGCATGCCCCGCGAGTCCATCGAGCTGCAGCGGTACATCCTGCTCAACATCGACCCGCCCGAGCACACCAAGCTGCGCGGGATCGTCTCCCGCGGCTTTACCCCGCGGGCCATCGGCAGCCTGCGCCAGGCCCTCACCGAACGCGCCCAGCGCATCGTGGCCACGGCGCTGGAGACGGGCACCGGGGAGTTCGTCACCGACGTCGCGTCGGAGCTGCCGCTGCAGGCGATCAGCGAATTGCTCGGCGTCCCGCAGGAGGACCGGGGCAAGATCTTCTCCTGGTCGAACCGGATGATCGGCTACGACGAGCGGGTCGCGGACGACGACGACGGGATGGTGGCGGCCACTGAGATCCTCGGCTACAGCCTGGCCATGGCCGAGGAGCGGCGGGCCTGCCCCCGGGACGACATCGTCACCAAGCTCATCGGCGCCGAGATCGACGGCCATCAGCTGTCCGACGACGAGTTCGGCTTCTTCGTGCTGATGCTGGCCGTGGCGGGCAACGAGACCACCCGCAACGCCATCGCGCACGGGATGCTCGCCTTCCTCGACCACCCCGGGCAGTGGGAGCTGTTCAAGGCCTCGCGCCCGGTCGCCGCGGCCGACGAGATCGTCCGCTGGGCCACGCCGATCACGGTGTTCCAGCGCACCGCCGTGGCCGATACCGTGCTGGGTGGCCAGGAGATCAAGGCGGGCCAGCGCGTGGGCCTGTTCTACCGGTCGGCCAACTTCGACGAGGAGGTCTTCGAGCATCCCGAGCGGTTCGACATCCTCCGCGACCCGAACCCCCACCTGGGGTTCGGCGGCCTGGGCACGCACTACTGCCTGGGCGCCAACCTGGCCAAACTGGAGATCGAGCTGATCTTCAGCGCGATCGCCGACGCCATGCCGGACATCCGCAAGGCCGGCGACCCCGTCCGCCTGCGCTCCGGCTGGATCAACGGCATCAAGCAGCTCCCGGTCAGCTACCGGGGCTGAACTCGGCCCACCGGAATTCAATGGTCGTGGCCGCGCACCGGTTCTTTCCGGTTGGTCGCGGCAACCATTGGTATCGGGCGGGTTAGCGTAGGGTGGCGGAACCCGCCGGAATATCCTCGCGGCCGAGGACGAGCCTTCATGACCGAATCCAGCTCACCGGACCCGACGCCCTCGCCTGCGGCGCGGCACGACCTGCTGGCGACGAGCAGGGAGAGGCGAGCGTGCGGAAAGGGCGCTCGTCAGCAGGTTCCGCGGGGCACGCTGGGCTACTGGGGTGAAGAGGACCGCGGGCATGACGCCTTGACGACGATCCTGGCCCAGAACCAGATCCGTGACCCGGAATTGATTCCGATCCGCCACCAGCGCATGGCGGTCTCTCCGTGGAACTACTATCGCGGCGCCGCGGCGGTCATGGCTAGTGACCTCGCCTCCCAGCCCCACAGCGGGCTAGATGTGCAGTTGTGCGGCGACGCCCATGTCCTGAACTTCGGCCTGTGGGCCACGCCGGAACGGAATTTGTCTTTCGACCTGCGCGACTTCGATGAAACCCTGCCCGGCCCGTTCGAGTGGGACGTCAAGCGCTTTGCCGCCAGTCTGATGGTGGCCGCGCGGGAGAACCGGGTCAAGCCGGGGCGGGCCGCGGCGGCGGTCACCGCCGGCGTGGAGGCCTATTGCAGGCGCATGCGCCGGTACGCGACCATGCCTGAGCTCGACATCTGGTACGACGGCATGCATGTCGACAGCTTCATCAGCTACTTCGAGCCAGCCGACCGCGGGCGGGTCTCGGTTCACATCGAGCGCAAGCGGCAGCGCCGCACGAGCCGCGGCGCGTTCGCCAAGCTCACGACGATGGCGCACGGGCGTCCCCGGATCACCGAGGAGCCTCCAGTCCGCGTCACGATCGGTGATGACGAGCAGGCCGAACTCGTCGACCGGCTGCTAGCCGAGTACCGGCTGACGCTCCACGATGATCGCCGGAGCCTGTTCGACCGGTTCACCGAGGCCGATACGGTCCGTCAGGTCGTGGGAGGGGGCAGCGTGGGGATGCGGGTCTACCTGGTGCTGCTGGAGGGCCGAACCGGCGCCGACCCATTGTTCTTGCAGGTCAAGCAGGCTGGCCCGTCGGTGTACGAGGCCCACACTCAGCCGAGCCGCTACCGCCATCACGGGGCACGGGTGATCAACGGCAAGCGGCTGGTCCAGAGCGCTACCGACATCTTCGCAGGCTGGGGCTCGCTCCACGGGAGGGACTATTACGTCCGGCAATTCCGCGACATGAAGATCATCCCGACGACGGACCTGATCGCCCCTCGCCTGGTGGAGTTCGCGACCGCATGCGGCGAGACGCTGGCCCGTGCCCACGCCCGCACCGGCGACCCGATGGCCATCGATGCCTACATCGGGAAAGGCGCCAAGTTCGCCGCGGCCATCGGCCGGTTCGCCCGCTCGTACGCCGACCAGAACTCCAGGGACCATGCGCAGCTCGTCAGCGCCATCGCGGCCGACGCCGTGGAGAGCCTGCCGGGCTGATCGGCCCGCTGTCGGCCGAAAGGGCCCTGCGGTCACCGCAGGGGCACCGGTGATCGTGCGTTGCGCTCGCCTGCCAGCAAGAAGCGACGGGCCAGCACCCGCGCTGTGACCATCCGCCAGCAGACCAAGCGCGACAGCCGATGAGACCGGTCAGCTACCGCGGCTGATGCTCACTGCTTCTTCGGCTTGGCCGCCTTCGGCTTCTTGACCTTGGGCGGCAGCGATGCCACGTGGTCGCGGGCCTTGTCCACCCAGCTCGAGGCCAGGCCGGCATCATCGCGCCAGACCACGGGCAGGCTGATGTAGCCGGCCATCGCGTGCCCGTCCGGACCGAACGGACCGGATCCGTCGATGGCCGCCAGTTCGCTGGCGTCCGGCCCGGCGAGCCGGACGCCCACGGCGGACCCGAACAGCCCGGCGAACATGTTGCCGTGCACGAAGGCGCCGAGGTTGCCGAACATCGGCTTGATCTCGACCTCGGGGTCATCGGCGATCAGCGACCGGAAGAACTGCTTGTCGTCCTCGCTGGGCTTGGGTATCTCCACCGCGGGCTCCCGACTCGCCGCACGCCGCCTAGGCGGGCTGCGGCGCCTGCTGGATGATGCTGAACACGGCGCCCTGCGGGTCGCCGATCACCGCCATGCGCCCGACCGGGGTGTCGAACGGCGGGACCAGGACCGAGCCGCCCAGCTCGGTGGCCTTCGCCACCGTGGCGTCCGCGTCGGCGACGCCGAAGTACACATGCCAGTGATTGGGCGTGCCCGGCATCTGCGGCGGGGTGGTACCGCCCACCATCTGCCCGTCGGCCTCGAACAGCGTGTACTCGCCGCCGCCCATGTCCATCGTGGAGGTGGTCAGGCCCACCACGTGCTGGTAGAACGCGGGTGCGGCCGGGTCGGTGGTGATGAGCTCGTTCCAGTTGAGCGTGCCCGGCTCGTTCACCAGGGTGGCGCCGATGTGCTGATTGGCCTGCCACAGCGCCACCGGCGCGCCGGACGGGTCCATGACG
>Ga0116220_10001337_pt1 | contig 9798 bp, 5 predicted proteins | sample Sb_taG_10_FD_88967 | JGI IMG/M metagenome (GOLD analysis project Ga0116220, IMG submission 88967) | Peat soil microbial communities from Weissenstadt, Germany - Sb_50d_7_NC metaG | ecosystem: Environmental > Terrestrial > Soil > Wetlands > Peat | place: Germany: Weissenstadt | collected 2010-09-21
CACACCGTGCTCGCCCCCGATCTTCCCGGGCACGGGGAATCGGCGCCGGGCGGCGGTGACTACTCGATCGGGGCGCTCGCCGCCGGCCTGCGCGATCTGCTGCTCGCGCTCGGCCACGAGCGCGCCACGCTCGTCGGGCACTCGCTCGGCGGCGGAATCGCGATGCAGTTCGCCTACCAGTTCCCCGAAGCCATCGAGCGCTTGGTGCTGGTCTCCAGCGGCGGGCTCGGCCCGGAGGTGAGCCCCGTCCTGAGAGCCGCAGCGCTCCCGGGCGCGGACATGTTCATCGCCGCCACCGCTGGACCGGGACGGGCGGTGGGGTCAGCGCTCGCGCGCGGGCTGACGGCGCTCGGACTGCGCCCGAGCGCGGACGTCGCCGAGGTCGCTCGCGGATACGCCTCGCTCGCCGACCGCGACCGTCGCGCCGCGTTCTTGGCTACTTTGCGCAGTGTCGTCGGCACCGAGGGCCAGCGCGTCCACGCCGGCGACCGGCTGTACCTCGCCGAGGGCATGCCCGTGTTGATCGTCTGGGGTCGCCACGACCACATGATCCCCGTCGCGCACGGCGAGCGCGCTCACGAGGCTCTCCCCCGCAGCCGCCTGGAGATCTTCGAGCAGGCCGGCCACATGCCACAGCTCGAGGCGCCCGGGCGCTTCGTCGCCGTGCTCGAGCAGTTCCTCGCCGAGACCGAGCCGGCGCAGATGAGCGCCGAGCGCTGGCGCGCCCGATTGACGGCCACGGGCGGGGAGTAGAAGTGCCGCGAGCGGCCGGCGCCTAGGTCGATTGCGGGGCGTGCACCGATGCCCGAGCCGCAACCGCGGCCGGTAGGGCTGCAGCGTCGTCGGCCACCTCCTGGAAGAACGCTTCCGTGGCGGCGACGTCGAGTGGCCGCGCGAACAGGAAGCCCTGGCCGTTATCGCAGGCCTCGTCCTTGAGCAGGGACAGCTCCTGCTGCTGCTCAATCCCCTCGGCGAACGTCTCGATCGAGAGCGCCTTGCCGAGCTGCACGAGGGTGCGGATGAGCGTCTCGCCCTCCTTGTTGTGTCTCAGTCCCGAGATGAATGAGCGGTCGATCTTCAGCGCATCGACGGGGAACTGCTGTAGGTGCGCGAGCGAGGAGTACCCCGTGCCGAAGTCGTCGATCGCGATCCGTACGCCCAGCTCCTTGATCGCGGTCAGCCGGCGGATCGTCTCCTCGATGTTGCGCATGAGCGTCGTCTCGGTGATCTCGATCGTCAGCGCCGCCGGGTCCAGGCGGCTGTCCGCGAGCGCGTCTTCGATGTCGCCGATCAGCTGGTCGGTGTCCAGCTGGCGTCCGGAGACGTTCACGGCCATCGCTATCGGGTACCCGCTCTCGCGCCAGGAGGCGCACTGGCGGCAGGCCTCCTGCAAGACCCATCTGCCGACCTCGGTGATCAGGCCGGTTTCCTCGAGCAACGGGATGAAGGCATCCGGCTGGACGATGCCGCGCTCGGCGTGGCGCCAGCGGATCAGCGCCTCAACGCCCGTGGGCTTCATGTCGCTGAGGGCGAAGGTGGGCTGGTAGGCGAGGAAGAACTCGTCCTTCTCGAGCGCTTCGCGGAGGTCCATATCGAGTTCCATACGGTTCGCGACGGTGTCCTGCATGCCGCTCTCGTACACCGCGTAGCGGTTCTTTCCGTCCCACTTGGCCCGGTACATCGCGATGTCGGCGTCGCGCAGGAGCTCCTCGGCGGAGGCTCGCTCGCCCATCGCGATGCCGATGCTCGCCGTCACCGTCAGGCGTGTCTCCCCGTCGGCGCCGAGCTTGAACGGGTGCTTGAGCGCGTCGAGCAGGCGCTCGGCGACCAGCTCCGGGCCGGCTGCCAGCGAGAGCTCCTCGGCGATCACCACGAACTCGTCGCCGCCGAGGCGGCCCAGCGCGTCGACGTGGCGCACCACCCCACCGAGCCTCGCGGCCACGGCGCGCAGGAGCTCGTCGCCGACCCCGTGACCGAGGGTGTCGTTGATGCCCTTGAAGTTGTCGAGGTCGATGAACAGCGCCGCGACCGGCGTCTGGTTGCGGGTGGAGCGGGCGAGCATCTGCTCGACGCGGTCCACGATCAACGTCCGGTTCGGCAGGCCCGTCAGCGGGTCGTGCGTCGCCAGGAACGCGAGCTCCTCCTCGCGTCGAGAGAGCTCCTCGTCCGTTCGCCGCCGCTCGGTCTCGAAGCACTCGCACATGCGCAGCAGGTTGAACTCGACGCTCATCTGCACCATGCTCAGCGTCTCGGCGAGCGCCTCAGGCAGGACCTCGAGTCGCGTGGCGCTCGCGCGCAGCTCATCCGCCATCACGTTACGCCACCACAGGCTGCGCCTGGTCACCTCGTTCAGCGACGCCGCACGGTGGGCGGCCAGCTCGCCGAAGATCTGGGAGGATTCCCGAGCGGCCTCGGCGGTGACCTCGAGACCCTCGCCCGCGATCCAGCGCGCGACCGCCAGCGTGGAGCCGGCGCAGATGCGCTCGAAGCGCTCCTGGACGAGGGCGTCCACGACTTCGCCCGATGTGATCGTCTGCGTGACCGTCTCCTTGACGATGTCCGTCGTCCGCGCCTTCAGCGCCTCGCCGAGACGGGCAATGTCCTGCTCCAGCTGTGCCGGCTGCGAAGCAGAGGCACGCGCCTTGACGGCCACGGGGCTCCTACGCCGAGCGGCCATCTCAACTCAACGGGTCGGAGCTTGCCGCACGCGGCGCATCGACCGTGGCCACACGCGGCGTCGGAATGTCGACGTCGAACAGGCTCTCGACGGCGTGCGTCCAGGTGGGCTTGCCCATGAACAGGCCCTGGGCCATCGTGCAGCCCATCCCGTGGAGAGTGGTCAACTGCTCGTAGGTTTCGATCCCCTTGGCGACGACCGTCAGCGACAGGTCCCGCCCGACGATCAGGATCGCCTCGAGTAGCCATGTGCGGTAGTCCTCGTCGTCGGAGGCAGCGAGCGAGCTGCGGTCCACCTCGAGGAAGTCCAGCGGCAGGCGGCGCAGGTCAGAGTGGTAGGCGTAGCCGCTGCCCCCGAAATCGTCGATCGCGATACGCACGCCGAGCCGCTTTATCTCGCCGAGCCGCTCGACGGCCGCAGTGACGTCGCTCATGACGGTGGTCTCGGCGACCTGGAGTGTCAGCAGGGAGGGCTCGATCCCGGACTGCTGCAGCGCCCGGCGAATGTCCGTGGCGAAGCCCTCTCGATTCAGCTGTCCGGCGGAGACCTGTACGGAGACGCCGGCGCGGTGCCCCGCCACGTTCCACGCCGCAGCGCGGTTGCAGGCCTCCTCGAGCATCCAGCGACCGATCGGCACGATCAGACCGGTTTCCTCGGCCAGCGGCACGAAGTCCGCCTGAGGCAGCTCGCCCTGCTTGGGGTGCTGCCAGTGGATGCGCGCCTCCAGGGCCGCCACTTTGCCGGTGTTCAGATCGTAGATCGGCTGGTAGAGCAGGAAGAACTGCCTGTCCTCCAGCGCGGCGTTGAGCTCGACCTCGAGTACCCCGCGACCCTCGATCACCGAGCGCATGTTCGCGTTGAACAGCGTGTAGCGGTCCTTGCCCGCGGACTTCGCCGCGTACAGCGCCAACTGCGCGTCGCGCAGGAGTTCCTCCGCGGACTCATAGCGGCCAAACGCCAGGCCGATGCTCGCGGTCATGAAGAAGTTCGGCCCGAAGGTCTCCAGCTCGAAGGGCTTGTGCAGGGACTCGATCACGCGGCGCGCGAGCGAGTCCAGACGCGCGCCGCGAGCCGCCGATTCGACCAGGATCACGAACTCGTCGCCGCCAAGACGGCCGACGGTGTCGCCCGCCCTGACGACGGCCTCCAGCCGTTCGGCGACGTTCGCCAGCAGCTGATCACCGGCGGCCTCACCGAGCTTGTCGTTGACGTCCTTGAACCAGTCGATGTCGATGAACAGCGCGCCCACCAGCAGCCCCGACTGGCGTCCCGCGCGGGCTAGCATCGTCTCCGCGCGGTCGAGCATCAGCGCGCGGTTGGGAAGCCCGGTGAGCACGTCGTAGAGGTCTTCGTTGGGCACCTCATGGGTCGGCGTCTTCGCGGGCGCTGCGCCGGCCGGTGCGGGCGGGCTGCCGAGGATGAACACGAGCAGGCCGAGCAGCACGCTCAGCAGGACTCCGCCGACCAGCAGGTCGCGCGCGCTTTCGTCCGCGAACACACCCGTTGAGGCGGGCACCGCAAAGCTCGTCACCGTCCACCCGTTGTGGAGGTTGGCTGTGCTGCTATGTGCGCCCTGCTGCGGGCCGGCGCTCGTGAACGCGAGGTTGCCCGAGCTCGTCTTGTAGCTCAGGCGCGCGGCGATGCCAGGGTGGGCGTGCAGCACCTGCGTCAAGACGACCCCGGGCACGAGCACCTCACGCAGCCACCCCACGGAGGCCGCCGTGCGCCCGAAGGCGCTGCGCGGCGGGACGTTGCCCCTGTACACGGGCGTCTCCACGGCCAGTGCGGGGACTCCCCCCACCGAGGCGGGCACGTAGCGGCTCGCGCCGGCGTCGCGGGCCGCCAGCAGCGCGGAGCTCCGCGCGCAGTAATCTAGGCCCGCGGGCCGCGCCTGCGCCGAGTTGCGCACGAGTTCGGCGACGGCCAGACAGTAGTAGTGGTGGTTGCTCGCAGGGACCACGTGCAGGCCCGCGGGAGCGACGCGTGGGCCTTGCGCCGAGGATGGGGCCGAGGCCTGGGCCGACGCTTTTGTCGTGGGGGCGGTCGAGGGGGCCGTCGACGTGGCTGTGCTCGAGGCCCTAGTCGTGAGCGCGGTCGAGGCCTTTGTGATGGGCTTCAGCGGTTGGCCGGCGATGCGCGGGGCGAGCGCGACTGGCTGTGGCTTGTGGACCAGCGCCACGAGACCGAGATTGTCGAGCTCCGGGAAGCGCCTGAGCGTGCGCGCCCACTTGACCCACGCCGCAAATTCGGCACGCGTCGCACTCGGTTTGTTCGCAAAGAACGTGGCCGCGCTGACCGCCAGCTCTTCCTCGCGCTGGATGGCGAGCTTCAAGGCCGAGGCGACCGCCGCGGAGCTCTGCCCGAAGGCCGAGCGCCCTTTGGCGGCGTCGTTGCGCGCCACCGTGTGCGCCCCGAGCACCGCCGCCAGCGAGACCACCGCGACGCACAGCAGCGCCAGCGCCAGCGCCACGCCTTGGCGACTCGTCGCAAACCGCTTCAGGGACGCGAGGAAGTTGGAGGGAGCCGGGTCCTTGGAGGGAGTGCTTTGGTCTAGAGACAGGACTGTGTTCTGACCGGGGGGGACTGTGTTCTGAGCGAGGGACGGGGCTGGGGCTGGGTTCTGGGCGAAGGTAGGGGCTGGGTTCTGGGCGAGGGACGGGGCTGCGTCTTGGCTAGGCTGCGCGGGAGGCTGTGCGGGCGGCGCGGCGGGAGGCTGCGGCGGCGGACCGCCCACGGGCCCCGGTTGCGGGCCCACGGGCCCACCCGCGGGGTAGCCATCGGCGCGGCCGCGCTCGGGATTGTCTTGAGGGGGTTGGCTGTCTGACATGGCGATCTCGTGTGCTCCCGGCATCCGCGCATGCAACGCCCTTGGCCTGATCGAGCCTGAATGGCGGGGTGCATCTCGATTCTGCGTGCATCTCGACAAATAGCCGAGGAAGGTTTACCGGTGCAGAGAGGCTTGCCGAAGGTTGTGACGCGGGGCACCGGTTTACGGGGCGGTCGATGGACGGCCGCGAGTAGACCGGCGTCGGAGCGAACGAGGGCCGCCCGCCCCGTGGGGATCAACGGGCTGGCGGGATCAACGGGCTGGCGGGATCACAGCCATCATGCACCCACTGGTCTGAGTGGCGCCACCGGTCGCGGGTCCATATCCACGTCGCACGGGCATCGAGGCGCAGGGTAGCGTCACGAAGCGCTGCGGTTGCCGCGCAGCGGCGCACAGTCTGAGGTCTTCGCCCCCTCAAGATGCTTGACCAAATCGTCCAGGCTCGAGCAGATTTGCCCGCCGCTTTCAAGAATGAACGTCTCGACTTGAAGATTCACGGTTGCGGCGGGCTCTCCGTTTTCGCGAAGATCCGTACGCAGGCCGAAACACGTAACGCCGGTACCCGCCGCGAATCCGACCTCCGCAGCGGTCCCTGAATCGAGCTCTTGGCCGTCCAAGTAGGCAGCCAAAAGCGCGCAGCTCGCTAGGGCGGCGATGTTGCGCCGTCCGATCGTGAGTAGCAGCTCGTGCTCGCGGCCATCCGCACGAGCGGCGACGATCTCGTCTGCGGACGTCAGCGACCATGGGTCGACTGGCATCACCACCGTCGCCAGAGCCGGCAAGTAGACCTCGCGATAGTAATGCCGGCCGGCCTCCGAGAAGCCGAGAGGACTTGCTATGTAGCACCTTGGCCGCTGCGACGACATTCGTCTAGTGTCGCAGCGCATGGATCGTTGCGTCGAGCGCCCCAGGTGCCATCCTTGAGTGCTTAACCGAGATGTCGTATCATTTCCACATGCCTGAATGGGGTTTCACCAAGGAGATGCGCGGAAGTAGGCCCTACTCGCTCGATGGATGGTGGCTCGAACCAGCCAAGGTCATTACTGATCCAATCCACGGCGATATTTTCATTACGCGACTTGAGCAGGCTTTCGTCGACACGCCTCCGATGCAGCGTCTTCGGCGAGTCCGCCAGCTCGGTACGACACACCTCGTCTATCCGGGTGCCACTCACACGCGCTTTGCCCATTCGCTCGGCGCAGTTCGTGCCGTACAGGATCTACTTGACGTGGCAATGGGTCAGCGTAACGGCAACCACGCGGTGCCGGACCTCTTCGACGAATGGGAGCAGGATCAAAGACGACGGGAGGAAGATGGGACGGATGGGGACCACGGCGAACTGGCGATCGCCGACAGCCCCGTGGGTCCCCGCAGCGCGAGGACTGTTCACCTTCGCAAACTTGCCGAGGCATCGGTGCTCGCACGGCTCGGGGCCTTGCTGCACGACGTGGGACATCTGCCCTACGGCCACTCGATCGAGGATGACCTTGATCTCCTCACGGCGCACGATGAGAACGTCAGCCGCTTTCGACGGCTGTGGCAGCAGATGCTGGACACGATAGAGGCGCGAGTGCGTGCGATCGGCGACAGCGAGAGTTGGTCTCATGCTGATCTGCAACGACGCATCGACAGTCTCGCGCCGTTGCGCGAGGGAGAACCTCTGTATGAGAACCTTCGCCCGTTGATTCTCTCCAAGGAGAGAGGTGAGGACGGCAAGCCGATCGACCCGGTGAAGAGGCTCGCTGAGTATCCGTTCGTGGCGGATGTGGTCGGCAATACCATCTGTGCCGATCTGCTCGACTACCTACAGCGCGATCATCGATTCACCGGACTGCCGATGAGCCTCGGCCAAAGGTTTATGTCGTCCTTTTACGTGATACCTGGAAACGTAGGCGGAATATACAAGAAGCGCATGGCGCTACTAATCCACCGCGACGGGAGACCTCGCCAGGACGTAGTAACCGAGATCATCAAGCACCTTCGCTATCGCTACGAGCTTCAAGAGCGCGTTCTCGTTCACCACCTAAAGCTCACCGCCGACGCAATGATCGGGAAGATGTTCGAGCTGTGGCACGAAGCCGAGCGAGAGGGAGTAGAGCGACTTCCGGCTGACGCCCAGCAAGCGGCGCTCGATCAAGTGCCCCGAGACTTCCGACGTTCCCACCAATCGACAGACGCGAGTCGCGCAGCATCACGCGCCGGGGACTCTAAGCCGGAGGTTGTTGACGTGTCTTGCGCGACGCGAGACGGAGTCGGACCCGCGACCGGTGGTGCGGTAGGCGATGGATTCACTCGTCCCAGAGCCGATGTAATCGCTCGCTGGCACCTCGAGCAGATGCTGTTGGAGCATGGAGACGATGGGATCTTGGAGCACCTGAGCTCCGCCGGCGAGGCCGATCCGAAGCGAGCAGCGAGCAGCGAGCTTGCGCAGAGATTGCGGGATCGGGCGCTTTACCGTCACGCGGCAAATGCGGCCAACGCTTACTCGGCCAAAGATCTCCATGAAGCTTTCGGATCCGCAGAGCGACGCCGCGATCTCGAGCGCAAGGCCGCTCGCCACGCCGGCCTCGATGCCGATTGGCACGTCATCCTGTGGGTCCCTGGCCCAAAGATGCGTCTCAAGCTCGCCGAGGTGCTTGTGGATCATGGCAAGGGGATAGCGAAGTTTGTTGACTTCTCGACCAAGGGGTCAGATATCTACGAGGATCACCGGCGCTTGTGGACAATCAGCGTGTTTGTCCACCCGACGGTGCCCGACCACCGGACAACCATGGTGTTAGCAAAGCTTGCTCAGCTGATGCGGATCTCATGGGACCGCTATCAAGATCAACTGGGATCCGATCCTGACACGTGTCCGCAGCGTCTAGCGGCGACCGAGGTATGTAGAGCTGATCACGTCACCGACGAGGTTCGGCGACTCATCCTCCAAGATCTCGAGGAGCAGGCGGCGCGTGGCGCCACCGATCTGACACACAGTGAACTAGTGCAACGGTATGATGCTCTGCGCGAGCCAAGCTAGAGCTAGGACCGATCAAAGTACACCACAGCTTTACGGCAGGCACACCAGGTATTGCCGACGCTGCGGGAGCCAGTCACCGTGATGGATGCTCGATGTGGCGCCGGGTGGGACGTCAGCGACCGCTGGTGAGTCGAACCCGCCACTGCTCCATTGGAGCTGAAGGCGGGGGGCGTCATCGGCAGGAGCAAACCACAATCCGACTCGGGCATCTGGATGAGCGGCAGCGAGAGCTCGCGCCGCTACCTCCAGGGAGACGTCGTAGGTCCGCTGAAGGTAGATGACCGTTTGGCTGCTCACTGGCAGTTGCGCGACCGCGGCCGGCGGAACAAGAAGAGCTCGGCTGAATGTGTCACAGAAGCGCTCTTGATTCGCGCTGTCGAGTAGGTGGCGGCGTGGACGCCCGCCGTCTCGCCAGTAGAAGAATGTATGGCCCAGCTCGTGTCCAACCCGGAAGCGAAGGCGATGCCGGCGCACCTCTTCACGAGTGTCGACCCCGTCCCCGTCGCCCCACCCGCCACGAGGGGTAGTGTCAACGACGATAGCGAAGCTATCGCCGTTGTGCGGCGTCAGTAGCGCCTCTTGGCCCCGTAGAGCGGCGCTGAGTATCTGCTCTTTGACGCTCACCCGCGCCGCGTCGCAGACGCTGGAGAGATCCAGCAGTGGCTCGTCCTCGCATCCTTGTCCGAGGATCGCGCGGCGGACGCGCCATGCCATCGCGTGAGCGCCATCGTCCCCCGGGACACACGCGAGCGGACCGGTGGGCCAAGTCGGGGGGCCATGGTGTGCGCGCGGCAGGGGTACATGCATACTTGTACTTATAACTAGCCTAGAGTACAAGTATGCGTGGACATGCCGGCGAGCGTGCGTAAGAGCTATCGGAAGGCGATCGGCCGGGCCATAGCGGCGGCCCGCAGCGAGCGGGCGATGACCCAGGTTGACTTGAGTAGCGCTCTCGGGAGCTCCAAGAACGCCGTCTCGAACTGGGAGCGGGGCGCGAGTGCCCCGACGGCCGAAAGCCTCCGCGACCTCTGCCGCGTGCTGCACGTGCCGCCTCAGCGACTGCTGGGCATGAGCGACGAAACGGCAGCGGTTCCGACGGCGACAAGCGTCGCGGATGCGCGAGGCCTTGCGGGGCAGCTCGTAGAGCTGCGTGAGGTGGCCGAGAAGGCCGTGCCCGACCTCATGCAGGGGCTCAGGAAGGCCGAGGAAAGGGCCCGCGAGCTGGCAGGTGAGCGGTAGTAGTGGTTGTGACTGAGCACTGGCCGCGGCCATACA